>Ga0073928_10005790_pt1 | contig 17078 bp, 17 predicted proteins | sample PaiPotPPA55metaG_FD_76969 | JGI IMG/M metagenome (GOLD analysis project Ga0073928, IMG submission 76969) | Iron sulfur acid spring bacterial and archeal communities from Banff, Canada, to study Microbial Dark Matter (Phase II) - Paint Pots PPA... ... | reverse complement strand
GGCGATCCAGAGCCTGCCCGTTCGCTTTGCCATCGACCGCGCCGGCCTTGTCGGCGCTGACGGTGCTACTCACGCCGGTTCGTTCGACAACGCCTATCTCGGCTGCCTGCCGAATTTCGTGATCATGGCGGCCTCCGATGAGGCCGAACTGGTCCACATGGTGGCGACCCAGGTCGCGATCAACGATCGCCCGAGCGCGGTGCGCTACCCGCGCGGCGAAGGCCGCGGCATCGAGATGCCGGAAGCCGGCGTCGCGCTCGAGATCGGAAAAGGGCGCATTGTCCGCGAAGGCACCAAGATCGCGCTATTGTCGTTCGGTACCCGTCTGGCCGAATGCGAGAAGGCCGCCGACGAACTGGCCGCGCACGGTCTGTCCACCACCATCGCGGATGCGCGGTTCATGAAGCCGCTCGACACCGACCTGGTGCTGAAGCTTGCGCGCGAGCACGAAATCCTGCTCACCATCGAGGAAGGCGCGATCGGCGGTTTCGGCTCCCACGTCATGCAGACGCTGGCGGACCACGGCATGCTCGACGGCGGTTTGCGGATGCGCTCGATGGTCTTGCCCGATGTGTTCCTCGACCACGACTCGCCGGCCGCGATGTACGCCCGCGCCGGTCTCGACGCCAAGGGCATCGTCGCCAAGGTGTTCGAAACCCTCGGCAAGGACTTCAAGGCGGAAACGGTGAAGCTCGCCTGATCCGATCGAATACTTGCTCGATGCGGATTGGCGCTCCGGTAGAGCGCTGACCGCGTATAGCCCTCGAAGAACCGAGGCGCCCTCAACATTCGCAAGTCGTGGAGCGCCAATTGTCCCTTCCCCGCAAGCGCGCGGACCTGCTCTTGGTCGAGCGCGGCCTGTTCGAAAGCCGGGCGCGGGCCCAGGCCGCGATCGAGGCGGGCCTCGTCACGGCCAATGGCAAGCAGGTCCTTAAAGCCTCCGAGGGCATTGCCGCCGATGCCGTATTGCAGGCGCAGCCGGCGCATCCCTATGTTTCGCGCGGCGGCGTCAAGCTCGCCGGCGCGCTGGAGCAGTTTCCGATTCCGATCGAGGATCACGTCTGTCTCGACGTCGGCGCATCGACCGGCGGGTTCACCGAAGTATTGCTCGCCAACGGCGCCAGCATGGTTTTCGCCATCGATGTCGGGCGCGGGCAATTGCATCCATCGCTGCGCGACCATCCCGGGATCGTTTCGATGGAAGAAACCGATATCCGCTCGCTCGAGGGCAAGCGCTTGCCGGCGCGGCCCGACATCGTCGTCATCGACGTCAGTTTCATTTCGCTGAAGGCCGTGCTGCCGGCAGCACTGTCGCTGGCGGCAGCGCCGATGAGCCTGCTGGCATTGATAAAACCGCAATTCGAGGCGGCGCGAAAACATTCCAAGCGCGGCATCATCCGCAACGCGATGGTGCATCAGGAAATCTGCGACGATATCGCCGCGTTCGCGGCTTCGCTCGGCTGCACGGATATCCACGTCTTTCCGTCGCCGATCGCCGGCGGCGACGGCAACATCGAATTCTTCATCGGCGCGCGCCGTGGTTGAGCGGCTCACCATCGATCATGTCGGCCACCTTGGCGACGGTGTCGCCTACGCCGGCGGGCAGACCATGTTCGTGCCCTACACGCTTGGCGGCGAGACCGTCGAGGTGGCGCCGGTACCGGGTCACCATCCCGACCGGAGGCGCCTGATCGAGGTCGAGCGCGCCAGCCCGCAACGCATCACGCCATTCTGCCAGCATTTCGGAACCTGCGGCGGCTGCGCGATCCAGCATTGGGAATTCGAACGCTACCGCGCATGGAAACGCGAACTCGTCGTCGAGACGCTGGCGCAGGCCAAGATCGCCTGCGACGTGCATCCCTTGATCGACGCCCATGGTCTCGGCCGGCGGCGGATTACGCTTCACGCCCGGATCGGCCCCCACGACGTGCTCAAGGTGGGATTTTCGGCGGCGAATTCGCACGACATTATTCCCGTTGATCGCTGCCCGATCCTCGATCCCGGCCTGAGCGGCGCGCTTGACGCGGCCTGGGCGATCGCCGAGCCGCTGACGCCGACGGGAAAGCCGCTCGATATCCAGTTCACCGCGACCGATAGCGGTCTCGACGTCGACGTCCGCGGCTCGGGGCCGCTGCCCTCACGCCTGATCGCGACGCTGTCGCGGGTGGCGGAGCAACATGATCTGGCGCGGCTGACGCGCCATGGCGAACTGGTGCTGATGCGCGCGCCGCCGACGATCGGAATCGGCGCAGCCCAGGTGACCTTGCCGCCGGGTTCGTTTCTGCAGGCCACCGTCGCGGGCGAACAGGCTCTCGCCGCGCTGGTATCGGACCATTGCAAACGCGCAAAACACATCGCCGATCTGTTTTGCGGCGTTGGTCCTTTCGCCCTGAGGCTGGCCACGAAATCGCGGATCTCGGCATTCGACAGCGACCCCGGCGCGGTGACCGCGCTGCAGAAAGCGGCGACATCGACGTCGGGATTGAAGCCGGTCAAGGCAGAGAGCCGCGACCTGTTCCGCCGTCCCCTGGTGCCGCAGGAACTGCGCGACTTTGATGCGATCGTGTTCGATCCGCCGCGGCAGGGCGCGCAGGCGCAAGCCATCCAGCTTGCCGCCAGCAAGATTCCCGTGGTGGTCGCGGTGTCCTGCAACGTCGCGACCTTCGTACGCGACGCGCGGATTTTGATCGATGGCGGCTACCAAATCGAGGGTGTGACGCCGGTCGACCAGTTCCGCCACACCCCGCATGTCGAGCTGGTGGCGCGGTTTGGACGATAACAATCTTGTCTCATCCTCCCCTGGAGGGGAGGGTAAGAAAAAGCGTCGCCTCGGCGCTTACCGCCCCCACCGGTCCTGCCAGATCTTCTCGCCGATCAGGCAGGACACGCGCGGCTCCTTCTCGGCCACCGGGACGACCCGGCGCTCGGGCGTACGGCCGGCGACTTCGAGCAGCAGCTTGGTCCGGATCGCTTCCTTGAACTTTTCGCGATCCTTGATCGACACCACGAACGAGCCCGGGCCCCCGATCACACAGTCCTCGTAATACCAGTCGAGGTTCTCGATATCCATGGTCGAGTAGGACGGCTCCTTCACCATGATCGGCAGGCCGTTGATGGTGATCCCCTTGGCGAGCGCCTCGTCGCGCGCGCCAAGCACGGGCAAGCCGTTGTTGTTGGGGCCATCGCCGGAAATATCGATGACGCGCCGCAGACCGCGATAGGGATTGGCGTCGAACAACGGCATGGCGAAATAGATCGCGCCCGAGATCGAGGTGCGGGAGGCGCGACGGATCGGTGTTTTCAAGATCTCCTCGGCGACCGCATCGGCGGTTTCCGGACCGTCGATCACCCGCCAGGGAATGATGACCTTCTGATCGTTCGATGCCGCCCATTCGAAATAGGTCACCGAAATCTTGCCGTTCGGAAGCGACTTCAGCGCCTGCAGGAATTCCTTTGAGACGATCGCCTGCGCGTACCCCTCGCGCTGGATCGCGAGTTCGTCCATGTCCATGGAATAGGAAACATCGACCGCAAGCACCAGTTCGACATCGACGGCCGGCGCGCCTTCCTTGTCGGCCGATCGTACGCTCTGTTGATTGGGGCTTGGCGCGGCAATGCCCGCGACGTCACCGCCGGCGATCGCGCCTGCGACAAGCACCGCCCCGATCGAGACATACCAGCGCATCAGCTGCCCTCCCGTCGTGTCATGGAATGTTGACACGCAATGCGGCCGGCGAAAAGCGGGAACACGCTTCGACATTCACATTCAAGTTAGTAGGTTGCCTCAATCTTGCCGGCCGACATCATCGCCTATCGGCGCACCGTGCCGCCGCTGCAATGATGCCATCCTTAATCGGCTGGTTCCACCGCGGGCCCGGAGGTTGTATCTTGGCAAGGCCATGTGCGAGCGAAGCGAAACAATCCGTCCTTCGTCATTCCGGGATGGCCCGAAGGACCAGACCTCAGATGCGCAATTGCGCATCGGGGAATCCTAGGATTCTCCGATGTGCAATTGCACATCGTAGTTCGATGCGGAGCCTGTCATCGGGCCGGCCGAAAGGCCGGACCCGTTGGCATCGCCCGGGAATGACGGATCAAATTTTTTCCAGTTGCGGCGAAACGTCAGGAGGTGCTGACCGGCATGATCGACACCGTCACCAAGCCGAAAACCAAGGTCAAGACCAAGACCGAACGGCCGCGGCTGCACAAGGTCATCCTCGTCAACGACGACTTCACGCCGCGCGAATTCGTCGTCACGGTCCTGAAGGCGGAATTCCGCATGACCGAGGACCAGGCCCACAAGGTCATGATCACCGCGCACCGCCGCGGCGTATGCGTGGTCGCGGTCTTCACCAGGGACGTGGCCGAAACCAAGGCGACGCGCGCCACCGACGCCGGCCGCGCCAAGGGCTATCCGCTGCTGTTCACCACCGAGCCGGAGGAGTGAACGGGAGACTGCGGCGCTTCCACGCCCGGCGCCTCATCATCCAGGCCGTAGACGCGCTCGGCCTTTGCGAATCCGGCGATCGGAAACTCGCCCAGATCGCTCCAGTCACCGGCGCTGGCGTGCGCGAATTGGGCCGACGCCACCACCGTGCGATGCAGGCGAGCGGCGATCTTTTCCAGCCGTGCGGCGAGATTGACCGCGGGGCCGATGCAGGTGAAGTCGAGCCGGTTGCCGCCGCCGATATTGCCGTAAAGAATTTTTCCGACATGCAGCGCGACGCCAAAACGAAAGCGCTCGATGGTTTCACCGATCGGGTATTGCAGGGCTTCGACGCTTGAGCGCGACTCACGGGCTGCTTCCAGAACCCGCGCGCAAACCTGTTGGATATCGCCGACATACTCGTCAATCGGAAACACGGCGAGCAGCCCGTCACCCATGAACTTCAGGACTTCGCCGCCATGAGTCCTGATCGCCGACACCTGGCAGTCGAAATAGAGATTGAGAATCTCCACCACGGTCTCGGCCGGCAGCCGGTCTGACAGCGCGGTAAAGCCGCGCAAATCCGACAGCCAGATCGCCGCATGCATCGTATCGGTGTGGCCACGGCGAATTTGCCCGCCCATAATCCGCTCACCGGCGCGGTTGCCGACATAGGTGTCGAGCAGGGTCGCTGCCGTGAAGCGCAGCCGCGTGATTTCGATGACCCGGGCCAGCGGCGGTATCAGCGAGCGGAGCGCGTCGAGTTGCTCGTCGGTGAATCCGTCCGGTTGCTTCGTGGTCCAGCTCGACGCATGAACCGAGCCATCGATATGCAGGATCGGGAGCGCGATATAATCGGTGACGCCCTCTGCCCGCAGGTCATCAAACAACGGGAAGCGCTTGCTGTCGGGGCCGTCGAGCAGCGCCCTGACCTCCCGCCCCTCGCGGAAGACGATCGCCAGCGGACTGCTTCGAAACTCCGGCGAATCCACTATCTCGTAATTCGCGCTGCCCACGACGACCTCGGCTCCCGGCCGCCAGACGAAATTTCGTCCGATGATGTCGGGATGCAGCGTGCGCACGAAGACGCCGACGCGCCACAGCGGCAGGCCGGCCGCAACCAGCCGCTCGCAGGTCTCCGCCATCATCCGCGGCGGGCTCGGCGCGGACCTCGCGCCGTCGATCAGCCAGCCGGTCAACTCCTGCAGGTCAGTCGTGTTCATGGCCTGCACATTTGCGGCGCAAGTGGCGGAAACGTCAAGGCGCGGCTGGTGGTCGGAGTGGAGGACGCCCGCGGCCTCGCTTTTTCGGCGAGCGTGGGACGGATTAGGCGCAGCCGTAATCCGCCAACTCGGCGGGCGAAACGGCGGATTACGCTGTCGCTAATCCGCCCTACCGACTCTACCCGCCCACCTGCCCGCGATGCCGTAGAAAGTGATCGGCGAGCACGCACGCCATCATGGCTTCGCCGACGGGCACCGCGCGAATCCCGACGCAGGGGTCGTGGCGGCCTTTTGTCGTGATGTCGGTTTCCGCGCCGCTGCGATCGACGGTGCGGCGCGGCGCCAGGATCGAGGAGGTCGGCTTCACCGCAAAGCGCGCCACCACCGGCTGGCCGGTGGAGATGCCGCCCAGAATGCCGCCGGCGTGATTGGAAAGAAAACTGACGCCCTGGTTGCCCATCCGCATCTCGTCGGCATTTTCTTCGCCCGACAGTTCGGCCGCGCCAAAGCCGGCGCCGATCTCGACACCCTTCACCGCGTTGATGCTCATCATCGCCGCGGCCAAATCAGAATCGAGCTTGGCGTAGATCGGCGCGCCCAGTCCGGCCGGGACGCCTTCGGCCACGATTTCGATCACCGCGCCGATCGAGGATCCCTTCTTGCGGATGCCGTCGAGATAGTCCTCGAAGAACGCGGCCCTGTCCTTGTCGGGGCAGAAGAACGGATTCTTCGCGATCTCGTCCCAGTCCCATTTTGCGCGGTCGATCCGGTGCGGCCCCATCTGCACCAGCGCGCCGCGCACGGTAACGCCAGGCAGGATTTTTCGCGCGATCGCGCCGGCAGCGACACGCGTCGCGGTCTCGCGCGCCGACGAACGCCCGCCGCCGCGATAATCGCGCAGGCCGTATTTGGCCTCATAGGTGTAATCGGCGTGGCCGGGGCGAAACTTGTCCTTGATGTCGGAATAGTCCTTCGAGCGCTGATCGGTGTTCTCGATCAATAGCGCGATCGGCGTCCCCGTCGTCACCTGCACGCCGGTCTCGGGGTGCGCCATCACGCCGGAGAGAATTTTCACCGCGTCGGCTTCCTGGCGCTGGGTGGTGAAGCGCGATTGTCCGGGGCGGCGGCGATCGAGATCGCGCTGGATGTCTTCGCTGGTGAGCTCGATCAGCGGCGGGCAGCCGTCGACCACGCAGCCGATCGCGACCCCATGGCTTTCGCCAAAGGTGGTGACCCGGAACATGTGGCCGAAGCTGTTGAAGGACATTTTTGCTCTGCGCGTTCGCTTGCGTCAACAATCAACGTTTACGTGTCGTAACGCGCCGCGGGAGATGGGTCAAATAACCTGAGTAAACAACACTGGCGCGGCGCGCCTACTGCGGCCCCTCTCCCGCTTGCGGGGGAGGGATGGGGTGGGGGAACGGCTGGCGCCGGTATTCGCGGCAGCCCCCCACCCTGACCCTCCCCTGCAAGCGGGGGAGGGGAAACAAAAACTCCGTGAACCAGAGCGCTTAACTATATTTCCTCAACCCGCCATCGCCGAACACGTAGACCGCGCCCTGCTCGATCATCAGGTCCGCGGCGCTGTCGGGCGTCTCGAAACCGAGCGCCACCATCAGCGCCCGCGCGGTGCCGCCATGGGCCACCGCGACGGTGTCGGCCTTGAGCTGATTGTACCAGTCGCTGATCCGCGCCTGCACCGAAACATAGCTCTCGCCGCCCGGCGGCGACACGGTCCACTTATCCGCCTGGCGGGCCGCGAAAACCCTGGGATCAGCGAGCTGCGCCTGTGCCAGCGTCGAGCCTTCCCATTGGCCGTAGCCGATCTCGCGCAGCCGGTCGTCGATCGCGTACCCGGCAGGCGGCAGCCTCAAGGCGCCACGCACCAGTTCCATCGTCTGCCGCGCCCGGCCGAGCGGACTGGCCACGAACTCCAGCGACACCTCGCTGCGCCCGTCGCGCGCAAAGAGATCGGCGAGGATGCGGCCTGAGCCGGCCGCCTGCCTGCGGCCGAGATCGTTGAGCGGAACATCCCGGACGCCCTGCAGCCGGCCCAGCGCATTCCACTCGGTTTCGCCGTGGCGGATGTAGTAGATGGTGGGCATCAGGTACTGCGTCATCCCATTCTCGTCATGCCCGGCCTTGTGCCGGGCATCCACGTCTTCCTGCTCGTTGCCAGAGAAAGACGTGGATGGCCAGGACTAGGCTAGCGGAAGCGACGCCGTCCTTCGGACGACTATGCCCGGCCACGACGAGCTACGTTCACTCAATCCTTCGCCAGCGAAATATCCGGCGCGTCCGGCCGCTTCATGCCGACGACGTGATAGCCGGAATCGACATGATGCACCTCGCCGGTGACGCCGCGCGACATGTCGGACAACAGATACAGTGCGCTGTCGCCGACTTCCTCGGTTGTCACGGTGCGGCGCAGCGGCGCGTTGTATTCGTTCCATTTCAGGATGTAGCGGAAATCGCCGATCCCGGACGCGGCCAGCGTCTTGATCGGCCCCGCCGAGATGGCGTTGACGCGGATGTTCTTGTCGCCGAGATCGGCGGCGAGATAGCGCACGCTCGCCTCAAGCGCGGCCTTCGCAACCCCCATGACGTTGTAATGCGGCATCCATTTCTCGGCGCCGTAATAGGTCAGCGTCACGATCGAGCCGCCGTCGAGCAGAAGCTTTTCGGCGCGCTGCGCGATCGCGGTCAGCGAGTAGCAGCTGATCAGCATGGTCTTGGAAAAATTCTCCGCGGTGGTCTCAAGGTAACGGCCGTCGAGCTGGTCCTTGTCGGAGAAGGCGATCGCGTGCACCACGAAATCGATCTTGCCCCACTTCTCCTTCAGCACCTCGAACACAGCGTCGATGGTTGCGGGATCGGTGACGTCGCAATGCCCGAGCAGGAGACCGTCGAGCTCTTTTGCCAGCGGCTCGACCCGTTTCTTCAGCGCGTCGCCCTGCCAGGTCAGAGCGATTTCAGCGCCCGCCGCATGGCAGGCCCTGGCGATGCCCCAGGCGATCGAGCGGTTGTTGGCAACGCCGAGGATCACCCCCCGCTTGCCCTGCATCAGACCTGATTTTTGCGTCATCCGGGTTCCAATCGAGCTTATTCATGGTTGGAGGTACACCAGCGCCTGCGGCCGGTACAGCCCCAATCCACCCCGGATCGGGCGGCTGGCCGCGCAACTTCAACGGGCGGAATAGCGGCTCTATAGTGGGGTTAGTTTATCTGAGGCGTTCAGGTTGCCGGTATTGAAAGCCTGCGGACAAACCAGGGATCGAGCCTGATGACTGCGTTTCGCGAAAGTGTCGAGGCCATGATTCCGGCGCTGCGCCGGTATGCGCGTGCGCTCACGCGCGATGCCGACACCGCCGACGATCTGGTGCAGGACACGCTGGTGCGGGCCTTGCGTTCGGAACGGCTGTTTCTCGGCGGCGACGTCAGGAGCTGGCTCTACACCATCCTGACCAACCTCAACAAGAACAGGCGGCGATCGCTGGCGCGGCGGCCGCAATTCATCCCGCTCTTGGACAACAATCCGGACGCCAGCGGCACCGAAGCCGAAGGCCGCGACATCGCTCGCGCGCTGGCAACGCTGGTCGAGGAGCAGCGCGCGGTGCTGCTGCTCGTGATACTGGAAGGTTTGAGCTATCGCGAGGTCGCCGATATTCAGGGCGTGCCGATCGGCACCGTGATGTCGCGCCTGGCGCGGGCGCGCGCCCATGTGAGGGCAGTTCTTGAGGGCGAACGCCCTGCATTGCGACGGGTGAAATAATGGCGAAGTCTATGCATCGATATTTGAAGCATGCGTATTTCAGGAAAACCGCGTTGCGGACCCTGTCGTACTTCCGTTCGCCCGCAAGGGCTGCGCGGAACAACACCGGGGTGATTTCGAACGAGAAGAGACAACGACCATGAGCGATCCAAAGATTCCCGTCACCGAAGACGAGCTTCATGCCTACGTCGACAATGAATTGCCGGCGGAACGCCGCGGCGATGTCGAGACCTGGCTCGCGGCGCATGCGGAGGATGCCGCACGGGTGCGGTCGTGGCGCGAGATGGCGGAGTTGCTGCACGCGCGCTATGACACGGTCGCCGACGAGGCGGTGCCGAAGCGGCTGGAGATCGAGCGGCTGGTGCGGCGGCCGCGCAAATGGATGTACGGCGCGATCGCCGCGACGCTTTTGGCGTTCCTCGGCGGCGGCGGCGTCGGCTGGCTGGCGCGGGGCGTGACGGCCTCGCCGTCGGCATTCGAGAGTCTCACTGTGGATGCGCTGGACGCGCACCGGCTCTATGTCGTCGAGGTTCGCCATCCGGTCGAGGTGCCGGGCAGCGAGCGCGCCCATCTGGAGACGTGGCTGAGCAAGCGTTGTGGCTGGGACGTCCGCGCGCCGGAACTGGATGCGTCGGGGCTGAAGCTGGTCGGAGGACGGCTGTTGCCGGGCGCCTCGGGGCCCGCATCATTCCTGATGTATGAGAGCGCATCGGGCGAACGCTACACGCTTTACGCCTCACGCGCGAAAACCGGCACCGCGCAGATGCGCTACACCGCCGCGGAGAACTCGGGCGCGATGTATTGGTCCGAAGATAATGTCGGCTACGTGCTGAGCGGCCCTTCCGACAAGGACCGGCTCCATCAGGTCGCGCGGCAGGTCTACGACCAGAACGAAAAGAACGAGAAAAACGGCGGGTAAAGGGCGTCTCGATCGAATTCCGGCAGGGTGTCCAAATTCGGACATCAAGAATCTGAATTTGGAACATCTGCGGGTCTCAAAAACGCACCGGATGCTCACGCGAAAATGAGCTGCGTTCGATCCGCCGATCGACGCGAGCGGCCTCGATCGGGGTTTTGTACCGCGCTGGTCCCCTAGGTCGAGGCCGCACTTTTTTTGGGCAGCGCCCTGCGATTCACCAAGACCTGCACTCAGCCAAGAGCTGTAATCAGCGAAGACCGGCGATCAGCCAAGATCGCTGCGCGGATGATAGGGATGTCCGTCGCGCCACTTTTGCATCAACGACTCCAGCTCGGCATCGTTCCCATCCGGCAACATGATCCGGGTGGTGACGAACAAGTCGCCGCTGCCGCCTGGTTTCGGCAAACCCTTGCCTTTCAGACGAAAGGTCCTGCCGCTCGACGTGTTCTTCGGGATCGACAATTCGACCGCGCTGCCGAGCGTCGGCACCCGGACTTTGCCGCCGAGCACCGCTTCGTACAACGTGATCGGCAGATCGAGCCGCAGGTCGCTGCCGTCGACCTTGAAGAACGGATGCGGCGCGACGCTCACCGTGATCAGCAGGTCGCCCGGCCGGTGGCCCGGCGCGGTCTCGCCCTGCCCCTTGAGCCGGATCTGCTGGCCGGGAACAACGCCGGCGGGAATCTTGACATTGAGCTCCTTGCCGGTTGGCAACCGGACACGCTTCTCCACGCCCTTGACCGATTCCTCCAGCGACACCGTCATGGCGACGGAAAGATCGAGATCGAGCGCGACGTTGCCAGGGTCGAACTCGAAGGTAGCGCCGGCGCCGGGCCGCGCGCCGCGCGCCGCTGCCTGGCCGAACATGCTGTTGAGGATGTCCTCGAAGCCGCCGCCGCCAAAGCCGCCCGCGCCCGCGCCACCGGTACGGAAGGTGTGGGTCTCGAAGCCGCCGCCCTGGGTTCCTCGCGCGCGCGGGTCGCCGCCGCCGGCAAAGCCCTGGAAGCGCGGCTTGCCCTCGGCGTCGATCTCGCCGCGGTCGAACTGCTTGCGCTTCTCCTCGTCGCCAAGGATCTCGTTGGCCGAATTCAGCTCGGAAAAGCGCGCCGCGGACTTTGGATCGTTCTTGTTGGCATCGGGGTGATGCTTCTTGGCAAGCTTGCGATAGGCGCTTTTGATCGCCGCAGCGCTGGCGCCCCGCTGCACCCCCAAGACCTCATAGGGGTCGCGCATCCGTCACGTCTCCTCTTAAGGGAATCAGAAAGTCAGGGTCCGGGCGATCGGCCCGCCGAAGGTTCATTTGGGGTCTTCGTGGCATTTTTGCAACGGGAAGAAGAGCCGTTCAGCTCTGCCTCCACGGTTTCAGCGTTTGAATTTCCCACTGCCCGTGGCCGGTCTGGCAGGCGGCGCCCTGCAGCCAGCTTTCCGAGCGGCCGTTGACGTAGCTTGCCAGGAAATCCCGGCAGGTCCGCCCCTCCGAGGAATAGGCCTGGGCCAGCGGCGTCACCGAACCCCGCGCGCCGGTCTCGGGATTTTCCCAGGGCTGACTGGCATCCCTATCCCCCCTGGTCAGCACATCGGAAGCCGCATTGCGGGCAAAAGCAAGATCGCTCTCGGTCGGCGCCGCCATACTTGCCCGCGCCGGACCAATGGAGCCGGTGACGTCATCGCCCATTTTGGTGAAAGCAGTGTCGGTTCGGGAAAGGCTGCAGCCGCCCGAGCCGATGCCGATCAGAACCAGTGCCATCAGCGCGCCTGCCGGCCTGATCGCCGATAGGCCAAAGCGTCCCCATGCCCTATATAGGACAAGCCCATAACGGGGCTGCAACGCGCTTCTGGCCGCGGGCGGGCGCAACTCGGAACTCCTGTGATGACGGACACGACCTCCATCAAACACCCGACACCCTTAACATCCGGTGATTTCACCGCGGCCGGTGAGCCGTTCGCACTGTTCGGAGAGTGGTTTGCGGAAGCAGTGAAGGCCGAACCCGGCGATCCCAATGCCATGGCGTTGGCCACCGTCGACCCCGACGGCCTGCCCGACGTGCGGATGGTGCTGATGAAGGACTATGACGCCGCGGGATTCGTGTTCTACAGCCATATCGCGAGCCAAAAGGGCCGCGAACTCGCCGCAAATCCTAAGGCGGCTTTACTTTTTCACTGGAAATCGCTGCGCCGGCAGGTGCGCATCCGCGGCAACGTGTCGCCGGTGACGGTAGCCGAGGCCGACGCCTATTTTGCCACGCGGCCGAAACAGGCTCAGCTCGGCGCCTGGGCCAGCAAGCAGTCGCAGCCGCTGGAAAGCCGATTTGCCTTTGAACAGGCCCTCGCAAAGGTCGCGGCCAAACACCTCGTCGGCGAGGTGCCGCGCCCGCCCGGCTGGAGCGGCTGGCGCGTCGCGCCGCTGCGGTTCGAATTCTGGCACGACCGCCCGTTCCGCCTGCACGATCGCATCGAATTCCGCCGCGACGCTCCGGACCAGTCATGGTCCAAGACGCGGCTTTATCCCTGATAAAGAAGTTGCAGGAACCCATGTCCAATTTACCCAACAACGGACCCCGGCGTACGCTGCTTCTGACCGGCGCCAGCCGCGGCATCGGTCATGCCACGGTGATCCGCTTTTCCTCAGCCGGCTGGCGCGTCCTCACCTGTTCGCGCCATCCGTTCCCGGAAGAATGTCCGTGGGGCGCGGGCCCCGAGGACCACGTCCAGGTTGACCTTGCCGATCACGCCGACACCGCGCGGGCGATTGCGGAAATACGCCGGCGCCTGGAAGGCGGCATGCTGCACGCGCTGGTCAACAATGCTGCGATTTCGCCGAAGGCAGAGGGCGGCGCCCGGCTCGGGTCGATCGATACCGACATCGACACCTGGAGCCATGTATTCAGGGTCAATTTCTTTGCGCCGATCATGATGGCGCGCGGACTGATCGAGGAATTGAAGGCGGCGAAAGGCTCGGTGGTCAACGTCACCTCGATCGCGGGCTCCCGCGTACATCCTTTTGCGGGCGCGGCCTACGCGACTTCGAAGGCGGCGCTGGCCTCCCTGACCCGCGAGATGGCGTCGGATTTCGGCCGCATCGGCGTGCGCGTCAACTCGATCGCGCCGGGCGAGATCGACACCTCGCTGCTTTCGCCGGGCACCGAGAAGATCGTCGAGCAACAGATTCCGCTGCACCGGCTGGGCACGCCGGATGAAGTCGCCAAGATCATCTATGTGCTGTGCACGGAGACGAGTTCCTACGTCAACGGCGCGGAGATCCACATCAACGGCGGCCAGCACGTCTAACCGCAATGATCCGTGGACCGGCGCGCTTTGCGCGGATCCGCCGGACGCGCCGGATTGACGTTACGTCAAATCAATCCGCGCAGGATTTGTGCGGCCTGCCAGCGTAGCGCTGCGTCGGCGTTCGAGATGCTGGAGCACTCATCCTCCCGCTCGCCATCTGACAGCACCGCGCCGCAATGCCGGCAGGTCCGCGCCGAGATCGCCTGCGCCCTGCCGGCCACGTTGCGGCCCTGCTGGTAGCTGGCGAAGTCGACGACGTTGCGCCCTTGCATTATGACTTTCTCAACCATTGCTGCCCTCGCGTTCTATCCGAGGGTTATCGCAGAAACGTGTCGCACAAACGTTCAGTGCAATGCTCAAATTTTAGCGGAGCAATTCGGGCACGAGTCTATCGACGTGCCGCCACTTTCTTAACCCTCTGGCCGCAGGCGCATGGACGCCAGAAGTTCCCCGGGACTATATCTTTGACGCGTTTTGTTCACGCCGACCGGCACCCGCCCCGCATCAAGTGCGGGCAGGCTTTTGCTCGAAAACGCCTTGGCTACAGCCACTTCTTCCACTTGAAAAACACGTAAGGTCCCGCCGCCGCGGCCAGCATCGCCACCACCGCCAGCGGATAGCCGAGCTGCCATTCCAGCTCCGGCATGATCTTGAAGTTCATGCCGTAGATCGAGGCGATCAGGGTCGGCGGCATCAGCACCACCGCCATCACCGAAAACAGCTTGATGATGTTGTTCTGCTCGAGATTGACGACGCCGAGCATCGCATCCAGCGCGAAGGTGATCTTGTTGGAGAGATAGGAGGCATGGTCGGTCAGCGAGGTCACGTCGCGCTGCATGGTCTTGAGCTGCTCGCGCATGTCCTTGGACCATTTGACGCCATCGACCGCCGCCGCAACGAAGGTCACCACCCGCCCGATCGAGACGAGACTCTCGCGCACTTTCGAGGTGAGGTCGCCCTTGCGGCCGATCGCGATCAGGATGTCGGAATAGCGCTTGGCGTGGCCGGTGCGGGCCGCGCCCTTCGGCTCGAAAATATCGTGGCTGATCGCGTCCATGTCGCTGCCGGCGCGCTCAAGAATGTCGGCGTTGCGGTCGATCACCGCGTCCAGCAGCTCCATCAGGACCATTTCACCGGTGATACCGGGCGCGCACGAGCGCGCCAGCTTGTTTTCCACCAGCACGAACGGCTTCGGCTCGTCATACCGCACGGTCACCAGGCGGTGGCTGGCCAGGATGAAGGTCACCGCCGCGGTGCGCGGATTCTCCGTGTCCGCCGCGCACATCAGGGTGGCCGTCATGTAACGGGCGCCGTTCTCGATATAAAGCCGGCTGGAAATCTCGATCTCCTGCATGTCCTCCCGCGTCGGTACCGCGATCCCGGCCAGCCGCTCCACCGCCTTGTCCTCGGCGGCGGTCGGTTTCACGAGGTCGATCCAGACCGCGCTGTCCGAAAGCGCGGCCAGATCGATGACAGCGGCCTTTTTCAGGGAGGATTCGGAGGGGACGAACACCGACAACATCGAAAACTCCGGACCGCGGGCAAATTAACCAACAGGACTTAGCTCGATTCTGGCAAGCGTTTCATGACGGCAGCCGACGTGGGCGCCGGGATTTACGGCAGCCCGGTGGCAGGAGGGTGGCGAGATTCGGCGGCCGGGCGCACAACTGCCCGGGAATGAGCCGACTCCGAAGGACTTGCGGCAAAAAAGACACAGCCGCCGTGCCGCAGTGCAGGACAAGCATCTAAGCACTGGAACTATTGCCAATTTCGGCGATAATGGGATTAACAGAATCGTGGCGTTTGAGGCGCAATGTTGGCGCCGCGTACGCAAGGCCTTCGATTGGACGTACACATGTCGTCGTTAAGACTAAGATTTGCAATTCTGGCTGCCGGCCTGTTGCTGTCGGGCTGCATGGAAACCGCAACCTATGAGGCAACCAATACGAGCGCCTTCAAGCCTCACGACAAGGAGTTGCTGGCGAAGATCCGTTACGAGAACGTGCAGCCTCCGGAAAGCTACCGCCGCGCCATCGTCGAGTACCACCGCAAGGAAGCGCCCGGCTCGATCGTGGTCGATTCCGACAACCACTATCTCTATCTCGTGCAGAACGAGGGCAAGGCAATCCGCTACGGCATCACCGTCGGCGAGGAAGCCATGGCGTGGTCAGGTATCGCCAAGGTCGGCAACATGGCGGAGTGGCCGCCCTGGCATCCGACCAAGAGCGAAATCGAACGCCTCGGCGTGCCCACATTCGTCGCCCCGGGTCCGGATAATCCGATGGGGTCGCGCGCGCTCTATCTCTATTCGGGCGGCAAGGACACCCTGTTCCGGATTCACGGCACCAACCAGCCGGAATATATCGGTCAGTCGATCTCCTCCGGCTGCATCCGGATGACGAACGAGGACGTGATCGATCTGTATAACCGGGTGAAGACGGGTACCATCGTCGTGGTGCTCGCTCCGCACCATGGCGATGCGCCGTTTGGTTCCGGTTCGCAGATGGCGCTGGGCGGCGGCACCACCAACCTCGGACCGGTGACGCAGTAGCCAATTACCCGGTTCTTCGCGAACAAAGCGCCGGTTTTACCGGCGCTTTTTCGTTGGCGGGGTGTTCGTCGGCGCCTTGTCGGTTGGCGCATTGGCGCCGCCGGTATCCGGCACGACGGCGTCGGGTTTCGCGGCGTCGGGTTTCGCAGCGACCACGCGCCGCGGCGCATCGTCGGGGCGCTCGGCGGGCAATAGCGGCGCGATCCGCGGCAGCGGGTCCCATACATTCCACTGGCAGATTTTGTAGTCGTTGTGCCGTTCCATGAGGTCGAGATGGATATGGTCCTCGTGATACCAGTCCGAACCAGGCCCCAGCACGGTTGAAAACCGCGCGCACGCCGAATGCAGCACGCTCTCGCGCAACTCCCGCGGCACCGTGCGATCGGTCAGCGAAATCGATCGGCCGTCGGCGAGCTTGAGGGAACGAACGTCGAGCGCATTGGCCCGGCCATGTTCGGACAACAGGGCGCCGGCGATGCGGTTGCGGCCGCGGCATTCGAATGAGTCGAAATTGTCGAGGTCGGTGATGATGCTGCCGAGTTTCATCGCCAGCGGCGCCACGTCGGTGCGGATCCAGTCGGCGATTGCCGAGGCCATGGTGCAGCGGAGGATCCCCGCCGGCTTGACCACGACCCGGTGGCCGTCGGGCAGCATCACGGCTTCCAGCCGGACCAGATCTTCTCCACCGCAGCCGCCGGCGCCATGGATGTCGGGAATGCTAGGGGCGATGGCAATCGCCTCAGACAGCGCCAGCCGGCAAGCCGAGGGCTGGGGTGCCGGCGCAGCCTGCTCGGCCGGCTTGTCAGCCTCGGCGGGGATCTGTTTTGCAACGGCGGCCTTTTCCGGTTGGGCCGCCGGCGCATCCGCGGGACGCGGCTTGGGCAACGGTATGGATATCC
>Ga0073928_10005787_pt1 | contig 17082 bp, 13 predicted proteins | sample PaiPotPPA55metaG_FD_76969 | JGI IMG/M metagenome (GOLD analysis project Ga0073928, IMG submission 76969) | Iron sulfur acid spring bacterial and archeal communities from Banff, Canada, to study Microbial Dark Matter (Phase II) - Paint Pots PPA... ... | reverse complement strand
GTGGACCAATTCAGAATAGGCTTCGCCAGAGATGTCGTTCCCGGAAATTCTGACGGGCAATACAGCTTTGGTCCGATCAACCCGTCTTTGATTGTCCACTGAAGAACCTGGATTGTCTACCGAAGAACCTGCGTGCGCTGCCAGAGCTGCCAAAGCTTCATTCGCGGAGTTCACAGCCACTTCCTTTGCCTGATCTCAGATGATCGACCTAGAAGGGAACCAACTTGTAGGTCACTAAATGCATGTTCACCCAATGTTGTTCTTCGCGCCATAGCACAAGGGTGTTGGAATATCCCTCGCAGGTGTTACTTCTGCACGCCGCAGTGGCTCTTGTCTGATAACCGCAGTAACCAGCGCCGAGTTACGTTTGTTGAAGTAACCAGTGCCAGGTTACAGTCGTGACCCCGCAGCACCTGAATGGGCCATTGCCGAATGCGGATTCAAGCCTGAAGCTGGTGTCAGTCACAGATAAATCCCGAAAGGGCGAGGAAGGTGAGAGCACATGAGGGGATCATTTCGCAGGCTCTGGTCAGAGGAAGAAGGCCAAGACATTGCCGAGTACGCGGTTATGCTTGCGGTGATTCTGGTGATCGTTGTCGGCACGGTTCGACTGATCGGTGGTAACGCGAATAATGTCTTTTCCAACGTGTCCAGTTCCATCGGCAGCTAAGGTTGACGAAGCTCATCGCGGCATGCCGAAGTTGGGCGTGGCTGACGCGCCGCCAGTCTAGGCTTCAGCGGCCGTGGTAAGGCCGACGATGGCATCATCCAGAGTGGGGAAGATCAGAAATAGCGATTCCACTCTGGTGGTTTCAAACAGCTTCAATACTCGCTCGTTTACTCCACTCAACGCGATCCGCCGCGTGGCCTTATGGCGAGTAACATAAGCGCTCACCAGCGAGCCCAGTCCCGATGAATCGATATACGGCACTTCGGTCAGATCGACGATGACCACGGGAAAACTTTCTTCACGCCGGATGGCGTTCTGAAACAGAGGAACGTCCTTGAGTGTAAGCGGTCCTCGCAGCGAGATTACGCGGGGGCCTTCCTGTGCGCTCAACCGCTCAATCGTCAATGTCTCCACCGCCATCGGCGAATTGTATGGCGGCAGGGAAGTGGTACGCAAGCCGTGGACCTGTCGGGTAATGTCTCATTTTCAATAAACTTGAAGATTCCCTTGCAGCGCCTCTCCATCTCCGCGTACTCTGCGACGGTTCTCAGCGTTCTCCGCGATTTAAGACTATGTATTTGACGCAGCATCATCAACACCTTAAAACGCGGAGATCGCAAAGAACGTCACAGAGCGCGGTAGAAACCCCGGCGGAGAGCAAACTGACACCTTAGTACCTGCCGATTTAGCTTGCCGCGAAGGTACAGGGCCATCCGCCAATCGCGCGCTCCTTTTTGGCCACTCGACTGGAAGTCGTTTGGGCAAAAACCTGAGTTTCAGGCTCAAGCTTCTTCGGTGCCAGCCGATTTGCAATCTATAAGTGATTAACAGTTCGTAGTGCGATCGCTGCTGTCACTTCCCCGGACGGTCTGGCGATTCCTGCTACATGGGCGCAACCATCTGCGACCGCGGTGACAATGCCTGCCCGCGATGCCGCGAAACCGCTGGACGAACTGGTACAGGCCGTAGCTAACCGGGTGTCGGAAATGGCAATGGCAGCGCTCGCCGCCAAGCCATCCAGCCGGGGCAGTGATGGTGAAATAAATGCAGCCCAGAATTAGAGCGAAGTAAATCAGGGCCGCTGAGATTAGACCGAACTAATGGAGGATATAAATGAACAAACCGAAAATCCTGATCGTCGATGATGACCCTGACCTCAGACGGGCGCTGAAAATACGTCTGCGGGCTAACCACTACGAAACCGTGCAAGCGTCGGATGGCTACTCTGCCATTTCCGTGGCGCAGAAGGAATGCCCCAACCTGATCATTCTCGACCTCGGCTTGCCCGCCGGAGATGGCTTTGTGGTTTTGGAGCGGCTGCAGAACAACGACGCCTTATCAAATATTCCGGTGATTGTTTTAACCGCGCGCGATCCACAATCCAGCGAACAGAAAACCCTGCAGGCGGGGGCGACAGCTTTTTTCCAGAAACCGGCTGACAATAACGAGTTGCTCGACGTGATTCGCGCCACTTTGCCGAATTCATGGCCGGGCACAGCATTGCCTTCGTAGCGCAACGCGACGGCGCCGAATGGGAGCCGCGTAGGCATTCGCACGAGTGTTTTTTTCACGCTGCGTGTCAGGTCGGAGATCGAAATGCACGGATTCCATTACTGGGGACGAAATTGTCGACTGCTCGGACCCCTACGTGGCCTGGTTTGTAGTTCCCGGCTGGTACTGTTACAGTTTGTAACAGTACCACTTCCATCAGTTCCGTGAAACCGTCAAGACCATCGGATTATACTGACTGGTGATCAATCTGCCAGTCCCGGTTAATGGCGTTCACTAAATTGTTAGTCATCGTTTGCCCGCCCTTTCTTTTCATGGTCGGCAAGCCTGATGTTTCCCTCGGGCAGATGCCAGCGATTAAGAAGGAACGCAATCCTTCAGCAATTACCCTCCCTCGACCTGCAGAATAATTAGAAACTGCCGTATGGTATAGTGGTCGGACCAAACCGCTTTTTTGCTGCAGCACTGAGACTTCAATGGCGATTGCAAGCATCAACCCGGCTACCGGACAACTCATTAAGTCCTTCGAACCGCTGACTGACGCGCAGATCGAAGGCAAGCTGAAACGAGCGGCTGAGGCATTTTCCAGGTACCGCCGAACCAGCTTTGCGGAACGGGCGCGAATGATGACAAAAGCGGGCGAGATTCTGGAAAAAGATAAAGAAAAGTTCGCCCGCACCATGACCTCCGAAATGGGCAAGCCGTATCGGGCGGCGGTAGAAGAGGCCGTCAAATGCATCTCCGCCTGCCGCTATTATGCTGAAAACGCCGAGCGCTTCCTGGCCGATGAGGTAATCGAAACCGGGGCAAGCCGCAGCTACATCCATTATCAGCCGCTGGGGGCGATTCTGGCGGTAATGCCCTGGAATTTTCCCTTTTGGCAAGTCCTGCGCTTCGCGGCGCCCGCCTTGATGGCGGGAAATGTTGGCCTGCTGAAGCATGCCTCGAACGTGCCGCAATGCGCCCTCGAAATTGAAGATCTGTTTCACCGCGCCGGCTTTCCTGAAGGAGTATTTCAGACGCTGCTGATTGGCTCGCAGAAGGTGGATGCAATTCTGAATGATCCCCGAGTGGCGGCCGCCACTCTTACCGGCAGCGAGGAAGCAGGAGTGCAGGTGGGGACGGGGGCGGCAAAGAGAATCAAGAAAGTGGTGTTGGAACTGGGGGGCAGCGATCCTTTTATTATCATGCCGAGTGCCAACATCGATGAGGCGATTGCGACCGCGGTCAAGGCGCGCATCATCAACAATGGCCAGTCCTGCATCGCGGCTAAACGATTTATCGTTGCCGAATCGATTGCCGGAGAATTTGAACGGAAGTTTGTCAGCAAGATGGAAGCGCTGAAAGTGGGAGATCCGTTCGACGAAGCCACAGAATTAGGACCGCTGGCGACGCCGGAGGGAGTAGCCAGCTTGCATGAGGATGTGCAGAAAACTATCGCGGCCGGGGCTCGAGTTCTCACTGGAGGCAAGCCAGTAAATGGGGCTGGCAACTATTACGCTCCTACGGTTCTGACCAACATTCCCAAAAACTCGCCGGCCTATCGCGACGAATTATTTGGACCGGTGGCTTCCGTATTTCACGCCAAAAATGTGGACGAGGCAATTGCCATCGCCAACGACAGCCGCTTTGGCCTGGGAGCCAGCGCCTGGACGAATGACAAACAAGAGCGCGAACGCTTCATCAATGAAATCGAAGCCGGGATGGTGTTCATCAATCGCATGGTTGCGTCCGATCCCCGGTTGCCATTTGGCGGGGTCAAGCATTCTGGACATGGTCGGGAACTTGGTCCTTATGGGATTCGCGAGTTCACGAATATCAAGACTGTGTGGATTCAAGAATCTAATCACTGACAAGGTGTTTGCGATTACGTTGAATCGCTATGCATAAGACAATTCACACATCGCGACTGTATGAGCTGATCGTTCAGCAGATCGAAGAATCAGTGCTGAAGGGCATGCTCAAGCCCGGAGATCAGTTGCCCGCGGAACGTGATCTCGCGCTGCAGTTCGGGGTGAGTCGTACTGCCGTGCGTGAAGCGGTAAAGGCTCTGCGGGAAAAAGGATTGGTTGAGGCGTATTCGGGTCGTGGAACGTTCATCACCGATGGAACGTCGCACGCAATTCGACAATCGCTGGGATTGATGATCAAGATTGGTCAACCCTGCGCATCCAATCATCTGGCGGAAATGCGTGCAATTCTTGAGCCGGAGATTGCCGCGCTGGCGGCGACGCGGATTCAAGAGCCCCACCTGGCCTTGATGCGAGAAGCAGTCGCGCTGATGGATCGTGCACAGGAGGATCCGGAGGCTTACATCGAAGCTGACCTGGACTTCCATTTAGCGTTAGCCGAGGCAGCGGATAATCCTTTAATTTTGTCGCTGCTGGATTCCATTGTGGCGTTGCTGCGGGAACAGCGCATTCGGATTTTTCAGGTAGAAGGCGGTCCGAGCCGCGGGCAGTACCATCACAAACGCATTCTGCAGACTGTGGAGCAGCACAATCCGGAACAGGCTCGTGCGGCAATGCGGGCTCATCTACAGCAAGTGCGCGAGGATTCGAGAGCGAGCGAAGCGCATCCGGCGCTTTCGAGAGCCTTTTAATAGTTGTGGAGTTTGCACTCTTACAGATCAGCAACCTTGGCAGCTCGTGCCGTGACCCAGGGCGAGTTAACGTTTCAAAACGAGGTTGCCAACAGTTCGCGAGCCGTAAAAACGGCTGCGATGACGATGCCGGTGCGTCCGGTGCGCGTACGCGCCGGCATCGTAGAAGCGACTTTATTTTAACCATAAACTTTGCCCTCTGTGTCATAGACGTTTGGCCGCGGAACTAACGTAACCTTAGCTTTTAGACTTACGACGGCCGGTTTTTATTGGCTTATGCTATACTGTGGTCACGCTTAATACCGCGGTTGTATGGTGCGATTGCTCTGGTGCAGTGCTTGATCTGAGAACTCCCGCCTTCAGTTTCCCCTCCGTAAGTCTTCAGCGTAATCAAAACTCAAGACTGGCAACGCCGGTTTTATGCCCGCCTGAAATTCGTGTGAGCATGCGATCTGTTTGCCAAAGAAAGCAAAATGCAGAACTTTTCAGAATTACCGATTTCGCCCTACGTTCAAGATCGTTTATCGTTCGCCGGATTTTCGATACCAACTCCGGTGCAAGCCGCTGCCATTCCGCAGGCGCTTGCGGGCAAGGATGTGCTGGCAACCGCGCAGACCGGTACCGGCAAAACCCTCGCCTTCCTGATTCCAATCATGGAACAGCTGTTGCAGCAGAAAGCTGCAGGTATCAATGCCCTGGTATTAGTCCCGACCCGCGAACTCGCAATGCAGGTCGCAGAACAATTTGACGCGTTGCGCGGCAAGCAGCTTTCGCGCGCGGCTCTGGTTGTGGGCGGATTGTCCGAAGGCCAGCAGTTACGCGACATTCGCAACGGAGCACGATTGATTGTCGCCACTCCGGGCCGGTTAGAAGATTTTCTCGACCGCAAGCTGGTTAATTTTCGCAGTCTCCAGGTTCTGGTGCTGGATGAAGCCGACCGCATGCTGGACATGGGATTTCTCCCTGCCATTCGGAGGATTGCTGCCATTCTTCCCAAAGATCGTCAGACAATGTGTTTCTCCGCGACTCTGGAAGCCTCGGTCGTCCACCTCGTAAACGACTACATGAAAAACCCAGTGCGAGTCGCATTTGGGTCGACGCTAAAACCCTCGGAAAATGTTCGCGTGCAGGCCTTCGAAGTCGACGCCAATAGCAAGCAGGAAGTATTGCATCGCTTGCTGGCGAAAGAAACGGGCCGCTGTCTGGTATTCGCTCGCACCAAGCGCGGAACCGAAAGACTGGCCAAGAACCTGAATCGCGAAGGCTTCGCCGCTGCCATGATTCACGGCGACCGCTCGCAATCGCAGCGGAGTGCGGCACTCGCCGGATTTCAGCAGGGACGGTATCGCATTCTGGTCGCTACCGATCTGGCTTCACGCGGCATCCACGTGCAGGATATTGCCCACGTAATTAATTACGATTTGCCTGAAGTGGCGGAAAACTTCATCCACCGCGTTGGGCGGACGGGTCGCGCAGGAGAGCGAGGCGTTGCTTCTACGTTATTCGGACGAGAACAACGTTCCGATTTGCACCAGCTGGAACGGACCCTCGGAATCCGGATGGAACGAATGACCTCCACCACCGAGCGCCGGGAAAAAGATTCATCTCGGAGTACGGAAGCGAAGCGCAATGATTACATTGAATCCACACCAAAAGCCAGGATGGTTCGTATGCCGGGCGAAGTGTTGCAAGTGCAAATGCAGAACTAAATTGAATCGCGTACAAGGGAATTCAGCGCGACTCGAATAGCTTCGAAGCCAAACTGGCGCGCTTTTTCCTGTGCGCAGCAGCCGTGCGCAACCAGCTATCCGATAAAGACAGATCGACCGGCACGCCGTCGCCTTCTCTATAACGCAGCCCAAGATTGTATTGGGCTGCAGCATTTCCTTCTTCGGCCGCATTTTTGACCCAGCGCGCCGCTTCCTTGCAATTCTGAGGAACAAAATGCCCGACCTCATAGGCCATGCCTAAAGCAAACGCTACAGAGTCGTCTCCGTACTTGGCCTGCCGTCGCAAAGTTCCAATCTCAAAGCGGCTCAACTGTTGAACAGCGAAAAAGGCTGCCGGGTCGGTTATCTGTTTGTGACTGACCTCCAGCGAAGAAAAACGCTCGGAGAACTGCGGTGCTTTGTCAGTCTTTTCGACCTTTTTAATTAGGGCCGGCTTTCTGGTTGTCAAAGCTGTTTTTGTCGGAGCTAGTACAGCGGTCGTTGGGGGAATGCCAGTGACCGCGGCTACAAGGGCCGGAGGAGTTTTGCGTGAGGCTTGTACATTGTGTGTTGACTCATGATGCCACGCTTCCACAAACAACAAGGCAGCGAGCAGCGACAGCAACCAAACCGGAATTGCAATGCCTACAGCACGCAGCCCACGAAGTTTCATCCTGATACGAACGCTGCGCAGAAGACCTCTGGAAGAGCTGCGGGCACGGCGGACTGAATTTTGAATATTGACTGCGGCTTCGCGTGCCTGTTCGTTGATGACTGATGGCTCGATCTCAGCCAGGTTGGCAAGGGTGCCAGGGTTCACAGGCTGACCGGTTGGCATCTCGTTCCGGCTATCGGTCTCCATTACGCCTGCCGAAAACTGAAATCCCGATTCCAGAACAAAGCTTTCCAGCTGCACAGATTTATTAACTTTCCCGGCCGGTTCGAAACTGTTCGATCGTCTGCCGATGGGAGCTTGCATCTGATCATGGACGCATTGCAGGATCCATGCGGCCGCCAATAATTTTTCGAAGGAAAGACGATCGAGGGTGAGTTGCTGATTTGTACTAGATCTCTCTTCCGCTGCCATGGGCGGACGGACCTCTTGCAAATGGGGATTAACAACGGGTGCGGGATTTTCTTAAACCCGTCACCACGACCGATCATACATCGATTTGTGCATTTCGAATTTGGAAAAAGTTGCGACCAAGTCTTCAAAAAATAGTTGAACTCGCATTTTGCAGAAACTTTTATTCGTTCTCGCTGCGGGAGTCTTCAGGCCATGAGAAGAAAGTCACCGACTGCTATATTCTTTGAGCATGCGTTCTTCTCCGCGTCGAGATCGCGAACTAATTCAGATTGTCGATTCTGCTTTTGCGGATGCCGCGCGTCGAAGCGGTAAGTGGCTGCTGTGTCGTCCCGGCTGCACGCAATGTTGTATCGGAGTCTTCGCTATAAATGCGCTTGACGCTGTCCGTCTGAAGGAAGGACTGAAAAATCTGGAAAAGCTTGCGCCAGAGCGGGCAGCCCGTGTGCGAGAACGAGCCCGGGAAGCCGTTTCTCGGCTATCGAAAGGTTTTCCTGGCGATCCAGCCACCGGCTTGTTACACGAAAGCGACGAGTCGGCGCGCCGCTTTGCTGACTTTGCTAATGAGGAACCTTGTCCGGCACTCGATCCTGAGACTGGACGTTGTGACCTCTATGAATCTCGTCCCATGACTTGTCGGGTTTTCGGCGCTCCGCTGCGCTCAGAGGAAGGGCTGGGTGTTTGCGAGCTTTGTTTTCACGGTGCGACAGACGAGGAAATTGCGGCTTGCGAAATCAATCCAGACCCGGACGATTTGGAATCGACTTTGGTTCAGGAAGTCGAAAAAGCTTACGCTGCCCAAGGTAAGACGATTGTAGCGTTCTGTTTAACATCTTGATTCTTTTGATTCTTTAGTCCGATCCAATTTAGTTTATCGTCCCGAGCAAAGCGAGGGATCTGGGTTCTTGCTGGCACCTGCACAAACCAGATTCCTCGTTTCGCTCGAGATGACAATCCGGCAATTTGATGAACCTGCAATTCGACGCATTGGTGCTCGGCGGCGGCGCCGCAGGCTTGATGTGCGCCCTGAAAGCGGGCAAACGCGGACGACGCGTCGCGATAATCGAACGATCCGAACGCGCAGGGAAGAAAATCCTTATCTCCGGTGGCGGACGTTGCAACTTCACCAACATTCACTGCCGTCCGGAAAATTTCATATCCGCGAATCCGCACTTCCCAAAATCAGCGCTGGCTCGTTACACACCTTCAGACTTTATCGCGCTGGTAGAAAAGCACAAGATTCCGTATCACGAGAAGGCCCTTGGCCAACTATTCTGCGACGGCTCTGCGCACGAGATAGTGGATATGCTGGAGCGCGAATGCCGCGATGCCGGAGTTCGCATTTTCGTGAATACTTCAATTCAAGAAATTCTGAAGCCCAGCGACTTTGTCTTGCGTGCCGGAGAAATAGAATTCCGCGCTCCAATCCTGGTGATCGCTAGCGGAGGCCTTTCGATTCCGAAGATGGGTGCGACTGGCCTGGGATATGACGTGGCGCGGCAATTTGGATTAGCCATACGTGAACCTCGGCCTGCCTTGGTGCCGTTTGTCTTCAGCGAAGAAGATTGCAATCGCTATTGCGATCTGACGGGTGTATCGATTGACGTCGCGGTTTCTTGTGGCCGGCAGGAATTCCGAGAAAAGATGCTGATCACCCATCGAGGAGTGAGTGGGCCAGCCATCCTACAGATTTCATCTTATTGGAAACCGGGACAGGCAGTTGTTATTGATCTGGCCCCCGGCTCAGATGTGACCGCAACACTCCGCGCGCCGGGAACGCGAAGAAGTATCACGACCATGAGAGCGGCGCTGCAGACTTTCTTACCGAATCGTTTTGCCAATCGCTGGCTGGACCTAAATCCGCCCGTCGGCTGGACAAACTCCGCGCTCGCAGAATTTGAGCACGCGGTGCACAACTGGACGGTGACACCCGCCGGCACTGAAGGTTTCGCTAAGGCGGAAGTAACCGCGGGCGGTGTCGACACCGACGAATTGTCCGCGAAGACTATGGAGAGCCGGAAAGTGCCCGGCTTATTCTTCATCGGAGAAGTAGTCGATGTAACCGGCCACTTGGGAGGATTTAATTTTCAATGGGCGTGGGCGTCAGGCGCCTGCGCAGGCCGCGCAATGTAGGCGCGAGCGTCACGCTCGTGCGGCGCGAGAAATAACTCACGCCAAGACGCTCTGATACTCTTCGTAAGCACCCTTGAAATCGGTGAGCTTGTGGTCCGATTCGAAGTGCCAAATTCTGGTAGCGACTTCGTCGATCAGATCATGATCGTGGGTAACTAAAAGCACTGTGCCCTGATAACGCTGCAGTGCGATGTTCAGCGCATTGATTGACTCCAAATCCAGGTGGTTGGTCGGTTCGTCGAACACCAGAACGTTTGGCTTTTGCAACATGAGCTTGCAAAAAAGCAATCGCGCCGCCTCGCCTCCGGAAAGAACATCGGTTTTCTTGAGGGCGTCTTCACGCGGAAACAACATTTGGCCCAGCAGTCCGCGGATCTCTTCCTGAGCAGCGGATGGCTCCCACTGATGCAGCCATTCGAATACCGTCATTCCGCCTTCGATCAGAGCGCGGTGATCTTGCGCAAAGTATCCAACATTAGCCTCGTGCCCCCATATTACTTTTCCGCCGGTGAGGAACGCTCCATCGTAACCGCTAGTTTTGCGCAATTCGGCGTCCGGAGTCGTCGGAGAATTGGCCAACAGCGCATTCACCAACGTGGTTTTGCCCGCGCCGTTCCGGCCCATCAAAGCAATTTTTTCGCCTCGCATCACGCTGGCGGTAAAGTTTCGAATGATTTCAGCTTCACCGTAAGATTTTGTAACCCCTTCCAACTCAAGAATGTGTTTTCCTGAGGGACGCTTCTGCTCGAACTTCAGGAATGGACGCTGGATGTTTGATTTGGCAAGTTCGGTGACCTGCAGGCGCTCGACCTCTTTGCGCCGCGACTGTACTTGGCTGGAGCGGGTTCCGGCGGAGAAGCGCGCAATGAATTCATTCAGCTGTGCGATTTTCTTTTCGCGCTGCGCATTTTGTCCTTCGATCTGCGAGCGGATCTGCGTCTTGGCGACGACCATGTCGTCATAGGTGCCGGTGTAAGTAATGATGGTTTGATAATCGATGTCGGCAATGTGCGTGCAAATGCTGTTGAGAAAATGGCGATCGTGCGAGATCACGATCAGGACGCCGTCATAATTATTAAGAAATCCTTGCAGCCAGTGAATCGAATCAAGATCGAGATGGTTCGTAGGTTCGTCGAGCAACAACGCAAGCGGATGACCGAACAACGCTTGTGCCAGCAGGACCCGAACTTTTTGCCCGCCCTGAAGCTCGCCCATTTTTCGCTCGTGCAACTCGTCGGGAATATCGAGACCTTGCAGGAGGATTGCCGCGTCAGTTTCCGCGGTGTATCCGTCTTCTTCGCCGACAATACCTTCCAATTCACCCAGCTTCATTCCATCTTCATCGGTGAGTTCAGCTTTCGAATGGATTCGGTCACGTTCTTCCATCGCCGCCCACAAGCGCTTGTTGCCCATCATGACGGTGTCGATGACGCGATAGACGTCGAAAGCAAATTGATCCTGGCTCAACACGCCGAATTTCTTCGGGCGCACCACGGTTCCTTTCTGGGGATCGAGCTCGCCAGTAAGGAGCCGCATAAACGTGGTCTTACCGGCGCCGTTTGGCCCGGTCAGACCATAGCGCTTGCCCGGGGTGAAAGCCGTCGAGACCTCTTCGAACAGAACTTTGGCGCCGTAGCGCATGGAAACGTTGCTAACTGCAATCATGATTTCTCAAGGGAACTGCGGAAAATTTGCCCAAAGGCGGGAACGCAGCTGCTGTCATTAGAATATCACGATGCACGCTCGAATCCTGCATTCTCCCGAAAGCCGATGCAATCGAAGGTCACGTGTTAGCCTTTCTAATACTTTGAGGAGTTCATGAAAGACGCCGGCTCTTCTAATCCCGACCTTCAGGCAATCGCCAAACAAGTCATGTTGGACCACGGATTCGAACCCGATTTCCCTCCCGAAATCGCGCAGCAACTGGCCGAACTGAAAGCTCACGCGCCACAAGTCGCGCCTGGGGCCGATATTCGCGACCTGCGAAACTTGCTCTGGTCTTCGATCGATAACGATACATCTCGCGACCTCGATCAAATCGAAGCGGCTGAGCGACTGCCAAATGGACACATCAAAGTGCTGGTGGGAATCGCAGACGTCGATGCCTTCGTGCCCAAGCATTCCGCGATTGATGAACACGCGGCCAAAGAGACGACCACGGTTTACGCCGGGGTTCGCATATTCCCAATGTTGCCCGAGGAACTTTCGACCGGCGCAACGTCACTGCTTGAGGAAGCAGACAAGCTGAGTATCGTCATTGAGTATGTCGTCGATGCTGCGGGTTGCATTACGTCGAGCAACGTTTATCGGGCAATCGTACGCAACAAGGCGCAGCTCGCATACAACGCGGTTGGAGCTTGGCTTGAGGGAACGGCGGCGCCCCCCGCGAAAGTAGCCGCTTCCGCTGAGTTGCAAGCGCAGCTCAAGTTGCAGAACCAGGCTGCACAGGCACTAAAGAACCAGCGCTATCGGAATGGTGCGCTCAACATTGAAACCACGGAGGTTCGTCCAGTCCTACTGGATCAGCAGGTCGTGGATGTTGCGAGCGAAGAAAAAAATCCCGCAACGGATTTGATCGAAGATTTCATGATCGCCGCCAATGGAGTCGTCGCGCGCATGCTCGAAAAAGTATCGTCGATTCGCCGCATTGTGAAAACGCCCGAGCGCTGGGATCGTATCGTGCAACTGGCCGCGCAGCACGGCGCCAAGCTTCCACCCAATCCTGATTCCAAAGCCCTCAATGATTTTCTCGTCGAGCGCAAAGCGGCCGATCCGGATCACTTTGCTGATGTTTCGCTGGCGGTGATCAAGCTGATTGGCCCGGGCGAGTATGTCTTGGAACGTCCTGGAGATCCGGTGCAGGGACACTTCGGACTCGCGGTGCAGGATTACACGCACTCCACCGCTCCGAACCGGCGATTCCCAGATATCGTCACCCAAAGGCTGATCAAGGCAATGCTTGCACACGAGCCTGCTCCGTATTCCGATGATGAGTTGGCCGCCATTGCCAGCAACTGCACCGCGAAAGAAGACGCCGCGCGAAAAGTTGAGCGCGAGATGTCGAAACGATTGGCGGCAGTTGCCATAAGCCACCGAATCGGCCAGGTATTCGACGCGCTCGTGACCGGCGCAACTGCGAAAGGAACTTTTGTACGCGTGCTGCAGCCGCGGGTCGAGGGATTGCTTGCACAAGGCCAACAAGGCTTGGACGTGGGAGATAGGTTACGCGTGAAACTAATCCGCACCGACGTTCAACGCGGGTACATCGATTTCGCGCGGGCTTAGGGCGAAGTGCAGGAGCTTTGAAAAGGCACGGCTTCACAGAGGTTGCGAAAAACACCGCACGGCGACTGAGGCCTTGAAAGGGCGCGGCTTCCAGCCGCGCCGTAAGTCTAGGTGACAGTTTTGGCGCGGCTACAGCCGCGCCCGTTCAAAAAACTCGGACGCCCGATACTGCAATCTGTTCGGCAAGAGTCATCCCTTTTTCTGTTCGAGTTCAGCCCAACGTGAATAAAGTTCGTCGGCAATTTTCTGCGCTTCGTCCATCTCTGCGTTCGCCATCACGAGCCGGGGTCCATCGCTCGCAATTGCTGGATCTTCAAGTTGCGCGCGCTTTTCCTGCAGTACCTGCTCCGCTTCGGCAACGCGTTGCTCGATGGTTGCATATTCGCGTGCTTCCAGATACGACAGCTTTTTCTTAGCCGCTGCAGCCTCAGCAGGAGTCGAAACTCGCCGGGGTTGATGGGCGCCGGAAGAAACTGGCTTCTCCGACATTTTCCGTGCCGCCTGCCAAGACTCCCATTGTGAATAATCCGCGAAACTCGCAGCTCCGCCCTCTCCATCGAGTCCGAGCACGATGGTTGAAACGCGATCGAGCATGTAACGGTCATGTGTGACCAGCACCAACGCGCCGCGATATTCGAGCAAGTTTTCTTCGAGGATATCGAGCGTTGGAATATCGAGATCGTTGGTGGGTTCATCCAATAAAAGCACATCCGCAGGTTGAAGCATCAATTGCGCAATCAATACGCGCGCGCGTTCGCCTCCAGAAAGCCGTCCTATCGGTTGATTGAGTTGCTCGCCGGTAAACAGAAATCGCGCTGCCCACGATGCGACGTGAGTTACGCGGTCCTGATAGATTACCGAATCGCTGTCGGGCGCTAGCGCTCGGCGCAGGGTAATGTCCGGATCGAGTTGGCGAGTTTGATCGAAGTACACGATTCGCAGCCACTCGGCGCGGGAAATGTCTCCCGCAGTCGCGGATAATTCTCCACGCAGCAAACGCAGAAGCGTTGTCTTGCCGCTGCCATTCGGTCCGACCAGGCCAACCCGCATTCCGGCCGTGACCACGAAGTTTAGGCCATCGAAAAGGGTACGCCCGCCAATCTCATAGCCGACTTCTTCCAGTTCAATCAGTCGCTTGGTTTTCCGGTCGGTAGCAGAGAAATCGATGTTGGCAGTTGCGGTGCGGGTTCTGGCGTTCAAGTCCGCCAGTTCGTTCATTAACTCTCCGGCTTTGTCGATCCGAGCTTTAGACTTGCGCGTGCGGGCTTTGGCTCCGCGACGCAGCCATGCGATTTCATTGTGTACGAGATTTTCCAGCGCTTCCTGATGCTTTTCTTGCGAGTGGAGGAATTCCTCTTTCTTTTCGAGAAATGTGCTGTAGTTTCCGTGCACACGCAGCAGCCCGTCCGGATAGGCGCAATTTAGCTCGGCCATTTCGGTTGCAACATTCTCAAGAAAATAACGGTCGTGACTGACCACTACGCACGCGAACGCTGCGTTTTGAAGGAGTGCCTCAAGCCACTCGATCCCCGCAAGATCAAGATGATTGGTGGGTTCGTCGAGTAAAAGAATATCGGGATTCTGCACCAACGCTTCGATGATTGCCAGGCGCTTTTGCCAGCCTCCCGACAACGCCGCTGCAGGTTGCTCCAGGTCATCGAAGCCGGCGCGACCGAGTGTTTCAGCGAAGCGGGTGCCGCGCTCGGTTCCGGATACAGCAGCGCGATCGAGAGCTTTTTCGACAACGGAACGAACGGTGTCGCCTGCTGCAAATCTCGACTCCTGCAGCACGCAAGCCAGTCGGACGCGTTTGCGAATCGCAATGTTACCGCTGTCCGAATCTTCGTCGCCGGCCAGAATTCGAAGTAGTGTGGACTTACCCGAACCGTTGGGGCCAATGAGGCCGATTCGGTCGCTTTCAGAAACAGTAAATGAAATGTCCTGAAAAAGTTGGGTCGACCCAAAAGCTTTTGAGATGCCCTGTGCGTTGATGATCGGCGCCAAACGACTATACTCCGCGGCTTCTTGAGTTATTGGGAAGATTTTTGCAGAAGCTGCTTTTTTCGAGCAGCGTCAAAAATCACTTCCTCACTAACTCTATCATCGCAATTTCCGGAGGACAGTTGTAGCGCACCGGCAAGAGCGAGCAACCAACCCCGGCGCATGTATAGCCAACCATGCCGGCGTGCTGCCAGACTCCCTCGGTATAAACCTTCGGGCAATCGGCGTTGCTGAGAATGCTGCCGATCCATGGCATACGAATCTGCCCGGCGTGAATATGGCCGCAAAGACAAAGATGAATGCCCGCGTTCGCAGCCTCTTCATATATTTCGGGGGAGTGGGCAAGCAGAACCTTGAACTCATTGTCCGGCACGCCCTCAAGAGCGCCGTCCAAATCATCAAAGCCGTAGCAATGCGGATCATCCACGCCGACCACCCACAGGCTGGTTCCTGCTCTCCTGATCTGGATGGCTTCATTGATCAACATCCGGACACCTAACTTTTCAATCTCGCCAGCCATATCGGATTCGTCGTGATTTCCCATCACCGCAATCACTCCGTGGTCCGCGTGTACGCTGGATAGAATTGTCCGCAGGCGCGGATAGACTTCCGGACACGGCCCCACAAGTTCGAAGCGGTAGTCGCCAGTCATCACACAGACATCGGCGCGCAGGTCGGCGATGCGATCGGCGATAATCTCGGCCAGTCCGTCCATGCCATCAATGTGCAGGTCTGCCAGATGCAGTATGCGAAAACCGTCGAAGCTCGCGGGAAGGTCTTCGAATTCCAGACGCACATTGCGCACGACTGGTTGCAAAGCGTTGCGAATTCCACGGGAGTAAATTCCCGCCATTTTCAAAATGCCACGCAGAATCGGGCGCGCAATGCGCTCGCGCATTACCAGCGTATCTTTGTGCACATGCTTCAACTCGCCTGCATTCATCGCCGCTTCAATGGCCCGGCGAGGCGCAAGACGCTTCTGCAGATCGTGGGCTAAATCAAATTCGCTGTTCGAATGAATCACGGGTATCTGATGTTTCAGAGAGGATGAGTGTTGTTTTGCAGCCGACGATCGCTGCTATTCGAGACTACAGCATTTGGGTGAGGGATTCCATGGGCCTTCTCGAAGCGTTACACCATAGTAATCGCAAGGAAATCATTTCGGACCACGGAGCGGCGATTTCTGCTCATGATGCCTGTATTTTTCATAAGAGAGCTTTTAATTTTGCCGGACCATCTTCCGGGATTGTTGGGTAGAGAGTCTCACCCGACGTCCGGGACGCCATTCTGGTGGCAGGAATCGATGGTGGACCTGGTCGGGTTCGAACCGACGACCTCTTCCATGCCATGGAAGCGCGCTCCCAACTGCGCCACAGGCCCACTTAAAAACATCTAAAGGGATCCGGTAGACCCGGAGTAGACAAATCAATTCTCGCCTACCAGATCAGGTTAGTCAAACACCACAATGCTGCCGAAACTGTCACAGTGCTTGCCTTCTGCGATTTTACGAAAACTGAGAAAATGGATATGCTGAATTCAACTAATGAATTCATGAAACCTTATTCAATTTGCGTTCGAAGGTTGTGCTTTCTGCCCTTTCTGTTAGCTGCTGCAACGGCCCAGGTGGCATCTGCTCCGGCTTCGGCTGCCAAGGCCCCGCCGGTTCCGTACTCCTCGGTCAGTCAACTAAATCTGATGCTTTCCCAGTTGGAGCAAGTCTCGCAGGCTACGCAGGCGGATTTGGCCAAATTACGAATCGACAAATGGAAGACTGATTCGAATACCAAGCGAGGCACTGAGTCAGACGTGGAATCCATTCAGCGTAATCTGCAAATGGCGCTGCCGGAAATTATCGGCCAATTGCGAGCCTCGCCAGAAAACATTGCGCTAACTTTCAAGCTCTACCATAATCTTGACGCGCTTTACGATGTGCTCGCACCTGTAGTCGAATCTGCCGGAGCATTCGGGCCCAAAGATGAGTTCCAATCGATGCAAAACGATTTCACAGCTCTTGAGCGTTCTCGGCGAGACCTGGCGGAGAGAATGGAGAGCCTGGCCGGTGCCAAAGAAGGAGAACTCACGCAACTTC
>Ga0073928_10005786_pt1 | contig 17084 bp, 19 predicted proteins | sample PaiPotPPA55metaG_FD_76969 | JGI IMG/M metagenome (GOLD analysis project Ga0073928, IMG submission 76969) | Iron sulfur acid spring bacterial and archeal communities from Banff, Canada, to study Microbial Dark Matter (Phase II) - Paint Pots PPA... ... | reverse complement strand
CAGCAAGTGGGTGGGTTCTACTCACCATGACTGGTAGGTTTTCACCATGCGCAAGATCACGGTCCCGCTTGGCGCGCCGCCGCGCATCGTGAACGCGGGGATCGGTGTGCACGGCGTAGGCACAAGTCATGACCGCTTCCAACTCCCCCACCTCTGGCAGCTCCACCGCTACCGCTACACGGCCGACTACGCGGTCGACGGCGAGCCCCTGCGGATCACGCCGGGCAGCATCAGCCTGGTGCCGCCTGGATCAGTGGTCGACTATTGGTACAGAGGGCGTGCCGAGCACGTCTTCCTGCACTTCGACCTGCCAGGCGCGGATATCGACGCACAGTCCCGCGACATCCGAGTTCTGACGGACGCCCGCATCGCCGCACCCTTGCTGGACGATCTGCTCGGCCGCGCGATGTCCGCCCACGTCGACGACTCCGTTGCACAGGCCCAAGCGCACCTGTGGTCAGTGCTTTGGAGGCTCGCGGAACTCACCGACGAGACAGAGGTAGAGACACAGCGCCTGCGTCACCCCGCGGTACAGGCCGCGATGGATCACATCGAGTCCCACTTGGCGGACGGCCTGACGGTCGCCGGCGTCGCAAAGTCCTGCGGCATCTCGCACAACCACCTGACCCGCCTGTTCAGCGCCCAGCTCGACACGACCGTCGTGGCGTACATCCGCTCTCGTCGGATGGCCCGCGCTCGCCACCTTCTCACCGCGTCCACGCTGCCGGTGGCCGCGATCGCGGCCACTGTGGGCGTCCCGGACCTGCAGGCATTCAACAAGCTGTGCCGCCGCACCTTCGGCGTCTCCCCTCGGATGCTTCGCGAAAGCGGCTAAGCGCTGAGGACGTGCACTTCCGAGAAAAGCGGGTACTAGCCGTACCGCCGCGCCGGGTGCACGATGGTGAGGAAGGTGAACAACATCATGTCGATGCTCACAGTTTCTGTTCTGCGCACTGCCGGGGCCGGCCCTGGCTCCAGCCACGGAGATCCCGCACGACGAATGGCTCATCGTGCCCTAGGTGAGGGCCCGATCGCGGGCACCCTCGGACCCGACGGACGACCGTTGGCCGCGCTCGTGCTGATGACCGAGCCCGCGGTCCCCGGCGTGACGGTGGACGCGCAACCGGTATCGGTGTTGCAGCTGGAGGTTGACGGAGTCACGCGAAACGAGCTGGTCTGCGTCACAGTCGGTGAGCGCGACCTGTCGGCGCTAGGTGACTTGGCCGACCCGGCATCGAACGAGCCGCTCTGCGAGGCGGTGCACCGCCTGCATCCGAACCACCGGTGTGTGGTGCACGGCGGCCAGGACATCGCGCACGCGGAGAACGCCCTCGATGCGGGACGGCGTGATTTTCGGAGCCTTTCCGGGGTGCCGGACTGAAGGCCCGAAAAGGCCCATCTCACCGGTGCGCTCATGCCTCGCGCGCGACCGTTGACCCTCCCCATCTAAAGTGATATCACTTAAACCGTGAGGACAAGAGTGGCCCGGAGCGCGCCCGCACCACAGGCGCCGCAAGCGAGCGGCCCGGCCATCGTGGTCGAGCGGCTGACCAAGCGATTCGGCGAACGCACGGCGTTCGCCGACGTCGACTTCAGTGTGGACTACGGCGAGGTGTTCGGGTTCCTCGGCCCGAACGGCGCCGGGAAGACCACCACCGTGCGCACGCTCGGCACGCTGATCGAGCCCACTTCGGGCACCGCCATGGTCGCCGGGCTCCCGGTGACGCCGGACAACGGCGTGCGGATCCGGCAACGCATCTCGGTCATGCCCGAGGCGCCGGGCCTCTACCTGCGGCTGAGCGTGGCGGAGAACCTCGAGTTCTTCGCCGGGCTCTACGAACTATCCGAGCCGCGCGAACGGATCGAGCGCGCGCTGCGCGCGGTCAACCTCCTCGACCGGGCCGACGATCCCTGCCGCTCCCTGTCCAAGGGCCTGCGCCAGCGGGTCGGCCTGGCCAGGGCGCTGCTGAACGACCCACAGGTGCTCTTCCTCGACGAGCCGACTTCGGGGCTCGACCCGGTGGCCGCCGGCGTGGTCCACGACCTGATCGACGATTTGCGCCGGCGCGGCGTCACGATCTTCCTGACCACACACCGGCTGGCCGAGGCCGAGCGGCTGTGCGACCGCGTCGGGTTCATGAACACCACACTGCGCATGGTCGGCCGGCCGGACGAACTGCGCGAGCAGCTGTTCAGCAAGAGCCTTGAGATCCGGGTGCGCGAACCGCTGGCGGAGCCCGACCGCGTGCTCGGTCACCTGCAGGGCGCCGACGGCTGGCGCCTGGCCGACGACGGCAAGTACGTACTGTCCGTCACAGACATGGACACGGCAGCGCCCGAGGCCGCGCGCGCCGTGGTCGCGGCGGGCGCCGACCTTCTCTCGCTCAGTCCCTCCCAACACTCGCTGGAGGATGTCTACTTCCAGCTGATCGACTCGGACGTGGAGGCGGAGACACGATGAATGCGATGAGTGCGATCATGAGACCGAACGCGAAGATGAGCGTGCGCGACCTGAGTCCGACCCGCATTCGCGCCGTCATGCGCAAGGAGTTGCGCGAATTGCGTCGCAATCGGTTCATCGCGTCGACGATGGCCGTCATGCCGGTGCTGTTCATGGTGGCGCCGATCGCGACCATCTTCGGCATCCCCGCGTCCGCCGCGTCGGACAAGATCAACGCGGGAATCGGCGTATCCGTGCTCTACCTCACGCTGATCCCGGCGCTCGTGCCGGCGGTGGTCGCGTCCTACGCGGTCGTCGGCGAGCGCGAGCAGGGCACGCTCGAACCGGTACTGACCACGCCCGTGCGCCGCGAGGAGGTGCTGATCGGCAAGGCGCTCGCCGCGTTCATCCCGACCCTGGTGGTCTCCTACGTCATGTACGGACTCTTCCTCGCCCTCGCCGGGATCTTCGCCCACCCGAACGTCGCCTCGGCCGTCTTCCAGGCCCCGCGGATCGTCGCCCAACTGCTGTTCACGCCGCTGCTGGCGGGCTGGTCGATCTGGGCGGGCATCGCCGTGTCCACCCGTGCCAACGACATCCGTGTGGCTCAGCAGCTAGGCACACTCGTCAGCCTCCCGCCGCTCGCGATCACCGCGCTCATGGGCTTCAACGTCATCCGGCCGACTCTGCATCTGGCACTGCTCCTCGGCGCCGTGCTGCTAGTGATCAATGTGCTCGCCTGGAGACTGGTGTCCACCTTGTTCGACCGCGAACGCCTTATCACCGGGGTCAGGGCGTGAACCGGATGGCCGGACCAAGAGACGGCAGGATGCTCACATGGACGTGACTCTGAGACTTGAACGCACGATGCGGCGGGCGTTCCTGGACCGCAAGCGACCGTGGCAGATCAACCTGGACGGCAGGCACATCGGCGACATCGCGCAAGGCGATGTCCTCGAGCTGCCGATCGAGCCGGGACACCATACTCTGCAGCTGACCTCCACGGGCCGACGGTGCAGTCCCGAGCGCGAGTTCGAAGCCAAGAGCGAATCGATGACCGAGTTCGCCTGCCACTCCCAACCGATCTGGCCGCTGATGCTGATGGCACTTGTGGTGCCGGGCCGCTGGATTGTGCTCAAAAGGCAGTAGCAACGCGGCTGTTAGCATTCAGCCCATGACAGGCCCCGGCACGTCGGACATCGTATTGATCTCCGACGCCCGAATACGCGGCATCGACGTACGCGAATGCGGCGAGCCCCTGGTCGAGCTGCGTGGCGCGCTGCGCATCGACGACCGGCGAAGCGATGCACAGGGCCACTACGCCCGAACGCGCGAGGGCGTGCGCGACCGGCTTATCCAGGCCGACCGAAGCCTGCCCAAGGGAATCAGCCTCCTCATCATCGAGGCTTACCGGCCACCGAGCCTGCAGGTGAGCATCTTCGAGGAGTACCGGCTCGAGCTCGAGCAAGCGACGCCCGGCCTGAGCAGGGCCGAGGCCGAAGTCCTGGCCAGCCGGTACGTCTCTCCGTTGGAGGTCGCGCCGCACATCTGCGGCGCCGCCATCGACCTGACCCTCGTGGACGCCGACGGCAACGAGCTTGACCTCGGATGCCCCGAGGCGGCCACCCCCGAGCAGAGTGACGGCGCCTGCTACACAGATGCGCCCAACATCAGCAGCAGAGCCCGCGAACACCGGGCCATGCTCGGCGAAGCGCTCGGAGCTGCTGGCATGGTGAACTATCCCACCGAGTGGTGGCACTGGTCGTACGGCGACCGTTACTGGGCGTACGTCAGCCGTCAGAGTCACTCGCTGTACGGCCCCTGGCGCGGCTGATCGCGGACAACAGGTCCTCGATATCCCCGAGCCCGTCGAGCGCGACGTCCGCCCCTGCATCCGACAGGGCCTGGGTGCTCTCATGCCCGCTCCCCACGCCGATCCCGAACGCGCCGTGACGGGTGGCGACCTCCATGTCCCGCGCCGTATCGCCGATCACTACCGTCTGCGAGGCGGCATACGTCTCGCCGTATGCCGCCTCGGCGTTTCGCCACGCGCGGGGAAGCAGGTCCGGGCGTCCGAGGTCTTCGTCACCGAACGCGCCGATGCCTAGGTCGAGCCATTTGTCGAGGCCGAAGAGGCCGATCTTCAGCTCTCCGATGGAGCGCATGTTCCCGGTCAGCACGCTCTGCCGCACACCGGGCAGCGAACCGACAGCCTGCACTGCCTCGGCGGCACCGGGCAGCAGCCTGCCATGGGTGGCCAGGTGGTCGGCGCTCTCCCGATGAACCTCGGCAAGCTGCTCGAACAGGTCCGCGACCAGTTCGTCCTCCACAGGCATGCCGTGGTGTCCCAGCACGGTGTGAATCATGGCGAGTTCGGTCAGACCGCCGAAACTGAAGCTCATCGTGAACGGCTGTCCGGTCACCCGAGTGAACGCCTCGGCGTACGCGATCTGCCCGAAGCCGCTGACTTCGACCAGTGTCTTGTCGATGTCCCACAGCACCAACTGCGGTTGGTCTTTGGGTTGGCCATCACGCGTCATATTAAGCCCCTACGACGTTCCGGTAGTGCGTGGTGATCCGCAGCGTATCGTCCAGCACATGGAAGGCGAGCGCGGGCGGCTGATCGAGAGTCACGTGATCCTCGGCATGGGCGCGGTGTTCCCACGGCAGGCGCAACGTCGACACCACTCCGGGCGCGACCAGGAGCGGGCGTCCGGCGAACGTGGTCGCCGCCGCCGTGTGGGCATGGCCGCAGAGGAACGCGACGATGTTCGGGTGGCGTTCGGCCAGCTGCGCCAATCGCTCCTCGCCGAACTGCCGGATGCCGTCGATGAAGGGGATGTGCAGCTGCGCCGGCGGGTGATGGAAGCCCACGAGGACCGGCGTCGTGTCCGGCGTTCGCTGCAGTTCTTCCTCCAGCCAGTTGAGTGTGTCGTCGTCGAGATATCCCTCGTCCTTGCCGGGCACCGACGAGTCGCACAGCGCGATAAGCAAGTTCTCGCCGCGCCACGACTGGTTGATCGGCACCGAGGACGCGGCCGTCCCCAGCAAGCCCTCCCGGAACGCCGCGCGAATGTCGTGATTCCCCGGGCAGATCACCACCGGGTGCCGTGACGCCAGAGCCTCGCGAGCGACGTTGTACTCCGACAAGAGCCCGTGGTCGGCGATATCGCCGGTGATCACGACCGCGTCGAGGTCCGCTGGCAGGTCCTCCAGGTAGTCCATGACGGCACGGGTTCGAGCGAGACTGCGCGCCTCGTCGTCGATGTGCACGTCGCTGACATGGGCAATCACGAACATCTCGAACCCCACAGCCTAGGAAGCCAGTGGATCGATCTTAAGATCCGCGCTGGAATCAGCGCTACGCGATTTGATGGCCGCGGTCGACGCGACGTGGGCGCGCCAACTCGCGTAGACGGTGACGCCCAAGGCGAGAGTCAGCGCAATGAGACCCACCACCACCGTCCCGCTCCACCCGCCGGAGTGGTAGGCATCTGCGCCGATGGTGCCGCCCACGCTGTTGCCGACGTAGTACGCGGCTAGGTAGAGCGCGGAGGCCTGCGCCCGGCCATGCGTCGCGGTGCGGCCCACTGCGGAAGATGCCACGGCGTGGCCGGCGAAGAAGCCCGCCGTTATGAGTACTAGTCCGAGCAGCGCCGTCACCAGAGTGTCCGGCATGCTCAGCACGAGTCCGGCTGCCGTCGTGCCGATCGCCGCGTAGAGCGCGCCGCGGCGACCGAGCCGGGCCGCCAACCGGCCCGCACCCGCCGAGCTCGCCGTACCCACGAGGTAGACCACGAAGATCAACCCGACCACGCCCTGCGGCAGCCGGAACGGCGCAGCCACCAGCCGATAGCCCATGACGTTGTAGACGGCGCCGAACACCGCCATGAACAGCAACCCCAGTGTGAACAGTCGCGCCAGCAGTGGATTGCGCAGGTGGCCGGAGACCGTCCGCGCCAGTGCCCGCGGGTTGATCGGTGCCTGGCGGAAATGCCGCGCCGGGGGTACGAGAACTCGGAAGGCGATTGCGCAGGAGAGCGAGATCACCGCGACAGAGCCCAGGCCCCAGCGCCAGCCCCAAGAGCCCGCGACCAGGTCGGAGATGATCCGGCCGCCCATCCCGCCGATGCTGTTGCCCGCGATGTACAGGCCCATGGCCGAAGGCAGCGCCGAGGCGTGAACCTCCTCCGCCAGATACGCCATCGCGGTGGCCGGCAGTCCGGCGAGGCATATGCCCTGCACCACACGCAGAGCCACGAGCACGGTCAGATTCGGCGAGAACGGGATCACCACGGCCAGCGCCGCCGCACTGAAGACCGAGGCCGACATCACGGCGGTGCGTCCGTACTTCTCCGACAGCGCGCTCAGCGGAATCACCGCCAGCGCCAAGCCGATGGACGCGCCGGAAACGGTGAGACTGGCCTGGCTCGGCGTCACGTGCCACGCCGTCGAGAGCATGGGCAACAGTGCCTGTGTCGAGTAGAGCAGCACGAATGTGGCGACGCCGGCCGCGAAGAGCGCCAAGCTGGTGCGCCGATAGCCGGGGCTCCCAGGACGGTGCCGTGAATCGCCCGAAGCCTCCGCCGCCGGAGCACTACCGCTCGCGACCGGCACTTCGACGTCCTCAGCTGCTATAGACACGCTTCGAAGCTAGGCCGAGCCATCTCATGCGTCCAATACATGAACAGGCGATAATCGATGCTGTGAGGTATGACGAATGGCCAACGGCGTCACGGCTGGCTCCCCGCCTGGCGCAGTTCGCGGCGGTGGCGCGGCTGGAGCATGTGACCCAGGCCGCGGAGGAGCTGGGCATGCCCCAGCCCACGCTGAGCCGCTCCATCGTGAAACTGGAGGCAGAGCTGGGTGTGCCGCTGCTGACGAGGGAAGGCCGCAAAGTCCGGCTGACCCGCGTGGGCCGGGGCTTTCTGCGCGCTGTCGAGTCGGTTCTCAACGAACTCGAACGCGGCGCCGACGCGGCACGCGAGGAAGTGGACCCGGAAGGCGGCAAGGTCGCATTCGGTTTCCTGCACTCGATGGGCCCGGAGACTGTGCCCGAGCTACTGCGCGGCTTCCGCGAGCAGTACCCGCGCGTCCGTTTCCAACTCGTACAGGACTACGCGGACCGGATGCTGGACCGTCTTCGCGAGGGCGAACTCGACCTCTGCCTCACCTCTCCGATCCCCGACGACCCCGATCTGGTCGCCCGCCGCGTGGCAGCCCAACGCCTCACCCTCTGCGTTCCCACCGCCCATCGCCTCGCCGCGCGCAGCCGGATCCGACTCACCGAGGTCGCCGACGATCCGTTCGTCTCGCTTGAGCCGGGCTACGGCCTGCGCCGGATCGCCGACACCCTCTGCGCCGAGGCGGGTTTCACTCCGAAGATCAGCTTCGAGGGAGAGGAGACCGAGACACTTCGCGGCCTGGTCGCCGCGGGCTTCGGAGTCGCTCTCCTGCCGCCGGCCGGCAGCCCCCGCAGCGGCGTCGCGGAGCTCGACATCATCGGCGCCCGCGCCCACCGGGACATCGCCCTGACCTGGCTGGGCCACCGCGAGCCGACCGCGCCCGTCGAAGCGTTCCGCGCATACGTCCTCTCTCGCCGCGACCAGCTGCTCCTGCACGAATAGCAACTGTTACCCCCTAAGACGGTAACGATGCTACGCTCGTCCCATGGACCTGGAGTTCATCTGGCGCGGCGGCCGGCTCTCGCTGAATTTCGTGGCGACGGTCGGCAAGTGGCGCACGGAGGCGTTCGAGCGGGTGCCCGAGCCAGAGGACCTCGCCTGCTGGTTCCGGGATGCGGGCTTGGTCAATAGCCTGATTCCGGTTGAAGCGGCCGATCTGACCGGCGCGCGGGAGCTGCGTGCCGCGCTGTGGCGGATCTTCTCGGCGGGACCGTCCGTGGCGGACGTGGCTGTGGTCGATCGATGGGCGTCGATTCCGCTCGCCGGGCCGCGCCTCGACCTCGTCGACGGCAAGGTTCGACTGCGGCCGACGCTCTCCTGCGTGGACGACCTGCTCGGCCTCGTGGCCAGGGACGCCGCGGAACTGCTCGGCGGCCCCGTCGCCTCACGCGTGCGCGAGTGCGCTCGCCAGGACTGCACCCTGCTCTTCCTCGACGAGAGCCGCGGGGGCTCGCGGCGCTGGTGCTCGATGGACGGATGCGGGGCGCGGTCGAAGATGTCGAACTACCGCAAGCGGCTGACGTCGCCCGCGGAAACCATTGAGGAGTAGCCATGCGGATTGCGGTCATCGGCGCCGGCGGAGTCGGCGGATACTTCGGAGCCCGCCTGGCTGCGGCCGGGCACGACGTATGGTTCGTCGCACGCGGCGCACACCTCGCCGCGATGCAGAAGGACGGCCTGACGGTGGCCAGTCCGCTCGGCGACATCGTGCTGGAATCCGTGAACGCCACCTCGGATATCGCGCAGATCGGCGTCGTCGACTACGTGCTGCTGGCCGTGAAGTCCTGGCAATTCCCGTCGGTCCTCAGCGCCCTGCCCGGCCTCCTCGGCCCGTCCACCGCCGTAGTCACCACCCAGAACGGCGTGAGCGCTCCGGACGAGGTTGCCGAGGTGATCGGGCGCGATGCGGTGCTGCCAGGAGCAGCCATGGTCATCGCCTACATCGAGGAGCCAGGCCTGATTCGGCACGTCGGCGCCGGGGCACTGACCTTCGGCGAATGGGACAACCACAAGTCACCGCGCGTCCTCGCGTTGCAGGAAGCGCTGCAGAGCGCCGGGGCCAAAGCCATGGTGCCCGACGACATCTGGAGCGCCCTCTGGGCCAAGTTCTCGTTCATCGCGCCCGTCGGCGGCCTCGGCTCCGTCACCGACGCGCCGCTTGGGATACTGCGCTCACGGCCCGGCACCCGCCGCCTGCTGATCAAGGCGATGGAGGAGGTTCAGCTGCTCGCGGCGGATCACGGTGTCAGCCTGCCGGAGGACATCGTCGCCAGGAACATGGCGTCCGTCGACGGCGAACCGCCGGAAGCGACGTCCTCGATGCAGCGAGACCTCGCCGCCGGGCGCCCGACCGAGCTCGAGACGTGGAGCGGCGCGGTGGTTCGGCTGGCCGCGAAGAGCGGGACCCCGGTGCCCACGCACGAGTTCATCTACGAGGTGCTAGCCGTCCGCGCTGCCGAGCCGCCAGAGCCTGCTGCCGCTTGAGTTTGCTTCTGCGGCCCATCGCAGTGAAGAGGATGTAGAACGGCACGACGATCACGATCGAGATGGCGAGGGTGAGCGGGGCGGCCCACAGCACCGGCTTCGCCTCGACCACCAGCGGGATGAAGGCGAATCCGCCGCCCACGAGCAGGACGGTGCCGCTGCCGGCATACAGATGGACGCGGCGCCGGTGGCGTGTCCTGGTCGATGCGGTCACCAGGGTCCAGAAAAGCACCACGCCGCACACTGCGTAGAAGCCGCCGAGCAGGTCTGCGGCGTCGCGAATGGGAGTGGACGGGCCGGGACTGCTGTAGCCCTCGTACTCGACCTCGGTGACGCGGCCCTTCCACAGCAACGCCGTGATGTTGGTGCCGTTCGGTGCGGAGTTCACCAGATCCCAGGCCGTATCGCCGCTGAGCGTGAACTGGAGGTCGGAGATGCCCGGGCCGTTGAGCTCGATCCAGTATTTGTCCGAGCTGTCCCCCGACTGGTAGTTGCCGCTGTCGACGACGGTGGCCGCTAGGTGCTGCACGCAGCCGCTCGTAGCCGGGCTCTGGCACGCCGGAGCGTTCTCGTAGGCGAAGGCGTTCGACTGCGCGGGTATGTAGATGGCGAGCAGGATCAGGGCCGCGGCTGTGACGAGCAAAATCAACACCCGGTTGACGGTGCGGCCGCTGACGCGCCGTTTCGGCCGCAGATCTTCGGACGGCAGCGGGAACTGATTCAGCTTGCGCCGCTTGCGCACTGCCACCATCAGCATGAAGAGCGCAATGATCGTCACGCTGATCACGTAGCCGAGCGGGTAGAGCCAGCCCGAGTGGTTGCCGACTGCGGCGTCCAGGATCCCGAAGACCGGCACGTTCACGAGAAAGGCTCCGGCTGCCACGGCGGCCACCATCTTGCCCTGGCCGCCGCGGATCCGGGTTCGCGCGATCACCACTAGCCAGCCGGCCGCGAGCGAACCGACGGCTCCGAAGCCGAACAGCCAGTCGCTCGCGACCGTGCCGGGCGAACTCTCCGTGCCGCAGGTGGTGCCGTTGTAGGTGAGCGAGGCGACCGTGCCCTGCCAGACCTGCGCGGTCAACCGTCCGTTCCCCTGCGCGGTCAGGAAGAACGAGGCGTCGTCCTGGCAGTTCAGATTCACCGTCTGGTCCGGCACAGTGTCCCCCACCACATCCAACCAGTACGTGGTGGAGTCGCCGCTCGTCTCGCCCGCGTCGAGGACGTTGACCTGCGCAGGTTCCGCGCAGCCGGCACGTCCCGAGCCGGAGCAGGACGACGCGACGCCGTACGCGGTCGCGTTCGCCTCGGCGTGGGCGTATTGGATGCCGAGCAGGACGGTGCCGACGATCAGGGCGGTCAAGGTCATGTACCGGAGGATGTTGAAGACCCTCCGAAAGCGCCGGACCTTTCGGTCGACCAGAGCCTTCGGCACGACTGTCTTCGGCACGACGTCGCCTCCCCCACTTCGCTGGCCGACCGCGCACGGGTCAGTGTAGCGCCGGTGCTCTTAGCGAAAAGGTCTTGCGCAGCCGCATGGGGCCTGCCTAACGTGTGGCTTACACGGAAGGAGGTGATCCTGACTTTGAGTACTTTCAGGACATGTGAGGTGGCTGTCCGCTAGCCGCCGCCCCGCCGTTGCGGAGCGACGGCAGGCGAATATCAAACAGTCACCCGACCCGCAGGTCCACCGGTTGTCCACGGTGCCCGTCACCATAGACGGGAAGCGACCTGCGGGTTGTCCCTTTTCCGGCTCCATGTCGATACGATCGAAATCATGACCCTGCGCTGCACTGTTCTCGACGATTACCAAGGCGCCGCGCTGAAGGTCGCGGACTGGACACCCGTCGCGGGGAGGGTGGACGTTCAGGTGCTGCGCGAGCATCTGACCGGCGAGAGCCTGGTCGCGGCGCTGGCTGACTCGGAAATCATCGTCGCCATGCGGGAACGCACGCCCTTCGACGCCGAGTTGCTGCGTCGACTGCCGAACCTGCGGCTGCTGGTGACGACCGGAATGCGCAACGCGTCCATCGACCTCGAAGCGGCTGCCGCCGCGGGAGTGACCGTCTGCGGCACGGCTGCCGCTCCCACCCCGACGGTGGAGTTGACCTGGGCGCTGATCCTGGGCCTGGCCAGGCATCTGACTGCGGAGAACCGGGCGCTGCGCGACGCCGGTCCGTGGCAGTCCACTGTGGGCACGGACCTTAACGGCCAGACGCTCGGACTGCTCGGGCTTGGCCGGATCGGCAGTCAGGTGGCGCGCGTCGGCGCGGCCTTCGGGATGGAGACGATCGCCTGGAGTCCGCACCTCACTGTCGATCGGGCGGCTGCGGCGGGGGCACGGCTGGCCGAGAGCAAGAGCAGTCTGCTGCGGGAGAGCGACTTCGTCACGATCCACCTCGTGCTCTCCGAAAGCACGCGCGGCCTGCTCGGGGAGGCAGAACTGCGCGCGATGAAGTCCAGCGCATTCCTCATCAACACCTCGCGTGCCGGGATCGTCGAACCCGAGGCGCTGCTTAAGGCATTGCACGGAGACTGGATCGCAGGGGCCGCACTCGATGTCTTCGAGACCGAACCGTTGCCTTCACACGACCCGCTGCGTTCGCTGCCGAATGTGCTCGCCACACCGCATCTCGGCTACGTCACCGAACGCAACTACCGCACGTTCTACGGGGACGCGGTGGCGGACATCGTCGCGTTCCTCGCAGGTGAGCCGTTGCGCGTACTCGAGAAGGCGTGACACAGCTGACAATCAGTCAGATAATGCGAGTCGCCGCCGGCCCTGGCTGGACACTGCACCGCATGGCCTGGCAGGCTGAAGTACGCAAGTAAGCTGATCGCTTCATAGGCACGAGGCACTTGGGGGGATAGTGGCCATAGAACTTCCCGGGCCGGTAGTCGACTTCCTGAACATCATCGGAGTCGAGTTCCCCCAGGTAAATGAGGACTCCGTACGGGATTTCGCCTCGCACGTACGTGAGTTCGCCTCGAACATCGAGAACACCCACTCCGCCGCGACGAGCACGGTGCAGCGGATGAGCGGCGCGTACTCGGGCGCTTCCTACGAGGCACTCGTCGCCAAGTGGGCGAACCTGAGCAGCTCGCACATGCAGGAGTTGATAGAGGCGTGCGGCGTGGTCGCCGTGGGTCTCGACGCGGCCGCCGACTTCATCGTGGGCAAGAAGATCGAGGCGATAGCCCAGTTCGCAGTCATGGCCGCGGCGTTCGTCGCCGACCAGGCTGCCGCAGTACTGACCTTCGGCATCGCGGAGGCCGCCGAGGCCGCCATCGTCATGGGGGCGCGGGAACTGGCCAAGGTCCTCGAGCAGGAGCTCGAGCAGTACATCATCGGGGAGCTCATCGAGGCGGCGATCACTCCGCTCGAGGCAGTGGTCGAGAAGGCCGTCAACGGACTCGTGTTCAACGCCGTCAGCGACATAGTCGGCGGCGGGACCAGCGCGGCGGTCGGCGCGTCCTTCGGCATCGAGCCGGACCAGCTGGCCGCGCACGCCGAGGAGCTCCAGGGACACGCGGACACGGTCGCGGGCCATGCTCAGGACTTCGCGTCGAAGATGTCCTCACTCAACTTCAACGGCTGATTGGTGACTGCACATGGCTAATCGCATCGTGCAGGCGCTGGAGGACGCGGCCGGCCGGGTCGGGAAGAAGCTGAGCGACGACGGCGCCAAGGCCATCTCCGACATGTACAAGGACGCCGGCTCGAAGACCAAGGACGTGATCAAGCGCATCACGGACTCGGACTCCATGAGCCAGAAGAAGCTCATCAACCTCGCCGAACGCCTCGCCAAGAACGACGCCAAGACGGTCAGCACCCAGGCCGAGGCCGAGGCGAAGCAGAAGATGGACAACTCGCTGCGAAAGCAGGTCAGGAACGTCCTCGGCGGCGAGGGCGAGGATTTCGACCACGTGGCGGTCGTCGACAGCTCCCGTTTCCCGGAATCGGCGCAGCACATCAGGGAGGCGCAGTCCGGCAAGATCTGGTCGGGCGGCGACGTCATCGAGGACGACCCGATGGAGTCGAAACCCAGCATCCTGACGATCGACCGCGGCGGCGCCGACGACAACCGCTCCGAGTCGCTTCGGGGCATAGCGACCGCTCCGGGCATGGACCGGGACGAGTACCCGATGGCGATGTTCTCCGAAGGCGGCGCCGGAGCGAGCGTCAAGCACATCGACAGCGGCGACAACCAGGCCGCGGGCGCGTCGGTCGGCGGCCAGCTCCGCGGCATACCCGACGGCGCTAAGGTGAAGATTGTCATCAAGTAGCCGTAGCGAACGCGGTGTTAGGAGGCTCGCGGTGCCCGAGACTGTCAAGCAGCTCGCGGAGCGGGCCCGCCTCGACGGCTATCGCGCCATCGTGCCGGAACTCGTGCGGATCGCTCGCGGCGAGGACGGCGACGTAGACGCGGGCGAAGCCTGGCAGGCCGCCGCGGCCGCCGTCGAGATCCTCTACTGGATCGACGAATTCGCCGAGGCAGCCGACTTGGCGGAACTCGTGATCCGCAGGGACGGCCCGGCCGGCGGTTCGCTCTGCGACCAGCGCAAACCGTTCGGCGAGGTGTTCGTCGCGGCTGAGCTGCACGCGGGCATTCCGGCGGCACCTCGGCTCGACGCGCTCGCCGAGGCAGTGCCGGAGGGGCGCGTGCTGCAGAAGTGGCTCGCGTCGAGGGCGAGGAAGATCGGCACGACGCCGCTGCCGAAGCTCCTGCCCAACTTCGCGCCGTGGGACGAGCCGGCCGGACCGATCGAGAACGAGATCGGGGGCCGCTACGTCGACCGTGATTACGCCGGCCTGCGAGTGCCCGAGCAGCGGGTGCTCTGGGAGGCGCTGCGGACGACCAACCGCTTCGACCAGGCCGTCGCCCTGATGGACCAGATCGGCGAGGTGCCGCCGGTATGGGTGGTCTGTACGTGGCTCGCGGGCGGCTTCGCCCGAAGCGGTGACCTGGGACGTGCCGAGCAGATCCTCCTCGATGCGCACAGGCTGTGGATTCCGGTAGAAGTGTGGGACGTGCTGCCCAGCGATCCCGTGCTGCAGCCGACCGTGCGCCCCGCCGCGACCGACCGGGTGCGCGAGCGCTACCTCGAACCCGCCGAGACGCAGGACCTTCCGCCCGTCGAACGCAGCAAGGAGACCCCATGATCGGCCCCGCGCTTGAGCAGCTCCTCGCCCGAGCCCGAGGTCCGATGGGCCCCGGCATCGAGCTGGACTTCGGACTGGAGTCCGGCCCCTTCGTCGAACTCGGCGAGCTGCTCTCGCGGATCAACGGCTTCTTCCTGTTCAACGCGGGCGTGCAGGTGTTCCGGGCCGGGGAGCAGGGGATCGGTCCCGAGCTGGTGGCGTGGAACACCGACACGACGTGGAAGGACACGTACGAGAGCATGGCCGACGACCTGTTCTGCTTCGGCCAGGACCTGTTCGGAGTGCAGTTCGGCATCTACGACAACGAGGACGTGGTCACCTTCAACCCGGAGACCGCGGAGATGACGGCGCTCGGCCCGAGCCTGGAGGACTGGGCCGCCTGGCTCCTGGAGGATCCGGACGTGCGCGGCGCGGCCGGGTTCGCGAAGGCCTACCAGGACGAGAACGGCGCGCTCGAGCCCGACCAGCGGCTGATCCCGCTGCAGTTCTTCATCGGCGGCGGCAGCTACGACTTCGACAACCTGGTCGCGCGGGACGCGGCGTTGGCCATGCGTATCCGCGGACCGATCGCCCAGAAGGTGCACGACCTGCCCGAGGGCGCCGTCGTCCGCATCGAGGTCGAGTAACGGCCGGCTGCCGCTCGGCTCCGGACGGATCAAGCCGTACGGGGCCGGTTAGAATCCGTGGGTGGCGAACCTACGTGACCAGATCCTTGCCGAGCTCGGCGTTAAGACGACCATCGTGCCCAAGGTCGAAATCCGGCAGCGGGTCGATTTCCTCAAGGAATACCTCCGCTCTACCCCGGCCAAGGGCTACGTGCTCGGAATCAGCGGCGGCCAGGACAGCACGCTGACCGGGAAGCTGTGCCAGCTCGCCAGCGAGGAACTGCGTGCCGAGGGGCATGAGGCCACCTTCGTCGCCGTGCGGCTGCCCTACGGCGTGCAGGCGGACGAGCACGACGCGCAGATCGCGCTGGAGTTCATCCAGCCCGACCGTTCGCTCACGGTGAACGTCAAGCCGAGCGCGGACGCCCTCGCCGCCGAGTCGGCGCTCAGCCTGCGAGACCTGCTGGGCGATGGGGCTGGACTGCGCGACTTCGTGCGCGGCAACATCAAAGCCCGCGAACGCATGGTGATCCAGTACTCGATCGCCGGGCAGCTGGGCCTGCTCGTCGTGGGCACCGACCACGCGGCCGAGGCGGTGACCGGCTTCTTCACCAAGTACGGCGATGGCGGCGTCGACCTCACCCCGCTGACCGGGCTGAGCAAGCGCCAGGGCGCCGCCCTGCTGCAGGAGCTTGGCGCACCGCCGAGCGTCTGGGAGAAGGTCCCGACCGCCGATCTCGAGGACGACCGGCCCGCGCTGCCCGACGAGGTGGCCCTCGGCCTGACCTACACCCAGATCGACGACTACCTGGAAGGCGCCGACGTCGCCCAGGACGTGGCGGCGAAGGTGGAGTCGATCTACCTCGCGACCCGGCACAAGCGGACCGTCCCGGTCACCCCGCTCGACGACTGGTGGCGGAACTGACCGGGTCCAGGCCGCCCAGAACCTAAGTGAAAGCTGATAGTCCTGTCACGGATGCATGACTAAGACGCCTCTCATTCTCGGCTTATCGAAGCCTCAGCGCCGAATTCCACCGTCGTATCGGCAATTCAGCGCGGCCATCGGCCGCGCCGATTCGACAATTCCCATTCGGCACATCTGGGGTTTAATATGTTCTTCACGTATGTGGGCCGGGAACTGCGCAGGCGTAGCCGACAAGCCCTGGTCATCGCGCTAGGCCTGGCGCTGGGCATCGGTCTGACCATCGCGGTCAGCGCCGCCTCCGCCGGAGTCAAGACGGCTCAGGCGGAAGTGCTCAAGTCGCTGTACGGCGTCGGTACGGATATCACCGTCACGCAGACCGCGGCCCGCGGTACAGGTGGCGGGCAGAGCTTCGGCATCACCGGCCAGAGCCAGAGCACCACGGGCACCAAAACCACGGCCACCAGCCAGGACACGGCGCGGGTCGCCCCCGGCTCCGGCACGATCGCCACCAGCACCCTGACGAAGATCCAGTCGCAGTCCGGGGTCGCCGGCGCGGTCGGCAGCCTCTCGCTGACCGACTTCAACGTCAGCGGCTCGCTCACCCAGAGCCTGACCCAGGCGCCGACGACCGGCAGCACATCCGGCAGCAAGGGCTCCGGCTCCAGCAGCGGCGGCGGCTTCCGGGCGGGCGCGCCGTCCGGCAACTTCAACTTCAACCAGACCACGATGCAGGGCATTGACGTCACCAACATGTCGATCGGCCCGATGTCCTCCGTCTCGCTGT
>Ga0073928_10005785_pt1 | contig 17084 bp, 12 predicted proteins | sample PaiPotPPA55metaG_FD_76969 | JGI IMG/M metagenome (GOLD analysis project Ga0073928, IMG submission 76969) | Iron sulfur acid spring bacterial and archeal communities from Banff, Canada, to study Microbial Dark Matter (Phase II) - Paint Pots PPA... ... | reverse complement strand
GTGCCTACGCCGTGCACACCGATCCCCGCGTTCACGATGCGCGGCGGCGCGCCAAGCGGGACCGTGATCTTGCGCATGGTGAAAACCTACCAGTCATGGTGAGTAGAACCCACCCACTTGCTGGACGCCCCGCATAGCGTGTGCGTCGTATTAACCACCATCCAACATTACAGCCTACGAGGGAAATCGCATATGACCATGCAGCCTTGGTTCGCGGAAGCCAAGCTCGGGATCTTCATCCACTACGGCATCTACGCGGTGGACGGCGTTGCCGAGTCCTGGTCGTTCCGCAACGGCGACGTGTCACACGAGGCGTACATGTGCCAACTCGACGGCTTCACCGCGCAGAACTACGACCCGCGGAGCTGGGCAGACCTGTTCGTCCGGGCAGGCGCACAGTACGCAGTGCTCACCGCCAAGCACCACGACGGCGTCTCTCTGTGGGACGCGCCGCGCAGCGAGCTCGATGTCGTACACGCGACGCCTGCCAAGCGGGACCTGATCGGTCCGTACGCCGACGCGATGCGCGAACGCGGCCTCAAGGTCGGGCTGTACTTTTCGCACCCCGACTGGAACCACCCGGACTACGCGACGGCCCGAAACGAGGGCGCGTCCGACGTCGACGACAACCGCTTCTCTTATGCTTCGGAGGGCGCGGAAGATCCGGCGCGGTGGGCGCGGTTCCGCGATGACTACCACGCGCAGGTCGCCGACCTCGTCACTCGCTACCGCCCTGACCTGCTCTGGTTCGACGGCGAGTGGGAGCGCACGGACGAGCAGTGGGGCGCGCGTCAGCTCGGCGACGAAATTCTGCGACTGAATCCGGCCACGGTGCTCAACGGCCGCATCCGCACGCACGCCGACTACGCCACGCCCGAGCAGTCGATGCCGGTGGTCGCGCCGGACGGGCCGTGGGAGCTGTGCCTGACCGTCAACGACTCATGGGGCTATCAGGGCGCGGATAATAACTTCAAGAGCGTGGGCCAACTGGTGCACTACTTCGCCGAGACGATCGGTCTTGGTGGCAAGCTGCTGCTCGACGTCGGCCCGCGCGAGGACGGCACGATCCCGCAGGAAGCGGTCGAGCGGCTCGAAGGCCTCGGCGCATGGATCGCAAAGCACGCCGAAGCCGTGGGTGGGACGGTCGCGGGTTTGCCCGCCGGACTGCACTACGGCCCGTCCACCCTCTCCGCCGACCGGAGCACGCTCTACCTGGTCTGCTTCGACGTGCCGCGCGAGTACGTGGCCGTCAGGGGCCTGCGTACCCCGGTGAAGCAGGTCAGCGTGGTCGGTACGGGAACCACGCTGGCGCACAGGGTGACCGGCGGCCTTGGCATGCACCCCGGCCACCTGTGGATCGACGCCCCGCAGGCCGGCGATCTCGATCCGCACGCTACCGTCCTCAAGGTGGAATTCGAGCGCGCACTCGAGGTGTAGAGCAGGCCGTGGCCGCATCGATGAGCGGGGAGTGAACGGTCGGGTAACGGACTCCGCACCCCGCGAAGCCCGCCCGACCGCGCGCGGAACGCTTAGTGAACTCTGCCAAGGTGACCTGGTCTTGTTATGGGGATCTCATAACAATCGTTAGGAACTCGCACGACTGCCGTGCGGATCAGGTCCCCTATCGAAGGACTCTCCTATGTCTCGTCGCATCGCGACGGCCGGGGTGGTAGGCATAGCCACTCTCGCCTGCGTGCTCGGCTCCAACTCGGCGGCGCTCGCCTCCGCACCGAACTCCGGCTCCGCCGCTCGGGATGGACACGGCACGCTGACCTACCGCGTCGGCACCCCACAGGTCGACGAGATCTCCGGCGGCCCGTGGACGCTGTCCCAGGGCGACGCCTCGATCGGCTCCGGCACCATCACCGTGAACGGCGTCACCTACCCGAACGTCGCGGTCGACCCGGCCGGCGCCGGCGCGGTGCCCGCGCAGAGCGGCGTCAGCGGCACTCCGGGCCCGCTCACCGGCTACTGCTCGCAGGACAACGGCACCGGACCGGCCGGCGGCACCGTGCTGCGCGAGCCCGCCGGCGCCGAGCTGGCGATGCAGCCCTATTACTTCCCGTTCGTCACCAGCACGGACGGCGGCAAGACCCTGATCGGCTATTTCGACTACCGGCCGAAGGACACCGACGAGGCCGTGGTCAGCGCCGTCTCCCACGACCACGGCAAGACCTGGACTTACACCGGCGAGGCGCTCGAGCAGAACGCGGGCCTGTGCGCCGACGGCAACACCGACGACGACGGCCAGGGCCACGCCTTCGTGCTGACCGTGCCGGACTACGCGGGCACCGGCAAGAGCGGCCAGGTCCTCTACACGCTGAGCCGGCCCAGTGGCGACAATCTCGGCGTCAACCTGATCGTGCACAAGCTCACTGCCAAGGGCAACGACCCGCTGGCCGGGCTGCCCGCGACCGAACCGGTCGGCATGGGCGGTAGCACCACGGCCGCCGCCGCGGTGTCCGTCCCGGCCGGACCCACCGGCGCCGGCGTGACGATCCAGGTCGGCTCGACGGCGAACTTCGAGCAGCCGGGCCACTTCAACGTCGACGGCCACATCGTGGACTGCAACGACGCCAGCGCCACCGCTACCGAGTTCACCGGCTGCACCACGCGGGACGGCGCGGGTGTGAGCATCGCCGCGGGCGACGCGGTGACCGCCGACTCCGTCATCCCGGCCGACGCGCAGCAGACCGACGGCCTGATCGCCCCCGACGGCATCATCAGCACCCTGCCGCACTACAAGGGCGCGCCCAAGGGCAGCGTCGCAGTGCTCTACACCGAGAAGATCCTCAACTACTACACGCCGACCACGACCACCGCGGCGGTGACCCTCCCGGCCGCCACCGTCCCGGTCGCCTCGACCGCGGCGCTGCAGCTGACGAACGGGCAGATCACCGTCAGCCTCGGCACCGCGGCCGGCATCCAGCAGGTGACCTGCACCGGCCTGGCCGCGACCAGCCTCACCGGCTGCACGGGCGGCACCGGCTCGGTGTCCAACGGCAGTTCCGTCGGCGCACCCGGCGCGGCGATCGCCTCGTACGCGCAGCTGTCGCAGACCGGCGAGGGCAAGAACAAGTCCAAGAGCCTGTTCGGCAACAACGAGGACTACACCGTCGCCCGCGTCGCCTACACCTACGACGGCCTGCACTTCACCGACCTCGGCCAGGTATCCGGCCTGAACGACCCGACCAGCAACAGCGCGAGCGTGCTGCGGTGGATCGGCTCGCGCGGCACCGTCATCACCAACCCCGACGGTACCTACGGCCTGTTCCTGTCCGGCGCCTACGCCGCGGACGGCGACAGCGACGCGTTCAACCAGATCTTCTACTCGTCCTCCAAGGACGGCGTGCACTGGAGCACCCCGAAGAAGCTGCTGGGCACCGACTACACCTTCTCGGCGCTGCAGCAGCAGGCCGCAAGCGGCGGCGCACTGGCCATCAGCGGCTACTACTCGGGCCGCATCTACGACCCGACGGTCGTGCAGAACGCCTACGGCAGCCTGACGCTGATCTTCGCGGGCTACGCCACGCCGAAGCCGTTGCCCACCACGGGTTCGGTGCTCGGCACGAACGCGAGCGCCCTCTACACGGTCCCCGCCGCAGCGGCTGCGGAGTACCGCACGATCCTGAGCGTCACCCTGCGCCCAGAGTGGACGCGCTGACTCGGGTAGCCGAACTGTGCCGGTGAGAATGCCGGTAACTGTTCCTGGTCGACCGGATCCCCCGACGCGATAATCGCGCCAGGGGATCCGGCTCGGAACTCCGCGGGCTCGGGCAAGTCGTGGTGGGGGCAAGGGAAGTCCAGGGACGTCGGAGAGCCTCGTCCCCGGGGGCCCGCACCCGCCTGTCCGCCAAAGGCGGGGCTACCGAGCCCGGTGGTGCGGCACGGCGCGTGATTGGTGACCCCTTCGCGCGCAGGAGCCGAGCCCGCGCAGGATCGCGGCCTGCGCGGGCACCCCTCCACCGCCGCCCTCGTGCCTCAGGCTTCTCATTCGTATGCCTTTGGCGGAGAAACTTGTGGCAGGAGCGCCTTGAATTCTCAGGTGAGTGCGAAGCCGGCGCAGAGGTCGCTCACGCGGTGCTGCGGCACAGCCCGCGAATAAAGGAATCCCTGCGCGCGCTCGGCGCCGAGGGTGCGCAGGATCGCTGCTTGGGCGGGGGTTTCCACGCCTTCGGCGGTGACTGTCATGCCGCAGGCGTGCGCCAGGGTGATGAGACTGGTGACGATCGCCTCGGCTGAGCCGTATCCGGTCGGTGCGGGCTGAGTCAGGGCCTGGACGAATGAGTAGTCGATCTTCAGTGTCGAGGCCGGGAGCCGGTGCAGGTAGGCCAGGTTCGAGTAGCCGGTGCCGAAGTCGTCGATGGCGATGCGCACGCCCAGGTCCGTCAGGGCGCTGAGTGTCTCCAGGGCCGGCCTGCCGCTCTCGCCGGGGCTCATCACCGCGCTCTCGGTGATCTCCAGCTGCAGCAGCTCGGCCGGTAGGCCGGCGGTGTCGAGGGCTTCGGCCACGTCAGCGCAGAGGCCGGGCTCGTGTACCTGACGCACCGCTACATTTACTGCGACCGTGAGGCGCCTGCCGTCCGGGGTCGGCGGCCAGGATGCTGCGTCCTGCACTGCTCGGCGCAGTACCCAGCGGCCCAGCGCCACGATCACGCCGGTTTCCTCGGCCAGCGGCACGAATTCGCCGGGGCCGAGTAGTCCGCGCACCGGGTGGTTCCAGCGCACCAGCGCTTCCATGGCGTACGTGTTGCCGTCGTGCAGGTCGACGATGGGCTGGTACTCCAGGAAGAGCTCGTCGTGCTCCAGCGCCGCGGGCAGCGCCTGGGAGAGCGCGTAACGGGCTACCTCGCGCTCGTTGCGCTCTTGCTCGAACAGCGCCCAGCGGGCCTTGCCGTCGCTCTTGGCCCAATACAGCGTCATGTCTGCGGCACGCAGCAGTTCGATCGGCTTCGCCCCGGCCGCGGCGCGCTCGACTAGACCGAGGCTCGCGGTGATCGAGAGGCGCCTTCCGTCGAGGATGATCGGTTCCTGCAACGCCGCCAGCGCCGCCTTAGCCACGTCCGTCACGCAGGCAGAGCTCATCGTGCGCGGGACGAGGATGACGAATTCGTCCCCGCCCATCCGTGCGACGAGGTGCCGGTCGGGGTCGGTGGCCTGGCTCAGTCGCCGCGCGACTTCGGCGAGCAGCCGGTCACCGGCCTCGTGTCCGAGCGTGTCGTTGACGCCCTTGAAGCCGTCGAGGTCCAGGAAAGCCAGGCCCACCCGCTCGTCCGGCTTCGCCTGGTCGAGCAGTTCGGTCAGCGTTTCGAGCAGCATCGTCCGGTTCGGCAGACCGGTCAGGGCGTCGTGCGTGGCCTGGTGCAACAGCCGCTGGGTCATCCGCCGCTGCTCGGTGATGTCCTCGAACATCATGATCAGCAGCTCCACCGAACCGTCCGCGGCGCGCACCGTGCTCGCCTGCATCCGGGTCCAGGTGACCGTGCCGTCCGCGGTGGTGAACCTCTTCTCCGCACTGTAGTGCCCGCGCCGGCCGGCCAGCAGGTCCATGATCGCGGCGCAGAACTCACGCTCGTCGCTGCCGTCCTTGAACTCGTCGATGCCGCGACCGCGCACGGACGCCGCGTCCCGGCCGAGTATCCGCGCGAGCCGCTCGTTGACCTCGAGCAGGCGTCCGGCGCCGTCCACCACGCCGATGCCAAGCGCGGCGTTGCGGAACACGGCTCGAAAGCGGCCCTCGCCGGTGCGGTGCGCGCTGAGCACGGCCTGCCGGATCAGCTCCTGCTCGGCGCGGGTGCGCTCGCGCAGGGCGTTGGCGTAGCCGGCGGCCAGGCCGGCGAACAGCGCGGTACGCGCGTCGCGGTCGAGCTCCGTCGGCAGGCTCTGCTCCAGGACCGTGACCGTGGTCGCTATCGATTCCGGCTGCGTGTAGTTGCCGTCCACCAGCGCCCGCCCGGCGGCCGCGCCGAGATCGCGCAGCGGCTCGGGGCCGGTCGGGGCGGCCAGGAATCGCTCGGCGAGCTCCTGGAGCAGGCCACGGGAACGCGCGGCGCTACCCGGCACCCCGCCGATCTCGGCGAGCGCCTTGAACCAGGCGGTGGCTACGCGCTGGGGAGAGGTGGGGGGCTCGTGGGTCACGGCTGCGGACTCCCGATGCGGGAGACGGCGCCGTACGGCCGTGGCGGGGCAACTGCGGCCCGGCGGTCGACAGCGCGGACGTCATGGGAATCGCGGGATTCACCGGAGTGTGCGGTGCGGGTCTTGCGCATGACGTGCACGGCACAAGAGCGCGAGGTGCCGAGCCTGCACGACGCCGAGGCGGGGCGTTGGCGCATCCTGCATCCCCTTCGCTCTGCCGGTTCCTGCCGGTAACCCGCTCCTTCCAGGGTACGACGGCGCGGCCGCGGCTCGGTTGACGGGCACATTTTTACGTGCTGTCATCATATGGCTACGGTGGATGCGAGCGTCTAGCCCTGGTGCGGATGTTGTCTGGAACCGTGCTACCACCGCCATGCCATCGGGCGCAATCAGCTGGCTTCGAGCCGTCTGTGCGGCGCCGGTCGGGGCGGGTGTCAGTAGGGTGCGGCGCTCGGCGAGTCTCCGGTGCCGCGCTGGCAGATTAGCATTGTGCGGCTATGCGCTTCGCAATCTCTCCGCGATGTAACGCAAACCCTCCGCCAAATCGTCCGCGCCGGGGAAGTTCTCCTGGTCCATGAGGTACTGGGCGACCAGGCCGGTCATCAGGACGCTGTAGAACGAGCCGACCTGCCTGGCCTGCTCGCCGTCCTTCTCGTAGTCGAGTCCTGCCAGCGACTCGGCCAGCCCCATCCGCCCGAACTGCACCGCCTTCGCCATGAAGGATCCGAGCGACGGATTGTGCATGCCCTCGAGCCCCATCTCGATGTTCAGGCGCATCAGCGGTTTCTGGCCGGGGAAGCTCGCGATGATCTCCTGAAAGAACGCGCGGAACCGTTCCAGCGAGCCGGCCGGCAGTTGGTCGTGCGTATCGGTGCCGCCGTCGTCGAACCAGTCCTCCATCGCGGCCATGAACGCCTGCTCCAGCAACGACTCCTTCGAGCCGAAGTGGTAGCCGATCGCCGCCAGGCTCACCCCGGCCGCCTCTGCGATGTCCCGCGCGGTGGTCTTTGAGTAGCCCTTCTCGATCAGGCAGCGCTTCGCACCGTCCAGCAGAGCCTCGCGATTTCCCATGTGGAGAGCATATCGCAGTCTCGGACGATCGTCTTGCACATCTGTACTAGACAACCGTGCAAGACGTCTGTACCGTTTTGCATATGACGACGATTCAGGGGTTCGAGAGTCAGGCCGGGGCTGCTCCCAGGGCCGGGCGCAAGGAATGGACGGCGCTCGGGGTGCTGCTGCTCCCGCTGCTGCTCGTCTCGATGGACACCTCGGTGCTGCTGTATGCGGTGCCCTTCATCACAAAGGCTCTGCATCCGAGCAGCACCGAGCAGCTTTGGATGTACGACATATACGGGTTCGTGCTCGCCGGGCTGCTGATCACGATGGGTGCGGTCGGTGACCGGATCGGGCGTCGCAGGCTGCTGCTGGCGGGCGCGTTCTGCTTCAGTGCCGCCTCGCTCTGGGCGGCCTACGCGGGCAACGCCGGGGAGCTGGTGGCTGCGAGGGCGGTGCAGGGCATAGCGGGGGCCACGCTGATGCCGTCCACCCTCGCGCTGATCCGCAACATGTTCCACGACGGGGCGCAGCGCAAAAAGGCGATCGGCATCTGGACGGGCGCCATGATGAGCGGCGTTATGTTCGGCCCGGTGCTCAGCGGCGTACTGCTCAACCACTTCTGGTGGGGCTCGGTGTTCCTGATCAACCTGCCGTTCATGGTCATACTGCTGGTCCTCGCGCCGTTCCTGCTGCCCGAGTACCGCTCCCCACAGGCTGGCCGCTTCGATCTGTCCGGTTCGGCGCTCTCCTTCGCCGCGGTGCTGCCGATCATCTACGGCGTCTCCGAGATCGCCGCGAACGGTGTGGACGTGTCGCGGCTCGGTGCGGTGGGCTTCGGTCTTGTGATGGCGGTGCTCTTCTTCCGGCGCCAACGCTCGGCCGCGCACCCGATGGTGGACCTCGGCCTGTTCCGCAACCGCGGTTACACCGGCTCGCTTGCCACTTGTCTGATAGCCATGTTCGCGATCCTCGGCAACGCGATGTTCCTTACTCAGTACCTGCAGTCGGTGCTCGGCATGAGCCCGCTCACTGCGGCGCTGTGGTCGCTGGTGCCTTCCCTCGGTGTGGGCGCGGTGATCGGGATAACCGGTGCGCTGGCCAAGCGGTTCGACCGGGCCTACGTCATAGCCGGCGGCTTCACGGTCGTGCTCTGCGGCTACGCGACTCAGGCCACGCTGCTACGTATGGACTCGCATCTGTGGGTCCTGTTGGTCGGGGCCGGCCTGCTGGCCTGCGGCGCAGTCGGTGTGATGACCCTCGGCAATGAGCTGATGCTCGGAGCCATCCCGCCGGAGCGGGCCGGGGCCGCGGCGGCGATGAACGAGACGGTGACCGAACTCGGCGGAGCGCTCGGCATGGCGGTGATGGGCAGTATCGGCACCGCCGTCTACCGCCACCACCTCGGCACGGTGGCACCGGAGTCCGCCCGCTCCACTCTCGGCGGCGCCGTGGCCACCGCCGCGCACGACGGCTCAGCCGGGACGCAGCTGCTGACCGAGGCACGGCGGGCCTTCACCGAGAGCATCAACACCGTCTCGGTCGTGGGCGTGGCGCTCATGGCTATGGCCGCCCTGTTGACGCTGCTCTTCCTGCGGCACCTTGATACCGAAGCGGATACCGAAACCGTGCCTGCTGAGCCCGCCACTCCGCTGGCCCAGACGGAGCAGCCTACGGAGGCAATCGCCTCGTGACGCCAGTATGGTCGCGATTACGGACGGCTGCACCCTTATCCGGTGCGCTGACGTGCGCAGGAACATCTTCTAAGGACTCATATGAAGTACCGCGAGGAGTTTGCCTACGGCGTCATCCGCGACGACCTGCGCATCCCGCTCGAGGATGGAACGAGGCTCTACGCGCGGATCTGGCGGCCGGTCACCGAGGAGCCGGTGCCCGCGCTGCTCGAATACCTGCCGTATCGGCTGACCGACTGGACCGCGCCGAGAGACGCACAACGACACCCCTGGTACGCGGGACACGGTTACGCGTCCGTCCGGGTGGACATCAGGGGCAACGGAAACTCCGACGGCGTGATGACGGACGAATATTCCGAGCAGGAGATCCTCGACGGCGTCGCCGTGGTCGAGTGGCTGGCGAGCCGGCCCTGGTGCAACGGGAACGTCGGCATGTTCGGCATCTCCTGGGGCGGCTTCAACTCGCTGCAGATCGCCGGCCGCGCGCCGGAGGCGCTCAAGGCGATCGTCACCGTCTGCTCCACCGACGACCGGTACGACAACGACGTGCACTACATGGGCGGCGCGGTACTAGCCGTGGACATGCACGCGTGGGCCGCGACGATGCTCGCGTTCACGGCGCGGCCGCCCGATCCCCGCTACGCCGGGGCCGACTGGCGCGGGCAGTGGCTGGCCCGCCTCGAAGAACTCGAACCCTTCATCCACACCTGGCTCGCACACCAGCAGCGTGACGAGTACTGGAAGCACGGCAGCGTATGCGAGGACTACACCTCTATAAAGGCCGCGGTGCTGGCGGTCGGCGGCTGGCACGATCCGTACCGCGACACGGTCTTCCGCCTCGTCGAGCGCCTGGACGCGCTCGGCACGCCGGTGCGCGGGTTGATCGGGCCGTGGTCGCATCAATACCCGGATCGCGGGCTGCCGCCCGGGCCGGCGATCGGCTTTCTGCAGGAGACGATGCGCTGGTGGGACCAATGGCTCAAGGGGGAGGAGACCGGGGTGCTGCGCGATCCGCTGCTGCGCAGTTGGATGTGCGAATCGGTGCCGCCGGCCACCACGTACCCGGAGCGGCCGGGCCGCTGGGTCGGCGCCGATTCCTGGCCATCCGAGCAGGTCATGATGACGGAGATCGCACTGGCCCAACCGGTCGAGGTGGCGGACGCGCGGCTGGTCCCGGTGCATTCACCGCAGCAGACGGGCGTGGACGCCGGCCGGTTCTTCCCCATCGGCAATCCCGGGGATCTGCCGCCGGATCAGCGGGCTGAGGACGGCAGGTCGGTCTGTTTCGACACCGCGCCGCTCGCCGGGCGACTTGAGATCCTCGGCCGCGCGCGGGTCCGGCTCAGGCTCAGTTGCGGCGCCGAACGCGCGAACGTCATCGCCCGGCTTTGCGACGTGGCCCCGGACGGCGCGTCCACGTTGGTCAGCAGGGGAGTGCTCAACCTGCTCAGCCGCGCCGGCCGGGATCGCAAGACGCTGTGGCCGCCGGGGGAGGCCGGCGATGTCGAGTTCGAATTGACCGGCGCCGGATACGCGTTCCCGGCGGGCCATCGCATCCGCGTCTCGCTCTCCTCGGCCTACTGGCCGTGGATCTGGCCGCACGCCGAGGGCGCGGGCTTCGAGGTGGACGCCGCCAACAGCTCACTCCTGCTGCCGGTGCGCGATCCTTCCCACGACAGCTTGAGACCGGCGATCCGATTCGCCGAGGCCGAGCAGGCGGAGCCGCTTGAGGTGCGCTATCTGGAAAGCCGGAACGGCAGGCCGGAACGTGCCGTCGCGCGAGATGTGGCGACCGGGCTGTGGGCGCTGGACGTCGATCCGGGCTACGGCGGATCGCGCGTGTACCCGGACGGTCTCGAGTTCACCGAGATCGCTCGTGAGCGCTACTGGATCCACGAGGACGATCCGCTCAGCGCGCGGGCGCGGTCGGACTGGTCGGTGCGATTGCGCCGCGAGGACATGAATTGGGACGCGCGGGTGGTGACGGTCTCGAAGACGCGATGCGACGACGGTTCTTTCATCGTCGAGAACAGCGCCCAGTGTTATGACGGGGAGGAGCTCATATTCGAGAGAACCTGGCGGAAAGAGATTCCGCGCTGATCCGCGGATTCGCTAGCCCGGTCCGAAGGATGGACACCGTTGTCCCGTTCGGCCGGGGCGCCGCACCGCCGCCGTTCCCGTGTTCTCCCGTAACCCCGTTGGTCACACGCTGAGGCTGTGTCGTGCCTACGACGTGCCTACGACGTGCCTTCGACCTGCCTACGACGTGCGCTGTACCGCTTCGGACAGGCGCGCGGCGGCTTCCAGTACCGCTTCAGCGTGCAGTTTTCCGGGGTAGCGGGTGAGCCGCTCGACCGGGCCGGAGATCGAAACCGCCGCGATGACGCGGTTGTTCGGGCCGCGCACCGGAGCCGAGACCGAGGCCACGCCCATCTCGCGCTCGGCCACCGACTGCGCCCAGCCGCGTCGCCGCACGCCCGCGAGCGTGGTCGCGGTGTAGCGCGCGCCCTGCAGGCCGCGGTGCAGCCGGTCGGGCTCCTCCCAGGCCAGCAGGACCTGCGCGCCGGAACCGGCGGCCATCGGCAGTGCGACGCCGACCGGGACGGTGTCGCGCAGCCCGGTGAGCCGCTCGGCGGCGGCCACGCACACGCGCATCTCGCCCTGGCGCCGGTAGAGCTGCGCGGATTCGCCGGAGACGTCGCGCAGATTCGCCAGCACCGGTCCCGCGGCGGCCAGCAGCCGGTCCTCGCCGGCCGCCACGGCCAGCTCCGACAGGCGCGGTCCGAGCACGAATCTTCCTTGTATGTCGCGGGAGACCAGCCTGTGGTGCTCCAAGGCGACGGCGAGCCGGTGCGCGGTCGGGCGCGCCAAACCGGTCGCGGTGACCAGGCCGGCCAGAGTGGCCGGGCCCGCTTCTAGTGCGCTGAGGACGGCGGCGGCCTTATCGAGCACGCCGACGCCACTGGAGACGGTGTCCATGGGGCGATACTGACATCTCATTGCCTGAGACACAAGTGCACCTTCTGGTGAGACGGTGCAAGGCTTGGTCCCACCGGACCGCGAGTTATGCGAACAGTCGCCGTCAACCCCCTGGCGACACCACCACGAACTGGAGAAAGCCCGATGACAGCCGCACACGCAGCGCCAGTGCAGCCGCTGACGCTGGCCGAGAAGATCTGGGAGGCGCACATCGTGCGCCGCGCCGAGGGCGAGCCCGATCTGCTCTACATCGACATGCAGTTCATCCACGAGGTCACCAGTGCGCAGGCCTTCGACGGCCTCCGGCTCGCCGGCCGCAAGGTCCGTCGGCCCGATCTGACGATCGCGACCGAGGACCACAACACCCCGACGCTGGAGATCGACAAGCCGATCGCCGACCCGGTCTCCCGCACCCAGATCGAGACGCTGCGCCGCAACTGCGCCGAATTCGGCGTACGGCTGCACTCTCTGGGCGACGCCAACCAGGGCGTGGTGCACGTGATCGGCCCGCAGCTGGGCCTGACCCAGCCGGGCATGACGATCGTCTGCGGCGATTCGCACACCTCCACGCACGGCGCGTTCGGCGCGATCGCCTTCGGCATCGGCACCAGCGAGGTCGAGCACGTGCTGGCCACCCAGACGCTGCCGCTCAAGCGCTTCAAGACGATGGCGGTCAACGTCACCGGCTCACTGCAGCCCGGGGTGACCGCGAAGGACGTCATCCTGGCCGTGATCGCGCAGATCGGCACCGGCGGCGGCCAGGGCTACATCCTGGAGTACCGCGGCGAGGCCATCAGGAACCTCTCCATGGAGGGCCGGATGACCGTGTGCAACATGTCGATCGAGGCCGGGGCCCGCGCGGGCCTGATCGCCCCGGACGACACGACATACGCTTATCTCAAGGATCGTGCCCACGCCCCGCAGGGCGCGGACTGGGACGACGCGCTGGCCTACTGGAGCACGCTGAGCACCGACGAGGGCGCCGAGTTCGACACCGAGATCACCATCGACGCCGACACCCTCACCCCCTTCGTCACGTGGGGCACCAACCCCGGACAGGGCGCCCCGCTGGGCGATTCAGTGCCGGACCCGGCCGAGATCGCCGACACCGGCCGCCGCCAGGACGTCGAGCGCGCGCTGGAGTACATGGGCCTGAAGGCCGGGATGCCGCTGCGCGACATCGCCGTGGACACGGTGTTCCTCGGTTCGTGCACCAACGGCCGTCTCGAGGACCTGCGGGCCGCGGCCGGGGTTCTCAAGGGCCGCAAGGTGGCCGAGGGCGTGCGCATGCTGGTCGTGCCGGGCTCTGCCCGAGTCCGTCTCGAGGCCGAGGCCGAGGGACTGCACGAGGTGTTCACGGACGCCGGGGCCGAATGGCGCTTCGCCGGCTGTTCCATGTGTCTCGGCATGAACCCGGACCAGCTGGCTCCGGGCGAGCGCTCCGCCTCGACCTCGAACCGCAATTTCGAGGGCAGGCAGGGCAAGGGCGGGCGCACCCACCTGGTCTCCCCGCTGGTGGCCGCCGCCACAGCCGTCACCGGACACCTGTCCGCGCCGTCCGATCTGCCCGAGTCGCTGGAGGTCTGAGATAACTATGGACAGTTTTGTCAGCCACACCGGGACCGCTGTTCCGCTGCGTCGTTCGAACGTGGACACCGACCAGATCATCCCGGCGGTGTACCTCAAGCGGGTCACCCGCACCGGATTCGAGGACGGCCTGTTCGCCGCCTGGCGCGCCGACCCGGAGTTCATCCTCAACCGTCCGGAGCGCCAGGGCGCGAGCGTCCTGGTGGCCGGCCCCGACTTCGGCACCGGATCCTCGCGCGAGCACGCCGTCTGGGCGCTGCAGAACTACGGTTTCAAGGCCGTGATCTCAGCCAGGTTCGCCGACATCTTCCGCGGCAACTCGCTCAAGGGCGGCCTGCTGACCGTGGTGCTGCCGCAGGAGACGGTGGAGCTGCTGTGGGCCGCGATCGAGGCGGACCCGGACGCGAAGGTGACCGTGGATCTCGAGGCGCGCGAGGTGCGTTGCGGGGAACTCGTCGCCCCCTTCGAGATCGACGACTACACCCGGTGGCGGCTCATGGAAGGCCTGGATGACATCGGCCTGACGCTGCGCAACGTCGAGGCCGTGGACGAGTTCGAGACGCACCGTCCCTCGTTCCTGCCCGCCACGCTCTAGCCGACCGGAGCCGAGAAGCCGCCGGTGGGCGGCGGATTCGGCGACACGCCGCCGGTGCCGCACAATGTACCCATGCGTGAGGCACCGGCGGCGAACGAGGATTCCGACTCGTTCGACGACGCCGAGTTGCGCGAACTTTCCGGTTACGCACGGCTCGCGCAGCGCCTGAAAGAGGCGCACGAGGCCTTACGGGCCATGGATTTGGAGCTACCGGAGCGCGCCGATTTCGTCCGGCGCCTGCTCGTCATCACCGCCGCGTCCCGACATGATCAGAGTGACGCGATGCGCCGTCTGGACCGCTTCCTTGACGCACTGGTATTGCGACACAAGGGTGATTAGTGCCTTTGGTGATTGATTCGGGCGATTCAGGGGCCTACGGTGCGGAAAGGAAATCCTCCGCATGTGTGGTGCAAACCGGCGCCGCACCTACCCCAAGGGGCGCATCGTGAACAAGGCACAGCTGATCGACGCAGTCGCCATGAAGCTGGACATCTCCCGTCGTTCGGCAGGTGACACCGTGGACGCCGTTCTGGAGGGCATCACCGGCGCGATCATCTCCGGCGACAAGGTCTCGCTGACCGGGTTCGGCACCTTCGAGACCACCCGCCGCGCCGCCCGCACCGCGCGCAACCCGCGCACCGGCGCCTCGGTCGCCGTTCCGGCCGCGACCGTGCCGAAGTTCCGGCCCGGGCAGGCGCTCAAGGACGAGGTGAACGCGAGCGGCGGCCGCAAGCGGACGGCGAAGAAGACCACCAAGGCGGCGGCGAAGAAGGCCGTGGTCAAGGCCGCGGCCAAGAAGACCGCGGTGAAGGCGGCGGCGAAGAAGACCGCGACGACCCGGCCGGCCGCGAAGAAGACCACGGTCTCGGCCGCCGCGAAGAAGACGGCGACCGCGGCGAAGAAGACCACCGCGAAGAAGACCGTGGCCAAGGCGGCGGCCAAGAAGGCCCCGGCGAAGAAGGCCACCGGCCGTCCGGCCGCCAAGAAGTCGGTCGCCAAGGCCCCCGCCACCAAGACCGTCGCGAAGAAGACGACGGCCAAGAAGGCCGCCGCGAAGAAGACCACCGCGCGCAAGCGCTAGCCGGCCGGGGTCGCGGCGGAGCGCGCTGCGGCCGTGGCTCGACGGTGGATTCGAGGGCCCCTTCGAGGGTCGGGTCTCGAATTCGCCGAATAAAGGTTCATACGCGAATGTCCCCCCAATGCCAAGGCGCCGGCGGCGGGGGGACATTCGCGTTCTGAGGTCGCGGGCGTGCGCTGCCTGGCGTTCGCGTTCCGCGAGGGCCGGCGACGGCGCGCTCAGCGCGGCTGCGGCAGTGGCAATGGCGGCAGGACTGGCAGTGTCGCCGGCGTCCTGGCCGTTTCAGTCCGGCAGCGGCAACGTCGCCAGCGTAAGAGCCGTGATCCGCCCCTGTCCGTCCGCGCGCAGCGCCACCCGCTGGCCGATCCGGGCCAGCCGCAGCCCGCCCGCGTCGAAGGCCGCGGCGTCGTACGGCAGTTCCGTGCCGTCGTCGAGCAGCACCGTGCCGCCCCTGGTCGCGGGGTCGAAGCTCCTGACGGTTCCTTGCATAAGTCCCAGGCCAATCTCGTGCGCGGTATGGGCACCGACACCCAACCTTAACGCCGCCTCCAGGTCGGTGAGCGTGTCCACGTCCTGCCGCACCGATCCGCCCGCGCCCAAGAGTTCGACCGCGCCGCTGCTCGCGTGCCTGTCCCGCGAATGCAGTCCGAATTGCGGATCGAGCACCCCGATCGCGGAGCTGAGCAGCAGAGTGGTGCCGGTGCCCGCCGCGTCCGGCACGAAGCTCCTGCCCTCGATGGCGGCTCCCAGATTGAGCACCGCGCTCAGTTCCCGGGTGCGCAGCGAAGGCAGATCGCCGGTCAACGCTCCGACCCGCAGGTCAGGCCGCTCCTGCCGGGACCGCTCGGCGCCGAAGGAGATCGCCGCGTTGAGCCGGTCCTGCAACCGTTCGTGCTCGGCCGACCCCGCCATCACCACCGCACGCGACGGCGTCGGCTCCGGCACGATCCGCGCGCCGAGGCCGGACAGGCTGCGCGCCGCGTCCGGGTCCGCCGTCACCACCAGGACCTGTGCCACCTCAGCAGCGGCCGAGGCGGCCACCACGCAGTCGTGCACGAACGCGAGCGCCAGATCCGCCCTGCGGGCCGTGGGCAGGGGCGTGAGCCGCGTCTTGGCCGCGGACAGCCGCTTCACCGGAATCACCAGGGACCACACCCGTCCATGCTTTCATGCCCGCCGCCGAATCCGGCGTGCCGGGGCCCGCCTTGGCACCGGCTGGGGCGACGCGGGAGACTAGGGCTTGTCCGTGTACCAGAACCAGTCTCCGAGCCCACCGGCTCGACCGGAAGGACCCCCAGGTGGCCCGACGTAATCCGCGTCCCGGTTTCGCGTTCAATTTCATCGCCGCGATCGCCCGGCCCCTGCTGGTGATCCTGTGCAAGCGAGACTGGCGCGGCAAGGAGAATCTGCCGAAGACGGGCGGCGCGCTGATCGTCGCCAACCACTACTCCTTCTTCGACCCGATCTCGCTCGGCCACTACGTCGTCGGCGGCGGCCGCACCCCGCGGTTCACCGCGAAGGCCGGCGTCTTCAAGCACCCCCTGCTCGGCCGGCTGTTCAAGGCGGCCGGACAGATCCCGGTGCAGCGCGGCACCCGCGAGGCGGTCAAGGCGCTGCTCACGGCGCAGGAAGCGGTCAAGAGCGGCGAGACGGTGATCTTCTACCCCGAGGGCACCATGACGAAGGACCCTGAGCTGTGGCCGATGGCCGGGCGCACCGGCGCCGCCCGGATCGCGCTGCGCACCGGCGTCCCGGTGATCCCGATCGCGCAGTGGGGCGCTCAAGAGGTGTTCGCGCCGTATTCGACCAAGCCGAAGTTCTTCCCCCGCAAGACCCTCAAGGTGGTCGCGGGCCCGGCGCTCGACCTCTCGCCCTGGGCCGACCGTACCCGGGACCGCTCGGCCGAGCAGGAGGTCACGGACCTGATCATGGCCGAGATCACCAAGCTGCTCGAGGG
>Ga0073928_10005784_pt1 | contig 17086 bp, 19 predicted proteins | sample PaiPotPPA55metaG_FD_76969 | JGI IMG/M metagenome (GOLD analysis project Ga0073928, IMG submission 76969) | Iron sulfur acid spring bacterial and archeal communities from Banff, Canada, to study Microbial Dark Matter (Phase II) - Paint Pots PPA... ... | reverse complement strand
TGGGATAAATACGAAGACAGGAACAAATAATTATGGGACGACTTAAACCACATCGCGCCGGGAAGCGGGCTCACTGTAGACAGAAGCAAAAGGGGCACAAGAGGAAGAATATTCCAAGAATTAGATTATGGACATCTACGCAGTAACAGACGGCGATGGCAGACCGCTTTTTCTTTTTGACGGCCTGGCTGGATACGGCGACCGGGTCGTCCTGACGAAGAACGAAAGCAATTTGCGGCCTTGATGCGCAAAGTCGAAGCTGTTCGCATCCGTTGCGGAATGACGAAGACTGAGCTAGCCGCCGAATTAGGCGCAAACGTTGACGGAGTTCGCGCGTGGATGACCGGGAGGTCGGTCGGCAGAAAGGTGGCGCAGATCATGATGCGTGGGATTTTGTGTTTCTTGTAGGATCACCTAGGGTCACGTCTTACCGCAAAGTTTCCAGATCCTTTTCTCCGAAACTAGGATGAGCTCCGAATTCGCGCTCAGGGGCCGTTGCGCAACCGTTCAAGAAGCCGACGCAACTGAAGAACACAAGAAGACAACGCAACATGCAAGATTGGACGTTGAATTCCGACTCCGCGATTAGCAAGAATATTCAAGCTTAGTTCGTCCATTGAGAAGAAACGCTAGGCCGACGCAGCCTCCCGTGTATGCCAATTCTCTAGCATAAATGGGGCGAAGTCTGCTTTGTGGTGAAATCCGCTTTCCGTTCCTTTGCGCCTTGGCGGCTTTGCGTGAGATTTTGTACGCCGGGTGGTTTGCCTTGTCTCCCAAACCGATCAGGAAATCGTCTTGCTAACAACCTTAACGCCTCGTTATACCCTGACGGCGATGCAACGAATAACCATCGTGTTCTTGGCTTTTCTTGGATTATTGGCAACTTCGTCGGCCCAAGGACCGGACCAAGACGATCTCACCCAAATCAAAAAGCAAAACGGCGCTTGGTGGGTTTATTATCACCCAAGTCAAGGCCACGGCGGTGTCTTGATAGTCAAATATAAATACACGGTTGTTAAGACCGGGAAATCCCTTACGGCAATTAAAGAGCTGCCAGATGGACAGGGTGTTATGGTAGGTAAGGTGAATGAAGTTACCGAACCCGTTGTAATTAGCTATGAGTTTTAGGTGTTGGATACAAATCCGGCACACGCTAAATAGCGAAGAGATGGGTCGGTTCTAGGATCTCACGGATACACCAATCCAGGCGCATTTGACGCAATACAGGCAATGTCGCGGCTTCGGAATCCCCGCCGATTCTTCTATTCGCGATACTCATAGCAGATTGGCGCGAAGCCTGCCTTTCCTGTCGGCTACCGGAGAAAGAAACCAGATCGCTTTTGCAAGCGAAAGGATGATCGCGTAGACCGCAGTCACGAAGTCGCTGAGCTGAGGGATATTAAAAGCGCCGAGATCGGCGAACAGAATGACCACTTGGATGCCAATCATGAATCCGAGCCAGCGACGAAGAGACGGGCTAGTCCCGATAAGCCAAGCGTAAATCGCCAGACCAAACGGCAGACTGAAAGATGCGAATAATTCCAGCAGAGTATCCAACTCGATTCCAATAACGTTCTTCAGCGGGAAAAAATTGAGATTTCTTAACTCTTCCACCGCGTTTTGGCAGGTTAGAAAAAAGGTGCCCAAAATCAAAATGTAAAAACCAATATCGGCCAAGATTGGCTTGGTGTTGCGAACACGTTGATAGATGACCCAATAGCCAATAATGCAAGTGATTGGGTCAAGCGCGGCGACGTAAACCCGACCTACGTTCGTCGGATTCGTCTGCAAAAACAGGAAAGTCAAACAAGCGAAGGCATCAACGACGGAGGCGATGCAGGCAATGAGGTCAGCCCGGGTGCGTCCGGGAGAAGGTGTTAGCTTCGTGGACGTTGGCGACATCTCTTTGGGGAGACCTTCCCAGTAGCCGACAATACTTGAAGACTTTTTGACGGGCTAATGATAAGCGCGCCACAGCAAATGTTCCCGTTGACGCCGAACCTATAGAGGCGTCCATTTCGGTGTCGCTCAGAGACCTTTGCATAAGGTATTCCCTCTGACCCCTGGCGACACGGAGGTTCCTTGAGCCTGAGAAATCCCGAAGCCGGTCGGTAGTCGACAAACCATCCTTAATCCTCCGGGGAGAAGACAATGAAAATTCACTTCCTACTTGCCCTTGCAGGGCTGGCATTCAGCTTTGCTTTCCCAGTGGCTGCCCAACAGGCGGCTGATCCAAAAACCATCGAGCAGTTTGATGAGTTCAATAAGAAGTTCGACGAGGCATTCAACAACAACGATGCAGCCGCCCTGGCCGCATTCTTCACGGCGGACGCAGTTCAGGTGACGCCGGAAGGACCGATTTACGGTCGGGAAGCCATCGAGAAACAGTTCGCGGACCTCTTCACGCAGATTCATGTCAGCGAGCATATCAACAAGACCGATCGTCCCCCTCACGCTATTGGTACGGCTGGCAACGAGGTATGGAGGAACGGGGAATGGAGTTTTACTCTTCAAGGCAAGAGCGGTGGCCCTATACAACTCAAGGGCTATTGGTCAGCAATTAATGTCCGTGAGGGCGATGGTTGGAAAATTCGGATGCTGACCTACAACGTAACCCCAGCACCGGCTGCGACACCGCCTCCGACGGCTAGTCCGAGCGGGCAATAACATCCAAGTCACCTAGGGTAGGGTCACGTCTTTAAGGGGCTGTTGCCCAAATGGATCATTACACAGCAAGTTCACAAAGATGGACTTTTTGAACAGAAGTTAGCAAAGGTAGCAAAGTTTACAGATCCCGGATATGGTTTCGGAGATAGGGATCAATTCCGGTTTTGGCGGCGATTTCAGCTGCATTACTCAATTGGTAGCACCGCCTACCTTTGCTTACTTTGCTAACTTCTGTTCAAAAGATCTGTCTTTGCATCCTTGCTGCACGAGAAGGAATTGGGCAACAGCCCCTTTAAGACGTGACCCCTGGGACCTGGGACCCTTACGAACGTTCTAGCGGCCTTATAGCGCGTTCATCTGCCCTATTCGGTCCGAATCTTTACTTCGGACCCAATATGCTTCTGCATCGCTTCTATAGCCGCCAAATGTCCACGCTCCGCTGCTTGACGAACATTCGTATCAGAGATTTTCGTGGCAAGCGACTGCAATGACGTGACGATTACCGCATCGGAAAGGAAAGGCGGGTAATTGATGGGTCCGGGGCCTGGCAACCTCGGAATCACGATAGGTATTTCGACAACCGGGATAGTGAAGCAGTGTTCCTGGCCGCCAAATATGAAGCAAATAACCATTGAACTGTCCTCCTTTAGAGGTTTTTGGAAATTTGTGTTTCCGTTATATTGCAATTGGTTTGGGAGCGGCTCCGTCTGGAAGTGGTCAGCCACCTAAAGGCGATGTCAGGATCCGCAAAGAAAATTGCTACTTGCTCACGTTACGGTTCACGGGAGTGCTGTCTATACGTACTTTGACGTATAGGAGTCAGCACCTTTCGGAGACTGGAAAATTCAGAGGCTCGCAATGTCGCTGATTACCCTATAACCTCGGCGAGAGTATGCCAAAGAAGACTTAAGATGCTAGCCACATCGGAACAAAAAGGCGACCTAATACGCCAGCACTTGCAGATAGAAAAGCATCTCGATGAGATCGCTAAAATTTTGAATATTACGGTGTCAAAACTTCAGCAGAAGATAAAGGCTGGTTCTTGGTGGGATCTCTCGCAAAAGGATGCCAGGAAGGTGTTGGATTTCTTGCGAAGGGTTTAGTTTCAGGCTCCGAATCTGGTTTGATGTTTCGTTTTAGCGTGAGAACCGTCACTCTAGAAGGAGTCCAAGGTTTTGACGATCTGAACAGGGCAGAAGCAAACGGGGTCGCGTCTATACAAAACGCAGAAGGATGTTGTACCGCTAACAAACAAAATCGACGCTTGGCAACTCACTTCCATTTCCCCGAAACCCCGATAGGAGACGCGTCCTTCATTTCGCAGATTTGGGTCGAGGCGAGATCATCGCCTGGAAAAGGAATTGGAACGGACGGGGTCGGCCGGCGAGACCTCTCGCCTCAGAAAACCGCCATTTGCCATTCTCGCACGCGCAGCATAATATCGACCTTCGGCGGAAATCCTCTCGAAGGGCCTATAGCTCAGCGGTTAGAGCAGGGGACTCATAATCCCTTGGTCCCAGGTTCGAATCCTGGTGGGCCCATTCTACAGAGCGTGAAAGGTGAAAGGTGAAAGGTGATTGGAGGAAGCCGATCGATCCATGGCCGACGAAGCTCTGAACCAAGTCATCGCCGATTATTATCGCGACTTTAGCACGCTGAATGTGCGGACGATTTTGCCGTACTTCAACGAGCCTTCGTTGCTGGTCGGCCCGCAAGGAGTGTTCCCGATACCTGATCACGCAGCGCTGGTGGCGGTTTTTGGCCCGGTGATGGAAGGTCTGCGCGCCAAAGGATTTGGCCGAAGCGAACTCGAACTGGGCTACGTTAGGTTGCTCAGTTCATCTGCTGCTTTAGTTGGCGGAGTGGCGGTGCGGTACAAGACCGATGGCCAGGAAGTGGAGCGTGTGGGTATAACCTACGTGCTCCACCAGGCGGAGGGCGGCTGGAAATTCGCAACGGTTATTCTTCACGATCCAAACCCGCCCGTTAGCCAGAATGTGATTAGTGATTAGTGATTGGTGATTGGCTTTGGTTTCGTGGAAGAACTAGAGGAACCGAAGCCTTACGAACAACGGCCCCTATCTCGATGGCGTCACTGTCCCGTAATCGCAATCTGCGTAATTTTACCCCGAAGACTTTCGGGGCTGTGTAATCTGCGGATTATTACTCTGAGGTTTCCTAAGCCGGCGAATACTGATCGAACTTCGGGGTATCGGGGCTTAGGCGATCCCAGGGTTCAACGTCGGCAACGAAGAGGTCGACGGACTCCCGGAACCAGCTGGGGTCGTCGAGGCTGCCGGCTAGCACTCCGACGACCGGCGACGCTTTTTCGGATTGCCCGCCCGTGATACGGCAACCGCAGTCGGGACAGAAGCCGCGTTTGTGTTTGCCCCCAGCTATGCTTGCCGTGAGATGATAGCGAAGCTCACCTTTCGTGAGTTTGAACGCGGCGGCTGGGAATACAACCGCAGGGGCGTACGGGCCGCCGGTGATATGTTGGCAGTCGCGACAATGGCATTTGACCATAACCAATGGCTGCGCGGCGCTCTCGTACCGGATATTTCCACAATAACAACCGCCGGTGATGGGTAGCGTAATGGGGGACGAACTCATCCGGCCATATAAGCTGGCCCGGGAACGGCTTCTAGTGGTTTTCGAACAACCAAAGCGCCGAGAACTTGTCTCAACCGCGAATGGAGGCGAATAGACACGAAGGTTTAACCGCGGACGGACAGAAAATCAAACCGCAGATGGACCAGCCGTCGCTAAAGCTATGGCGGGCAGGCGCTGATTGACGCAGATAGGGTTGAACCCTGAGTACGCCATATCGCTGATCGTCGCTTCAAGTTGTCTGCGAATCGTCGTCATATTTTCGTGGCGATTTAGCCGGTCGTTTGCGCTCATCCGCAGGCTAACTTTCGTGTTCATTCGTGTCCATTCGCGGTTGAGGTTTCTCCGGTGTGAAAACAAGGCTCTTGCAACATGTTCGGATGAACACTAGTCTCGAATGCCGTGTCCGAAAACGAGGTGAGAGCTTTGAAACGTGAGCTTGAGCAATCAAGAGCGGCCAGGTTGCGGGCGTGGTCGGTGCTGCAAGGTCTGCGCGACACTCTGCAAGCGGCCGGCGTACTGATCCCGCCGGTCGCGGAAAAGAGTTTCGCCCGGGAAGGGGAGTTCTTGGAACGCGCTCTCAAGAAGGCATTGTTGGATCGGGAAGAAGCGATTCGCGATCTTGCCAAAGCAGCGCGTTGGGTTGATCGATCTGCCTTTGGCAAGGAATCGGATTTCGCGCAGGCGCATCAAGCTTTGCTGACCGCGTTGGAGAAGGCGGGGAGGTTTGCTTGAGGGTCAAGAACAGAAATTTGCACAGAAGGTCACAAAGCGGCGAGCCGCAACCAAATCGTCCTCGTCCTTCGTCGTCGTCCTCGTCCTCGAAAATGCATTCTTCCGGGTGTCCTGAATGACCTACGATCTCACCAGGCCTCATCGAACCTTGGGGCTAAACAAGCGCCAAGTCGAGGACGAGGACGACGACGAAAAAATCCTAGCGCCCGAAGATCGCGATCTCATCGTTGCATTCGATCGTAGGAGTCGAATATTTCTGATTACAACCCATACACCCTAGGAGGCGCACGACCCTTCAGCCGAGAGAAGTTGCGGCTGGATGCCTTATTGATGCCTCAGTTCGCGATTGCAGCGATAGGTGAGTACGGCAACCACGGCGGAGACAATCCCGGCTACAACGCTGATCCAACTCGGCTGAAATCCATCGGTTTGCGCGGCGTTCTTAGCTATTGCGGAAGCATTAAGAAACCAAATAATTGAGTAAATAGCCGGGATGATGACGGCACCAACTCCTAACAGGAAAATCGTTAAACCCCGGGTGATACCACCGAGAACCGAGGAAACATTGTAAGTTAGCAAACGTTGTATCGCCGCTAGCCCGAGCAAAACCAGGAGCACATCAAAGATGGCTTGCCGAACCCGTTCAGTCCAAAAGTCGATGGGGTAATAGTTGGCGACTGAGAGCGGTAATAGCAAAATAAAGATTATTCCGTAGAAGAGCACGGAAAGCTTCCGTTTCCCAACCGGTTCGATAGTAAACAAGGCAAAGGATGTGCCGGCCGCTAGGACAAGCCCTAGCCAGGCGAACTGAACGTAGAGATCACCGAGTTTGCCGTGATAGATAAAATCGGTCTGTTGGTCGGGGACAGCGACGATCCAACCATTTATCCAATTCATCATGGAAGCCCCACCAAACACCGCTTCCGAGGACCACAACCAAGCGCATACCACCCCACCAACCAAACCGACACTGATTCGGATAATCCTTCCGACTACTCGACTGGTCATAGTGGCCGAGTCTGAATAGCAACCTGCCCCGAGCAAAGCACAAACTAACCACGAATGGACGCGAAGTCAGAATCGCGAATGAAGACGAATTAAAACAAAATTTCACCACAGAGACACAGAGAACACGAAGAGAAGCCCCTTAAAAATTGTCTTAGAGACTCTGTGTACTCTGTGTCTCTGTGGTGAAATTGGTTTTGATTCGCGTCTATTCGTGTCCATTCGCGGTTGGGGTCTGCATGCGGCGTTGGTAGACGAGTTCGAATGGTTCGGAGCTGACACTGATTTCGCCACGGAAGGGATTGTCTAGTGCGCCTAACATAAAGATTAGCAGACCGAGTAGGGCGGCCAGCATTACTGTCATCCAGAAATGCATACCTTGGCTTTTCATATCGAAAAACCAGGTCAAAGCGATGCTGAGGAAAGCGCCGGCGATTACCACGGTCCATAGCGGCGCAGCTAGCCCTGCCCGTACGCTTTGCAAGCGTCTGCCGCGAAAGTCGGCTAGTCGATTAAAACTGGCATAAGCTTGGGTGTATAGAGCTTTCTGGCCTTCGGTCTGCGGTTCGAAAGCGATCAGATGAATCTCGAATTCGCTCAGGATTTTACCTTCGCCTTCCGGCACAATGCCTTGTCGCTGCAACGGCCAGGCTACATCGACGACCTCGCGAGCGTATCTCCTGAGGTCGCCCTCAAGCGCCGTTCGAGACGGATCAGGAAAACCGCTGACATCGCGATAGAGCACGCCGACGGCCGCAGCCTCTTGTCCAACCCTGGTGTCGACATCGTTATAGTTTTGCCAGGTCGCGACTGCCAGTAAGCCCAACGTGATTCCGTAAAATACGCAGACTGCTCCGAGATAAAACCCGACGACCTCATTATGCGAATGCTCACTCCCGTGAATTCGTCGCACCCATTTTCTGGTGGCGTAAAGACCGGCCAACGCAACGCCAACTGTCACCCCAATGGTCAAAACCGCAAAGAGCCAATTGGGTAGGTCGTAGACCCAATAAAAGTTCATTTTAAAACCGAATTCTCACGCAAAGACGCCAAGACGCAAAGTTAAGACCACAGAGAGAATATCCACAGAAGATCACAAAGACTGAAATTTTTCTCTATTTACCTTCTGATCACGGGTCCATCGTGTGAGGCTAGAGCCGTTCCCGGTGTCGACTCTATCTTTGTGACCTTTGTGATCTTCTGTGAAAATCCTGTCCGAGGTCTTAACTTAGCGCCTTTGCGTCTTTGCGTGAGATTTTGTATTCGCTTCGTGCTACCTGGGCTTTGCCACCGGGATCAGCACGATTTTTCCCACATTCTCCCCTCGCTCCATTCGTTCGTGGGCTTGGGGTGCTTCAGCGAACGTGTACATACGATCGATGATAGGGCGGAAGCAGGTACGGGCGGAAAGCCGGGGCCAGACCTGGCGGCGCAGGTCGTCGGCGATTACGGCTTTTTCGGCGGGCGACCTTGGGCGCATATTCGAGGCCAGGATCGTGCCGCGTTTCTTGATCAGTGACGAGACCGAGAAGGCAGCTTCGTCGCCTCCCTGGTTGGCCAAAAGCGAGATCCGGCCGTTAATAGCGATACAGTTGATGCTGCGTTGAACGTTTTCGCCACCGACGATATCAAGCGCGACATCGACTCCCCGCTGATTAGTCAGGGTTAAGGTTTCAACGACAAAATCTTTTTCTTTGTAGTTAATGGCTGAGTTTGCACCGATCGATAGACAAGCCTCACATTTCTGATCCGAACCGGCGGTAGCCACGACGGTGGCGCCGAATTCACGTGCTAACATGATCGCGGTCGAGCCGATCCCGCTGGTGCCGCCTTGGATCAGGATGGTTTCACCAGCCTGTAATCTGGCTCGACGAAAGGCGTTTTCCCAGACGGTAAAAATGTTTTCCGGGAGAGTAGCCGCTTCCTGGGCCGACCAGCCCTCGGGAATTGGTAATACCTGGCCAACCGGCGCTACACAAAACTCAGCGTAACCACCTCCACCTAACAACGCGCAAACCCGGTCACCAACTTTGTACTCCGAAACTCCAGGGCCACAGACAGCGACCACGCCGGCTACTTCGAGCCCAGGCAGATCCGAACCCCCTGCCGGCGGGGGATAATGCCCGCGTCGTTGTAAAACATCCGGCCGACTGACGCCAGCCGCTTCGACCGTTATCAGGACCTCGCCCTCTTTCGGCGTCGGAACCTCTCGTTGTTTGAGAGTAAGAACATCCGGCGGTCCGAACCGGGCAATCTCAACCACGGTCATGAGTTTTTCAGGGGTCATGAGCGAATGTCCAGCAACGCGGCGGAGAAGCAAAGGAGTACCAGGAGTACCAGGAGTTCAGGAGTTCAGGAGTTCAGGAGTTCAGGAGTTCAGGAGTTCAGGAGTTCAGGAGTTCAGGAGTTCAGCCTGGGGTGTCTAGCGAAATTTCAAGCCGAAAGTGGAATCGGTATTTCTATTCGGAAATACCAGGAGGCGAACCTTGGCTGGGCGCGTCGTCGCTGTGCCATCCCCAGGGCTAAAGCCCTGGGCTGTTCTCTTTGACCATTTCATGGTCGAGGACCAGCGGAGCATCGTCCTCATCAATGATCGATGGCGACCAGCGAGTCCTAGTCGTCAGCCACCAATCACTGATCGCTGATTACTGATTACTATTATTAGTCGACCAACGCCCTGGACTTTTCACGCTCTCTACTAGATCAGTTGCCAACGCTCTAAAATCATAAAAATATGGCAATTGTCGCGATTGTTTATCATAGCGGATTTGGTCACACCAAGATACAGGCGGAGGCGGTTCACCGCGGGGCGGCTAGCGCGAAAGGGATTGAAGCGAGACTTTACACGACCGAGGAAGCGGTGGCGAAGCTGGATGAGCTGGATCAGGCGGATGCGATCATTTTCGGGTCGCCGACCTATATGGGGAATATGTCGGCCGAGATGAAGAAATTTATCGAGGCTGCGGCGAAGAAATGGTTCACCCAAAGCTGGCGAGATAAGGTTGCCGGCGCGTTTACCAATTCGTCTTCGTTTTCCGGTGACAAGCTGAACACGCTGATTGGGTTAGTGATCAACGCCATGCAACATGGGATGATCTATGTCGGGACCGGTATGATGCCCTCGGCAAACCATCCGGAAGCGATGACGACGGTGCAGGGACCTGGACCGGATGCGGAAAATCGGCTCGGATCATTTGTTGGACCGATGTCGGCGAGTTTTCAGGTCCAGGCGGGGGATGCTCCTCCTCCAGGAGACGTTGCGACCGCCGAAAGTTACGGCGCCAGAGTCGCGGGTATAACGCTTCGGTTGAAGGGATAAGGGGACCGCCTCTTAATCGTCCTCGTCGTCGTCCTCGTCCTCGAAAGGACCGATGGGCGATGCAGCACGCTGGATGGTTGTTGGACTCAAGACCCGATCCGGGGCGTCGTTCTTATCGTAGAAGTCAGCAGCGTAAGTCCGTGCTGGCTCAATTTTTTCGAGGACGAGGACGACGACGAGGACGAGGACGATTTAGGACGGGCGCTGGATAAGGTAACAGTATTAGAAAGTGTATTGATATCCGGAGTCTCACAGCTTACGCTGCACCCGCACATGGCCCGCCGCGCCCTCACAGAACCCTCGCCTCAAGTTGGTGCTGCTCCGTTGCAAGAACTCGCCGTGGTCGATCGGATGAGCGGGAGCTCATCCCTACCGAAAAAATCACGGCGCCGGATGGGGCGGTTGCTGGCGGATTTTCCGCAAGCGACGTTGCAACTGATTGCTTCCGGCGCGGCCGCGATTATCCCGGTTTCTACCTTTGCGATGAGCCATACGGAACTGGTTGGCTTGGAGCCGACTCGGGAAAGTATTTTGATTCATCTCCCGACGATCCTGCTCATTCTCTGCGGTTTGGCTTATTCGGCTCCGACGGTAGCAGAATGGGCGTTTCTTTGGACTTTCTCCCGGGCGAAAGCCTGGGCGTTTACCTTATTGTTAGAGGGAGTGATGACGCTGTCCCATGTGCCGATTCTGCCGGTAGTCTGTTTATGTTGGCTCGCCGGAATCAATCTGTTAGTCGCCAATGTAAAGAGCGGGAAACGCAAATATAAGTTAGCGAAGTGAAGGAGAATAATCTCACGCAAAGACGCAAAGCCGCCAAGGTAAGACTACGGACAGAAGATCACAAAGGTCACAAAGATAGCCTGATTCCGTGGGTCGTCGTCGAATGCCTCGGGAACGGCTGTTAGCCTCGCACGATGGACCCGTGATCGGAAGGCAAATAGAGAAAATTTCAGTCTTTGTGCTCTTTGTGTTCTTCTGTGAATATTCTGTCCGTAGTCTTACCTTGGCGGCTTTGCGGCTTTGCGTGAGATTTTCTGTGCCTGGCGTGCGTAGCCGTAGAGCTCGCCGACGCCTACCTACCGACCCTACGCGGTCACCGTCGAAGTTAACAAATCTTCGATGCGGATCGGCAGCTCGCGGACTCGGACGCCGGTGGCGTGGTAGACCGCGGAAGCAATCGTCGGTGCCACCCCGGCGAGGCCGATCTCTCCGATCCCGCGGGCGCCGTACTGATTGACGTGCAAATCCGGGTAATCGAGGAAGGTCACATCGATCTGGGGTGCATCCGCGTGCGTGCTGACCACGTAATCAGCCAGGTTGCTGTTGATAGGAGCACCGTGGTTCCGTTCGTCGTACATGGTGTGTTCAAACAAAGCCATGCCGATACCCATCACGACCGCGCCTTCGATCTGATTTCGGCCAGTCCGTTCGTTAATGATTCGCCCGGCGTCAATCACGGTCAGTACCCGGTTTACCCGTAGCCGGGCGATCTCCGGTTGCCAAGTGACTTCGACGAATTGAGCTCCGAAGGAGTGAGTCGAGATCTTCGGTTTGGTCAGTCCAAGGAGATCGGTAAAGTTGCCTGCTGACCGACCCGATCCGGAGACGCTATTGATGTTCGCGGTTTTAAGCACTTGCTCGTACGGGATACCGTCAGCGGCCGCTTGATCTTTTCGGTGAAGTCGTCCGTTGCTCAATACCAGGTTCTCTGCCGTCTGATTGGCAAAAGGGGTGCCAGGGGTTGAGGTGGCTACCATCTGGAGTTTCTCGATCGCTTTTTTGGCGGCTTCAACCACGGCGGGGATTAATGAAGCCGTAACCATGGAACCACCGGACAAAGGCCCGGCCGGCAATGACGAATCACCGAGTACCACCTCAATTTTTGCCGGATCGACGCCGACCGCTTCGCTCGCAATTTGAGCTAGCACGGTGTAGGTGCCGGTTCCGATATCTTGAGTGCCGCAGGCGACTCGAACCGAGCCGTCTGCTTTCAGGTCGATGCTGGCCTCGCAATCCAGGCGGTTAGCGATCCAGGTGGCCGCGGCTACACCCCAACCGAGAATCAATCCGTCTTTCCGCATGGAGCCGACTGCCGGGTTGCGTTGATGCCAGCCGAATTTCTCAGCGCCAACCGTTAGACATTCGTTCAGATGACGAGACGAGAAGGGCAGATTTAACGCTTCGTCGATCTGGGTATCGTTCCGCAGACGTAGTTCGACCGGATCGATATTTAATTTCACCGCTAACTCATCCATTCCCGATTCTAAAGCGAACAGCCCGGGGACAGCGCCCGGACCGCGCATGGAAGTGGGAGTACCGACGTTACAATGGACTAAGCCGGAGGTGATGCGGAGGTTCGGACAGTGATAGAGATGGCCCGTGGCTTCACCGCAGCCTTCATCGTAATCATCCAGAATCGAGGTGTGATTCAAATAATCGTGCTGGGTCGACGTGAGTTTGCCTGCGGTTGTCGCGCTGAGCCGGATCCGTTGCTGGGTGAGGGGACGATGCCCAACGGCTTGGAACATCATTTTGCGGCTGACCACCAATTTCACCGGCCGACTCAGATTGCGAGCGGCGGCGGCAGCTAACAGGCAATGGGTCCAAGGCCATAGTTTTCCGCCGAATCCTGACCCCAGGAATCTGGAGATAACTCTTACATTTTCGGGAGGCACACCCAGCATCGCGCTCATAACGAGCTGCTGATTTTTTACGGCCTGCGTTGACTCGTATAAAGTGAACGAGGTTCCATCCCATATCGCGACCGTTGCATGTAATTCGATCGGGTTGTGGGTCTCGACCGGGGTAACATAGGTCTGATCGATCTTAACCGGTGCAGACCCGAAAGCCGCGTTGGCGTCACCTCGTTGGCTGACGGCTTTGGGTTCATGTTCCGGGGTCAGTTTGCTCCTGACGTCCGGAGATTGTTCGTGGTAAGTCACCTTCACCGCATCCGCAGCGGCTTGGGCTTCTTCAAAGGAATCGGCTACCGCGACGGCGACGTATTGTCCGTAGTAACGGATGGTATCGTCTTCAAGCGGAGGTCTGCTTTCGTCGACATTAACCGAGAAATCCGGTATCGGACCTAACCGGTAAAACCGGCCGATATTGGCTCGGTGAAAGACCGCTTTTACACCCGGCATACTTTCGGCAACTGCGTTGTCTAGGGTGGCAATGGTTCCGTTCGCAATGGTGCTTGCGACCGGCACCGCGTAAAGCATTCCGGGAAAATGGTTGTCAGAGGTATACGTGGCAGTGCCGGTAACTTTGAGCGGACCATCGATGCGCGGCATTGGAGTACCGATCACCGATGAAACCTTATTCTGAGCAGTCTCATTATGAGCAGTTGGCATGGGGTTGTTCCTCAGAAAAGTTTTAGGTGGTTTGCGTAACGAGGCGGAGAGCGTGGGTTAGACAACGTTTAGCGAGTTCAACTTTGAACCCGTTCTGGCTCTGGGGTCGGGCGCCTTGTAAGGCTGCTTCCGCTGCTTTTCGAAAGTTGGTTTCTCCTAACGTTGTACCCGTCAATACTTGTTCCGCTTTGAGTGATCGCCAAGGTCTGGCGCCGACTCCACCGAGCGCGATACGAACATGCGTCAACCGGTTGTCTTCGGTCTTAGCGATCACTGCCGCTGATGCCAGAGCGAATTCGTAAGAGGCACGGTCTCGCAGTTTCAAATAGAGTGATTTATTGCCGTTAACTGGGGCCGGAAGAGTAACGTGAGTGATCAGATCACCCGGTTCCAGGACCGTCTCGCGTTGCGGGGTATCACCCGGCAGCAGATAAAATTCGTTGATCGGTACTGACCGGACACCTTGCGCGTTTTGGATATGAATCGTCGCTTCCAAAGCGGTCAACGCCACGTTCATGTCCGATGGATTGCTCGCAATACAATGTTCGCTGGTGCCGAGAATCGCCATCATCCGGTTCACGCCATTGATCGCGGGACAGCCGGTCTCGGGTTCACGTTTGTTACACGGCATCGCCGTATCCCGGAAATAAATGCAGCGTGTCCGTTGCAAGAGATTGCCTGAGGTGGTCGCTTTGTTTCTCAACTGAGCTGAGGCGCCGGAAAGTAACGCTTGCGACAAGACTGGGTAATCGCGCTGTACCGCGGCGTGATGGGCGAGATCAGAGTTGCGAACCAGCGCACCGAGCTTTAGACCGCCTTCTGGTAAAACCTCGATTTGGGCCAGCGGCAAATGGTTGATGTCGACCAGAGTATCCGGCTGTTCGACATTCAATTTCATCAAATCGATCAAGGTAGTGCCGCCGGCGATGATCCGGATCACGGTTCCGGTCGGCGTTGTCGTGGCCGGAGCGGTAGCGGCGATCGCTTCATCGATGTCGCCAGGGCGGGTGAATTGGAAAGTGTGCATGGACGTCCTTTCTTACTTGTCCGCCTTAGTCCCGCGGCCGCGGAGCAACGGAGGAGCTGGGCTTTTGGCGAACTGGTTGAATCGCGGCCACAATGTTGGAGTAAGCACCGCAACGGCAGATGTTGCCGCTCATGAACTCTTTCACATCGGCATCATTAGGTCCGCAAGGCTCGTTGAGGAGCGCAACCGCAGACATGATCTGGCCAGAGGTGCAATAACCGCATTGATAACCGTCACAGGTTACGAACGCGCTCTGCATCGGATGCAGATCTCCCGGTTGGCCGATCCCTTCGATCGTGGTGATCTCGTCATGGTCATGCATCACCGCCAGGCAAAGACAGGAATTTACCCTGCGTCCATTGATGTGGACCGTGCACGCGCCGCATTGACCATGGTCGCAGCCTTTCTTAGTGCCGGTTAAATGAAGGTTTTCCCGGAGACAATCGAGCAAGGTGGTACGCGGATCGACCTGGAGTTGGTGTTCCTGGCAGTTAATCCGCAGGGTGATGGGAAGAGTGGTCTCAGGCTTAGTCGGGACCGGTGTTTCCGCCGCGGTCTCTGTCTCCGCTGCCGGAACGACTTTGGCAATTGGCGCCGTGGTGGCGAGTAAACCCACTGATCCCAGTCGAGTGAGGAAAGTGCGGCGCGACGTGTAACCGAAACCGGTGTCCGTCCCGCCCGCTTGGTTCTTGTTCTTTTCGTCAGACATGTGAAAAGCCTTGGTTCAAGCTCGATTGTTCTTACGGCCGTAACCAAAAGCCGCAGTATGCAAGGATACAAGGGCTGAATACGCTTGCTGTCGCGATTTTGCGCTCCTTGTTGGAGTCTTGCGAAAAACTAAAGACTCAACCGCGAATGGACGCGAATGAAGGGGCGAGCCGGGATGGCCGCGGATGGGATGTGTGACCCCTAACATGCGCGGATCGTTGCAAGATGTTACCCCGAAGGGGTTAAAGGACTGAGCCCGGGGTTTTAACCCCGGGGGCTGGTATATTACGGCGATGCGCCCTGCCTGCCCGCCGTAGCTCGGCGTCAGCGAGCGAAGGAGGGAAGGGGCGCTAGGTTCATGTTTCGCTCGCTGATGGTGAGTACTCCCTGAGCTGCGTCTTCGCCGAGAACCGCTTGGCTATTGGCTATCGGCTATCGGCTATTCTCTCTCCTTCGGTGGAGATAGACCAGCCAGCCTGCGAGCGCGATGGCAGCCAGGTTGAGCCAGGTGGTGTAGTTCCAGGAGAACGTGGCCATGGCGATGGCGTTGGGCGGTCGCGGGCCTTCGGGGACGAGATGGAGGAGGTTGAAGGCGATATCGACCACCAGACCGGCGGAGATCATCGATAGGAATAATACTATCGAGATGCGCCAGGCTGCCCGGACTCCGTAGTATTTCCGGTAGATCAAAAGGAGCGGAACTACGATGAGGTCCGCGTAGATAAAGGAGACCACTCCGCCAAAGCTGATACCGCTGCTCCAAAGGAGGCTAGCCAGTGGAATATTGCCGATGGAACAGACAAAACTGGCAACCGCGATCAATGGTCCGACGATAATGTTCTCAATCGATTGCAACCAGTACGGGCCACCTTGCAGGAACAAGGTTCTCCACCAATCCTCAGGTACTAATGTCGCCAGGAAACCGGCTATCAAAAAGCCGACCGCCATTTCTTTCCAGAGCATGGACCAATCCATGACGAAGGCGTCGGCTACGGCGCGAAACCGAACCATCCAATCGTTACCGGCTTCGTGATGATGGTGGGTGTGATCATGCCCCGTGTGTTCGGAGTGTTCGGCATGATCATGGTGACTGTGTCCGCCATGATGACCATGATCATGATGACAAGCGGCGCCTTCCTCCGCGGCTGTTTCAAGATGCCGGCGGGCTTCGTCTTGGATCGGTTTCGGCAATAAAAATCTAGCGAATACCCATACCAGCAGGACCAACAGCAAAGCGCCAACGACTTCAGCCAGGACAAAGATCGGACCCATCAAGACCCAAAGGATCGCCCCGAGTTCGACCACCAAATTCGTCGAAGCGAACATAAAGGCGAGCGCCGGAACGAAAGCAGCCCCTTGTTTAATCGCGCTACGCGCTGCCGCTGCCGCAGCATAAGAACAAGAGCTGCTGGCTGCCCCTAGCCCAGTAGCCAGCGCCATCGAGCCAAAAGTGGTTCTCCCGAACCAACGTGCCATTTGCTCTTTGCTCACAAAGACCTGAAGGACGCCCGACACGGTGAACCCGAAGATCAGAGCCCAGAGTGTCTCCCAAAACATCGCTGCCGCGTGATAGATGCTTAGCCAGAGCGGGGCCATGGTGATTAGTGATTAGTGATTAGTGATTAGTGATTAGTGATTGGTGATTGGTGATTGGTGATT
>Ga0073928_10005783_pt1 | contig 17087 bp, 23 predicted proteins | sample PaiPotPPA55metaG_FD_76969 | JGI IMG/M metagenome (GOLD analysis project Ga0073928, IMG submission 76969) | Iron sulfur acid spring bacterial and archeal communities from Banff, Canada, to study Microbial Dark Matter (Phase II) - Paint Pots PPA... ... | reverse complement strand
GGAGTGTTGATTCGGTCGGTTCAGCAGTTAGAACGGCCCACAAATCACTTCTTCTTTTCGCGCCAAAAATCAAATTTAGAGCCACGGCATACTCGAACACCGCTTCTTCAACAAGCTGTTAGAGGCCAACGGCACTTTACAACGCACGGACGGCAAAAGTGATCGAGACGACGAACAGGCGAGCGTTGATCGTGAGCAGCAGAACTTCGATCGCGTAGTTCAAGAGATCCAGGCCTCGCCGCTCACGGCGGACGAACAATCCTATTTCGGGAGCCTCTCGCAGAGTGATCTGAGTGCGAAGTACTGGCACAACGGCGGCTACAACCAGTTTCGCGTTCGTTATGATTTGGCGCACCAGCAAGTCGGATTTCGTTTGCCGCCCAGGCCGAGCCAGGGAGCGGTTAGCGACGGCGGGGATTACGAACTAACCCCGGCCGAATATCACGCGCTTCCTGTGAGTGTTCTTAAGCAGAAAATTCGTGAGCCCAGATTCAAAGCGGCCGTGTACCGCTTAATCGCTGAGCACAAGATTTAAGGTGCAATCACATGAGCATAAGCGCAGCGATGTTCGTTTTTCCGTTCTTCATTCACCCCCAAACAAGCCAGCGAGTCTGGATTTCCAGTCTCGAATCGAAGCGAGACACGAGGACCGGCCGGCTTATCCTTTGGCCCAACCTTGACGATGATCCAACCGTTGCGCAGAAATTCCGGTACGACTACGCACTGGTGATGCAGCGTCGGTTCCGCGAGGAGTTGCCGCCGCAGTACGACGTTCGCTTCGCGGTGGGGCACCCAAACGGCGAGGAAGCCGAGCGAGTAATCAACAACTCAACTATCTCTGGTGACCGGACACCCCAGCACTACCGCGGGCTGGTAATTCGTCCCTTCAACCCAACGGGGTGGTGTTGCAAACTTCGCGACGATAGCGGTGAACGCGAAAGCGTCCGAGGAGAAACGCCAGAAGAGGTCGGCGACAAAGTTATTGAACGGGGATTATTTGAGATAGCAGAAAAGGCTCCAGCACCGCCACCTGAGCCACCAAAAACGCAGCAGGCTCCATATCGCAAGAGACCGGGGTCAATTTAGGAATTCGAAATTAAGGAGAAACGAAATGCCAGTTACAGCTGAAGATTTGGAGCACTTGCCTTACAACGATCGAAATTTAGGTCGTGTATTTACGAAAGATTGCAAAGAAAACGTCCGATTGTTCATTAAGGAATTCAAGGAAACTGAGGTTGGCGCGCAGCTCGTAAATGACGGTCTTGCTTACGGGGCGAACCTGGACGTGATCTTGGAAGCCACACAGGCGAAATTCGATCGCGAAGAAGTTACCTTGCCGGAATTCACACTGGTAGCACGTCAGCTGTGGATGATCGGCGAACTCAAGAAAAAGCCCGTGGCGCCAACCCCCGCCGACAACACGCCGCGGGATAAGAACGGGAAGCCGCTCACGGAATCTCAGCTTCGCTGGTCCGAATATCGGCGGTTCAGTGAGACTCATAATTCCGCGGAACGCAAGGCCCGCACCCAAACTGATTCTGGATACAGAGAATTTGTCCATACGAATCTTGTGAGGGAGTTTGCCGAGCAGCCTGTGGGTGATGCATGTGTTTCGGCAGGCACGCCTGTTCCGGCGGCGAATCAAGCCGAGAAGCGATTGATCAACGAAGACCTCAGCAATCCCACGCTAATTGCTTTTTCGAAAGCCTACTATACGACGCCTACTTCTGACCTGAAACCCAGAAACGGTGAAGTTCGAGTTGGCAACGAGAAATATTCTTGGGCTCAGTTTCAAAGTTTGATGGACCGCGCGACTCGCGCCGGCCTCCTGTAGGCCACAAAGGAAAAAGGAGAAATGTCATGAGAGGACTTTTAGGAACGATTATTCGTCGCGGTGTCGACGGAGACACGGAAGGCGACATTTTGCGCCCCGCTCGCCAGTTTGACGTTCGGCTGGAGGCTGAGAGAGCGGCACAAACTTTCCTCAGCACTTACGGAAATTTGCTGTCGTGCTTTCAGCTCTCCGGGGACTACGGACTGTGGGAAACGATGCAGTCTTACATCCAGTCGAAAGGACTTCTTCCGGATGCCCTGGACGCTGTCAGCGACGGCGATGAGGTCGGATATCGGAAAGCAATACTGCGGAGCCAGGAGAACGCTTTCGTGGATCTGTGCGAAAACCGCAACGCTCTGAAGCGGCTGCAGCTAGTCGAGACTTGGCCTGCGGAGGCGTTCGCAGAATATTCGCGAATGAGGAACGAGATCGGCTCAAATGCCAGCGTCACGCCACCACCTTCAGAGACTCCGGAACCCGCGCCAATCGTTCTCACACCACTGGAACAAGTTGTGCGCGATTTTCTGGGCGACAAAGCGACCGGAACCCCACCGATGGCTAGCGATGTGTTCCGTAAGACGTGGATCAACGATCGCCGCCGTCGCCCGACTTACGATGCCGCTGTAGAACAGGGGCTGGTGTAGTCATGTCTCACGGATTCCCTCGCCGCAGCAAGCGCAACCGGCGCAAAGAAAAACGCCCACAACCACAACCCAAACCGACCACGAAGCCGAGCGCCACGAGCGGCCTTATAGCGGAACTCACACGTCCGATTTCATCTCGGGCCTTCGATGAAGCCCTCAAGGAAGTGCAGGCCGCCCACTAACAATTAACGAGTCACCAGAGCAAGGATTGACACGAAGGCCGCTTCCAAGGCGGCCTTTTCTTTTTCTATGAAGGAGAGTCGGAGATGGAAGGAATCGTCAAGTTTTGGAATGCAGAGAGACAGTTTGGTTTCGCGGTAACTGAAGACGGCCAGGAGTTCTACGTCGGTGGGAGTCGTTTCACCAGCCCAGCGGCGTCGAGTGAGTTGCTGCGTTTGGCGGATTTAGAAGGAAAGAAAATTCAGTTCGATCGCCAGGTGAAAAGCTCTGACGACCCTTGGACCGATAGTTTGAATGAAGGCAATCTCCGGGACCTGGACGGAATAAACCCCCGGAATCCGCACCCACCCCGTCGAACCTGGACAGGCGCCGTAAGGAAGCCGGTCGCGGTAAATATCGTTTTGCTCAATACAGCTTCGGCCCCGAATGCAGTAGGAAACACTAAGTAGCGCCAAAGATTCACAAATTCACAAATTGAAAAGGAAGGCGTCCTTCGGGGCGCCTCTTCTTTTTGAGGAAAGGGTATGAGCACACTTATTTGTCCAGGCTACAAAGATCATCCGTGCGGGAAGACGGTTGAACGAAAGGCGCGCAACCAGAAAATTTGCCGTGAGTGCTCGCAAGAACGGAAGAAGGCGTGTAGCGCTGCGTACAAAGCTGCACACAAGGAAGAGATGAAGGCGTACAGCGCTTCGTACTACCCCGCGCACAGGGAAGAGAGCAGGGCGTACTACGCTGCGCACAGAGAAGAGATCAAGGCACACAGAGACGCACACAAGGAAGAGATCAGGGCACGCGACGCTGCGTACCGGGCAGCACACAAGGAAGAGATGAAGGCGCGCAACGTCGCGTACTGGGCAGCACACAAGGAAGAGAACAAGGCGTACAAAGCTGCACACAGGGAAGAGATCAAGGCGCGCACCGCCGCGTACAGAGTTGCGCACAAGGAAGAGATATCTGTCCGAAATCATCATCTATGGATTTTCGGGACAAAGAAAACTCCTCCATTAAAGCGTTGCGAAGGCTCACCCTTTGAAGACGCCTGGAACCCCAGTAAAGGGGGGTCTTTTCGTGCAGGTGGCGACTGGATCAAAGCCAACCTGGTCAGGCCTTCCGGAAAGGTCTCGCTACACATTGTGGACCACGCAAAAGGATTTGTTCCCGGCAATCTGGAATGGACTCATCCAGTAAAACAAAACGCGGAACAGATGTTCAAAATCATCGCCAGACAGAGACATCAGATCAGCCGACTGGAAAAACGAATCACTGAGTTGCTGAGAGACGCAGAGTCAGTAAAAGAAGCAGCAGCCTAAAGTAGATGTCTTCTTAAGGGAGAATCAAATGTCAGTTAGAAAAGTTTTGAAGTCAGAGTGCGGCCAATGCCCGGAAGATGCCGCAGCGTGGCTTGTTGCGGAAACCGGTGGGCAGTGTGTTGTAAGCGGAAAAATAATCGACGACGGAGACTCTTGGATCATTCCCGTATATAGCGCAGACGGTCGAAACGAATGGTACAGTTCAGCGGCTGCCGGCCGACAAATATTCCGTGTGATGACTCCTGGTGTTTGCTCAGACGGAACCAGGTTTCGAAATCCACAGACGAAACAAAGCGAGGCTATCGAGTTTCATTGTCCGAAGAACCTGACTCCCGGAACTGTGTTCAGCGCAACGATTCCCCAATCAGATTGCGTCGATCCCGACTCTATAGTCGTTGAAAGTGTGCCGACTCCTGATGGACTGAAGGCTTTTGGCGAACGACCCCAGTTTGAGAGTGTGGGTCCGTATTCCGGCGGATGGGCACCAATCACGGGCAATCCAAATTACAGCACGGGCACACCCTGGAAGCACCCGAACGACCCGCGTCACAAGAAATGAAATTGAATCCAAAATCAGAACAGGATAGGTTTATGTTCATCGAAACTACTACGCTCAGTGATCTTCAATCTCCACTACCTCAAGTCCGTGTGAGGGCACTGGAAATTCTTTACCGCAACGCTTGCATGTTGTACGGGGAAACAAACCCAACGACGGTGGCGGAGCGTCTTCGTCTGGAAGCCGCACGATCAAAGCTCGTTCAGAACAATCCGGATCCGGACACCGACAAGACCAATATCTAATCATGCGCCGCAGTGTACGATAAAAAGGTCGTGCTCAGGCCAAGGAGTGATACAAATGGCATCCAAGAAACCAATACTCGGCGTCGCTCTAGACCGGGATCCGTCCGGCGGGTAGTGGGTCAGTTTCGATAACCCTACTAACCGGAACTTATTACCGCCAAAATCCAAAATCACCAATGACCGCAGACTCCGCTACTAGTATCTCTTTTCACTAATTAGTCTTTTTGGCTGGCTTTTCGGATTGGACTGAGGATGGAGGATGCGGAGGGTCGCTTACGATCTCTCCCGTGCTGGTAGTCCAGTAATTGACATCGACGTAGACGATCACCGGCACTGTGCGACCGCCTTTCCGTGCCGGGTTGAGGCGCCACTGGCGCACTGTTTCTTCGGTCTTTTTGTTGATCTCACTGTTGATACCCCTCAGGACCTGCGTGCTACAGACATACCCTTTGTCACTGATTACGGTCAGCAATGTCACAGTTCCAAAATACTTCTCGTCCGGAGTCGGCGGCGGAGGGGGCACAACTTTGTTCGGAGCGGTTCCGTTATGCGGCGCTGACGGAGGGCAAAAGCCCTTGTCCTGTGCACAGCACACAGTCCCGATGGCCAAGACGGCTACAAGCGCTGGCTTCAGGATCATCGACGCATTGTAAGACAGGATCTCCAGAAATGCATCGAATTGATCGAACGGTTGTGCCTGGTAAGCGCGGTAACCGGAAACTGACCCACTACCGTCCGGCCGTCTCACAAGGATTTCACCGCCCGACCCGCGCAAACAGACGAAGCTCGGCAAGCGTGAGCTACCCCAGTTGCCCTCGGTTCCACCGAGCCGCATGCGCAGAACCGCCGCACCCCGCTGATCCGATAAAACACACAGTTTCAAATTCACAAAATTGAAAAGAGAAGCACCCGAGAGGGTGCTTTTTCTCTTTGAGGAAAGGACATGATCAGATTAGGTCAGGAAATGCCGTGTCAATATCCGGGCTGCACGAACTGTTTTACTAAAACTAATTATGCCTGTAAGTACTGCAAGAGTTGTGCCAAAAAGATAAAGAAGGAAAGGCGTAAGGAAGACAGAAAAGAAAAGAAGGAAATGAAGAGGGACCAGAAAATTTGTTTGGACTGCCGCAACCCAGCAACGTCCGGAGACTTTTGTGGTGAGCATCTCGAAAGACACAACAGGTACAAGAAGAATAGCGCAGCGAAGGTCCGGAAAGACCGGGTAGAAAAGGGCTTATGCGTGCAGTGTGGCGAGCCGGCCCCCTCGGGGGTATTCTGTTTGAAACATTTAGAACAACACAGGCAAAGAAGCTCAGAGGCATACCACAACCGTGCCGAAGCTGGGTTGTGTCCGAACTGCGGTGTGTCCAGTGCGTCTGGGGGTTACTGCGGTGATTGTGCCGGGAAACGTAAGATAAATTCGATGAGGAGCGCCTCTGTAGGCAATCTGAAAAAGGCGCTTAAGCTGTTGCACCCTTCGCATCTCTGTCCGCAAAAGATTTACGTCTCGAATCTAGACACAATTTTTGCCGAGCTGCAGGAGTTGGTGGCTCATAATGAGAAGAAAGCACGTCGAATTGTGGGCTCAAACGGCCACCCCGATTCTAAGAAATACAACACCGAGTATAAATTTGGTGCGGACGTCCTCCGGTGGGAGCAGATCGTCCGGTCGTCTCTACACGCAATCACCGGGGTTCCTTACAAAGTCACCTGGGCAGAAGACGTAGGGGACCTGGAGTACGGTCAAGTTAAGCGTTTCGAAACTGCGAAAGACTTCATTCGGGCTCAGCTTGGCGGAGACATTTTTAGCTAGCACGATACCCCAGGTAGAATGCACGCCTGTCTATCGATTTCTCGTTTTCTGGTACGAACGCGGCTACTAGTGAAGGGGAGCCACTCCCCCTTCCTCCCTCCGGTCGCGTCAACGGCCGGGCCGGAATTCCAACATACTCTTTCCTCCTGGGGGGCGTTCTAACCGAGCGCCCCTTTCTCTTTTGGGCCGGTTTTGTAAAAAGTAGTTTTATCGGAGATTTTCAATGATCATCGCAACCAAAATGGCGGAGTCGCTTCGCCTACTCGGAATGACCCAGCTTTGCCTCTCTCGGCTGGCGCGCGTGTCTAACGTTCGATTGTCGCGTTTCCTCGGAGGCTCTCTTGAGCTTCGTCCGGACGAAATGGACAGGTTGGCCGCCACCTTGCACAACTGCTTTATGATTCAAAAAGGCGACGGGCGCCTGGCCTCCTCCAATCTCCCAATAGATTGGGATCGCATGGTTGTCAGCGACGAGTCCACAGTGGGCGACGTCAGCTTCGAGTTCGAGGGCGATTTTGATTTTTGCCTAGACCGTCACCCCGTCCTGAGCGTCTTGATTCCCCTGGACACGTTGAAATCTCTAGTTTCGGCCGGCCCATCTCGGTTTCTCAAAATCACCCAGAGCGAAGTTGTCGGTCTGCTGGGTCTATTAGTCCGAAACCCCAACATGTCTGAAGACAACAGAGCAGTTGCTCAGTCCCTCCTGGATCTCGCGTGCAATCAGGGAGCAGGCGCCGATGACTGATAACTTCGCGTTCACGGGTGATTTCAGATTCACCGAAAAAGATTGTTGGTTGGAATTCCGAATACCGATGCGGGTCCTAAAAAGTTTGATCAACGGCCCGTCGAGCCAGCACCTCCAAGTAGAAAGGCACGAAATTATAGGCTTGCTGAGAATCGTAGCCGCAAATCCGAATACATCTGAATCAGATCTAACGATCGTTCGCGACCTTCTAAAGCGCGCGTAAGGAAAATTCCAATGCCAACAAAAAATGAAGCAATGCAACGACCCGCCAATCTCGGTGAAGTGATTCAGCCTGCGACTCCATTCGCGCAAAATGTCCCGCCGATCATCCCGCGGGAACAACCCGGCCTCGGGCCAGCATCGCTCGGACCAGCCCCTGCGATATGGACTACAGATTACGATAAAGTTCGCCAGTGGCACCGCCCCGGCACTTCGCAGGGCCGCTTTCCTGCGCTGCCGACCAAGAGCAATCCGCAGATCAATTCTTCTTCGTCCTCTGTGGCCACAAAAAAGATCGCGCCGGTCGCGGCGCAGACAGCTACCAACACGACGGGTATCGCCGCAAACAGCGCCGCAATTGTGACCTTGCAGCAGACAAATTTCCAAGGGGTTTGGAGTTCTGGTTCTGTCTATCAGATAAACGCATCTGTTGATTATCTAGGAACGCTGTACTACAGCCTGATAGCTAACAATCTGAATCACATTCCCGCGAGTTCTCCTGCGGACTGGAAGAGTCTAGGAAGTGATGCTGGTTTCAGGGGCACCTGGTCGGCAGCCGCGACCTACAAAACTTCTGAGCAGGTCACTGCGACAGACGGGAACTATTACATTGCATTGTCAGGGAACACGAACGTTAACCCGGTCGGGAATCCTGCAACTTGGCAATTGGTCGGACCTGCGAATTTGGGAAGTCTGGTAGACGGCCCATCGAGATTTGCCGCAACCGGTTCGACGCTGACTTATCGCCCGCTGAGCAATCCGCTGACCGCGACGGATGCCGGCGCCAGCGTAACAATTAACATTGCCTCTTTCACTCTGAGGACTCCGAAGGGCGACATAGGAATCAACAGTGGCAGCATCACTGGGTTGTTCCACGGCCCTTTATATTACATTTATTACGATGACCCGACGGTAGCAGGCGGCGCTGTCACGTTCAATGCGACTGGCTCGAAGGAAGCCGCAATCAGCGGAGCGGGACGTTTTTTCGTCGGCTCAATCGTCGCCCCCGCTAGCGGGGGTCCAGATAATGTTGGCAACAGTGATGGCGGTGTCGGCGCGCAAGGCGGCTCGACACAGGTGTTTCTGTTCGGTCTGGTGACGCCTACACTTTCCGGCGTGGATGCTGCCATAGTTAGCCCAGGCAACATGATCGACGGAAACCTGACCACGTTCGGCTCTGTAAAAGTAAACACCGCTGGTTCAGCGAACGCTACCGCAACCGCAACGCTTAGTGCGTCCAGCCCGACGAGCGCACCGTGGCAAAGCTTAACTCTCTTCGTTCGCTCGGCAGTGCCCACCAATGCCGTTAGTCCGGGGGCAGCACCTGCCAGCGTGAGTTACTCCGTTGATGGAGGAAGTACGTTCACGACGATCTACTCAGTGGGCGCAGCCACAACCAGAGCGCTGCAAACCGACTCCGTAGTACTGCCAGTGAGTCTGAACCTCGCGAACCTCCGAATTCAAGTCACAGCCTTTAGAGGGAGCGGATTCGGACAAGCGGTGCAGTTGAATTTGTATGAAGCATGGGTAGTAGGCCTTCAATAAGAGGAAAACAAATGATTACAAAAACAATCTCGACAGAACACGGCGACGTTAGCTCCACCGCCGATGTGCAGTACAGCGACAACGGGCAAGTTGTGCTCCACGTCACTTCAACTCTTGGTGCGGCTAAACATGAGCACCGCGTCACGGTCGGTGCCGAGGACGGCAGCGACGCCATATCCACGTTGAGCGAAGATGCACTCAAGTTGTCTTTGCAGTCCCATCTCGACAAGGTGCGTGATGATGCAGCGAAGATTCTTTCTGGTCGAGCCAAGGTCCAGAAAATAACATCTCAGCTTCAATAAGTCGCCTTCGCTTAAAAACCACAGCAAGTAAATCAGTAGCCGAACACCTCACTGAGTGGTTCGTGAGGTGTGCCCGTGTTATTCAGAAATTTCTATTTAGTAGTTCTCTTATTTCTCTTTTCAGGAGTTGTGATGGCAAACGAAAGTCCAAATAAATTTGATAGCGGCCATGTTGTGCTCAATGTCTACCATCCGGGCGAGGATGCGGTTCACTCCATCGCCGTAGCTGCGGATGTTAGCCTTCCTGATTTACACGACAGTTTGATGGGGGCTGGTTACGACCAACATCCCGCGCTCAACACTCCGGTCGCAGGTCCTACGAAGGAAGGCTCGCTGGAATACTCCGATGCGTTTCGTGGAGCAGCAAGGAAAGCAATCGGAATGGCTACGTCGGATGAGAGCCGCCGTAAACACGGTTCAAACGCGGGCGGTGAAGCTGGATTCGAAATAAGGCGAGACGGCTCGACTGGACCAGTTAATTTCTCAGCCGATCAAGAGTCGACGCGCGGGAGCATGAGTCAAGCCGTTAGCCCGAACACACTCGGAATCTTCCACACGCACGATTCTTTCCACCAAGGCGACCCGAGTGGAGCAGACGTTGCAGCGGCGAAGAAGGCGAAGACGACCGTCTATGTCGCATCGAGGGATGGTCTTTATAGTGTTGACCCATCGGGAGTGCGAACGCGCGTTTTTACCAATCCCGACTGGATGTCGCGAGAGAACAAGTGAGGAACAAATGAAAACCATCAAAGACATCATAAAAAATTTAGGGCAGCCATCAGCTGCCCCGACCCACGTCTACGACGGCATTTTCAAAAAGATCTACCCCGCCGACACGCACAAACGGCTTCTTTTTGCGCGCAAGAATGAGCCGAGTGGGCGCTGGTGGTCTTCTTGGCACGATCATCTTCTCGACCTCTCGGAAGCAAAGCAACGCGCAGACGCGAATCGAATTTCCGTTTCCTAACCGGTACCGGCAAGCCGAGTCGTTCGTACGACGGCTCGAAGAGCAACATCCATATATGGAGAGAGAAATGCCAAATACACAGAAGGAAGTTAAACCGAGGCCAGATCGTGGCTTCACCGTAAACCACGTCGTTGTGCCGGCTCACGGTGCCACGCCTGATCACGTCGAGGAATCAGACTTCGACGGTCACATGCTGGCCGACAAAGAACTGAACCTGGGCGATCAGAAGCGCAGCGTCGTCAACGACTCCGTCGGCGAACGCCATCACGTTGGTGAGGCGGGCCTGGACGTAGCGAAGCGCAGAAGCGCGTATCTGGAGAGTGCTCGGAAGGAGCATCAAAAGTCGTGGGACTCCGACAAGAAGTCGGTCGTGCCCGAAAAACGAAAGAAGTAAACCGAGTCGCGGAAAAATCCAAACAGAAGTCTAATCCCACCTGGCCCTCATCGAAGACGACGACCTGTCGCGCTTCGCTGGGGGCCTATTTTTGTGTCTGAAAAATTCGACCGGTTTTTCAACCGGTAGTCGCCGCGAACTTGGACGGAAACGCCTGCCGTTAGCCGCGATTCCCTTGGTTCACAAACTGCCGAAATCCCGCTGGGCACATTCAAGCCGGTCACGTCATTAGCTTCAAAGTCGGCAGCCTAATTGTTCTTCACATTCCTAAGGACGAATGCCCTAGTCTCATCGATCTCAGGTCTGATGGTTTGCGAAACCGGGAGATTTCGGAGGTAGTACAGAAGGAACAGGGTTGCTTTGGGCTGGCGATCCTCTTCTACTGTGATGATGGAAGGCGCAGAGAAAGCATTTCGTATCACGCCAAGTATATCTTTGATCTGATCGACGTTGCCGACCGGATGATCCTCGATCAGGCGCATCAAGCCAATCGCGGCACGATCACCTAGCCTGTTAATGGCTTTTTCAGTGAAACTTAATGAACCGCCCTTTGTAGAAAGCGCGTGGCTAACAGTCTGCTCGCCATAAGTATCGCTAAGAGTGACCAAAGCATTTTGCGGTTCTTGAAGCAATACCAGCAAGAATAAGCAGAAATATTTCATATGGCCTACCTTGTCTTCTGTATGTCCGAACTGTTGGTGATCGTCCCATGAGTGACCGACGAAGTGTTAAGCGAAAAACTGTTGTTCCGAACCTGATAAGATACACCGTTTAAGATCATGGTGATGGCTTGGGTGAAGTTGATTGAGATTGGTCCATTAAAGCACCCACCAACCGGAGCATCGTGCCAAATGCCGTTGGCATCCGTAGTATGCTTGCAGGTTGAGATTCGGGATGGACATATATCCTCATCCGAGGATTGACTACCGCTTACAATATGTTCGTGTGGCACCATTGTCGCATTTTTTAAAGGCTGGGCCGGGTTACTTTTGTCAAGTACTTGGTATGTGATGTCCAGTTCGATGCCATAGTCTTGTGTCGGTGTGCAACCATGGTCGCCGGTCGTACCGGTTGGGAGAACGTTGATTGATAAGACCTTCAGTGAACCCGGCTCCTGAACGTTGACGCCACCGCTGGGATATTTCATGAGTACAGGACATAGTCGTGTGATCACGTTTGATTGCAATTGGCCGTAAGTTTGTGACGTGGTCGATCCCATGGCTACGCCGGTATGAGTCCCATAATAGTCCACTGTTGCGATGGCCGTGTTGGCTGAGGACCAGTTATTGTAAAAGGCGTTGCTCACGTCTTCGTAAATAGAACCGCACGTATCGTAAGACTGGACACCTTCACCGCTTACGCCGCGTTCGGGAACTCCAAGGGGGTTGTACAAGGGAACCGTGGTGCCAAAGCCGCAGCATATGGCGCAACCATATACCGCGTGGCCATAGGTCTTATCATAGATGATCTTGCCCTCGAACAAAGTCCCGATTGTCTTGTTTGTTAGGTCGCGGAATTCGTAGGAACCGGACATAAGGTCGTTAGGCAATGTGTTCCCATTCGTGTCCGGGACGTGCTCGCGGATTAACTTCCCTATATCGATCCACATCTGTTCATCCGGCTGGAGGGTCTGTTCCAGGTCGTAATGCTGCACTCCCTGATTATAGAAGATGGTAAAGGCCACATGGGTTGGCTTGGTGCCGCCGTTTCCGGCAGTAATGATGGAGTTGTGATAGGAGTCGTACTCCCACATGCCGCCTTCCCACCTGAAGGTCAACTGGTCAGAGAACGGCGTTTGCGCGCCATAACGAAGGCTGGAGTCGTAGCTGGCCGCAACGGCAACGACCTCTCCGGGTAACCCGTTAGTCGTCAGGGTGACGGAAGTCCAGTTGGCTTCCTTTGGGAGAACGCCTGCACTCTGGAGAGCTGCGACATCGACAAGGCGCGTCTCGTAAGGATTCAGATGCAGCGGGGGTCCAGCGGCGGGGCCAGCGGTGCTGGCCATGCGCCAGTAGAAGCGCAGACTGGCATCCGCGACTTTGCCGGTTATATTGCGGATAAAAAGCTGCGGATGCAGCGTAGTGCCAGGCGCAAACGCGAGGGCGGGATCGGGATTGGAAAGGGCAAGCATGGGAGCTCGCTGCGTCCAGATGCCGGTGTGGGCGTAGTCGCGCTCCTGGAGCGGTGTGGTCGGGTCGTAGTCAAACATTTTCAAGATGGCGGAGAATCCGGCGGTCTCGTCAAAGAGGAAGTGGAGAGTGTCCAGCGAACCGGCGTGTGCGGTCGCAGCTACCTTAATCCCTCCGTAAGCGCCGGTTAAGCCTGCTGCTTGGGCCAGCTTGCGCACGGAATAGCGTCTCGTTTCGAGAGCGCCGAGAATAAGCTGCTGCTGGCTCTCTTTGCCGACGGAATTGTAGAGGGACAGCACGAGAGGAATGGGATTGCTCCCCTGGTTGGTGAGAATCAGGTAATCGCTGGTTGAATCCTTGGGCAGCCACCAGATCCCCTCGCGGCTGCCGTTCTGAGTGTCCAGCAACTCACCTATAGCGTCGATGTGAAAGGCAATCGGATAGCCTATGCGGCGGACCATCAGGGCGGCGTACAAGACTCGCTGGGAGGGCGAACTATATCGCAGGACGACGGAGCCGTAGGTGCCGACGAGCTGTGGCGCGCCGACGGCAGCGATTGCCGCGCCAATATCAATAGACTTCACCTCCTGGGGCTTGACGGTCACGGGGGTGAGGCTGGTTTCGGCGCCGTCGGCCAAACGGAGGACCGGCGTCACGGTCAAATCCTGGCTAAGGGCATTGTTACGAAGCTGTAGCTCGCTATTCCAGCCGGTCTCGGTAGTCCAGTAGACGACCACTTGCTGCTGGTCGACGGCCGGAAGCGGAGGTGCGGTTGGGTGTCCGTGGGGCGGAGGCGGAGTGGAAGGTTGCTGCGCTAGAACGCTGGAGGCGATGCAAAGGAAAAAAGCTAAGGAGAGACGGCACCGGTAGGGTCTGGGCACGTAAGCACCTCACAAGTTGTCATAGCGTTTAGTCTATAAAACATATAATGTAAATCTAAATAATAAATAAATTTAAAACACCTATGATTGTGTCGCGGGTTGGTCGCGAGTTGCATGCCAAGGCTACGCAGGCCGTGTCTCACTGCCCGCCTGTGGGTTCCCACGTCCGCATTGTCGGAAGATTCGGTGAGATGGCTCATTGAAAATCGTTAAAAGCCGCCGCCCAGGAACTGTCTTTGGAAGCGGGCACGGGTGACTGGATCTACCGTACAGGATTCGTTCTTCCGCACAACAACGTAAGCTTGAACCTTGAATAACCTAGCTTAACTGTGGTACATGTGTACTCATGTCCGAAGACAAAGCCGTTCTGAATCTGCGGGGCGTACCGGTCTCCGTGATCCGTCGCGCTAAAGCCGCTGCTGCGCTCTCTGGCAAAACCTTGCGCATCTTCGTGATCGAAGCCATTCAAGAGAAGATCAGGAAAAAGTCATGATCACTGGAAACGACGAGGTGCGCGAGGAACTGCTGCACTCAAAATCCTTCCTAAAATGGTCCCCAGGCCCCAAACCTTCGGGGCCACAATCCATAATTGTTGGCCGCGGGCGGGAATTCATATACCAGGGCGAAACACACACGAATCTGATCGTTGATGAGAAACATTATGCGCCCGCCGATCTCGCCAAAGCCTGGGGTGTATCGGCGGAAACCATCCGGCTGACCTTCCGCGAAGAGCCTGGCGTTCTCCGATTGCGACAGCCCACAAAAGGGAAGAGGTCGTATGTCCTACTCCGCATTCCTCATTCCGTCGCGGAACGCGTACATCGAAGGCTATCGGCGGTGCCTCAGTGATTATCTGGCGTCGTCACACCGCGCCGTGCGAGAGCACGGATCGTATGGACCCTCGTTGCGGTTGCAAAATCTACGAGGAATATCGGGTTAACGGCAAACGGTTCCGCCGAACCTTGAAGACTACTAACTGGCAGAAAGCGTTAGCCGATGCTCGCAAGAAGGAACTAGACGGCTTCAAGTCTCCCGCGAAGTCGCCCACCATTGAGCAAGCGTGCGACAAGTATCTTGAGGACGCGAAGGCAAGGGAGTTGCAGGAATCAACGCTCTACAAGTTCCGTCTATTATTCCAACAGTTGAAGGACTTCGCGAAGGACAAGGGGCTGGTCTACGTTTCTGATTTCGACCTGGATAAACTCCGCGACTTCCGTTCCTCATGGCCCAACAAGAACGAGTCCGCCAGGGTGAAACTCGGAAACCTCCGAGCGTTCTTTAGGTTCTGCGTCAAGTCGAAGTGGGTTCAGGAGAACTACGCCCTGGACCTGAAACCGCCGAAGGTTATAGACCCGAAGATCGAACCCTTGGAGCCCGCAGAATTCGAAGAGATTCTGAAAGCTTGTGACAAGCGAAAGAACAAACTCATCCTTCGGGCGATGATCCTGGTTCTCCGGTATACCGGACTCCGCATTCGCGATGTCGTCACTCTTCGGCGGGATACCGTCCGCAATGGCAAGGTGTTCCTTCGAACGGCGAAGACTGGAACCGAAGTGTACTGCCCGCTGCCTCCCCAGGCGGTCGAAGCGTTGGCCGCGGTTTCGACCCCTGGCAAGTGCTACTTCTGGTCCGGCCGGTCCAAGCCGAAGTCCGCCGTAGGCGACTATCAACGATCGTTGGCAAAGGTGTTCGATCTGGCGGAGGTTCCCCGCGCGTACCCGCATCTGTTCAGGCACACCTTTGCGACGGACCTGCTTGGGCGAGGCGTGAGCATTCAGACGGTTGCGGTCCTTCTGGGGCACTCTTCTACCAGGATCACAGAGCGCCGATACAGCCATTGGATTAAGTCCAGGCAAGAGAACCTAGAAGCCGAAGTCAAAAAATCGTGGGCACAAATGGGCACAGTTCATTCGCGGACTTCCGGCAATCGATAGAAAATCCTTGTAAAAGTGGGTATTTTAAAAAGAGAAGGCGGGCCAGGTCGTCCCGCCTCCTCGCATTCCCCTCTCGGGGAGAACCAGCTAGTCTGACGGAGGGTGACTAGCCGGTCGTGTGTTGGCCTGCACATGAAACCCCCCAGGCCACCAAAAAGTTTCGGCCTCCTGCAAAAAAAGTTAAGTAGAATCGTTCCGGTAGCTTATAGCTCGCTATCCACATCCAATACCTAATGCCCCGCACCTCCAACCTCAGCCCCGAAAATCTGTTGCGTTTTCTGCAGGTTAAAACCGAGCCCGCCTCGGCCAACGACATTGCTCGCGGCCTGCACCTCGGAAAATCCGACCGCCGCCCCCTGTTCAAAATCCTCATCAACCTCAAAAAACGCAATGCCATCGAAGAACTCCCCGGAGGCCGCTACCGCCTCGCCAAACGAAACACCGCGAAAGAATCCACCGCCGCGACTCTGCAAGCCAAGCGCCGCCCCGACGGCAGGCAAATCGACCACACGCAAATCAACGCCACAGAAACCAAGCCAGCCGCAAACGTCCTCGCTCGCGACGAAATAAAAGGCCGCCTCGTCCTCCACCACGACGGCTACGGCTTCGTCGTCCCCGCGACACCGGTCCCGCAGCTCGATGGCGATCTCTTCATTCCGCCCAGCGCCATAAATGGCGCCATGCATGGCGACCAGGTCATCGCCAGAATCAAGCCCGCGTACGGCGTCACCGGAGCGCGCCGCGCCGAAGGCACCATCGTCCGCATCCTCGGCCGCGCACACGCCACCGTCGTCGGCCTGTTCCGCTACGGCTCCACTCACAATGTCGTTCTCCCGTACGACATTCGCATCCAGAACGAAATAGAAATCCCGCCCGGCGATGAATTAACTCCCGCCTTGCGCCAAAAATTAGGTTTGCCATCCGCCGATCACCAAGCAGCCCGCCCCAAGCGCCTCCCAGTTCTCCCCGAACTCGACGGCGCCGTTGTGAACGTCGAGCTCACCCGCTACGCGCGTGCCGGCGCCCCGCCCACCGGACGAGTCGTCGAAATCCTCGGCCGTCCCGGCGACCTCGGCGTTGACATCGAAATCATCATTCGCAAGCATCACCTCCCGCACACATTTTCCGCCGAAGTTCTCGAGGAAGCCGCCCGCCGCGCCGTCCCCATCACCGAAGCGGAACACCAAGGCCGCGAAGATTTTCGCGCCCTCCCCATCGTCACCATCGACGGTGAAACCGCCCGCGATTTCGACGACGCTGTCTACGTCGAACGCCGCCCCGACGGCGGCTGGCATCTCCAGGTACATATCGCCGACGTTTCCCATTACGTTCGCACCGAAACCCCGCTCGATCACGAAGCCCGCCTGCGCGGCACCTCCGTCTACT
>Ga0073928_10005782_pt1 | contig 17087 bp, 12 predicted proteins | sample PaiPotPPA55metaG_FD_76969 | JGI IMG/M metagenome (GOLD analysis project Ga0073928, IMG submission 76969) | Iron sulfur acid spring bacterial and archeal communities from Banff, Canada, to study Microbial Dark Matter (Phase II) - Paint Pots PPA... ... | reverse complement strand
CTTGATGACAAAGGTGAGCTCGTTGATCTCGACGGGCCGGTCGTCGAAGAGCGTCTTGCGCCGCGCCAGCTGCGTCAGCCGCTCCAGCTTGGCCATGGTGCCCGTGATGCCCCGGCCAATCTCCGCCGCGCGCCGCGCGAACTCGGAGCGCTGCGCCGGCGTGCCCGCGACCACGAGCCGGCCATTCCAGCGCCGCGGAACCCGTACGACGAAACGCTCCCAGGTCCGCAGCGAGCCGCTCAGCCGCCAGCCCGGGATCGGCTCCGGCGGCAACGGAAGCGAACGCGGGGCAATTTCCGCGGCGTCGCGTTGGGCAAACTCGGACGTCCCGAAGGCTACCTGGGGCCCGAACAGCGTGCCGCTTCCTGGCGGGAGCACGCCGGCGGGGGCGTAGGCGGGCTGGGCAAGCGAGCGAAGGTCCGCGACCTCGACGAGACTTGCGGTCGAATCGATCACCAAAGCCTCCACCGCTGGACGGGACTTCGAGGGCGTAGTATACTGACCGGCGTGCCTGGACCGGCACGCTTCTTCCTTATTTGCCGTTGCCGCCGGAGAACTCGTTGCCGAATATTAAAGCCGCCGAAAAGTGGGCGCTTCAATCCGAGAAGCGCCGCGTTCGCAACCTGAACGTCAAGACCCGCCTCAAGACCCTCGTCAAAAAGGCGCGCACGTCGGGCGATGCCACGGAGGTTGCGACGGCGAACTCACAGCTCGACAAGGCAGCGACCAAGGGCATCATCCATCCGAACAAGGCCGCCCGGCGTAAATCGCGCCTTGCGAAGGCGGCTCGTCTCGTTCAAAGCGGGGCGGCTCCGGCCGCGACGGCCAAATCCGGCCGCGGCGGCAAAAAGCGCTAGCCGACCCTCACTTTTCGAGGACGTAGGTCCCCGGCGCAGGGTCCAGCGGCGGATAATCCGCCGAGCCGAGCGCCGCGGGCGCCGGGATTTCGTCGCCCGAGCGCGCGGCGAGCCAACTGCGCCAGTCCGGCCACCACGAGCCTTCGTGCTTTTGGGCCGAGGCGAGCCATTCGTCAGGCGAGGGCGGATTGGAGGGTGCCGACCACCAGCTTCCCTTCGGCTTCCCCGGTGGATTGATGATCCCGGCGATGTGGCCGGAGTTTCCGAGCCGGAACTCGACCTCGCCGCGCAACAGTTGGGTCGTGCGGTAGACTGAGCGCCACGGCGCGATGTGGTCCTCGAGCGAGGCGACGACATACGCGTCGTTGCGAACGAGCGAGAGATCGATCGGGACGCCGTCGACCTTGAGCATGTTCGGCCTGACCAAATTGTTCTCGCGATACATGTTCCGCAGGTAATAGGAATGCATCGCGCGCGGCATGCGCGTTGCGTCGGCGTTCCAGAAAAGCAGATCGAAAGCCGGCGCGTCCTTGCCCATCAGGTAGCGGTTGACCGCAACGTTCCAAATCAAGTCGTTGGCGCGCAGCATGTTGAAGGTGTCCGCCATCTGGCGCCCCGGGAGGACCCCCTTCTCCTGCATCTCCGCTTCGATGTGCTCCAGCGCCTCGTCGCCGAGGAACGCACGGATCTCGCCGGCGTCCGAAAAATCCAGCATGGCTGCGAAGAACGTAATGGCGTTGATCAGCTGCTCGCCGGTACGTGCCAAGTAAGCGAGCAACATGCCAGTCAGCGTTCCGCCGATGCAGTAACCGATCACGTTTACGTCGTCGGAGCCGGCAATCGAGCGCGCTGCGCGCGCTGCCGTCAAGGGCCCGAGCCGCAGGTAGTCCTGCATGTCGAGGCCCGCGAGCGACGCATCCGGATTACGCCAGGAAACGACAAACGTCGTCGTGCCGCCGTCGACTGCGTAGCGGATGAGGCTGTTTGCGGGCTGCAAGTCGAGGATGTAGAACTTGTTGATCCACGGCGGGATGATGACCAGCGGGCGCGCGTGCACCACCGGCGTCGAGGGCGTATATTGAATGAGCTCGATGAGCTCGTTGCGGAACACGACGGATCCCGGCGCGGTCGCCACGTTTTGGCCAACCGTAAAGGCCGACTTGTCGACGAGCGCAGGGCGGCCTTCGTTATCGCGCAGGTCTTCCAGAATGTTCTCGGCTCCCCGTTGCAGGTTGCGCCCCCCGGTGCGCACGGTCTCTTCGATGACCGCCGGATTCATGAACGCGAAGTTCGTCGGACTCAGCGCGTCGCAAAATTGCTTTGCGAAGAAACGCACCCGCTGGCGCGTTTCATCGTCGACCCCCTGCGCCGAGTCGATGCCGTCGAGCATCGCCTTTGTGGCCAGCAGATAGCCCTGTTTGAGCGCATCGAAGACCGGATTGTCCTTCCAGGCCGGATGCTTGAAGCGCGAGTCGGCCGGGGCTGGTTCGATCACGGCAGCACGGCGCTCCGAGCGCGGAGCCCAGATGCCCGCCGCAACGTCCATCCACGATTTTGCGAGTTCGGTCTGCGCGCTCAGCAGCGACTGCGGCTGCGAGAGCATCGCCTTCCAGACCTCGGCCGCGGCGGCGTTTATGCCGAGCGGATCGAGCCCCGCCTGCGGATGCTCGTCGTGCTCAGGCGCCGAGCGGGGCGCCTCGCCGTTCGAGTCCGCCCCGTTTTTGTGGTCCTCTGCCGAGGGCTGCGCATTGTTCTCCATCGACGCGCGGTCTTTTCGAGAGAGCCTGCCGCGCCCTCGTCGCTAGACGTAATCGCGCAGCGTCAGGTCCACCGGCTTGCTCGCGGTGCCGCTCTGCACGGTCAGGCGCAGCCGCGTACCGGCGGGCCGGGTGAATGCATTGCGAATCTCAACGAGGGACATATTCGCGGTCGGCCGGCTGTCGATTGCCGTGATGACGTCGCCTTTGACGATGCCTGCCGACGCCGCCGGCGTGCTTTCACGAACGGCGAACACGGTCGGCTTGCCCTCGCGGTTCACCAAGAAGGCACCAAAACGATCGAAGTTCTCGGGCTTCGAAAACGACGCGTTCGGGGCCAAGTACAACGTTTGGTGCGGGTAGTCGAAGGTGAGCGAAAAGCGGCGCCATACCGCACCACCGATATTGCCGGCCGTGTATGGGTCGGCAAACGCTCCCTTCTCCTGCACGCTGAAATCGCCGATAGAATTCGAGATCGTGTACGGACCGAGTTGCAGGCTTGCGACGCGGCCCAAACGCCCGAGCGCTGCCCCGCCCACGCCGAAGCCGTTCACGCCCGGCGGCGTCAAGTTGCTCGGCACGACGCTTGGATGTGCTTGCGCGAACGGTCTGAAGATCGAGATCGAGACGCGGCTGCCCGTATCGACGCTCATGTCCGCGGGCACGCCGTTGATCGCACCTTTGATGAGCGGTGTTGTGCCGTTGCCGGTGAATTCGAACGGGATCGGGCTTCCGAAGGATTCCTTTTGCGTCGCAGTGGGAAGGCGCAATGTCACCGTGCGGTGCTCGTAGTCGTTCGTCGTGATGAAGCGCGCCAGAACTTCGTAGCCGATCAACCCGTCGACGGGCGAGCCTGCTGCGACGCCGAAGCCTTGACGGGTCGGTAGAACGAGGAAGTTTTGATCGGTCAGCTTCGCGGCGCCGACTTCCAACGTCGCAACCTTCGCGAACTGCGATGACTCCGAGACGGAGCCGACTCCCGTTCCATGCAAGTCACCTTGGCCCGAGCCGCCGATCTCCTTGAGCACTGCCGGATCCACTACGTTTGCGCCGCCGGAGTCGAAAACGAACCGATACGGCCCCTTACCGTTGAGCTTCACGTTGACGTACACGTGATTGTCGACCAGCTCGAATGGAATCGTCGTCGACGTCGCGCCACCCTCGATGGAGAAGTCGTGTGCATCGCTAACCGGCTTGACCAGATGCGCCGCTATATCGGCCGGGTTCGGCTCAACGGAGATCGTCTTCGCGTCGCTCGAGTTGCCGGTGTCCGAATCGCCGTGAATGTGATACGGCAGCAGCGCTCCATCGACGGCACGATAGTCGTCGAAGGTCGTCGTGAACGTCTGCGGCCCGAAGACCGCTACGACGCGCCGCGGCAGCGAACGTTGATCGAACCACACCTCGAGCGGCGAGCCGTCGCGCGGTGTGACGCGTAAAACCGAGTAGCTCGCGCCGTCGAGCGTCCGGTCGCCCAGCGAGCTGACAGTCGCGCCGCCGTGATCCGGCAGCCACAGCGCGTACCCGTTCATGTACGCCTGATCGATCGCTTGGAGACGTGCCTGGATGCCGCCCTCCACTTGAACGATTCCCGAAGCGTCCTTCTGCCACACTTCGTGGCCGTCGAACCCGTCTGCACCGGAAAGCGGTCCCGCATTCTGCGACTCCGCGTAGGTGGCGGCTGCGAGGTCGAGCCACTGTTCCTGCGTGCCCTTGATCCCCACCATTTCGACGTTGCTGCGAACGTGCACGGATCGTAGGCGCAAGATCGCATCACCGCCAAGGGCCGCCCGCGACTTCGCAAGCAGCGCATCGACGCTGGGGTCGCCTGCGGCGTTCGCGCTCAGGGCCCCCGGCCCAAACGTTCCAACGAAAAGGGCAAAGGCAAGGAAAATAGGACGCATCGATTCCTCCAAACAGACGCCACGGACTACGCCGTGCCTACCGCAGATGTTTCAGGTAGGCACGCATCCCTTTACGGGTCGACGTTGACGACGAGCCGGGTCGTCCGCTCGAGGCGAGCCATGGGCTGGAGCGTCTGACGGATGAATGTGCGTACCTCACTGCCATCCTGCGTTTTCAGCGCAATCCGGTAGCGCCACTCGCCGTTGACCCGCGGTACGGGATACGGCGCAGGGCCGAGGACCTCCACTCCGCTCACTCCCCGCAGAGCGCCGGCGTAGCGCTGCGCCGCGGCGGCGACGTCGCCGGAGCGCCGGCCGATGACCCCCAGGTAGATGAGTTCGGCGAAGGGTGGATAGCGCAGCGCTTGCCGCTCGGGAATTTCGTAGCCCACAAACCCCCCGTAATCGTGATGCGAGGCGAACCTCACAGCTGGGTGCTCTGGGGAATATGTCTGGACGATCGCCTCGCCCGGTTGCGCCCGCCCGCTTCGGCCCGCAACCTGCGTGAGCAGGTCGAACGTGCGCTCTGCAGCGCGAAAGTCCGGAAGGTGCAGGCCGATGTCGGCAGCGACGACGCCGACCAGCGTCACCGTCGGAAAATCGAGCCCCTTGGCGATCATCTGCGTTCCGACCAACACGTCGGCCCGCTGCGCGAACTCGTCGAGGAGCCGCGCGTGATCGCCGATGCGCGTCGTCGTGTCGCCGTCCATGCGCACGACGCGCGCGGAAGGGAACAACGACTCGACGATCTGCGCGACTTTCTGCGTCCCAACGCCGAATTCGCGCATCGGACCTGCGCAGCGCGGACACTCCTGCGCGAGCGCGCGCTGGGCGTCGCATAGATGGCAGCGCAGCAACCCCTCGGCGCGATGCACCGTGAGCGAAAGGCTGCAGCGCTCGCACTCGGGGACGTAGCCGCAGGCACGGCACAGAGCGAAGCTCGCGCTGCCGCGCCGGTTTACGAGCAGCACGACCTTCTCGCGCAGTTGCAGCCGGCGCTCGAGCGCCTCGACCAGCGCGCTGCTAAAGATGCGCCGGTTGCCTCGCGCAAACTCTGCAGCCATGTCGACGACCTTCACGTTTGGAAGCGCGACCGCGGTTGCGCGTACGGGGAGCCGAAGCAAGGTAGCATCACCCCGAAGCGTCGTTGCAAACGCTTCGAGCGAGGGCGTCGCGCTCCCAAGGACGAGAACACCTTGCGCCAAGCGCATGCGTTCGCGTGCGACGTCGACCGCATGGTAGCGGGGCGTCGAGTCCTGCTTATACGTGCGCTCGTGCGCCTCGTCGACGACGATCAAGCGCACGTCGCGTAACGGCGCGAACACCGCGCTGCGCGCGCCGACCACGACGTCCTTTTCGCCGCGCGCGACCGCGCGCCAGCCTTCGAACCGCTCTCGCTCCGAAAGCGCGGAGTGCAGTACGGCCACGCGATTGCCGAAGGCCGCCTCAAACCGTCGCGCCGTTTGCGGCGTGAGCGAAATCTCCGGAACGAGCACGATCGCTTGGCCGCCGCTCGCCAGCACGCGCTCGATCGCGGCGATGTAAACGAACGTCTTTCCGCTTCCAGTAACGCCTTCGAGCACGAACTCTGCGAACCGCCGCTGCGCCAGGACCGCGCCGAGCGCTTCGATCGCCGCGCTCTGTGCGCTGGTCGGCGTCAGGTCTGGCGGGTTTCCAGCGGTGCGTCTGGCCGGCTGCGGTCTCCGTTCGGTTTCATGCAGGGCGCCGAGCCGGACGGCGCGAGCGATCGTCGCGGCCGAGAAACCTGCCAACAGCGCGTCGGCGCGGCGCAGCGCGCCCGCTTCTCGAACGAGTGCGACGAGCGCTTCGACGCGCGGGCCGCGTACCGTTGTTTTGGTCGCTTCCAGCACGCGCTCACGCGACTCTTGCAGCCGCGCACCTTCGAACGTTCGCGTGCGCTGGAGAACCCCGCCGCGGACGAGCGCGCCGATCCAGCGCAGCAGGCTGCGACGGTCGCCGGCGCGCCGCGCTTCGGCGTGGCGCAGCAAATGCTCGAGGACGAAGCCGTCGCGCAAGTCTCCCCAGATCAAGCGCACGAGCCGCTCGGGGACCGACGCGAAGCGGCCCGCCTCGGGTTGCGCTTGCGGCACCAGCCGTTCGACAGTGCGGGGCAGCGCGCCGGCGACGATTGCAGCCGAGAGCGCCTCGCCGAGCGAGCAGCAATACCGCTGCGCAACGAATTGTGCGAGAGCGAGCATGCCTGCATCGAACGCGGGCGGTCCTTCGACGACTCCGTTCACCGCCCGCAGACCATCGAGAGACTGGCTCGCCGGCTGCGGCGACGAAACCACGAAACCGTAGACATCGCGCGAACCGAGGGGAACGCGCACGACAGCGCCGAGCTCGACCTGCAGACCGTTCGGCACGAGATACGTGAGAGCACGGTCTAGCGCCGCTCCGCGCGGGTGGGGCAGAACATCGACGGTCCGTGGCCCAGGTCGAACGTTCAGCGAAACTCGCGCTCCGAAGGGGCTCGCACTATGCGCGCGAGCACTGCGTGCAGCGACGCCGCCGGAACGGTGATGCCGAACTCGACGTCGCCGATGGCGCGCGGAAGTACGAAGCGCAAGATACCGGCATGCGCCTTCTTGTCAGCGGCCATGGCGCTGCGTAGCTCGCCCGGGTCGTGCACCGGTGCGACAAGCGGAAGCTTCAGGAGCGTCAGGAGCGAGAGTACGCGCAGGTGCGCGGCATCCGAGAAGCGCCCGGTGCGCAGCGCCAGCAACCCCGCCGCGCGCAAACCGACTGCGACCGCAGCACCGTGCGCGGTGCGGTACCCGCTGGCGCGCTCGAGCGCGTGTGCGAACGTGTGACCTAAATTAAGAATTTCGCGCGATCCCGACTCGACGCGATCGTCGTTGACGATCATCGCTTTGATGCGAATCGAATCCGCAATGACCTTCTCCCACGGCCACTTCTGTAGGGGATGGGCCGCCAGCGTCTCGAGCGATTCGAAGACCTCGCCGCCCTCGATAATGCCGTGCTTGACGATCTCTGCCAGCCCCTCGCGCAACCCCGCGTCACCGAGCGAGCCTAGCGCGGTCAGGTCGCAGAACACCGCAGCGGGATCGCGGAAGACTCCGGCGAGGTTCTTGCCGGCGGCGAGATCGACGCCGGTCTTGCCACCGATCGCGGCGTCGACCATCGCGACGAGCGACGTCGCAACGTTAACGTACGCAACTCCACGCATGTACGTCGCGGCCGCGAAACCGAAGAGATCGGTCGCGACGCCGCCGCCGAGGCCGATGATCAGGCTACGCCGATCTACGCCCGCCACAGCCAGGGTCTCCAGAACCGAAGTAACCGTCGCGAGAGTCTTGCGCCGTTCGCCGAGCGCGAAAGGCAACACACTCGCGCCCTTGAGCGCACCGCAAATCCGCTCTGCGTGCGACGCGACCTTTTTGTCGCAAAGCACGGCGATGCGCGTAAATTTCCTGGAACGCGCGAACTCGGCGACGGCGCGCGAAACGTCGCGGTCGATCACGACTGGATAACCGAGATCGTCGATGCGTAGCATGGAACTACGGACGCTTCGTGCGATAGGCTGCGAGCAGCTGCGCGATCTCGCGCGCGATTTGGCCGGTTGAACGGCGCTCGCCCGATACGGTGATCTCGGCTTCGCGGTACAAAGCCTCACGCTGCACGAGCAGCTCGTTGACGCGTTCGAGCGTCGGCTTCGCTCCGACGAGCGGCCGCTGCGTCCGCGCCGATTGGAGGTGCATCACGACCGCGCGCGGCCCCAAGCGCAGGTAGACGCGCACTGCCGAGCGCGCGATGACGTCGCGCGTCGGAGGATGGGTTACGGCGCCCCCGCCGAGCGCCACAACGGAGGGAGCACCGGCGAAGGCCCTGCAGACAGCGTCGTATTCGTGCGCGCGGAATGCACTCTCGCCTTCCAACGCAAAGATCTCGGCGATCGAGCGGCCTGCAGAAGCGACGACCAACTCGTCGGAGTCGACGAAGCCTATCCCGAGTTCGCGCGCCAAGCGCCGTCCCACGGTCGTCTTACCCGCGCCCATCAGCCCGACGATGGCGACGTGCGGCCGCTCCTCGCTCACCCTTTCGCGGGCTACGGCGCCGCGGCGTCGAAGAGTCGCGCTGATGCCGCGACCGCGCGCTGCATGTTATCGTGCGTCTCCTCCAGCGAGTCGCCACCAAACTTCTCCAGCACCGGGGCAGTCAAGGCGAGGCGCACCATCGCCTCGCCGACGATCGAGGCGGCGGGCACGACGCAGACGTCGCTGCGCACGATCGACGCCGGTGCGGCGGTTCCCGCGTGCAGATTCACAGAAGGCAGCGCTTTCATCAGCGTTGGAATCGGCTTCACCGAGACGCGCAGAACGATGTCCTGGCCGTTCGAGATGCCGCCTTCGATGCCGCCCGCGCGGTTCGAACCGCGCACGACGTCGGAGCCTTCAAACGCGAATGTATCGTGCGCTTTCGAGCCGCGCGCGGAGGCGACATCCGCGCCCGCCCCCACTTCGACTGCTTTGACCGTCTGCATCGCCATCAGAGCGCCCGCTAGGACGCCGTCGAGCCGCGTATCCGGTTGCCTGTTGGAACCGATTCCCGGCGGAACGCCGCTCACGCGAATCGTAAACGTTCCACCCAGCGTATCGCCAGCCGCCTTCGCCTCGTCGATCGCGGCGATCATCGCGCGCTCCGCATCGGGATCGGGGCAGCGCACATCGCTCGCTTCGACGCGTGTAGGATCGACCTCGTCGAGATCGACCGCAACGGTGCCGATGCGCGACACGTACGAGGTAGTACGCATTCCGAGCGCGGCGAGCAGCTGTGCACAAATCGCACCGAGGGCGACGCGCATTGCGGTCTCACGCGCACTCGCGCGCTCGAGCACGTTGCGCAAGTCCCGATGTCGGAACTTCATCGCACCCGCATAGTCGGTGTGGCCTGGCCGAGGGTTCGTCAGCGGCTTGCCCCCGCCGGTGAGGGGGTCCATCAGAGCGCGATTATTTTCGAAATCGCGGTTACGGACCATCACGGCAAGTGGCGAACCGAGCGTCACGGATCCGCGCAAACCGGCCAAAAACTCGACCTGGTCGCTCTCGATCTTCATGCGCGCGCCGCGGCCATAGCCTCCCTGCCGCGCCCGTAGAACCGCATCGATCGTTGGGACGTCGAGGCGCAGGCCGGCTGGGATGCCGTCCAAGATCCCGACGAGCGCAGGCCCGTGCGACTCCCCGGCCGTCAGATAGCGAAACATGCGCTGCGAAGGTTCGACCGGCGCGCGGCGAGTTCCGCGCGCCGCGCGCCTACGCGCTCAGCGCGAACTTGTAGCCGAATCCATGGACCGTATGAACGCAGCGTGGAAAGGAGTGCTGCTCTTCGATTCGCAGCCGCAGCCGGCGCACGTGGACGTCGACCGTTCGCTCGTCGCCGTCGAAGTCGAAGCCCCAAACGCGTTCGAGCAGCGAAGGTCGCGAGAAGGCGACGCCAGGGTGCCGCGCCAGCGCTAGCAGGAGCCCGAACTCTCGCGGTTTGAGCGCGACCGGGCGGCCGTCGACGCGGACCTCACGGGCCGGCTCGTCGACCTCGAGCCTTCCGAAGCTCAGCGTAACCGGGCCGGCGACATGAGGGATATTGCTGCGCCGCACGATCGCTCGCAAACGAGCGACGAGCTCGCGCGTCGAGAACGGCTTCGCCACGTAGTCATCGACGCCGAGTTCGTACGCGACGATGCGCTCGACTTCGTCCGTCCGCTTGCTGAGCATGAGAATCGGTCGGTGAAAACCTTCTCCACGTAGGGTTCGCACGACTTCGAGTCCATCGATGCCACGCAGCGCGTCGTCGAGAATGGCGATATCGACGCCGGACCTGCCGATGCGCAGCGCCGTCGCACCGTCCTGCGCGCCGATGGCGTCGTAGCCCGTGCCGACGAGGTGTTCGGCGACGATCCGGCGCTCGGCTGCGTCCGGATCCGCAATCAAGATACGAAGCTTGGCCATGACCGTAGGAGTGCCCAGGCACTTTCGCCTGCGTAGAGCGGCGCGGTATCCACATATGCTACCTAATCCTGGGTACGCCGTGCGTCGCTCGCGCCGTTGCGAGCGGCAGTTCCGCCATGTCATAAATGAAGTCACCTCCAGGCAGACGCGGGATGAACACGGCCATGACCCACGAGCACCCGAATCGCGACGACCGCTTTGAGTCGCATCGCTATCTCTGTCGCCGCGGCGCCAAGAAGTTCTTCCGGCGCGGGCTCGATCGAACGGATTTGGAGCAAGTAGCGGCGATCGGACTCATCAAGGCATGCCGCCGCTACGATCCATCGACGAGTACGCCGTTCGAAGCGTTCGCGTGGCTCATGATCCTTGGCGAGTTGATGCACCACGTGCGCGATTTCGAGCACGCCGTGCGGCTCCCACGCTGGATCCGTTCGCTCGAGCGGCGCTACGCCGATGTAACCGAACGGCTGACCCAGCAGCTGCACCGCGAGCCGCGCAACGAAGAGGTCGCCGCCGAAATGCGCGTCACGCCACAGATCGTGCGCGAGTTCGAGCGAGCGCGCATTTCACGCGTACACGAGCACCTCGATGCCCTGAAAGGGGCCGCCTTGGCTGCGAGCGATCCGCTCGACCGCTTGCTGACCGAACACGCGCTGGCGGCCGTCGAACCCAGATCTCGGGCGATTGTGCTTGGGATCTACGCGCTCGGGCTCTCGCGCAATGAAGTCGCGCGGCGCATCGGCATGACTGCGCGTCAAGTCTCGCGTGCGCACGACAGCGCTTTGGCGCAGATGCGCGTGGCACTACACCAATGCTGACGGCCACGATGGGCCGCTCCTCGACGACCTCCCTGTCCCTCACCGACCTCCGTGACCGTCAGCTGGTGGTGCGGGTGCCGCTCCTATGGAAGCAGCGCGCGCAGCTTTTCCGGCTCGACGATGACGACGTTTGCCGTGCGCATATCGATGAGCCGCTCATCCCAGAACCGGTTCAACGTGCGATTCACGGTTTCGCGTGTCGTACCGATCATGTTTGCCATCTCTTGGTTGGTGAGCCGCAGGGTAATCCTCGTTCCGTTGACCGAGGGTTCGCCGAAGCGCTCCATCAAATTCAAGAGCAGCGAGGCCAAGCGCGAACGAATGTCCTGCGAGGTAGTGGATGCAATGAGCGCATTCGCGGCGCGCAAGCGCTCCGCAAGCGCGATGACGAGCAGCCGCCCGATTTGCGGGCTGCGGTCGAGCAGGGCCATGAACGCGTCCCGCTCGATGTGCGCCACTTCCGCCACCGTTACGGTGCGAACGCTGGCCGAGCGAACGGCGGAGTCAAAGATGCTCATCTCACCGAAGAAGTCGTTTGCCTTGAGCAAGGAGAGTATCGTTTCGCGACCCTCGCCGTTCACTCGAACGACGGCGACCGACCCGGAGACCACGACGTAGAACCTCTCGCCGGGATCGCCTTCGCGGAAGATCATCTGATGCTTGCGGTATTGATGGACGGTGAACAGACGCGCCAATTCGGCAAGTTGCTCTTCACCGAACTCGCGGAACAGCGGCACATGGCGGAGGATGCCCGCATCGATCCCAGCGGGAATCTCGGCGGTGCGTAAGCCGGCGACCGTTTGGAGGACCATGGCCTGGTTATCGGCAGGTCCGCTCACAATTTCAGTCCGAACAGACGCTGCTGCGTGACGCTCTTTGACGGGCAACCCGAGGCTGCCCTCAAGCACCACTTCGGCTTCGAGGGGTTCCTGCCGCTGCAAGCGGAGATCGTGGGCGACGTCCTTGCGGGGCGGGACGTGCTCGCCGTCCTCCCAACGGGAGGCGGAAAATCTCTGTGCTACCAGCTCCCGGCCATGATGCTGCCTGGCCTCACCGTCGTCCTTTCCCCGCTGATCGCCCTCATGAAGGACCAGGTCGACGGCCTGCGGATGAACGGGCTCCCTGCGACGTTCCTCAACTCCACACTGCGCGCGGACGACTTGGAGCGGCGTCAGCGGGGACTCGAGCGCGGGGAGTACCGGCTGCTCTATCTCGCGCCGGAGCGTCTGCGGCTACCGGGATTTCTCGATGCGCTGGAAGCGTGGGGCACAGCGCGGTTCGCGATCGACGAAGCGCACTGCATCAGTGACTGGGGCCACGATTTTCGCCCGGAATACCGTCAGCTCGCGCGCTTGCGCAGCCGCTTCGCGCAGACTCCGTTTCTCGCGCTGACGGCGACGGCGACGAGCCGCGTCCGTGCCGACATCGTCGACCAGCTGCGCCTGCGCGAACCGAGGCAGTACGTCGGGACGTTCAATCGCCCAAACCTTCTTTATATGGTGGAAGCGCGCCGCTCGGGTGCGGAGCAACTCGTCGCCTACGTGCGCGAACGCGAGGGTCAAAGCGGGATCATCTATTGCGCGACCCGCCGCACCGCCGAAGCAATGGCCAAGCGGCTCGAGGGCGCGGGGATCGCAGCCCTCGCCTATCACGCAGGCCTCGAAGCCGCGCAGCGGAGCCGGCGGCAGGATTCCTTCCGGCGCGACGACGTCCGCGTCATGTGTGCCACGATCGCCTTCGGCATGGGCATCGACAAGCCCAACGTACGTTTCGTCGTTCACTACGATCTGCCGAAGAACATCGAAGGCTACTACCAAGAGACCGGCCGGGCAGGTCGCGACGGCCTCGATAGCGAGTGCCTCCTGCTCTACGCGCCCGGCGACGTAGCCAAGCAACGTCATTTTATCGCAGATAAGGAACCGCCCGAGCGCGAGGTCGCGCTGCGCCAACTCGCAGGCATGGTACGCTACGCCGAGGCAGACTCGTGCCGGCGCCGCATCCTTCTCGAGTACTTCGGCGAAGCGCCCGCGGCCGGAACCTGCGGGGGCTGCGACAACTGCCGAACGCCGCGCGCGCGGTTCGATGGGACATTACTTGCCCGCAAGCTGCTGTCGTGCGTGGTGCGTATCCGACAGGCCGGTGGATTCGGTGCCGGGCTGCATCACGTGGTGGACGTATTGCTCGGCCGCCGTACCGAGAAGGTCGTTAGTTGGGGTCACGACCTCCTTTCGACGTTCGGAATCGGCGTCGAACGGTCGCGTGCGGATTGGCTATCGGTTGGCAACGAACTCCTGCGCCTCGGACTCCTGCAGCGCACGCCGGGATTGCGCGGCGTCGTGGAGCTCACGGACGAGGGCCGCGGTGTTCTTTTCGGGGCGCGCGACGTCATGCTCGTCAGCGCGGCTCCACCCTTGCCCGTCGCACATCGCGCAGTTGCCGCGCCCACGGCCCGCGGCGACGAAACGCTCTTCGAACAACTGCGCGCGGTGCGTAGGCGGCTCGCCGACGAACGCAACGTGCCGGCATTTGTGGTCTTCTCGGACGCTACCCTGCGCGAGATGGCGCAGCGCAAACCGCGCGACCGCAGTGCGTTGCGTGCGATCGGCGGGGTCGGCGACCGCAAACTGCAGGATTTCGGCGACGCTTTCCTCGCGGCGATCGACGCAGGTTCCTAGTCCGATGCGCGTTCGGCGCGAACCGCGTCCTGCTCGCGCCATGGGTCGACGACTTCGAGGCGCATATGGTCGCTCGGAAAGACGCCGTGCGGGTGGCGGCTCACCCATCTCCGAGCGTGAACGGCGAGAAATTCGAAGTTATGATACTCGGTCGCGCTCCGATTGCGACGCATCAGCGCGACGACTCCTTCGAGGCGGTCCCAGTACCAGAGCGAGAGCCGCGCGAAGACTTCCATGAAGCCTTCCTCGTCGATCAAGCCGCACTTCAGCATGCCCCCCAACCCATCGAAGAAGTTGCACGCTCGCAGCTCGGGATGACGCTCGACCTCGACGAAGCCGCGCGCCGCAAGTTCCCCGCGGTACGCCGCCTGCTCTAACCTCGCAGGTAACTCGCGTTGGACGAAACCCAGAGCACGTTGCAGGTCGGCCTCGTTGAACGAAGCTTGTATAGCGAGCAGTGCGCGCAACTGGTTGCTCGCGCGCAGCCTTCGCAGGTTTACCAGCGCTATGAACGCCGAAACGACGACCACCAAGAACGTCGCTACGTCGAGGGCCGGCTTCAGCACACTTTGCGACCCGAGCAGCCAGTCCAACGCTGGCTTACTGCGAAGCGACCGTCAACGTGCCCATCGCGGTGCGGCCGAACTCCTCCGGCGCGCGTTCGAGGTGGACTTCGCCGGCCGGCCAGGCGAACGTTCCGGGAGTAGTCGTACGAACCAAGTAGTGCATCGCGTACACACCTGGGTTCAAATGCGTGGCGAACGCCTCGACCCGGTCGTGGTAAATCTGTTGGTAGTCGATCTCCCAATTGTCCGTTGGAGCCTGGACGGCTTGCGACGACGTCAGGAAGCTGGCATCGACCGCCTCCATGCCTGCCGGCAACGGATCGACGAGCGTTACTCGATCGACGGGATGGTCGGTAACGATGCGATCCTCGATCTCGAAGACCACTGCCGGCTTCACGGCCAGCATGCTACCAGGGCCTAGGCCGAACGTCGCAACCGGCGCGCCGGCGCCCGCTTCCCGTACGATGCGGTCGAGTCGCAGACCCTGGTAGCGGCCGGGTGCGTCCCCAGTGACGCGATAGCGATACGCGACGACGTAGCGCAGCGTCCCGGCCCCCGTCTTCTCGATCGTGACCTCGCTTTTTGCGCGCGGGACGTCACGCATCGCAAGGGGGAAGTCGGCTTGGGTATTGCGATATCCCGAAAACGCAAACGAACGCGTGAACGCCGGGCCGATGGTGAGCGTGCCGGTGAAGTTCGGGGGCGCAATCTCGAGCGACGAGTACGCAACGAGTGCGTCGAGAGCGAGTGCATCCGCGCATGCACATCCCCACGTACCGTCCTGTTGCAGGCCGATTAGTGAGTCGCGCGTGTGATCGATGAGATCGATCGGTGCGCGCGTAGCAACGAAGAGGCGCAACGCCGCGGCTTGCTCTTCGACGCCGGCGTATGCGGTGATGACGCCCGCGGAACGGCCCGTCTGCGCGACGAGCTGCTGGAGCGACGCCGCGAGCTTTTCCGCCTTTTCTTTCCACGGCGCAAACTGCATGAGGAGCCGGACCAGCGTGAAGCGTTCCGCTACGGTGAGGTGGTCGGTCTGCGCGACGATATCGCTGAGGGAGTCGCTGCGCGCCTCGCCGTTTTCTGCCAGCGCGGCGAGCGTTGCGAGGCGCACTTCACTGCGCGAGGGTTCGTTCTTGTATGCGCTTCGGGCGCCGGGGTTTGCAAGCGTTCGCAGCAGTGCGGGTCGCAGGCGGTTTAGTTGCGCTGCGGCGCCCGCCGCTCCGGCTTGGCGCGCATGCGCTAAGGCCGTGTAGGCCAGAGCGTCCAGGTACGGGTCCGACGTCGTTGCTCCCGGCCATTCGGCCACGCCCCCGTCGGCGGCTCGGAGCCCTCCGATCGCTGCGAGCGAGTTTGCCAAGGCATGCTGTAGCGCAGGATTTTGCGGCTGCTGATAGGTGTGCGCAAGCAACAAGGCGTCGGCCGCGACGTCGGTCCTTCCCGCGACGCTCCACGAGAACGTGCTGTCGTCGTCGAGCGCGCGGCGTACCGGTTCCGCAATGTTGGGGACGATCGAACTGGCGAGTTGGACGTCGAGGCCGCCGGCATCGGTGGGAGTCGACGCAGCGACATCGAGTGGAATTACCGCCCGTTCCCGCGTCGCGCCCGTTTGCACGACGTTCTCGAGCACGTCGCTCGAGCGGACGAGGAGCGGGACCGCGAACGCATCGTCGTTGGAACCGAGCGCCGATGCGAACTGTACGCGTCCGTCCTTAGCGGATGTAACGATCATTGCGAACCGGTAGGCGCCCGTCGCCTGCGCGGGCGTATCGAGCGACGTCGTTTGCGTTCTGGCGTTTCCGTTTATAAAGGCCAGCCCGCCGGACAGCGTGCCCGCTACGCGCAGCGTGCCACCGGCCTTCGCCGTGTTCGTCACCGACACTCCACCCTGCAGCGCGTCGCCCGGCCTTGCGAACTGTGGAAGCATGGGGTTCGTGATTAGCGGCTTCGTTGTGAGGAACGTTCCTTCGCCGTTGCCGAAGCGTGCATCGGCCGTGTATGCGAGGGCCATCATGCGCCATGTCGTCAAATCGTCAGGCAACGTGAAGTCCACGCTCGCCGAGCCGTCTGCGCCGGTGCGCACCGCGCCGTTGAAATACGCGACGGGCTTAAAACTTGTGCGTATGCGCGTATCGCCCGAGCCCGCTAGCAGGCCACCGCCGAAGCCGTAGCCCTTCTCCGCAGGCCGCGCCGGCGAGTCGAGCACGACGTCGGTTCGGCTATCTGCATATCGCGTCGAGATCGACTGTTCGGCGTAAACGGTCTTGACGAGATCGGGCGGCCGATAGCCGGTCAGTTGTAGCACCGCGTCATTGACGACCATCAAGGCCACCTCGCCCCGCACCGGGCGCCCTGCACCGTCCCGCAAAGTGATGTGCACCGACTGATGCGCACCGGGCGCCGTTTTCGCACCTGCTGCACGCAAGCCGACCTTGAGGGTCCTGGAGTCGAGGGCAGTGCTGAAAGCCGCAAAGCCAATGCGCGCGAGCTGGCTCAGACCGGCCGGCACGCCTTTGCTCAGAG
>Ga0073928_10005779_pt1 | contig 17097 bp, 10 predicted proteins | sample PaiPotPPA55metaG_FD_76969 | JGI IMG/M metagenome (GOLD analysis project Ga0073928, IMG submission 76969) | Iron sulfur acid spring bacterial and archeal communities from Banff, Canada, to study Microbial Dark Matter (Phase II) - Paint Pots PPA... ... | reverse complement strand
GCTGTCCGACTGCCGCGCGACGCGCAGCTCCAGCGTGCGCAGACCGCGGAGCAGCAACCAGCAATCGAAAGGCGACGGCACGGCGCCGATCGCGTTCTGATGAAACCGCAGTCGCTCCGCAATGCCGTCATCCGACGTGAGCACACAGCCACCGACCACGTCGCTGTGCCCGCCCAGGAACTTCGTCGAGCTGTGCACGACCACGTCAGCGCCCATCTCCAGCGGCCGCTGCAGCACCGGGCTGGCAAACGTGCTGTCCACGCACACCACGATGTTCTGCGTGCGCGCCCGCTCGGCGATCGCCGCCACGTCCACCACCCGCAGCAGCGGGTTGGTGGGTGACTCGAGCCAGATCAACCGCGTTCGATCGGTGCACGCTGCTTCCACAGCCGCTGCGTCCGAGGCGTCCACCGCGCTGAACGTCAAGCCGAAGCGACGCAACACCTTGTCGAACAACCGGAACGTTCCGCCATACACGTCCTCGGTGAACACCACGTGGTCTCCCGGCGAGAACAGCAGCAACACCGTGGTCGTCGCGGCCATTCCGGACGCAAACGCGAGGGCGTGGGTGGCGCCCTCCAGGGACGCGAGGCATTCTTCGAGTCGCCGTCGCGTCGGGTTGTCGGTGCGGCCGTACTCGAACCCGCGTGTCTGCCCCACACCGTCCTGCGCGAACGTCGTCGCCATGTGGATCGGTGGCACGACCGCCCCCGTCTGCGCATCCGGCTCCTGCCCCGCATGCACCGCTCGCGTGGCAAAACCCGGCGCGCGGGGCATCAGCTGCGGCCCCGGTGGGCTACGAACTCGAGCAGGTCCGATCGAGTGATGACGCCGACGGGAGCGTCCCCGTCAATGATCATGAGCGCCGGCTCGCCGCCGAGCAGCGCCTCGAACGCCTCCTCGATGGGCGCCCCCGCTGAGACGCGCGCGAACGGCGGGTCCATCGCCGTCGACACAGGGGTGGAGACCACCGCCGGATCGCGGTAGATGCGATCGAGCAGTGACCGCTCCTGGATGCTGCCGACGACGGTTCCGGCGCCGCCGTTGACGCCTTCGACGACCGGAAGCTGCGAGATGCCGTACTGCTGCATGAGGTCTATGGCCTCGCCCACCGTGCGTCCCGCGTCGACGCTCACCAGTTCCGGCACGCCATCGCTGTGAGCAGCAGAGATGACCTCGCGCACCCGCGCCGGAACCAACCGCTGCAGATAGCCGTTCTGCCGCATCCACTCGTCGGAGAAGAACTTGCTCAGGTAGTTGCGCCCGGTGTCAGGCAGCAGCACCACGACGACGTCGTCGGGGCCGCACCGCACCGCGGCCTGGATCGCGGCGTGCAACGCCAGGCCGCCGGAGCCACCGATGAGGATTCCCTCTTCGCGCGCGAGCCTCCGCGCGGCGACGAACGACTCACGGTCGGTCACCTGGATGACCTCGTCGACGACCTCGCGGTCGAACGTCCCCGGCCAGAAATCCTCCCCGACGCCTTCCACCTTGTACGGCGCGATCGCCCCGCTGAAGATGGAACCTTCCGGGTCGGCGCCGATGATTCGGATCGACGGGTTCTGTTCCTTCAGATAGCGTCCCGTTCCACTGATCGTCCCACCCGTGCCGATGCCGGTGACGAACACGGTGATGCGTCCTTCGGTCTGTCGCCAGAGTTCGGGCCCGGTGGTGCGGTAGTGAGCCTCCGGGTTGCGCGGATTGAAGTACTGATTGGGTTGGAATGCGCCCGGTATCTCGCGCGTCAGGCGGTCGGCAACGGAGTAGTACGACTGCGCCGAGTCCCGTTCGACGTTGGTGGGGCATATCACGACCTCGGCGCCGTACGCGCGGAGGAGGCTGATCTTCTCGGCGGACATCTTGTCCGGCATCACGAACACGGTCTTGTAGCCCTTGATCGCTGCGGCTATTGCCAGCCCGTGCCCGGTGTTGCCCGACGTCGGCTCGACGATCGTCCCGCCGGGACGCAGCAGGTCGCGTCGCTCCGCGTCCTCGATCATGGCAAGCCCGATCCGGTCCTTGACGCTGCCCCCCGGGTTCAGCTGTTCGAGCTTCGCGAGGATCGTGGGCCGCAACCCCTCTGTGACCTTCTTGAGGCGCACCAGCGGGGTGTTGCCCACCAGATCGAGGATGCTCTCAACGTATTCCACTGGCAGCCCATTCTAGATACCCCCCATACACGCCTCGGTGGGCGCCGGGCTCGGAGACAATACGGTCGGTAATGGAAGGTAGCGGTCGATCGGTCCGTCACTCCTCGCCTGGTTCGCGCGTGTCGCTACCCGGCTACACGCCGCTTCGCGGCCTTGCGGTGGATCGAGCCGGCGCGCTCGTCGAGGTCACCGAGGATGCAAGTGGCCGCCGGTTCGTCATCCGCGTCCTCTCTCCGGCACTCACGTCCGACGCCCGCTTCATGCACCAGTTGCGTCGGGATGTGGCGATCCTGCGTCCGTTGCGCCATCCGAACCTCGTCCTCGTCTGGGCATACGACGATCGCGCCAAGGCGCTGCTCTACGACGCTGTCGCCGGAGCCACGTTGAGTGAACTTCTCGGCAGCGGCACGGCGATGGACACCGCGGCCGCCTTTCTCGTTTTCGACGACTGCCTTGCGGGACTGGCCGAGCTGCATCGCGCGCACGTGCCGCATCGCGACGTTCATCCCGACGCTGTCGTCGTCGACAGCTCGGGCGTGGCCCGTCTGCGCGACGCCGGCGTACGCGCCCCGCCGCTGCGCGCAGGATGGCGCGCAGGGACTCCTTCATACATGGCGCCGGAGCTCTGGGTCGGACAATCACACACGCCTTCGTCCGACATCTACGCCGCGGCCTGCGTGTTCGTCGAGGCACTCACCGGACACCGGGCGTTTCCCTCAGCGGAGCTGGCGAGCCTCCGGGCGCAACATGAACGCGGCCAGGCCACGATCTCCGATCTCGCAGCGCCGGCGCAGCGCCTCGCCGCTGCGGGTCTTGCCGTCGATGCGCGCGAGCGTCCATCTGATGCCTCCGCGTACCGCGCGGACCTCGCCGTCGTGGCGGCGGCAACAATGGATCAGGGTTGGCGCGACCGCGGCCGCGCGTGGCTGGCCGACGCCGTGAAGCGCTCCTTGGATGCCCCTCCGCCTGTCGCCGCAGCTGTGCCGCCGGCGATCTCCGACGAGGACTTCGCCGAGATGTCGCCCCGCCGGGCTGGCCCGACCCGATGGCGGCGCGGGCGCCTCTGGGCCGCGATCGCCGCCGCCCTCGTGGCACTGGCCGTCGTCTCGGTCGTGGCCGTCGCCGCGCTCACCGGTTCCGGTCACACCATCGGCACCGATACCAGCCCCGTCGCCGGTGCTTCTGCATCGCCGTCGTCCAGTGATAACGCACCGTCCGACTCGGCGTCAGCGAGCGGTACTCCCAGCGATGCCGCCACGCCCACCGACGCGTCGACGCCGGCGGCGAGTCCATCCACCGCCGCTCAGATCACGCCCAGCACGGAGCAACCGAGTCTGGGACCCGCCACGTCCGAAACACCGACCGCCACGCCCACACCGAAATCAACGGCAACACCGAAACCAACGCCGACGCCGACGCCGAGCTGCCCTCCATTTCCACCCATCTGCCCCTGAGCCGCGGCGTACCGGCCGGGCGCCCCAGTGTCCTGATCAGCCTCCCTGCGCGTCGTTCGAGGTGCGCGACGATTGCAACGCGTACACGTTGTCGATGTAGTCGCACATCATGCGCGTGGCGCTGTAGCGCGGCCCGTTGGTGCGAAGCGATGCACGCACCCGCTGGAGCCAGCGTACGGGGATCCCCCGCTCATCGCGCTCGTAGAACATCGGCAGGATCTCGTGCTCGACGATGTCGTACAGCGCCGCCGCGTCGCGCGAATCCTGCACCGCATGGTCGAACGCGACATCACCGGGCAAAGCCCAGCCGTTGGTGCCGTCGTACGCCTCGGCCCACCAGCCGTCGAGCACCGACAGGTTGAGGCCACCGTTCACCGCCGCCTTCATCCCGCTCGTGCCACTCGCCTCCAATGGAGGGCGGGGGAGGTTCACCCAGAGATCGCAGCCGGCGACCATGTGCGACGCGGTGTTCAGGCTGTAGTTGTCGAGAAACGTCACCCGCTCGGCAACGTGGGGCGCGGTCTTGAACGAGAATAGGCCCTGCGCTGATCGCTTGCCCTCCTCGTCCTGCGGGTGAGCCTTGCCGGCAAGCACCAGCTGCACCGGCTGATCCGGCTTGTCGAGCAACGAGATCACGCGCTGCGGCTCCAGCGTGAGCAGGTAGATGCGCTTGTAGCCCGCAAGCCGTCGCGCGAACCCGATCGTCAGCGCACTGGGATCGAAACCCCGTTCGGCCGCCTCGACATACCACAGCGCGTCACCGCGCGCCAGCCGGTTCGCGACCGTGCGGTCGCGCACGTATTCGACGAAGTTGCTGCGCAGCGCGGTGCGCACCGCCCACAGCTCCTCGTCGGGAATATTGTCGACCGCCTCCCACGTCTCCAGATCGGCCGCCCTATGGATCCAGCCTTCGGGCAGGTATCGATCGAGGAGCTCGCGCATGGGCGGCGCCAGCCACGTGGGAACGTGCACGCCGTTGGTGACATGGCCGATCGGCACGGTGTCCACCGGCCGCTCCGGGAAGAGCGGCTGCCACATCTGACGGGCGACGTCGCCGTGACGCCGGCTCACGCCGTTCGCGGCGCGGCTCATCTTGATTCCCAGCGGTGTCATGACGAACGCTTCGTGCGGGTTGTCCGGGTGCGTCCGGCCGAGGTGCAGGAAGCTGTCGAACTCGAGGCCGACCTGCTCGGGAAAGCCGCTCAGCACCTCGGCGATCTCGCCGGTCTCGTAGCCCTCGTTCCCTGCGCCCACCGGCGTGTGCGTGGTGAACACGGTCCTCTCGCGCGCAGCCGCGTAGGCCTGGTGCCGGCCGCGACCCGCTGCCATCTCCCGGCGCGCAAGTTCCAGCGGTGCGAGCGCTGCGTGCCCCTCGTTGAGGTGCACGACACTCGGATCCATGCCCATGGCCTCCAGCGCGCGCATCGATCCGATGCCCAGGAGCGCGTACTGCGCCAGGCGAGAGGCCCGGTCGCCCACATACAGCCGGCTTGTGATCCAGCGATCGATGCGCGAGTTCTCGGGCCGGTCCGCGTCGAGGAGGAACAACGGCACGCGGCCGACGTTGACCCGCCAGACCTGCACCACGACGTCGCGCCCACGAATCGGCACTGCGACGGTGAGAGGTTCACCGTTTGTGTTGTGGACGAGAGCGGCAGGAACGCGCTCCGGATCGAGCGGATACCAATGTTCGTGCTGATACCCGCTCTGGTCCATTCGTTGCTGGAAATAACCCTGGCGGTAGAAGAGACCGACACCCACCATCGAGAGGGCCAGGTCCGAGGCCTCCTTGAGGATGTCGCCGGCGAGGACGCCCAGGCCACCGGCGTAGATGGGCAGCGATCGATGTATCGCGAATTCCGCACACAGGAATGCCACCGGGTGCTCCGGGGTTGCCCTCCCGGTCATGCGGGGCCGATGCAGTTCAGCCTCGATCGCCTCCAGAACCGCCTGGGCGCGCCGCGACAGTTCGGCATCGGCCGCCGCCCGCTCCAGGGCGGTTGACGACGACTCGTGCAGCAGACGCACCGGGTTGTTGTTGCACAACTCCCAGCGCTCGGCGTCGACGGCGGCGAACACCTCGCCGCCCCCGGGTGTCCACGACCAGAGGTAGTTGTAAGCCAGGCGCGCAAGAGGCGCGAGCGGAGACGGGATGCGTGCAGCCAGATCGCTGACCGCCCGCTCGACGTCCCCGCTGCCGTCCACGACGGGAGGAGCGACGGTCTGGGTCATGCCGGCGACGATGGTACGTCCCCGCCTACGCTGCGGCCGGCCCGCGGCTGGCACGACTCGGTGACAGATTCATGTGGCGGCGAGCGCCGCGTTCAGCGCCTCGACGCCCGCCGCCGGGCCGCCCGCGTGCCGGAATACTGCTGTGCCGGCCACCAGGACGTCGGCGCCGGCCTCGACGCACGCGCGAGCATTTGTGGCGTCGACCCCGCCGTCGACCTCGATCTCCGTCCGGAGCCCCTGACTCTCCACCTCACGGCGCAGGACTTCCACCTTGTGCAGCGTGCGCGGGATGAGGCGCTGACCGCCGAACCCTGGGTCAATCGTCATGACCAGCGCGAGATCGCAGATCTCGAGCACCTCGTCCAGCATGTGCGCCGGCGTGCTCGGGTTGATTGCGGCCCCGGCCCGGCAGTCGAAAGCGCGAATCGTGGTCAGCGTCCGGTGCAGATGCGGGCACGACTCGTAATGGACGGTGATGCCGTCAGCGCCTGCTTCGGCGAATGTCTGCAGATGCCGATCGGGCTCGACGATCATCAGATGAAGTTCCAGCGGCAACGACGTCTCCCGGCGCAACGACCGCACGGTGTCCACGCCAAACGTGTAGTTCGGGACAAAGACGCCGTCCATGACGTCGACGTGCAAACGCTCGGCACCGCTCCCCTCGAGACCGTGCACGGCATCGGCCAGGTGACCGAAGTCCGCTGCGAGCAGGCTTGGCGCTATGCGGACCGCGTCACGGCAGGGCGTCCAGGTGGAGAGGGGCACGCGGCCGATCATGGCAGACACCGCCGGAATGTTCGCCCGATTACGGAGTTCAGCGGTACAGGGCCGGTATCGTCTAGGAGGGAGGTCTCGCAATGCGGCCCGAGCGACATCTGGACATCGAGCTTCAACCACCTGAGACGGTGCTGGGCGCTGCCCTCATGCGAATCATGGAGGCGACCAACGCTGATACGCGCGCGGTCGAGGATCCACGCGCTTCGGCGGCGCTCATCGTCCGGGAGGGGGCGCGTCTGCTGCCCGGCAGCGACGCGGTGATCTGTGCGACGGGCAAGGACGGAGAAATGGAGGTGCTTGCTGCCTCTGGAGGCCTCGGCGAGCTGCTGGCGGGCGCCCGCGGGACCGTCGCGGAGGGTGCGTTGGAGCGCGCCATAGCCACCCGCGCCGCTGTCGAGGTGGAGGATCCGTCAGACGAGCCGGTCCTGGGACCGATCCTCTCGGCTGCGGGGCTGCGCCGCATGCGGGTCAGCCCGCTCCTGAGCCGAGGGCTCCTCAGCCAGGATGTCGTGGGCGCCTTCGTCGTCGCCCGGCATGATCGGCGCCCGCTGCGCGAGCCGGAGCGCACGCTTCTCGATGCATACGCGTCGATGGTCGCGATGAGCCTCGTGCGCCTGGAGCAGCGCTCCGAGGCGGAGCGCAGCGCACGCAGGTGGGCGCTGGGGGTCGACATCGCGCTCGACCTCGGCGCCGCGCAGGAGACTGAGGACCTCAATCACCGGATCCTGGCGCGCGCGCTCGACGCACTCGACGCTGATCGCGCAACGCTGCTGCGCCTCGACGGTGGCGACCTGGTCGTCGAAGCAACCCAGGACGTGGACGGCCGGCCAGGGATGCCGGGTTTCCGCACGCCGATCAGCACGCAACCCGTGTTGTTCGAAGCACTCGAGACGCGCTGCATGGTTCGCGGCCGGGTGGACGCCGAGAAGTTTCCGGAGCAGTTGCGTGAAGCGCTCTCCGGTGCGGGTCACATGGTGACCCTCCCGCTCATCCTGGCCGGCGAGGTAATCGGGTTTCTGAACGTGCGCCGCCGTCGTGATGTGGCGTTCGGCGCCGAGGATGCGGACACCTTGCAACTCATCGGCAATGTCGCCGCGGTGACGCTGCGCAACTCGCACCTGCTGGCCGACACACAGGCGGCCAAGCAGGCCATGACCGAGTTCCTGCACGTTGTGGTGCACGAGATGCGGGCACCACTCACCATCATCGGGGGCTACGTCAGCATGATTCAGGAAGGCGTCTTCGGCGAGCCTCCGGCGGCGTGCGCGCGCCCTCTTGACGCGGTGAACACGAAGGTGCGCGAAGCCCAACACCTCGTCGACGAGCTCCTGCTGGCCGCGCGTGTGGAGAACGGCAGCCTGCCGTACCAGGTGGAGGATGTGGACCTCGTCGACTCGGCGGAACGCGCCGTGCAACGTGCCCAGCCGCGCGCCCAGCTTCTCGAGGCGGTGGTTGAAGCCCGCGTGCCCGAGACGGCGAAGGCGCGCGCTGACGGCGCCCATGTCGACCGCATCCTCGACAACCTCATCAACAATGCGCTCACCTACGGCGGCGACCCGGCCCATGTGGTGGTGACAGCCACGGCCGGTGCCGACCCGGCGCTGACTGTGGAAGACAACGGCGAGGGCGTCACATCCACGGACCGCGACCATGTCTTCGAACGCTTTTACCGGGGCAGCTCCAAGTGCGTGGGCTCCGGTCTGGGCCTCTTCATCAGCCGGCAGCTGGCGGAGGCGTGGGGCGGGACGCTGGCTCTCGAGTCCGACATCGGAGACGGAGCCAGGTTCGTCCTACGCCTTCCGGCCGAAGCCGTCAGTCCCGGCTGAGGCGCACGGCCTCGGGCGCGTCGCCGGCCGCGGCTGCGTCGAGGAACCAGTGGAGCGTCCCATGGTGTGGGTCCACGCGCGCGGCCGGAACTGACCCGGCCGCGGTTGCCTGCAGAGCGGCACGCTTTGACTCTCCGGTGACGAGAAACGCGACCCGAGCGCTGGCGTTGAGTGTTGGGAACGTGATCGTGATTCGGTCGAACGGCGCGTAATCTGCGAGGCCACGGGTGGCCCAACGGTCCGTCACATCCAGTGCGGTCGTGCCCGGGAAGAGCGATGCGGTATGGCCGTTGGTACCGAGGCCGAGCAGCGTGCAATCGAGGCGTGGAGCTCCGGTCGGGTCCGGCGGCAGCGTTGATGCGAGCAGCGACGAATATTCGCCCGCGGCCGCGTCGAGGTCCGGGCTCTCGCCGCGCATCCGATGAACGTTCCGCGCATCTATTCCGACGTGGTCGAGGAGCGCGTTGCGAACCAGGTAGTAATTGCTTGCGGGGTCAGTCGGCGCGGAGGCGCGCTCGTCGTCGAAATACACGCGCCATGCCTCCCACCTGAAGCGAGGCCGCCACTCATCGGAAGCAAGTAGCTCGTAGAGCCTGCGCGGCGTGCTGCCCCCAGGGAGCGCGATGGTGAAGCTCCCATGCTCGGATACCGCGTCAGCCGACGCCGCCGCGAGCCACGCCGCAACCGCGCGGTGGAGCTGCTCGTCTGTCTCGTGAACCGCGATCTCGCCGCGCAGCCCGGCCGCGGAAAGCCGGGAATTCATCCCCGGGCAGCGGCCAGTGAGGCCGCGCTTGCGACCGCCGCTCGATACACGGGGTCGTCACCGCCTTCGGCCATCATGCTGCTCAGCAGGTCCGCCTCGTCGCGAAGCGGCAGCGCGACCGTGCGCGCCGTGCGCATCCCCGGCGGGATGTCGATCGACGTGTGGATGGAGTCGCCCCGGCGCTGCAACGACAGCGCGGCAATGTCGGCACCGCGCTGCGCACGGATCTCCACCTCGGCCAGCCGGCCGAGCATATCGACGTCCGGCGTGCTCTCTGCCGGGGGCGTGTCGCCGTCGCCGGCCACGCTGATCCGCGGTGAGCCGTCGCGAGTCCAACCAAGCCGAGATGCCATCCACCCACCCAGCAACCATGCATCGGACGTGGTGACGCGCCCCGCGCAGCGTATCGACACGTCGGTGATGTGACGCAACCAGGGCCGCGCTGCCCACGGGTCAAATGCTTGCGCGATCAGCTGGCGCCACGGCTGCGTGCGCTGCCATGCGATGTCGGCGAGGGGAAGCTTGCCCGCGCGTTTTTCCAGCTGGGATGAGATGAGCGCCAGCGTGTCCGCCACGTCAGCGTACTCGCCACTGTCCAGGATGATGCGCTCGACCAGTGCAATGACCTCGTCAGTGAACGGCTGGCTCAGCGGTGGCGCGCCCACCACCCACAGGTAGACGGGCATGTCGGGAATGAGGAGCGGGGCGACGATGCTGGTCAGGTGATACGCAGGCTCCCCCTGCACATCCAGGCGCACGAGCTCGGTGCACACGTGGTTGTCATCGAGGCCGCACTGCAGCGAGAGGTCGGCTTCGAGCTGTGGCTCGTGCTCTGCGTTCGCGACGATGACGATGGCACGCGCGGGATGTCGCATGCCGATGCGCAACAGATCGGCGGCTGCGCCGTCACCGCGACTTCGATCGGTGCAGGCGGCGACCAGGTTCATGACTGACGTGCGCACCTGGCTCCTGTCATCGCCCCTGGACGTCAGCAATTCGTAGTGCAGCTGGTGGAGCGCGCCGGTCACCGCGTGCAGGCCGCTCGCGTGCCGGTAGCGCAGCGGCGATGGCGCGCTGGTGACGCTCACCGCCGCGCACTCACGGACGGTGCCATTCGCGACCGTCGCGCTGGATGAAAGCTCTCGCTTCCTCTGGACCCCATGCTCCCGCTTCGTAGTTGGGGAAGCTGTCCTGGTCCGGTGGATGAGCGCGCCAGCCGTCGAGGATGGCGGTGCAGATGCGCCACGCCTGTTCCACCTCGTCGGCTCGGGCGAAGAGGGTGGCATCGCCAAGCATGCAGTCGAGCAGGAGGCGCTCGTACGCATCCGGCGACTCTTTGAGGAACGAACTTCCGTAGAGGAAGTCCATGTTCACGCTGCGGATGCGCATCGCCTGTCCCGGCACCTTTGCGATGAAGCGAAGCGTGATTCCCTCGTCGGGTTGAATGCGCAGCACCAGTAGGTTCGGGTCGATGGCGTCGGGTGGGAGAACGCCCATCGGGGTGGCGACGTGGCCGCCGAACGGCGAGTGGGGGACGCGGCGGAACTGGATCACGATCTCGGTCGCGCGCTTGGGCAGGCGCTTGCCGGTCCGGAGGTAGAAGGGTGTTCCAGCCCATCGCCAATTGTCGATGTCGAGCTTCATGGCCACGAAGGTCTCGCGCAGCGAGGTGGGCTTCACGCCAGGCTCTTCACGATAGCCGGGGACGTGGTCGCCCTCCACCCACCCGGCGGCATATTGACCGCGCACTGTGTGCGACAGCGCGTCATCCGGGTGTATCGGGCGCACCGCGCGCAGCAGCTTCACCTTCTCGTCGCGCACCGTTTCGGCCTTGAAGTTGGACGGCGGCTCCATACCGAGGATCGCCATCAACTGCATGATGTGGTTCTGCACGATATCTCGCAGCGCGCCCGCCTCTTCGTAGTATTCGCCGCGATTCTCCACTCCGAGCGACTCGGCGACGGTGATCTGTACGTGGTCGATGTACTGACGGTTCCACAGCGGCTCGAAGATGCCGTTCGCAAAGCGGAAGACGAGGAGGTTCTGCACGCTCTCCTTGCCGAGGTAGTGGTCGATGCGGTAGATCTGGTCTTCGGAGAAGTCCTCGTGCAGGCTGCGATTCAGCTCGAGCGCGCTCTCGAGGTCGCGCCCGAATGGCTTCTCGATGACAACGCGCCGGAAGTTGTCCGGTCCCTGCTGGCACAGTCCCGCATGCAGCAACTTGTCCGCAAGCGGCAACACCCCGGTGGGCGGCACGCTGAAGTAGAAGATCCTGTTGCCCGCGGTGCCGCGGGTGCGATCCGACTCATCGAGCCTTGATTTCAGGAGGTCAAGGCCATCGTCAGGTTGGAGATCGAAGTGTGCATAGAACAGCCCTGTGGCGAATCCCTCCCACACATCCTCTCGGAGCGGCACTCGGGAATGCTCTTCGATAGCGCTGCGCATTGCCGCGCGAAACTGCTCGTCGGACATGGGGGTTCGCGCCGCGCCGACGATGGTCACCCCGGGTGGCAGAGCACCCTCGGCGGCGAGCGCGTACAGCGCCGGGATCAGCTTGCGCTGCGTCAGGTCGCCGCTCGCGCCGAAGATGACCACCGCGCACGGGGCCGGCATCCGCGTGAGGCGCAATCCCTCCAGGAGTGGGTTCGGCTCCGCTTCCTGTGCCGCCGCTTGGGTGAGTACCTCTGTCATTGCTGGCGCGGTTACGAGGCGGGCGCGGCCGCGGGCTCCTCAGCCTTCACGGGGTGACCGCCGAATTCGTTTCGCAGCGCCGCGATCACCTTGTTCCCGAAGCCATCGGGCAGGCGCGACTGATACCGGGCGATCAGCGACAGAGCAATGACGGGAGCGGGAACGGAGAGCTCGATCGCCTCTTCGACGGTCCAGCGTCCCTCTCCGGAGTCCGCCACCCATCCGCGCAACTCGCTCAATTGTGGGTCCCGGGCAAACGCGCGCTCGGCGAGCTCGAGCAGCCACGATCTGACAACGCTGCCCTGGTTCCAGAGATGGGCGATCGCGTGCAGGTCGAGCTCCCCGAAGTCAGGCTTCGCCTGCAGAATGGCAAAGCCCTCGGCATACGCCTGCAGCATTCCGTATTCCACGCCGTTGTGCACCATCTTCACAAAGTGCCCCGACCCTGACGGGCCCACATGCAGAAAACCGTCCGGCGGCGCCAGCGTCTCGAAGATGGGGCGGTACCGCTGAACGGGTTCCGGCTCGCCACCCACCATCAGGCAGTAGCCCACTTCAAGGCCCCAGATACCGCCGCTGGTTCCCGCGTCGACGAAGGCGATGCCTTTGTCGTGGCATCGTTGAGCACGGGCGATTGTGTCGTGATAGTTGCTGTTGCCACCGTCGATGATGGTGTCGCCGGAGTCGAGCAACGTGCGCAATTGTTCGACCGTTTCTTCGGTGATCTTCCCCGAAGGCACCATGATCCAGACACCACGCGGGGGTTGCAGCGCGGGAATCAAGTCCTCGAGCGACGCGACCGTCCCGGCTCCGTACGTCTCCACGCTCTGCCGCGCCTGCAGGTTCGGATCGTACGCAGTCACGGCGTGGTCGCCGTCCCGGCGCAGGCGATGGACCATGTTCGCGCCCATTTTCCCGAGTCCCACAAAGCCAATCTGCATGCCTGTGTCTCCGTGATGCGTGGTGCTAGCGGGTGGCCGCGGCGGGGCGAACCGCCTCGCGCAGCGCTGCCAGCCCGCTCGCGACGTCCCCCTCGATGTGAATGCGGATGACCCGGCGGTCGTGGCTGCGCAGCGAGGTGAGGTCTCCGGCGGCCTGTGCCTGCTTCAGGATCGAGAAGGTGAACGGCTTGCCGGGAATCGCGACGTCCTGCGTATCGTCGGTGGTTATCTGGATGTACACGCCGGTGTTGGGACCGCCCTTGTGCAGCTGTCCCGTGCTGTGCAGAAATCGCGGCCCGAAACCGAGGGTGGTGGCCAGTCGCCGCGAGTCCCGGATGGCGACGCGCAATTCCTGAAGCGCTGCCTCGTTGCCTGCGTCAGGGGTGACATAGGCCATCAGGGCAACATAGTCGCCGTCATTGGCGAGGTCCAGGTGGGCGCGCACGGCGTCAGCGATGGACGTCGCCGGCTCACCGCCGTACACCGTCACCGCGCCATGGCTCGCGGTTGGTTGCTCGGTGGGCAACGCGTGATTCTGCTCGTACGCGGCCAGCACGGCGTTGGTGTTGTCCTTCGACTCCTGCACATTCGGCTCGTCGAACGGATCGATGTGCAGCGCCGCGCCGGCGACCGCCGTGGCGAACTCCCAGCGGAAGAATTCTGCGCCCAGGTCATACAGATCGGCCAGGCCGATCGTGACCACAGGATGGCCGGCAGTGCGCAGTGCGCCGACGGCTGCGTCGAATGCGCTGTCATCGCCGAGCCTCAGTGCCACGAACAGCCGGTCGTCGCCATACGCGGATGGTTCACCGAGGGGTTCCGAGCCGATGGGGATGATCCCCCGGCCCTCCTTGCCTGTGCTCTCGGCGATGAGCTGCTCTGCCCACAGTGAGAACGCGTCGATGCGCGACGGCGTGAGGATGGTGACCTTGTCGCGCCTCGCATCGTGGAGCAGGCCCATGATCGTGCCGAGGACGAGGCCGCAGTCGAGGTCATTCGGGACACCCGGCAGGCTCAGACGGCGCATGTCGAGGGCGCGCCCGAGCAGGGCGTCGATATCGATGCCGGCGATGGCTGCGGGCACCATGCCGAAGAAGCTGAGGGCGGAGTAACGACCGCCGATATCCGAGGGATTCTCGAAGAGATCGCGAAAACCGCGTTCTCTGGCGGTATCGGCCAGGGGCGTTCCCGAGTCGCTGATTGCGATGAAGTGGTCGCCCGGGTGGGGCACCCCCGCTGCTCGCACGACCTCCCAGAAGTGCGCAAGATGCGAGAGCGTTTCCAGCGTCTTCCCCGATTTGCTCGCGACGATGAATCCCGTGCGCCGTGGATCGATCGCACCGGTCAAGCGCGCAATGGCGAGCGGGTCCGTCGTATCCAGCACGTGCAGTACGGGCTGGCCGGCCGCGCTGCCGAATGACGTGCGCAGCACCTCGGGACAGAGGCTTGATCCGCCCATTCCGAGCAGCACGCAGTCCTGCCAGCCCGCGTCGCGGACGCCGGCGCCGAGAGCCAGGAGACGCGGAACCTGGTCGCGCATCGCGCGAGCGACATCGAGCCAGCCGAGGCGGTTGCGAATGATCTCGGCGTGCGCAGTGTCGCCGGGCTTCCAGAGATTCGGGTCGCGAGCCCAGATTCGCTCCGCAACGGTGTGCGTGGTTTCGAACGCGATAGCCTCGGAGACGGCAGCAGTGGTCGCGCCGAGGTCGTACTGCTGGCGGGCGCTGAGCTTGCCGTGCATGCGGTCTATCTTCAGCGCAATCTCTCGGATGAGCTTGTCGTATGAGTCGCTGAACGACTTCACGCCCGCGTCGAGGAGGTCCCGCGTCACCCTGTCGATGTCGATGCCGGCATCGGCGAGTTGCCGCATCACCTCGTGCGCCTCGTCGTACGCACGGACGGTGTCGCGTTCGACGATGCCATGGTCCCGGAAGGCGTCGATCGTCGAAGGCGGCATCGTGTCCACGGTGTCGGGACCGATCAAGGCCTCGGCATATACCACGTCGCGATAGTTGGGGTTCTTCGCGCTGGTGCTGGCCCACAGCGGGCGCTGCACGTACGCGCCGGCCTCGCGAAGGCGGGCGAAACGTGCATCGCCGAAGCGCTGCTCGAATTTTTCGTAAGCGAGCACCGCGTTGGCGATAGCGGCTTTGCCGAGCAGATTCTCGAGGGTGGCGTTTCCCGGATCGGCTGCAAGCTTCGCCTCGATGAGCTTGTCCACCGCTGTGTCCACGCGGCTGACGAAGAAGGATCCAACCGAGTGCACGTCCAGCGAGAGCTGCTGCTCGTGTCGTGCCTCCAGCGCCTCGATGTACTGGTCGATGACCTGGTCGTACATCGCCAGCGCGAAGACGAGCGTGACGTTGATGTTGCGGCCCTCGCGCAGGCTCGAGCGAATTGCCGGCAGCCCCTCGAGGGTGGCGGGAATCTTGACCATGAGGTTGGGTCGCTGGACCCGTTCCCAGATCCGGCCGACTGCTTCGATTGTTCGATCGGTGTCGTGCGCCAGACCCGGCGGCACCTCGAGGCTCACGAAGCCGTCGGCGCCGCCTGTCCTGTCGAAGACGGGACGCAGTCCGTCGGCGGCTTGCTGAATGTCGGTGATCGCGAGGTCGAGGAAGATGTCGTTGGGGTCGTCGACGCCCGTCTGTACGAGCTCGCGAATCTGCGCGTCGTAGTCAGTCCCCTCGGCGATGGCTTTCTCGAAGATCGTGGGATTGCTCGTCATGCCGGTGACGTTGTCCTCACGGATCATTCGTGCGAGCTCACCGCTGGTGAGCAGCTCACGGCTGATGTAGTCGAGCCAGACGCTCTGGCCGTGCTCCGCCAGCTTCTGCAGGGGGTTGGGCATCAGCGCACCGCGGGGGTGACGCCGGCCAGTTTCTTGGCCGCCGCGACGATGGAGTCGACGTCGATTCCGGCGGCCGCCATCAACTCGGCGGGTGTTCCCGAGCCGGGAAGTCCGCGCACGGCAAGATGGGCGACGCGCGGTGGGGGATCCTCGAGTGAGAGCGCTTCCATCACTGCCGCGCCGATGCCGCCTTCGGGGTAGTGGTCCTCAACGACGAGCAGGCGCCCACCGGTGTCGCGGCAGGCGTCGCGCAGAGTCTCAACATCGATCGGTTTGAGCGAGTAGCAATCGATCACGCGCACCTGCACGCCGCCCGAAGCAAGCTGCTCCGCTGCGGTCAGGCACGAGTGGAGCGTGACACCGCAGCCGATCAGCGCAGCCACGTCGCGATCGCTCCGGCGCAGCACCTTCGATCCCCCGACGGGAAACGCCTCGCTGTTGTCGTAGAGGACGGGATACGCGCCGCGTGTGGTGCGGAGGTACGAGATTCCCGGGAGGTCAGCCATCTCCGCCACGAGCTTCGCCGTCGACACCGCATCGCTGGGATACAAAACCGTCGATGTGTGCACCGCGCGCATGGCGGCGATGTCCTCCAGCGCCATCTGCGACGGCCCATCCGCGCCGATCTCGCAACCCGCATGCGAGCCGACCAGCCGCACATCGGCTTCGGAGACTCCGGCCATGCGGATGAAGTCGTAGGCGCGGCTGAAGAACGCCGCAAAGGTAGACGCGAATGGGGTGTAACCGCGGACCGATAGGCCGACGCTGGACGCGATCAGCTGCTGCTCCGCGATGTACATCTCGAAGAAGCGATCCGGAAACGCCTTCTTGAAGATCTCCGCGAACGTCGAGTTGCTCACCTCGCCGTCGAGCGCCACGATGTCCGGGCGGATGCCGACCGCGGTGAGAGCGTCGCCGTAGGCCTTACGCGTCGCGACCTTATCTCCCTTGGTGTACGTCGGCAGCTGCACACGCGGAGAAGCGGCGCGTGTCGCCGCGGCGTCCTCGACCTCATCAGGACGGCGCACATCGATACGCAGGTCGGTGATGCCGCCGAGCTCGGCAATGGCGCGTTCTGCCATGTCCGGCGGCAGCGCCTTTCCGTGCCAATCCTCGTGGTTCTCGATTTCGCTGAATCCTTTTCCCTTCACGGTGCGAGCGATGACCACGGTGGGACGCTCGTGCCCGCCCCGCGCTTCGGTAAACGCTTCGTCGATCTGGTGGAGGTCATGGCCGTCGATCAAGACGGGCCTGCAGCCGAATGCCTCGACGCGGCGGCGGTACACATCGAGATCCCACTCGTACTCGGTCGGCCCTCGCTGCCCCAGCCGGTTGACGTCGAAGATGACCGCCAGGTTGCCCAGCCCGTAGAACGAAGCCTTGTCGAGAGCCTCCCAGATGGAACCTTCGGC
>Ga0073928_10005777_pt1 | contig 17100 bp, 11 predicted proteins | sample PaiPotPPA55metaG_FD_76969 | JGI IMG/M metagenome (GOLD analysis project Ga0073928, IMG submission 76969) | Iron sulfur acid spring bacterial and archeal communities from Banff, Canada, to study Microbial Dark Matter (Phase II) - Paint Pots PPA... ... | reverse complement strand
TGGAGCGATACACAGATTGTCGTGACGGTGCCGGTGGGCACGATTGGCGGGAACGCGTACGTGGTGCAGAATGGCAGCGGAAGCAACTACGCAGCATTTGACATGGTGGCTCCGACCTTGACTAGTATTTCGCCCACGGTGCTAACACCTGGAGGGCAGGCGACACTCACGGGAACTGGGTTCGGCGCGGCCGAAGGGAATCACGGCGGAGTGGAATTGCAGAATAACAATAACGTTCCAGTGGTGAGTTGGAGTGACACGCAGATCGTGGTAACAGTGCCATCAGGAACGATAAGCGGAACTGCCAATGTGTTGCAGAACGGGACTTGGAGTAATGGTGTGTCCTTTACCATTCAGAGTGGCCCCACGTTGAGTGCGGTATCCCCGCCGCAAGGCGCGGTCGGCGCTCAGGTAACTCTCACCGGTACAGGTTTCGGGTCGAGTCAGGGTACGAACTCCATCACATTCAATGGAACGGCCTCTACTGCAACTTATTGGACGCCGACTTCGATCACAGCGTTGGTCCCCAGTGGTTCCACGTCAGGAGATGTACTGGTCACAGTCGGCGGAACCGCAAGTAACGCGGAGCAATTTACCGTTATTACGCCGGGCGTCGTTTCAAGTGCTTCACCGGCCAGCGGCACGGCGGGCACGCAAGTCACCATCAGCGGGTCGGGTTTCGGAACTGCTCAGGCATCCGGGACGGTCTGGTTAGGGAGCACTCTTGCTCCGGTAGTTAGTTGGGGTCCGACACAGATAGTTGCCACGGTCTCGTCGGGTTCTTCATCTGGCGTGGCCAAAGTCCAACAAAATGGGTTGTGGTCAAATTCACTTCAATTTTCAGTGAACAATGCGACGATTGCCAGCATATCTCCCACCAGCGGCGTGGAAGGAACGCAAGTGACGATTGTTGGATCAGGCTTCGGGACCGCGCAAGGCAGCGGCCAAGTATGGTTGGGAACTGCAAACGGAGTTGTGACAAGCTGGAGCGACGGACAGGTCATTGCTACCGTGGCATCAGGCTCGGCATCGGGAAATGCGCAAATCCTCCAAAATGGGGTGTGGAGTAATGCGATTGGCTTCAATGTGAACACTCCGCAAATAAGCAGCGTCAGCCCGAGCGCGGGTGCGCCCGGAACATCCGTGACGATTTATGGGAACGGTTTCGGCAGCTCTCAAGGCAGTGGAACTGTTACCCTTGGCAGCATCAATGGATTGGTCAGCAGTTGGAGCGACAGCCGTGTGGTCGCGCAAGTCGCTTCCGGCTCTCAGAATGGAACCGTGCAAATATCGCAAAACGGCTCGTCGAGCAATACCTTGAATTTCAGTGTCCCGACCTCTGGCACTACGACGAATGCACACATCACTCCCAATTTAATTAGCATGGTTGTCGGCGATACGCGCAATCTGCAAGTTCTCGACTCAAATGGTGCAGTCATCCATGGGTTGACGTGGACCATAACCGATCCGACGGTCGCCAGCCTTTCGACTGACGATCCGCCAATCTTAACTGCACTCGCCGCAGGCAAAGTTACTATCAGCGCAGGAGACGGCTCCGCCAGCCTGACCGTTTATCCCGGGCCAGCGCTATCCCAGGGAACAATCCAATGGTCTGATCCAGGGGACGGTTCCGGAGTGGTGAGCATCATACCTGCGGTCCCGAGTTCGACCGGTGTCGCAGACGTGTTTGCTTTGCAATCGGACGGGAATGTGCAAGCAATTGCGAGCGACGGGACCGTGGCGTGGACGGCGTCCGTTGGAACCGACAGCACTTTGTTGCCCGATTTTCAGGGCGGGTTGGTCGCTGTTGAAAATCAAAGTTCTTCTCAACCCCAAATTCAGCGTTTTGATGGCTTGACCGGGCAACCATATCCGCCTTACCAGGCCAGCCCACTGCCCTCAAAGGTACTTGTGCATACAGACGGCACAATCTTCACCGCCGTAACCAACAGCGATAGCAGCGTCTCGATCGCAGGGATCAATCCAACGACCGGTACGCCGAGGTTCGGCGTATCGCTTGAGAGTTCCACTAGCTCTTTCAGCTCCGATTGCCCCGACTCTTTTGGGACGGGGTCCGGTGGGACTCACAGCGGCAGCCCAACCGTAGGTCAAGGCATTATCGCTGGAGATGGTTTCGCCTATTTCCCTTATGGATTTACGGTTTCCTCAGGGTCCTGCGTAGCGGGTGGAGGGGTACAGACCTTTACCAACCACTACGAAGTGCACTCCAGGATGATGCGTGTCGGCAGCGACGGATCTAAATTGGAGATAACGCTCGGAGACTGGGCTGACGATTCGACTCTAACGGAAAACTCCGGCTGTCCAGCCGGAGAATGCTTTGCCTCAACCGGTGCGATTCCCTCTGGAGGTAGTGTGCCCCTCGGAACACTAGTGACCAATGCCGACCAGGGAGTCCTTTACTCGTGGGGCACAGCCCTTTGCACACCTGGAGGGCCCCAGCCATCCGTCTGTACTCCTGAATTCGCCATCACTGCCATTGATGCCAACGGCAACGCCTCTACGAGTCCGACCGCGATGGGAGGCTATCTCAACTTTGGTTATAGTCAGGCAGTCTCTCCGGTGCAGCCAATCCTTCAGGCCCAAAATGGAGATTTCATCGGGACGCTTTATGATCCCCAGAGCGGAGATTCCAGCATCGTCAATTTTGACCAATCTGGCAACCAAAAATGGGGCGTCGCAGGAGACTACCAGCCGCAGATCGCGACCGCCGATGGGGGATTGATCGCAACCTCGCAGTCCGGCTCAGCCGTAACCTTCGACGCCAACGGCAACTCCACGGGCCAGATGGCCAGTCTGCCGACTAAAGGATGGCTTGGGGATTCTTATCAGCAGGGTTCCTCTAACACCATTCAGTCAATAATGCCCGTCCCGGTCAACCCAGCAACTACCCTATGGGCATTCCTCGGGGGAAATCCTTCCGGCAAGGGTACTGCGGCCGACGATGTATTTCGATTAGGCGGCCCAACGACAACCAAGCTCACCTTTAACGGTACGCCACGTACCTCCTGTCTAGATCCGTTCGGGACAATTATCGACGTTACATACTATGGTTACGCGGAATGTGCGTGGTACACCCTCCTTGATCACGGGAATCCTCCAAAGCCGATCAAGCGGGCGGGCATAATTATCAACGAGTCCTTCGGCATCCCTAAAATAGGCGGGGGAAATTTCTCTATTTCCCTACAACAGGGACCTGGAGCAACCCTTTTTGGTCCCGCGTTGGGTAAGCTGCTTGATAACCTTGTTTGGGGTTCCAAAATACAGCCCATTCCGGCTGGATATTACTATCTAGTACAGCAAACCCAAACTCTGCTTAAGACCGGGGCTACTGTGCGGGTAAATTGCCTCGACTATGAGGCCACAGATGTGTCGGTAACTGACGTCACTAACAACCCAAACCCCCCATGTGCAAGACAATGAAACCTGTCCGTCAAGAGATTCTATGAAGAGATTGAAATTCGCTTCGATCAGCCTGCTAATGCTCGTGGCCACCCGTTTGGAAGCCGGAACCTACACCCCGTCGTCTTCATATATCCAGGTGCATGACTTCGTGATCACGGGTCAGGCACCAAATGTCCTCTACGAAACTGCGGAGAAATATCAAGTCGTCATCGGGATTTATGGAACTTTTGTCAATTATCAGGCGCGCCCAGTTAACATCTCTATCAAGAATGGAACCCTTAAAGATGTCTTTGACGCCGTAGTGAGCGCAGATCCGCAACTGGAATGGCACGAGACCAAAAAAGGGTCTGTCCACTTCATCAACCGGCGCGCTCCCCTCCCGCTAATGGATGTCATAGTGGAATCATTTGACGCTCGGAATCCGAAATCCGGTGACATGTACGGTCTCGTGAGCAATATCCCCGAGATCCACCGTTGGTTACGGATACACAAATGCCCCACCGAAGCCACCACTATGATGGCCGGATCGGGACAAACCCAATGGGAGGATTTCTCGGTGCATGCGAGGAACGTCCCTCTCTTTTCGATATTTGATGAGGTAGCAGCCAAGTCTCACACATATTTTTGGTCTGTTATGCAGATCGGCTCTCATTCATGCGCCATTAATATGCAGTTGAGGGAACCCGAGCCTTGGAGAAAGCGACCTTGAGTACAGAGATCCTTTTCTCATCGTGCAGGTAAATAATCCGCCATCCCACTGCGTGGCTCCCGGGCCCCTTCCTTTTCAACCACTTACATCCACACAATGCACAACTTTGCCACTAAACCTGCAAAACACCCCTTTCGTTGGGTAACTCGTGTAATTACCTAACGTCTTCAATAGGATACCTGTATCCCAACCTCGCACCATAGTGGGGAGTTATGGGTTTAGCCAAGAGCTAGAAGCTAAGAGCTAAGAGCGTCGAACGAAAGTGAGACTATGCACAAGCCAGTTAAGTATGTCGAGAAAGCAGTCACGGTTGCTGCCACCGGAGCGTGGGCAGTTTTCGAGCGGCTCAACCGGGTTAAGCCCAATCCTTCTCCCAAGCCGAAGTGGTCGGATAAGCCGCTGCTGAAGTCTTATGAAAAGTCGAAGCCGCCGTTGGGATGGCCGCGCCAGACTGACTCGCTGTGCCCGAAGTGCGTGCCGGAAATTCGCCAGCAGATTTTGGATGGCAAGCTGCCGCTCGAAATCCTGATGAACGAAAAAGCCGGAGAGATCAAGGCGCAGATCATCGAGCGCGACGGCAAGATTTTGATGGTGAAAGACTGTCCGATACACGGGCACTTCGAAGATGTGATGTCGATGGACACGGAATTTTCCGAGCATCTTGAAGAAGTGTTTCCCGGCCGCGATATTCGCGCGCATAACGACGAGAAGCTGCATCATCACGGGTCTTCTACTGTTAAGTACGGTCGGGGTTCTGTTCTCACGATAGATTTGACCAACCGCTGCAACATGATGTGCGATCCCTGTTTCATGGACGCCAACCAGGTCGGCTTCGTGCACGAACTGAGCTGGGAAGACATCAAGACGATGCTCGACAACGCGATCACGATCAAGCCGCGGCGTCAGATGTCGGTGCAGTTTTCGGGAGGCGAGCCGACGCTGTCTCCTTATTTCCTGGATGCTGTGCGCTACGCCCGCAAAGTCGGATACAACAGCGTTCAGGCCGCAACCAACGGAATCGAATTCGCCAAGAGTTTGGAATTTGCCCAACAGGCCGCCGAAGCCGGGATGCGCTATGCGTATCTGCAATTCGATGGCATCGGCAACGCCGCCAACGCGCATAGAAAAGTCGGCAACCTGTTCGACGTAAAACTGAAAGCGATCGACAACCTGCACAAGGCGGGAGTGGAGATCGTCCCGGTCGTGACGATCGTGAACGGCATCAACAACGAACAAGTAGGACGCATCATAAAATTCGCGTTAGACAATCCAAAGAAAATCGGATTCCTGAGCTTCCAACCAGTAAGCTTCACCGGCCGCGACGAAGCCATAACCGACGACCGCCGAGTAGCCCAACGCTACACGCTCTCCCATCTAGCCCACGACGTAAAAGGTCAAACAGGATTAGGCCAACCCGCCCGCGACTGGTTCCCCATCAGCTTCATGAGCACCTTCAGCGACTGGGCCGATCTGATGCACGTAGAAGATCAAAACAACGACTGGGGCCAACTCTCCTGCGGTTGCCATCCTAATTGTGGGACGGGGATGGCTTTGATGATTGATAAGGAGACTAAGGAGGCGGTGCCCGTTACTGCATTCTTGAAGGGCGATCAACTGGCTAAGGATATTGCCAAAGTAAACGATGCGGCTCGTGGGAAGTTTCTGACGATTGTGGGGATGGCGCTTTGTTTGATGAAGAATTACGATCCGTTCCAGTCGCCGACTCATTTTAAGTTGATGGATTTGCTGAAGAAGTTCGACAAGAACTTTAATGCTACTGGGAAGAATTACGGGAAGGTTGGTCCGGATCGCACGATTGATGACGTTATGAAGCGGCGTCAGGATCGGTGGAACTTCCTCTTCATCGCAGGGATGTGGTTTCAGGACCTATTCAATTACGACTTCCGGCGGACTGAGCAGTGCATTATTCCGTACGCGACGCAGGAAGGCGAGATTTCGTTCTGCGCTTACAACACCGGCGTCGGCTGGCGGAACATTATCGAGAAGATGCACATGACGGCTACGCTCACCAAATGGTACGAAGAGCATGGGCGGCACGAGATCTTTGCCGGCGGAAAGAACGTGAAGATGGAGTCGGTTGAGCATGGACTGTTGCTCAAAGACGAAATTGTCACGTACGAGGAGCAGCGCGATCTGGACAAGCTTGGTATCGCGAAGAATGCTCGCGAAGAGAAGACACGGGCACGCGATCTGAAACAGAAGAATGATCCGGCCTACAACGCGCGTATGGCTTCGCTCTATCGCGAAGTAGTGCTTAAAGAGAAGCCAGTGGTTGCCGAGGGCGGATTTATTCCTTTGGGCGCGCTGACTGGTCCCGCCAAGCCTGCGGTTGAAGTGGGCGAGCCAGTCGCCGGGGACTGACACCCGTCGTTTGGTCGTTCGTCGTTGGTCGTTCGGAAATCTAAGGCCGCCTCGAAAGGGCGGCTTTTCTTTTTGCCTTACGTGTCAAGGGCCTTGTCACTTCTGGGGTTTCGGTAGCATCATAATATTGACATGGCAAAATATTTTGCTCTCTTGTTGGTTTGTCTTTTCGCATCGTTGGCTGCGGGGACGTCTACTCCTGTGCTGGTGGAACTGTTTACTTCTGAAGGGTGCTCGAGCTGTCCGCCTGCGGATGCTTTGCTGCAATCGTTAGACCGGACACAGCCTCTGGAGGGAGCGCAGTTGATCGTCCTCAGTGAGCACGTGACTTATTGGAATCACGATGGTTGGGTCGACCGCTATTCTTCGGACCAACTTACAGGCCGTCAGGCCGATTATGTCAAACATTTTGGTGTGGACGGGAGCTATACGCCGGAGATGGTTGTTGATGGTGAGAGCGAATTCGTTCCGGGCAACGCCGCGAAAACGCAGCAGGCTCTCGAAAAAGCCCGCGGTGAGCCGAAGCTGGCGGTGCGAGTTCCGTCGGTTTCGATTGCAAGTCCCGACACGATCAAGGCCCGGGTTGAAGTCGATGCCTTGCCGGATTCGTTCAATGTTCGCAAGGCGGAAGTTTATGTCGTTATCGCACTTCGTCAAGCGGAGTCGCAAGTGGCGCACGGGGAAAACGGCGGAAAGCATTTATCCCACGTAAATGTTGTACAGAAACTGACCAAGATCGGGACCGTGGAAAAAGGAAAAAGCTTTGCCGATGACATTCAGCTGAAGCTGGCTGCTGGAGACGAGCCCGGTAATATCCGGGTCATAGCTTTTGTTCAACAGCCAGGTGCCGGAAAGATATTGGGTTCAACGATGGTCGATGCCGTTTCCGCGCATTGACTGTTTGGCGATTCAGGCGGTCTTTTTTCGCCGAGAACTGCGGGGCTGAACCTTCCTCCTCTTCAACGGTTGAACGTCTCGGATGATAGCGACCTCTTCAGCCGGGTGGCGTTTGACTAAAGTCGCGTTTGGGATTGCCTCTGGAGTAAACAGGCGGCCCACGTAATCGTCCTTGCACTCCACCGAGCAGAAATGAACAGCCAAAGGATAAACGGCACTTGGCCGATCCCATGCTGAGAGAATCGTAACTTCCCTCCGGGCAGAAGCGGCCCCGAGTGCCTGGGCCGCGAGACCTAGTACCCAAACATCGGAAGCTTCTTTCACAGCGCCGCAGGAATCACAAACGTATTGAATCATGAGAGCACCTCGGAGCCAGATGAGATGAACGATTCGGTTCAGCCGTTGCATGATGATTTCATGAGTCGTTGAATGGCTCGCGTCGGGTCTCAGGTATACTTCCGGCGAAAGGATCGCCGATCTTGATCAAAAGCACGATAGTTGCTGCCTTAGGCGGGCTGCTGTTCGGTTTCGACACTGCCGTCATCGCCGGCACTACGAGTGCGCTGACCCAGACTTACCATCTTTCGCCGGTTTTCTTGGGGATCACGGTTGCCGCAGCGCTTTGGGGAACGATCGTCGGAGCGATGTCCGCGGGAATTCCGGGCGACCGCTATGGGCGGCGCGACAGCTTGAGAATCATGGCGGTGCTTTATTTCGTTTCCGCAGTTGGGTGCGCGTTTGCCTGGAACTGGCCGGCACTAGTGTTTTTTCGGTTCATTGGCGGACTGGGAATCGGCGGATCGTCGGTGCTTGGTCCGACGTACATCGCGGAGATTGCTCCGGCTAAACAACGAGGGCGGCTCGTCGGCTTTTTTCAATTCAACGTCGTTTTGGGGATCTTGCTGGCCTATCTCTCGAACTACCTGCTTGGACTGGCTCACCGCGGAGTCAATGAATGGCGATGGAAGCTTGGCATTGCCGCAGTCCCGGCTGCGTTTTTCTTCTTCGCGTTGTTTGGCATTCCCAGAAGTCCGCGATGGCTGGTGAAGAAGGGGAGAATAGAAGAGGCCAGAGAGGTATTGCGCCAAACCGATCCTGAAAATGCCGAGCCGGAGTTGAAGGAAATCATGGCATCGATCGACTCGAGTTCCGTTGCCAATGAGCCGCTATTCTCGCGCAAGTATCGGTTGCCGATTTTTCTGGCTGTCTCTATCGGCATCTTTAATCAATTGGCCGGGATCAATGCCATTCTCTATTACCTGAATGACATTTTTGCGCAGGCCGGCTTCAGCAAAGTTTCAGGAGACATTCAAGCGGTCGCAATTGGCGCGACAAATCTGATGTTTACCATGCTTGCCATGTCGGTAATCGACCGGATCGGACGTAAAACTCTTCTGCTAATCGGCTCGGTCGGGACCGCCGCGTGTCTAGCGGGCGTGGCGATGATCTTTTTTACGGGGAAGCACCAGGCCCTTTTGGTTTGGCTTCTGATTGGTTACATCGCGTTCTTTGCGTTCTCCCAAGGAGCGGTCATATGGGTATACATCAGCGAGGTGTTTCCTAACAGCGTGCGCGCCAAAGGACAGAGTTTGGGCAGCTTTTCGCATTGGTTTATGAACGCGCTGATTTCCGGGATATTCCCGCTGATGGCGGCGTCTTCCGGTGGTTATCCTTTTGTGTTTTTTTCGGTGATGATGGTGGTGCAGTTCTTTGTGGTGGCGTACTTCTATCCGGAGACGAAGGGATTCTCGCTTGAGGAGGTTCAGAGGAGGATGGAGACGGCGTGAGTGCTAGTGACTGCAGCGGCTAAAGCCGTCGTTTAGGTTAAGCGGTTATGGCAGCGGTGAACCGCTGCGCCACCCAAAAACAATTGCAATGTCGCGATCTGGCCGGATTATTTCTTATAATGTGACGTGGCTTAACGGCCCTAAAACAACTGATGCTCGCGCCCCTTACAGAGTTCGCACCTGATTTCCGCAGTGGTTTTCTGCGGAGTTTATTTTTGTTGATCGCCATTTCTCTGGCGCTTTTTGGGTGCCCGCTTCACGGGCAAAATCCTAGAGGAGCGTTGGTTGGAAAGGTGCTCGACTCTACGGGAGCTCGCGTTGGCGGTGCTGTTGTAACTTTGAGTCAGGCTGCGACCGGGTTCAAACGGCAGACGGTCGCAAATCGTGATGGAGAATTCGCGATCCAGTCGTTGCTACCCGGGCGTTATGAAGTGCGCGCCAATGCCTCTGGATTCGCCTCGACCGAAGTTGAAGTTAATATTGCCGTAAGCTCAACGCCGAGTATTTCGTTGACGCTGGTGCCGGGACCGGTCAAGGAGTCCATCGATGTAAGAGGACAAACTTCGCCGACCGTCCAGACCACCAGCAGCGAGATTAGCGCGATTATTAGCTCGAAGGAGTTGGAATCGGTTCCGCTGGCGCACCGCAGTTTTGCCAACATCGCGTTTCTGGCGCCGATGACGGAGCCCGTCGAGCCGTCTGATCCAACCAAGGCGCGGATAACCGCCGTATCTTTTGCCGGAAGTTCCGGCCTGGATGTAGACGTGTCGGTAGACGGCGGCGACAATAACGACGATTACATTGGAGGGTTTTTACAGAACTATTCTCCGGAAGCGATTGAGGAATTCTCGGTTCGGACGGCACAGGTGAACGCGGACACTTCGCGGACGAACGGAGGGTCGGTAATCATAAGCACCCGGCGTGGGAGTAATGACTGGCATGGATTGTCTTCTTTGTTTCTGCGTGCAACGGCCCTCAACGCGCGGAATGAAATTGACAATCCGGAACCGGATCCGAAACAGCCCTATTCCCGGCAGGATGGCGTGTTCGCCATCGGAGGTCCGATCAAGCGAAACAAGCTTTGGTTATTTTCCTCGTTTGAGTACGTCACCGAGGGTGCAAGCGTAGCCTATAGCGCGAATAGTCAGGCGCAGTTTAATGCACTCTCCCAATTAGCTTCGCAGGGATTGATTCCTCGGGTCAGTTCGATTGCGGGTCCGACATCCGTTGGAGTCCCGTTTCACGACACGCTGTTCACGACGCGTTTCGATTACGCACAATCGGCAAAGTCGCAGTGGTTCCTGCGAGGCTCGATCGACCGCAATGACACACGGAACAATCTGGTGCAGCAAGCCACGCTGCCTTCCACCGGCGCATTCACGCGCTCGAATTTTTACAGCGTGCTGCTGGATAACCAGTTTCAATTCAGTTCAACGTGGCTGGCCAATTTGACGATGCAAGCAAATGGATTCGCCAATTCGCAGACCAGGAATTCAGACATTGGGCAGGCGCTGGCATTTCCCTTCAGCGCCACGAGTCAAACTACTTCCGGCTTTGAGACTTACGGTGACAACCAATTCATCACTCCAATCACGGCGTTTCCCATACTTCGCAACCAGCAAAAATATCAGGTGCGCTATGACGTGGCTCATAGCATGAGGACGCACTCGCCGCACTTCGGGATTAACTTTATCCATGAGCCGGTGTTTGACGGAGCTTTTGCGGGGACTCCCGAGAATCTTCACGGCTTTACGTTTGATCCAACTTTTTATTTGGCGAATCCTCAGCGGTTCACTGACGACTACAACTGCACGGCAAATGCTTCTCCTGACACTACCTGTCAGGATTCGGGCGCGGTGAATGGAAGCTTTTCGCAGAATGTTCAGCGGCTTGGAGTGTACGCGCAAGATTCGTGGCGAATTACGCCATCGTTCACACTGAATTATGGGGTGCGGTATGACACAACGTTTGGGCTGTTCACAGCGGAAGGGCGTGATCAGTCCCATAATTGGTCATATCAGGAATTGCAGAGCCTCGGAATTCCGTTGGTCAAGGGGATTCCTCACGACTATCGAAAGGCAATCGCGCCGCGACTCGGAATTGCATATGCTCCGGGCGGGTCGGTAAACACGGTCATTCGTGCCGGGATAGGCATGTACTACAACGATCTTTCACAGAATGGATGGGTTAATGCTTTCCAAAACGTGAATGGAGGTCCCCACAGCACGCAAGGGGCGGTGATTGATCCGAACTATCACACTCCCTATGCGCTGCAAACGAGCGCCGCAGTCGAACACAGATTCGGAAATTCGTGGCTGCTGAATGTTCAATTCGAGCATCAGGAAGGGAATCATCAATACCAGCGATATGAATACGTCGCCGGATTTACCCTTCCCGCGGATGCGCCGAACGTTTCGGTTTTTAGATCCGGAAACCGTTCCAGTTATAACGGACTTGCATTTCAGATCCAGCACAGCTTCTCAAAGCGCTTTGAGTTGAACGCGCATTACACATTATCGAGCGCCACCACATACGGGGCCGTCCTGGGGGAACTGTTCGACTATGTCAACGGCGTAAGTGATGTGAATAATGCTTTTGCGCCAGGAGATCACGGGCCGTCTGGAGAAGATGTGCGGCACCGGGCAGTGATCGCGGGAATTTTGCACTTGCCGGGTGCCTTCGAGGTCAGCACTTTTTCGCAGTTCGAGAGTGCGCGACCGTTTACGTTGACGACGCCGGTGGACATCAATGACGATGGCAATCCGCTCAATGATCGCGCGGTGGTGAATGGCGTTCAAACCAGGATGGATGAATTTCGCGGGAAGGCCTACATCCAAATAGACCTTCGGGTGAGCCGGCCGATTAAGTTTACCGACAGTGTTACGCTCCGCCCATTTGTTGAAGTGTTTAATCTGTTTAACCGGTCGAATGCTGGAGCCAATTACGTTACTGACATTTCCGCCTTGCCGACCCCGGTCAATAATCTTTCCAACGCCACGTCTCTGTGCATGAATCCGCCGTCGTGCAGCACCATGCAACCGATCACGAGTCTGAATCAATTGAAATTTCCGGCGGGAACGCTGGGAGATTTCTTCGGTCCGGGCACCAACGTGGGGATTCCGTTGGCTGCGCAGTTCGGATTCCAATTGACCTTCTGAACTCTCCCGTTTGCGATGTTAGTATTGCGCGTGGAGCCCTCCGCAAAAATCCCTATTTTAAGGAGAACACTTTGGGAAACCCATTTGTGCATGTTGAACTGAACACCACTGATGTCGGGAAGGCAAAAGATTTTTACGGGAAACTATTCGACTGGAAACTCGAGGATGTTCCAGGACCGTTTCCTTACACTATGATCGGCGTTGGAAAAGGAACCGGGGGAGGAATGCTGAAGCATCCTGTACCTGGAGCGCCTTCATCGTGGCTTGCGTACGTAGATGTCGATGACATTGCGGCATCCACCCAAAAGGCCAAATCTCTCGGCGCAACCATCATGAAGGATGTGACCGAGGTGCCGGGTTTCGGGTGGCTGAGCATCATCGTTGACCCTACCGGGGCTTGCCTCGGTCTTTGGAAGGCGAAAGGCTAGGAAGAGTGACGGGGAGCAACTTAGGAAGGCCCGACTTTCAGTCGGGCCGCGTCCCCTCGAAAAAGCCAGTGATCGCAGCGCTGAAGCGCTGCGCGACCCTAACTCTGACCAAGCGAGGTTAATACTTCACGATTGCGGCGAACGATGCGGGATCCAAGCTTGCGCCGCCGACCAAGGCACCATCGATCTCGGGTTCTGCCATCAGGGCTTTTGCATTTTCTGGTTTTACTGAACCGCCGTACAGAATGCGAAGATTTTCGGCAAACTCGTCGCCGAAGGTTTTCGCTGCTTCTCCGCGGATAAGAATATGGGCTTCGGCGGCGAGTTGGGGCGTTGCGGTCTTGCCTGTCCCAATTGCCCACACGGGTTCATAAGCGATCACCATCGGTGCTGCTTTCTTCGCCGAGATCGCATGGAATGCCCGTAAGCATTGGCGGCGCAGGACATCTTCGGTGAGTCCTGACTCGCGTTCTTCCAGAACTTCTCCGACGCAGACGATGGGAACGAGTCCAGCTTCGAGGGCAGCTTTGAGTTTCAAATTCACAGTGTCGTCAGTCTCCCCGAAATATTGGCGGCGTTCTGAGTGGCCGATGATCACGTGGGTGCATTCGGCGGCGAGCAGCATATCGGCGGAAATTTCTCCGGTGAAGGCGCCTTCCTTTTGCCAATAAAGATTCTGACCGCCGAGTGAGACTTGCGATCCGATCGAGGCCTCGACTGCGGCGTGCAGACAAACAAATGGCGGGCAAACAACAATCTCATCCCGATTATGGTCGGCTACTAGTGGAAGGAACTTGTTGAAAAACGCGAGAGTCTGTTCGGGCGTCTTGTACATCTTCCAGTTTGCGGCCATTAATTTCTTACGAGCCATGGTTACTCCGAATGGGGATTTAGTGTCGGCAAACAATGATAAACGCAGCCACTGCGACGCGGACGCGGGCGTCCACGCCACACCAGCGCTTCATCCCTTTTCGGTTAAAGCTTCTACTCCTGGAAGTTTCTTGCCTTCGAGAAATTCCAGCGAAGCGCCGCCGCCGGTTGAGATGTGAGTGATTTTGTCGGCGACTCCGGCGGAGTGCACAGCTGCAACCGAATCTCCGCCGCCCACGATCGAAATCGCCGCGCCGTTGTCGGCAATGGCTCGTGCGACCTTGAAGGTGCCGCGGGAGAAGGGCGAGACCTCGAAGACTCCCATGGGGCCATTCCAGATAATGGTGCGGGCATCGGAGATTTCTTCGCAGTAGGCTTCGATGGTCTTCGGTCCAATATCGAGTCCCATGAGATTGTCGGGGATGGGTTCGCCTTCGTGGATGGTCTTGACGAGGGCATTGACCTCTATTTTGTCGGCGGCAAGGTGATCGGTTGGCAGCAGGAGTTTAACTTTGCGGGCCTTTGCTTCTTTTATAATTTCACGCGCCAGGTCGAGCTTGTCGTCTTCGACGCGCGATTTTCCGACGTGCTTTCCTTCGGCCTTGAGGAACGTGTAAGCCATGGCGCCACCGATGATGAGCACGTCAACTTTCGTGAGCAGGTTCTGAATGACAGCAATTTTGTCGCTGACTTTCGCGCCCCCAAGGATCGCGACGAAAGGCTTTTCAGGATCCTGCAAGGCCTTTCCCAAATAGTCGAGTTCCTTCTGCATCAGAAGGCCGGCTGCGGACTTCTGTATAAATTTCGTGATGCCGACAGTGGATGCATGCGCGCGATGGGCGGCGCCGAAAGCGTCGTTCACGTACCAGTCGGCGAGGTTGGCTAGTTGTTTGGAGAACTTTTCGTCGTTAGCTTCTTCTTCGGGATGGAATCGAAGATTCTCCAGAAGCAGACTCTGACCTTTCTCAAGCTTGCCCGCCATCTCCTCGGCCTCAAGTCCGACACACTCTGGGCAGAAACCTACGTTCTCGCCGCGCGCGAGTTCCCTATCCAGAAGCATGCGCAAACGTTCGGCGACCGGCTTGAGGCTCATTTTTGGATTGGGCTTGCCCTGGGGACGACCCAAATGCGAAGCCAGAATCAGCCGCGCCCCGCGACGCAGAGCATATTCAATAGTCGGCAGGGTCTCGCGGATGCGCGTATCGTCCATGACTCGCCCATCTTCGAGCGGCACATTGAAATCGACGCGCAGGAATATCCGATGATCGTTAACTTCGAGATCGCGGATGGAAAGCTTTGCCATGCTAGTTCACCTATGGAGGAGAGGATTAGAATCTGGCCTGTACACTTCCCAGACATTCAGAAAGGTAGGGCACGACTTCCAGCCGTGCCGTAAGTTCACCAAAGCTAACTATCGGCCCGACTGAAAGTCGGGCCCTTCCCATTTGGAACATCCCGTCCCATGCAGCAAACCGCATACTCCGCCGCGTCTTCCAATCTCAGAGGCCCTTGCTCGCCATGTAGTTGATCAGATCCCGAACTCGGCTGGAGTATCCCCACTCGTTGTCATACCAGGAAATTACTTTCACGCAGCTTCCCGCCACCACGCGGGTCATAGGGGCGTCCACTATAGACGAACGGCCATCGCCCTTGAAATCGGCGGAGACGAGTTCATTTTCTTCGTAGCCTAGATATCCTTTCAACGGGCCGCTTTCAGAGGCTTTCTTCAGAGCCGCGTTTACTTGTTCGGCAGTTGTTTTCTTCTCCACGAACGCAACCAAATCGACGACAGAAACATTTGGCGTAGGCACACGCATGGAAAATCCATCCAGCTTGCCGTCGAGTTCGGGAATGACGAGACGCAAAGCTTTGGCCGCGCCGGTTGACGTAGGAATCATGGAGATTGCCGCGGCACGTGCCCGACGTAAATCTTTATGCGGAAAATCCAAAATTACCTGATCGTTGGTGTAAGAGTGAATCGTCGTCATCGTGCCGCAGACAATTTTGAATTCGTCATTGACGACTTTCGCGATGGGTGCAAGGCAATTCGTAGTGCAGGAGGCATTCGAAATAATGTGGTGCTTGGCTGGATCGTACGCCTGATGATTGACTCCGAGCACGACGGTGAAATCTTCGTTCTTGGCGGGAGCGGAAATGATGACTTTTTTCACCGGTCCCCGCATGTGCTTCTTCGCGTCGGCTGCGTCGGTGAATCGTCCGGTGGATTCCACTACCACTTGAGCGCCAACCGATTCCCACGGCAACTTTGCGGGATCTTTCTCGGCAAATACCTTGATGGTGCGGCCATCGATGCTGATGCTATCCGTCCCGGCGGAAATATTCTGCTTTAAATTTCCCAGGATCGAATCGTATTTCAGCAAATGGGCGAGCGTCTTTGGATCCGTGAGATCGTTCACCGCCACAAACTCTAGATTCGGATCGTTCAGGGATGCGCGTAAAACGTTGCGCCCGATGCGTCCGAACCCGTTAATGCCGACTTTCACCGCCATGTAGCCTCCAGAAGAGAGATGATGACACTAAGAAAATATCTGTTTTGTGAGAACAAAAAATACTAACAGGGGAAGGCACATGCGGCAAATAAAAGAAGCTCCCGCGCGCCTATTGCGGGTTGCGACCGATCGGATTTAATCGCGTCAAATCTATGTTCGCGTTGTCTTTTTTTAGACGAACTTTCCTATGCCTGATTCTCTTTATCTAAGCCTGTGGTTTCCGAATTCGGATGCCGACGAAATGTTGCCCCATGCATTGTCGGTGTTTCGACAATTTCCTTTTTCGGCGGAACGTCCGGGTATCACTTATTTGGCGGTTCATCCGGTTTCATGGAATGAACCTACTATTCTCGAACGGCGCTTTTATCCGGGCGTGACGCCTGAAGAGGCTGTATTGATTGCTTCCGACCTGCTGCACGAAGACTATGCGTATGAATTCGAGGCGTATTGGGATCTTTCGTTGCTATCGGATAACGGGGCGCAATGGATCCCGAAACCGTCTCTGGTGAGATTTGTTGTGCGCGGCGCGGAATTTGACGATCAAGCGAGCCAGCAGGAAGGACACATTCAAATCGATTTCGGAATGGATTCTCCGTTCTTGCAGGAGCAGGTTGAGCTCACAGCCAAAGCTGAGACGTCAGTGAGGGCGAATGTGCAGAAGTTGGTGGAATTCACGAATAAAGTCGAGAAGGCTTCAGGCGCAAGCGCGCGGTTGCTGTGGTCGGAGTCGGAAGAGAATTTTGCTCAGGAGTTGATATCTAGGTTGCAGAAGGTGCAGTGAGAGAAAAAGCATTAACCACAGAGGACACGAAGGGGTAATTATCCCTTGACAACAAGGTATACTAACACAGCCGTGGCGGGGTAGGATGGAGGATTTTTTGCTAGAACCAGAAAGGGCCAAACGCAAGTGCGTCCGGCCCTTTTCCTTAGGTGAGA
>Ga0073928_10005776_pt1 | contig 17100 bp, 16 predicted proteins | sample PaiPotPPA55metaG_FD_76969 | JGI IMG/M metagenome (GOLD analysis project Ga0073928, IMG submission 76969) | Iron sulfur acid spring bacterial and archeal communities from Banff, Canada, to study Microbial Dark Matter (Phase II) - Paint Pots PPA... ... | reverse complement strand
CCTTATTCGTCACATTGGTTGCAGCGGCAGCCGATGCCTCAACCTTGCTGGCCCAGGGACGAGTCGATGAAGCCCTCACAACCTTGCGCGCGAAAATCAGCGCCTCCCCCGGCGATGCTGAAGCGCAGAACCTTCTTTGCCGGGCATATTTCACGTTAGGGCAATGGGATCGCGGAATCGACGCATGCCAAAAGGCAATCTCTCTCGAACCGGGCAACAGCCGCTACCATTTGTCGTTAGGTCGGATTTACGGAGAAAAAGCCGACAAGTCTGGCTTTTTGACTGCCGCGGGGTTGGCGGGAAAGGTCAGGTCTGAGTTCGAGCAAGCCGTGCAACTCAACCCAAAGAGCGTTGATGCCCGAACCGACTTGGCGGAGTTTTATTTGGAGGCGCCTGGAATCGTCGGCGGCGGGCGCGACAAAGCGCAGGCTCAAGCCCAGAGCCTTGCCGGCCTCGATCCAGCCAAAGCCCACTGGGTGAATGGCCGCCTTGCGGAAAAGAAAAAAGATTTTAAGGCCGCCGAGGACGAATACAAGGCAGCTATCGAAGCCACCCATGGCAACGCAAACTCCTGGCTAAATCTGGCGATCTTTTACCGGCATATGGGCCGTCTTGATGACATGGACAATGCCATTCAGCATGCTGCGGCCTCGCAGATAGATCGAACTGGCGCGCTGGTGGATGCAGCCGAGCTTCTGATCCGCACCAAACGCAATAGTCCAGAGTCCGCACGGCTGCTGCGTCAATATCTTTCTTCGGAGTCCACCGTCGAGCAAGCGCCAGTATTTAAAGCTCACTACTCATTGGGAACAGTTTTGGAACAACAGGGGAATAAGCAAGGTGCGGCTGAGGAGTATCGAGCGGCATTGTCTTTGGCGAGCGAGTTTTCACCAGCCCATGAAGCCTTGGATCGGATCAATCGTTAGAAGCGGGAGAGTTCCTTTGTGTACCTTTGTGGTTAGCCGCTTTTCCTATCCGTTAAAACCACAGCGGACGCGAAGTGCACAGAAAAATTAGAATTTCATGACTTGGAAGGTGATTCTGATGAACGCTCAGTTACGCACTCTGTTTTTGCCTTTTCTTCTTTTTTTCTCACTTACTGCGGTGGCCGAACCTCTATCCTTGAAGCACGCCGTTGAACTTGCGATCAGCCACAGTGTGGTTATCGGAACCAGTCAAGAAGACGAGCAGCGCGCCTTCGCGACCTATCGCGAAGCCAAAGATTCGTGGGTGCCTCAACTAGTGGTTGGATCCGGCCTGGGAGCGACTTGGGGATTCCCGCTGAGCCTTGAGGGGGCTGCCCCGTCGATTCTGAACGTCAATGCACAATCATCTGTGATCAACCCAGCATTGCGCGAATTCACTCGGGCGGCCAAGACTGAATGGCAGGCGACGACGATCCAAACAAAAGACCAACGGCTTCAACTCATCCAGGACACCGTCTTGACCTACGCGGAACTCGCCAAATGGGAAACTCTCATCGATCATTTGCGGCAGGAACAATCGGACGCGCTCCGAATTGAGAACCTCGTAGATCAACGAATTCGCGAAGGCGTGGATAATCCGCTGGAGAGAAATCAAGCGCGACTGACGACAGCTCAAGCTCATCTTCGCGTAACCGAGGCGCAAGGTGCGATCGATGTTCTACACGAGAGGCTTTCGCAACTGACCGGCCTGCCAGCCTCTTCGATCGTGACCGCGCCCGGCTCGATTCCGGCGCTGCCAGAAATCAAGGAAGACACCGATGTGCCGGGAAAGGCAGCGCAGATCAGTCCGCTTGTGCAAACCGTCGAAACCCATGCCGTTGCCGCAGGATTCAGGGCGCGAGGGGAACATCGCGCGATGTGGCCGACGGTAGATTTCGCGGCCCAGTATGCGTTGTTATCGACTTTCAATAACTACGAGAACTATTTCAGGACAGGAAGCTTTCAACGAAACAACGCGACCATTGGAGTGGTTATCCGGTTTCCTTTTTTCAGCGTGGCCCAACACGCCCGCGCGGCAGGCGCTGACGCAGACTTGGTGCACGCCAAAAAGCAGGTGCAGATTGCGAAGAATCAGGTCTCTGCCGAGACGCTGAGAATGCAGCGAACCGTGGAGCAATTGCAGGCCGCCCATGAAGTAGCGGATATCTCTTATCAGATTGCTCAATCAAATCTGGACGCGGTGAAAATAAAAATGGATGCCGGGACAGCAACCCTTCATGAGGCAGTAGACGCGCGAACCCAAACAGCCGAACGTTACGACGCGCTGCAGGATGCCGACTTTCAATTGGAACGCGCGAGGATCAGTTTGTTACGGGCGACAGGGGAGTTGGAGGGGTGGGTGGAAGCGGCAAAATAGGCCTCCTCAGTGGGACGCCGAACAGGTGTCGATATCGCCCCTTAAGGCGTCAAAACCCCCATCTGGCGCAAACGGGTTTGACCCCGCGAACCGCCCCAATAGACTGGAAGTGCGAATCCTTGTGGCTCGAAACACTTGGAAACAGCGAGCCGGAGTGTACCCATTGAGACACCTTGGGACGGCCCAAAACGCGGTTATCGATGATAAGATAAGTTATTCAAACCTATGCCTTTAAAAACTTTGTTCCTGAATCCGCCTTCTTTTGAGAACTTTGATGGGGGCGCCGGCTCGCGCTGGCCCGCAACCCGCGAAATCGAATCCTACTGGTACCCGGTTTGGCTCGCTTATCCGGCTGGAATGCTTGAGGGGGCGAGACTGCTTGATGCCCCGCCGCATTACGTCTCCGCCGAAGAGACCATTAAAATCGCCGGTGAATACGAATTCCTGGTCCTTTATACCAGCACTCCAGGGTTCCCAGGCGACATCCGTCTAGTACGCAAAATCAAGGATGCCAATCCCAAGATCAAGATCGCTTTCGTTGGCCCGCACGTCACTGTTCTTCCTGAGCGTTCTTTAAGAGACGGCGCGGCGATCGATTTTATTTGCCGCAAAGAATTTGACTACTCCGTGGTGGAGTTCGCGCAGGGCAAGCCCCTGGAAGAGATCATGGGAATCTCTTATCTGAAAGATGGATCGGTGGTTCACAATCCTGATCGTCCGCAGCTTCAGGACCTTGATTCCCTTCCCCATGTGACCGACGTTTACAACCGCGATCTGGATGTCCGGCGCTACAACGTGCCGTTTTTGCTCAATCCTTACGTTTCGCTTTACACGACCCGGGGATGTCCCGCCCAATGCACCTTTTGCCTCTGGCCGCAGACGACCAGCGGACACGCATGGCGTAAACGGTCCACCGATGATGTTGCACAGGAGATGGCTAAGGCAAAAGAATACTGGCCCTATGTCAAAGAATTCTTTTTCGATGACGACACTTTCAATATTCAAAAAGCGCGAACGGTCGAACTTTGCGCGAAGCTTAAGCCGCTGAAACTTACCTGGTCCTGTACTTCGCGAGTGACCACGGATTTCGAGACTCTCAAGGCGATGAAGGAAGCAGGATGCCGCTTGCTCATCGTTGGGTATGAATCGGGCGATCCGCAAATCCTGAAAAATATTAAGAAAGGCGCAACTGTTGAGCGGGCTCGGCAATTTACGAAGGATTGCCACAAGCTAGGGTTAGTGATCCACGGCGACTTCATTCTGGGCCTGCCTGGAGAAACACGAGATACCATCAACAATACAATTGCGTTTGCGAAAGAATTGGACGTGGAAACGATTCAGGTTTCCGTGGCGCATGCATATCCCGGTACGGAACTTTACGATTACGCGACCAAGAACGGCTTCATGGTCGCGGACACAAAGATGGTCGACGAAGGCGGGCATCAACTGGCGCATATTCAATATCCTGGATTGCCAGCTGACGAGATCCTCGATTCGGTGCATCGTTTCTATGACGAATATTACTTCCGTCCAAAAGCAGCTTTCCGCATCTTGAGAAAAGCCGCATTCGACAGCGCTGACCGCAAACGGCTCTACAAGGAAGCAAAGGCATTCCTGAAAGTGCGCTCGATGCGTCACAAGTGGGTTAAAGATAAGCGGCACAACGACACCGTCGCGGCGGCAGAACCGGTCAAGGTTTAGTTCAGGTTACGTTGTGACTTCTAGCAAGTATTTAGTGCTGGCCGGCGTGACGGTTTGTGCGGCGGCCGGCGATTCCCTCCTCTCACGCGGCATGAAGGAAGTCGGAAGTATTTCCTTTCAGAATCTTTCCAGCATTATTCTGGCAATTCTGAATCCGTGGGTGGCCCTCGGAATTATATTTTTGCTGGGGTTCTTCGCCTCATATATGACCGCTCTTTCCTGGGCGGATCTCACCTATGTGCTTCCAGCGACATCCCTCGGGTATGTTCTGCTCGCATTGATAGCGAGATTTGTACTCCACGAGCAGATTTCGCTTACCCGGTGGCTTGGAATAGTTTTGATTTCAGCCGGAGTGGGGTTTGTCACTCGAGGGCCGGAACTCACTCATAATGCTAGCCGCGAACAAATCTCTCCCGCATCGACGCGGGCTCTTGCCGCGAGGCAAAAATGACGAAAGAGATTTACACTTGGGGAGCTATTTCGGCGATCGTCATCGCGTCGTGTGCTGGAGACGTTTTGCTCTCCCACGCCATGAAACAAGTCGGGGATGTTGGGGAACTATGTCGGCACAAGGGTCTGCTCACCGTTATAGGACGAATTCTTCGAAATCCGTGGTTTATCGGTGGCGTGTTGTGCATGACGATCGCTTTCTATAGTCTGCTGTTTGCGCTCTCCTGGGAAGACGTTAGCCTCGTAGGACCCGCGGCTGCGGCTCTGACTTTTGTGGCAAATGCGGTCGCCGCGAAAATCTTTCTCCATGAGAAAGTCGATCGCCGGAGATGGATTGCAGCGCTGTTAGTAGCGGGCGGAGTCTTGCTGCTGGCGGCGTAGGCGTCGCCTCAACTCCATGGAGGATCTTGGATCCGGCAGTATGCTTGCGGCTGACTGAGGTATCGCCACCATGGCACCAAAGCTTCTTCGACAGTAAATAGCCTACCTCCTGGCACCTCTTGGGACGCGACTATAAGAACGCGACGGCGATATTGCAATTTCCCATTAGGATAGAGACCACCCAACCATTGCATGTCCTGAGGTTGTCCCGAGGAGTTCGTTCGGGGCATTTTGCATGTGACAATGCCCTGGAATTCGAGCGCGCCAGCGTCACGCTGTCTTTCAATTGACTGCATCATCGCATCCGTTGGACGATCCGTTGTCCGAATGCAATTCGCCGGCAACGGCGGGGGTAACTCGCTAGAATCGAGTATGTCTCCCACTAAATTTGGAACACAGCTCCACGATGGTTCGATAAGGATCACCGTGGCAATCACCATAATGAACAAGCCCGCGACCAACCACCAGGGGATTCGAATTCGGCGACGCCTTGCCAGAACCGGGTGCGTTGCTCCGTAAACATTGCTCAGTGATTCCACCCGGTTTCCGCCGTTTGCTTCAGCTCTATCCAGGGTGTTTTCCAGTTGTCGCAAAACTTCGTTTTGCTCGTTGAGATCAAAATCCGAAGAAGTCGCCAGCGCGATGCTAATCGTGGCACGATTGGTTGATCCTGCACTTTCAATTCCAGATACGGCGACCGCCTGTCTCAGCTTTTCCGCTAAGAGCATGGCGTCCGAAACGCTTCCTCCGGGAGCCAGTATTAAGAACTGTCGCTCGCTATATCGTCCCACGTAATGGTAACGACGTACTGAGGCGTTCAGACGCTGCGCAATGTCTCCCAACGAAGGATTTTGCTTGGATTCCCCAGGTTCACGGTTTGTGTTAGGGAATGAGTCGACCCTGGCCAATAACACAGCGAGGTTGGTACCCGACGAAGTGCTTCTCGCCAGCTCACGGGTCAGCAATTCCATGATCGACTCTCGATTCCACACAGGCATCGATGAATCGTGAGTAGCTTCGGTTCGCATACAAGGGCCGGAAACTTCGGTCGGGAGTCCAAAGATGACGAAAGTCTAGCCAAACGCATCTGTCTGTACAACCGCAAAATGTGAGACGAAGAGGAAGAAAGTCGGGACTATTCGAATAGCCTCATCAGCCCTGTAGCGAGAAGATTTGGAAGTAGGAAGTTGGATTCCGAAAGCCCTGAGGCGCGAGCAACTACTTCTGCGGCGGCGTAGCCGCTTCTAACCGCGCCCTCCATTGTGGCTGGCCAGCCGGTCGCAGTCCAATCCCCAGCCAGAAAGAGTCGCGGCCAGATCGTCTCAGGCTTTGGACGATAGTCGTCGGCGCCAGGCAGCGGCGAGTAAGTTGCATGAACTTCTTTGATTACCGTGGACTTGACCAAGTTTGCGTCGCGAGCCTGCGGAAAGAACTCACATAACTCTGCTACAGCGAGGTCAATAATTTCACCTCGCGATTTCTCTACAAGTTTCTTCGACGCGCTCACTACTAACTCGACATAGCTTCCTGCATCGCTCCGGCTGGTTTCCAGCAGTCTAGATTTGTTAAACATCCATTGAATGTTCCGATCCAGAAGAACGGCATGATCAAGATCGGTGATCTGGCGGTCAAACCACAGGTGTATCCCTGTGATCGGGGATGTCTGGAACTTCGCCAATGAGAGCCGCAATGGCTCGGCGTCCGTTGTCTCTGGCAGCAGCTTGGACAAAATATCGAATGGGACCGCCGAAATCACGCTGTCAAATAACATGTTCTCGCCGCTTACCGACAACGTCACCGATTCGGATTCCGGGAGTAAAGACTCGACGCCAGCTCGCAATCGGACGTCCCCGCCGCGAGCTTTGATGTATTCTCCTGAGACGCTGTACAACTCAGTCAGTGGAACCGCGGGGATCCCCATCCGGCCTGCCTCAGGCGACTTCAAGAACGACTCGCGGATGACCTGCACGGCGTAGGGAATGGATACTCGATCCAAGTCCTCATTTAACGCGCTAACCAGCACTGTTTTCCAGAAACGTTCAATCGCGCCCTCCGTTTGATGATGCTCGCGCAACCATGTCAGGAATGACCCTCCGTTGTCTCGGGGCATTTTAGGAGCGAGCGCTGCCATGGCGTATGCAATGCTCAGTTTGTCGGCCGCACCGAGACAATCCACTCCAAGAAATGCTGGAGTCATATGGAAGGGAGCGGGGAGCGCGGAGGGACTCAGTATGGAAGCGCGCCCTCCGGGCTCAAGAAAGGTTAGCTGATCGTACCAGCGGATCTTATGCTGCACATGCAACCGCCGGTAGAAATCGATCAAATTCGTGCAGCAGCCCAGCAGCACGTGCTGGCAGTTGTCGACAGTTTCGCCGGTTCCCGGATGTTGGTACGAGGAAGCCCGTCCGCCGAGAAACGGACGGCGTTCAAAGACGGTGACATGAAATCCAATTTCGGCCAACGTGCAGCCTGCCGCCAAACCAGCCAATCCGCCTCCAATGATCGCAACTTTCAAACTTCTATTTCGAGGTCCCGCGAGGTTCTCAGACAAGGTAGAATCGTTCGTCAAGCGAGGCGTTTGAGGAAGCCCTTCCCAAGAATGGTAAGTTTCTCGGACGTGCTGAGGCTGATTTTGCCAGTGAAGACGTCGAAATCACGGCTAGCAATTTTCTCGAGCAACCGTCGGTATATGGTGAGCAGGACCCATAGCGCCGGCTGACTGTCTTCATCAATGTATGGAATCAATTCCGCTCCTGCTTGATAGTATTCGCGCGCCCTGTCCGCTTCCATCGCCAGCAGAGGACGAAATCGGGCCGGGTCGGTTGCCGACGCCAATTCCGACGCGGAGATCCCAAATGTCTCAAGATCTTCCTGCGGCAAATAGACACGCCCCATGGCTGCGTCTTCTTTCACATCGCGGATGATGTTGGTTAGCTGGAAGGCAAGCCCGCAGCGTTCGGCCAAAGATTCCGCGGCGGGATCGTGGTATCCAAATATTCGAATACAAACCAGGCCCACCACCGACGCAACGCGGTAACAATAGAGGCGGAGATCTTCGAAAGTGCGATAGCTCACGGCAAATGTACCAGGCGCTGTGGCGGAGCCGGTTGCAGCCTCGTCCCACTGCGCTACATCCATTTCCGTTCCGTATGCCAACTGATCGAGCCAGCCAACTTGAATATTGAAACGTTGCTGGGCGTCGGTAAGTGCCAGCAATATCGGATCGTCGGTCGGCTCGCCTCCGAGCGCGCGATGGAATGCATTCATCCAGCCACCGAGTCTTTTGCGCCGTTCGCGCGGAGGGATGCTAACGTCGTCCGTTATGTCATCGCATCGGCGCATGAACGCGTAGACTGCGCACAATGCCTGTCGCTTGAGCCGCGGCAGGACCAGGAACGCATAATAGAAATTCTTGGCCCTCGATCGCGTAATGCCCCGGCAGACCGAATAAGCCATCGCAAGCTGCGAAGCACTCGGTTCCGCGCGAGTGGGAATCTGTTGCAGGACCGTGCTCACGTCAGGTTACCCCACAGCGCTCGGCCGAACAAAGACAATTTTCGCAATTTGGAAATTGCAGGACGCTGTCCCAAGACAGAGTAGTTCTGACGTTCAATGGCGCTCAGTACTGCCTCGCCACCCCGCGTAAATAGCTCAAGGTCGATAGCGAGTCTGCGATCCACTTTTCCAACGAGAGGATAGCCGCGGCGAAACCAATCTCGGGTACGCTCAACCTCGAAGCGAATCAAGTCACGGAATTTCGCAGTATTTTTCTGCGCAGGTATATCAGCCTCTACAACTCCAAATCGGCTCAGATCTTCCAGCGGAAGATATATCCTTCCCTTCGCGTAATCCCTGCTGACATCCTGCCAGAAGTTCGCCAGTTGCAACGCGGTGCATGTGTAATCCGACAATGCCTGACGGTCTACGTCGCGGTAGCCGCATAGATACAGCACAAGATGACCAACCGGGTTGGCGGAATACTGGCAATAACCGACGACATCTTCGAAACTAGCATAGCGAGTCACTGTCTGATCCTGTCGAAACGCTTTCAGAAGGTCTGCGAAGGGCTGCCGAGGAATGTCGAATTTCCGAATTGTCTCCCCTAAAGCCACAAAAACCGGATGCCGGACATAACCCCCATAACAGGCATCGAGTTCAGTTCCCCATTGATCAAGCAATTGCAGCGATACTTCCGGAACGCCCACTTCGTCTCCGAGGTCATCGGAAATGCGGCAGTAAGCGTACACATTGTAAAAATGCTGACGCAATTCTCGAGGCAGAAACCACGAAGCTACGGAAAAGTTTTCGTAGTGCGAACGAGCCAGCCGACGGCAGTATTCCTGGGCCTTGGTTAGCGAGGGAGCGCGCTCAGGAATCGCGTACTCGGCAGGTAGGCGATGCCAATCCACCGCAATCGGGCTTTCAAGCAGACGGGAGTCGTTATTGGCAATGGATGACAAGGTACTTGCGCCTCCCAAAGTGTCTGGCTGAACAGCTCTTGCTAGCTCTAAATCCAGACTGCGATATCAATGCCCGGGAATAATCGCGGTTTTTATATCGCCGTTGCGGTTGAGCATGTGATGTAGCACCTGCTGCAATCGCGAAAGTGGCGCTTCTCCGGTGATGTAGTCGTTCGAACGAATCTTTTTTTCCGCGATCAATGTGAACGCTTTGCGCACGGTCTCGGGAGTGTGGTGGAATGTTGCCTTCAGCGTGACCTCAGAATAATGAAGCCGGTTGGTGTCCAGTTGAACTTTGGTTCCTGTGGCGCATCCGCCGAAGAAGTTCACCGTGCCGCCCTTGCGGACCATGTCAATCGCCCACTCCCACGCCTCGGGACGGCCGACAGCCTCGATAGCCACGTCGCTGCCACGCTTTTCGGGAGAAAGCTCCCGCACCGCATCGACTGGATCTTTTACCTTTGTGATCTGCACTACTTCATGCGCGCCCATATGTCTGGCGGCCGCAACCTGGGAGTCTCGCTTTACCACTGAAATGACGTTACAACCGACAGCATTGGCCACTTGCACAAACATCAAACCAATCGGACCGCCGCCAATGATCGTAACCGTGTCACCGATCTCCACACCAGTCTCATGCAGACCACGTAGAACACACGCCAGTGGTTCGACCATGGCAGCTTCTTCAAAAGTAACGTGGGGCGGAATCGCCAGCATATTGAGCTCGACGATGCGTTTGGGAATTCTGATGTATTCGGCGTATGCGCCGTTGTTGAATAGCAGGTCTTCGCAGAGATTCGCCTGGTGCTTGGAGCAATAGAAACACTTCTGGCAAGGAGCGGAATTCAGTGCTACAACCCGCATCCCCTTCTTGAAGCCCCGGACGCCCTGGCCGACTTCCTCAATCACTCCAGCCAGTTCGTGCCCGAACAGTGCAGGAGGCACAATCATTCGCGCGTGATAACCACGCTGGTACACCTTGAGGTCAGTACCACAGGTAAGAGCGACTTGTACTTTGACCAGAACCTCGCCCTCCCCAACTCGGGGGATAGGCACTCTCTCAATTTTTACGTCCTCTTTTCCGTAAAGGACGGCCGCCGTCATCTTTCCGTTCACTTATGAGTTTCCTTTGCCATCGCTCCTCCAAGAGCTTCCGGGCTGTATCACAATCTTCATAGAATCGGGGCCAGGATGAGCAGCCAAATCAAGCGCTTCGAGGCTGCGGGACAATGGGAATCGATGACTGATCAGGCTTTCGAAATTCATCTCCTGCCCCATTACAAACTGCACCGATGCTTCCTGCAAATCCACAGATGCGCTGTAGGATCCCAACAATGTTTTCTCATCCGCGCAAACCGCCGCGGGATCAATCGTCGTCTCGCCCCGCGCGGTTTGAGCGAACAGTAATACCCGGCCACCGGGCCGGACCGCATCCATGGCAGTCTTAATCAGACTATTTCCGCCAACAGCTAAAATAGCCGCATCCGCGCCGCGCCCTTCCGTCAATATCCGAACAGCCTGGACAACATCGGCACGCGACGCATCTATCGAATTTTCCAAACCGAGTTCTTTAGATATTGTAAGCCTCTGCTCATATAAATCGGAAGTAATTACCTTTGCGCCTGCACGTTGGGTCAATGCCCCCAACAAGATACCAATCGGTCCCTGCCCAATGACAAGAATGGTTTCATCGGGAGAAGGCTGCAGCCGCTCGATTCCTTTGATGCACGTATTCACTGGCTCAACGAAACAAGCCTGTTCGTAGGAAACCCCCTTCGGAATTCGGACGGTGCCGCGCTCAACAATCCAGTCCATCACCCGAACGTACTCGGCGAACCCTCCCCCGGAAGGTTCAAAGCCGGCGGTGGTGCCAACCTTCTTGTAGGTTTCGCACTGTGCGAAAGTCTTGTGTTTGCAGAAGTAACAGTTACCGCACGGGATGTGGTGGAAAAATACGACCCTGTCGCCCACCTTGAATTGGTCAACGCCCTGCCCAATCGCGGTAACCACGCCGGCAGTCTCGTGTCCAAAAATGCGGGGCGCTGAATGTGAGCCGGTTGCGATCTTCTTCAGATCGGTGCCACAGACGCCGCAAGTGTGCACTCGAACCAGCAACTCCCCAGCGCCTACTTCAGGGACTGGAACAGTTTCAAGGCGGACATCATTGCGGCCGCGATAAACCGCGGCCTGCATTGTAGCGGGAATCGATGACGTGGACGCTTCGATTAGGGATTGATCGGCTGTCGCCATTATCTTGTAGTTTGGGGGAATGCCTCTTTAGTTGGATGCAATTCAGGGGCTGAATTCTGCAATTTTTCCGCATCGCGATGGTATTGATCCAGCCACGCGCACAAGGCTGTTGACGCCTTCTCGCTGTTTCTGGCAAGTCTCATAGTCCCAACCCAAAGCCACGGCCGAATGGCAATGAATACCGCGAAAGCAGCGGTTCGGAATTGCCCTTCGGGACTGACGAAACGCTCCATCGGCGGAAGGTCGAAATTATATTCATCAGAAATCGTTTTAACCGCCATGAATGGCATGGAGTGCAATTGAGCTGCGCGGGCGACTGCGGTTGCTTCCATATCAATCGCGGCAGCACCGTAATCTGTCAAGTATTTTGCTTTTTGTTCATCCCCAGCGATGCCGGAAATAGTTAGAAGTGTGCCTGTGCCCGCACGCGTTTCGACCCTGCTTCCATCCTTCGCATCAATTACGAATCGCGGTTGAAAGATGTTCCCTACCTTCAGTGTTGGATCGAGAGCTCCGGCGAATCCAACGGAAAGAATCAGAGCCGGATTATAGAAAGAGAAAATAGCTTCGGTAGCTCTCCGGGCAGCGTCAGCGCCGATTCCGCCGCACACTACAACCGTGTGGTCGCGCTCGAAAAATGTTAATCGTCGTCCTTCGTGTTCTCGTTTGATAATTCGCCAATTCTTCACGAAGGGGCGAACCTCTCGTTCGAGCGCGGCTACGATAGCTAGTTTGTAGGAGTACGGCAGATTAGTCTCCGCCGAGGTTTGCTCGGCCTGGACGGGCAGGAGTGCCCGTCCCCACACAGTCATACGTAGCCATTGCTCTTAAACCAATCGACGGCGCGGCGCAATGCGCCATCGACCGGCGACGGCTTCCATCCCAACTCACGCTCGGCTTTTGCGGATGACACGAACATCTTCTTTCGTCCCATGCGAACCGAATCGATGGTGGCGCGAGGCTCTCGGCCGCGAATCCGACCTGTAACCGTTTCATCGATTACGCCGGTGGCCAATGCGACGAAGTACGGAACCTTAATTGTAGGCGATGGCAACCCTGTGATCGCAGCTAGCTTGTCAAGAATCTGTTTTAGGGTCAAGTTTTCGCCGCCGAGAATGTAACGCTCGCCGCTTCGTCCCTTTTCCAATGCGAGCAAGTGGCCCCGGGCGCACTCGGATACGTCGACGAGATTCAATCCAGTATCCACGTAAGCAGGAAACTTCTTCTTCAGAAAGTCCAGAATAATTCTACCTGTTGGAGTCGGCTTGATGTCGCGCTCGCCGACTGGCGTGCTTGGGTTCACGATGACAACATCCAGTCCGCTTATTCCGGCAGCAACTGCAACTTCTTCGGCCATGTACTTCGACCGCTTATAGTGACCGATCATTTTATGCACGGATACCGGAGAACTTTCATCGGCTGAGCGACCGTCGGCGGTAAATCCCATGGTGGCTACGCTGGAGGTGTAAACAACTCTTCTCACCCTATTCCTGCGGGCGGCGTCCAGAATTGCGCGGGTGCCCTCGACATTCGATTGATACATCTGCGCTGAATCAGGCACCCACAGCCTATAGTCGGCCGCGACGTGAAAAACCACATCGCATCCCGACATCGCTTTTTCGATGGACGCGGCATCGCGGAGATCTCCGGTAACGCGATCAGCCCTCAAGCCGTCGATATTTCGAACGTCACTGCTGGAGCGCACCATTAGTCGCAGATCTGCGCCTTGCTCGGCCAAAACACGTGCAACGTGGCTCCCAACGAATCCGGTGGCGCCTGTGATGAAGGCTAGCATCGCTGCTTAAAGGATAGTCTGCCAAGTAAAGTAATCCACAGAGGTGTCACAGAGGACCGCTTAGGAAACCTGTGATTAGCTGCCCTGCGGTCCTCCGTGACCTCTGTGTCTAAGGCTTTTTCCGGACACTTAATCAAAGTTTCGTTAGAACCCAATCACAGGTTCCTAAATGTAACGTCTTTCTCCCATTGTGATGCTATAAGTATCACATGGCGAAAGCGTCGGTCGGCGATCTGAGATATCGGTTTCGTAAACTGGAGGACTTGCTACGCCAAGGGCAACAGGTACAGATTACGAAGCGCAACCGTGTAATCGCACGACTGGTTCCTGAGCGCGAGGAAAAAGCTATTGAAATTCCAGATTTCAAGGCCCGCCTGAAAAAGATTTACGGTAACCGCATCATGAAAGTTAGCGGCGCGGAGCTCATCGCCAGGGACCGAGACCGCTTCTGAGCACATACGCGGATACCCCAGAAGAACGTTAACGAGTGTGATCGCGATTTTGCAACAGCTGGTGTGCCTTAGATCGTAGGCAATGGTGGGTTTACGGATACATCGCCAACGCCGAGGACGACGTACCCTTTTTGTCCGTCAGGCAATACAACATCAATCGCAGCGCAATCCTTCAGATACCTAATCCGTTGAACTTGCAGTTGCGTGCCCCGCTTGATCGTAGTCAGCTGCAGTCCGTGACAGCCACCATCGCCACTGGTCCCGACGAATACTGGTGTAGGCATGTTGACTCTGACGGTGTGCTTGCGGTCGTTCCGTACGTCCCGAAGCCATAGGAGCCAAAGAAGCGTGCAGACAACCAACAGCGATGCAACGGCTCCCATTACAACCGCAAGCGCCTTTTTCAACAGCACTGACATGCTTCGATTCGAAAGTGTCGCACTGATTGGGGCGTCCCGAGAGGTCACTGCTGTGAACAGGCGTAACAATCGCATACGCCTGATCTAGGCGCATCAACTCTTCTCGGTCATCACCTTCTTATAAGTAGTCAGCGCGATCATGGGGAAATATTGCCGGTACATGTGGTACTTCAGATAGAACACTTGAGGGAATCCCGTGCCGGTGTAGTAACCCTCGTCCCATGAACCATCTTTCTTCTGCGTTCGCAAGAGATAAGCGACGCCGCGGGCCACGCAGTCGCTACGCGTGTCGTTGGCAGCGAGTAGTCCCATGATCGCCCACGCGGTTTGCGACGGAGTGCTCGGCCCCACGCCTCTCGTGTTCGGGTCGTCGTAGGAACCGCAGGTCTCTCCCCAACCGCCGTCGGCATTTTGCATCATGCGGATCCACTCGGCAGCCTGCTGAATATGGGGTTCGTGATGGTCGACTCCCATCGCCTCCAGGCCGCGAAGAACCAGCATGGTTCCGTAGATATAGTTGACGCCCCAGCGTCCAAACCATGAGCCGTCCGGTTCCTGCTCATCCCGTATGAATTTCATCGCCTTTTTTACGGCTGGATGATTTTGGCCGTATCCGTAGGCCGCCAACATCTCGAGAATGCGGCCGGTTATGTCGACGCTTGCGGGATCGAGCATCGCATTGTGGTCAGCAAATGGAATGTGCTGAAACACCATGCGGTCGTTATCCTTGTCGAATGAACCCCACCCGCCATTCCTGCATTGCATCGAGAGAATCCAGTCGATGGCCCTTTGTATCGATTCGCGCTGATACCGTCCGTTCGGGTGTTCGGTGTGACCCAAACCGAGGCAAACCATCGCACTGTCGTCCACGTCGGGATAAAACTCGTTATTAAATTCAAAATACCAGCCGCCGGGCTGACCTTTTTTGTTCTTTACTTTCCAATCCCCAACCGTGCGAACTTGCTTTTGCAGCATCCAGTTGGCGCTCTTCACCATGCGCGGGTCATCGGCGGGAATACCGCTTTCACCGAGAGCGAATAAGGCGTAGGCCGTATCCCACACTGGAGGCTTGCAAGGCTGCATGCGGAACGTATCTTTTTCCTCGATGCCCAGTTTCTCAAATTCGTCGAGGCTGCGTATTACTTGGGGATCGTCCAGCGAATACCCCAGGCATCGCAGCGCGATGATCGCATTCATCATCGAGGGATAAATTGCGCCCAGGCCGTCGCTCATTTCGAAACGCTCTAGCATCCACTTCTCAGCTTTCTTCAGCGCCATAGAACGCAGGGGGCGAATGTGCACCCGTTCGAACCAATGCGTCATGCGATCCAGACCCAGGAAGAAGTTGCGCCACGAAACCAACTTCTTATCCCAGAGCAGATGCATGCGGGATTTGTCCCGACCGCCCACGAACAGCTCTGTGACGCCCATTTCATCCGGAATCTTCTTGAACGGCTTTTTCGCGTAGGCGATGGAGAGCGGCACCAGAATGGCCCGTGACCACGAGGAAATCTCGTAGATATTGAACCAGAACCAGTTGGGAAACAGGACAATCTCTGGCGGAATTGCGGGAACCGCGTCGTAATCGTACTGACCAAAGAAGCAAAGATAAATCTTGGTGAAGGTGTTGACCTTTGTAACGCCACCCATCTCGAGGATCTTCTTGCGCGCACGAGCCATCGCGGGATGGTCCGCCAGGTATCCCGCGAGTTTTAATCCGAAATATGCTTTGACTGAGGCGCTGACGTTTGAGGGCCCGTCGGCATAGATACTCCAGCCACCATCTTCGTTCTGGTGCTGGAGAATATAGTTTGCCGCCTTCTGGAAGCGTTCTGCATTTCCGGAGCCCAGAAGAGTGTGAAGCAGAATGTAATCCGACTCCAAGCTGGTGTCGGCTTCGAGCTCTCCACACCAATATCCCTCTTCGTGCTGTTGCGAGAACAGATATTGCCGTGCCCCGCCAATTGCGGCGGCCACACGGCTTCCTAGATCATCGATCTTGCCAAAATGGAGTTGGGGCGCGGCCTTAGCATGCGGGAATGAGGAGGAGGTCTCTTCCATGGTTAATCTAATGTCGCTTTACGCGGGCGCGCTCGCAATTGCCTCCACGATCTCAGGAGGCAGTCCGAAGCGCACATTTTCCGGCATTACTTCCACTTCCTGAACGTTGTCGAAGCCTTTCGAACCTAGAAACTTTGCTACTTCTTCCACCAGACACTCAGGGGCGGATGCGCCCGCCGTCAAAGCGATGGTCTTCACACCATCGAGCCACGTCTGCTGGATGTCGCGGTAGCTGTCGATTAGATGCGACGAAGTCCCCAAATTACGTGCCACTTCCACAAGCCGGTTGGAATTCGAACTGTTATCCGACCCTACAACCAGCAAAAGCTCAGCGTCCGAAGCCACATGCTTTACGGCAACTTGCCGGTTTTCTGTGGCATAGCAAATATCCTGTGCCGCGGGAGCCTTGATGTTCGGAAAGCGCACTTTCAGCGCCGCGATAATGTCCTTGGTTTCGTCGAGGCTCAAAGTGGTCTGAGTGAGGTAAGCAACCCGGTCGGGATTCGGAACCGTCACCGACGACGCCTCTTCGGGGGAGCCTACAACCTGCGTCACGATGGGCGCTTCACCGAGCGTTCCGATAACTTCGTCGTGGTCACGATGGCCAATCAGTACCAGCGAATAGCCTTCCTTGGCAAACTTTACCGCCTCCACGTGCACCTTGGTGACCAGCGGGCAGGTGGCGTCGATTACGCGTAATCCACGTTGCTGGCTCGCTGGTCACCAAGGTGCACGTGGAGGCGGTAAAGTTTGCCAAGGAAGGCTATTCGCTGGTACTGATTGGCCAT
>Ga0073928_10005775_pt1 | contig 17100 bp, 11 predicted proteins | sample PaiPotPPA55metaG_FD_76969 | JGI IMG/M metagenome (GOLD analysis project Ga0073928, IMG submission 76969) | Iron sulfur acid spring bacterial and archeal communities from Banff, Canada, to study Microbial Dark Matter (Phase II) - Paint Pots PPA... ... | reverse complement strand
TCGTGGCCGGCGACACCGGCTCCGGCAAGAGCACTCAGTTGCCCCAGTATTGCCTGGAGTTGGGACGCGGCACGGACGCCTTGATTGCCCATACGCAGCCGCGGCGTCTGGCGGCGCGCGCCCTGGCCGCCCGCATCGCCGAGGAAGTCGGACAGCCGGTGGGCCGCAGCGTCGGCTTTCGCGTGCGATTCGCCGATCAAGTCTCCGATGCCACGCGTCTCACGCTGATGACCGATGGTTTGCTGCTGGCGGAGCTTGGCCTCGACCCACAGCTCCGGCGTTACGACACCGTCATCGTCGACGAGGCGCACGAGCGGACGCTGAACGTGGATTTGCTGATGGGCGTCCTGAAGCGGCTATTGCCGCGCCGCCCGGATCTGAAAGTGATCGTCACCTCGGCGACTCTGGACATCGAACGCATCTCGCAGTTCTTCGACGGCGCGCCGGTCATCACGGTGAGCGGCCGCACTCACCCCATCGAGGTTCGCTACCGCGAAACGGCGGATGATGCGGACGATCCCGACCTGCCCGCCGCGGTTCTCGAGGCCTATCAGGAAATCGCCACCGAACCCAAGGGAATTGGCGGCGGCGACGTTCTGGTGTTTCTGCCCGGCGAGCGCGAGATACGCGATGTCGGCGAGCACATGCGGCGTGAGCTGCAAGCCAATGTGGAAGTCCTGGAGTTGTACTCGCGCCTGTCGTGGGAGCAGCAGAGCAAGATATTTCAGCGCGGACCGAGGCAACGCATCGTATTGGCAACCAACGTGGCCGAGACATCGATTACGGTGCCGGGCATTCGAGCCGTCATCGATTCAGGTTTGGCGCGCATCAGCCGCTACAGCCCGCGCAATCGCCTGCAGCGATTGCCGATAGAGCCCATATCGCGCGCCAGCGCCGATCAGCGCAAGGGCCGCTGCGGCCGCTTAGGGTCAGGACTCTGCCTGCGGCTATACACGCAGGCCGACTTCGACGCCCGTGCACCCTACACCGAACCCGAGATACTGCGCACGAATCTTGCCGCGCTGCTCCTGCGCCTGGCCGCCGACGGCCTGGGCGAGGCGGAGAATTTTCCGTTTGTCGACCCGCCCGATGCGCGGGCGCTCGGCGACGGCTATCGGCTGCTGCAAGAGCTCCAGGCGCTGGATGCCGATCGACGGATCACCCCCCGCGGCCGCGCCATGGCGCGGCTGCCGCTCGACCCGCGTCTGGCGCGGGCGCTGCTCGAGAGCAAGCGTTTTCGCGCCTCTGCTGAATTGCTGGCCATCGTTGCAGGCTTGAGCGTCCCGGACGTCCGTATCGCCGTTCCGGGGGGCCCGGGGGATCAGGGACAGAGCGCTGCGTTCGAGGACCCTAAGTCCGAGTTCTCGGCACTGGCCAAGCTGTGGAGGGCGTACCGCAAGGCACGCGAGGGATCGCGGCGCGAATTGCGGATTTGGTGCAAGGAGCGGGGCCTCTCGCTGCTGCGCCTGTCCGAATGGGACGATGTCTATGCCCAGGTCGCGGATCGCGCGGCTGACTTGAGTATAGTGGCGCAGCGGCAGGCGGCGAGCTACACGGGCGTGCACCGTTCGCTGCTCGCGGGCTTCTGCACCATGGTGGGCACGCGCGGCGAGGAGGGCGCGTATCTCGGCACTCGGGGCGTGCATTTCCATATATTTCCCGGCTCATCGTTGGTGCGGCGCCGGCCGCGCTGGGTCATGGCGGCGAATATTGTCGAAACGTCGCGGGTATTCGCGCGCCGCGTGGCCGAAGTTGAACCCCAATGGATCGAGGCCGCGGCCGCGCACCTGCTGAAGCGCGAGTATCTCGAGCCCGATTGGGATGAGGAGCGCGAGGAAGTGGCGGCGCGCGAACGCGTGAGCTTTCTCGGGCTGGTGTTGAGCGCAAGCCGCGTGGTGAACTATGGGCCCATTGCGCCGGAAGAATCGCGCCGTATCTTCGCGCGAGAGGCGTTGGTCTATCAGCGGCTGCACCGCAGGCCCGACTGGCTGCTGGCGAATGACGCCGCCCTGCGCGACGCGCAGCAGATGGAGGAGCGTCTGCGCACGCGCGACCTTCTGCAGAGCGCCGAAGCCTTCGTCGAGTTCTATGACCGCGCCTTGCCGCGCCAGGTATCGAGCGCCGCGACGCTGGAGTATTTCACCCGGCATCTCTCGGATGCCGAACGGCGCACGCTGACCCTCGATCCCGAACATATTTTCGCGCGTATGCCGGAACCCCAAGCGCTCGCGCAATTTCCCGAAGTCGCCAACGTCGATGCCCTGTCCATCCCCGTCGAGTACCGCTTCGCGCCGGGTGAGTCACGGGACGGCGCACTATTGCGTATCCCGCTGCTGGCGTTGCCCGGACTCACTCGCGCCGGGGTGGATGCCGCAGTCCCGGGATTTGCCGAACCCCGAATCGAGGCGCTGCTGCGCTCGCTGCCCAAGGATGCGCGCCGGAATTTGATACCGATCGGCGACACGGCCGCCCAATTCATCGCGAGCACGAGGATGAGCGAGGGCACGGGCCCGAGCACCGGGACGGGCCCGAGCAGCGGAGTGGCTGCGGACCCTTACCGATTGAAGGTTTGGCTCAAAGAGCAGCGCGGGATTCCCGATTCCCTGCTTCGCTTCGATCTTGCCGCAGTGCCGGCCCACTTGATGCCGCAGCTTGCCGTGACCGCCGACGGCAGGGAACTGGCGCATGGCAAGACGCTGACGGAATTGCGCCGTGTGAGCGCCGCCGCTGCACGCGCAGAACTGGACGCCCAAGCTCGTGCCGCGTATGGGATCGTGGGCGCCTGGCGCCGCTTCGAGATCGACGAATTGCCCGAGACAGTGCCGCTGGCGCTCGAGCAGGGAACGATTCAGGTGTATCCGGCGCTCGTGCGGGGCCTCGAGGTGCGGTATGAATGGTCCGCCGCCGAGGCGAGGCGCAGTTGGCGGCAGGGGGCGGCTCATCTTGCGCGCGTGATGCTTGCCGCCCAGGCGCGCGATCTCGGCAAGGCGATTGCGGGCAACGCCTCGCTGCTACTCGCGGCGAGCCCCTATCTCAAGAGCGGCGCGCTGATCGAGGCCGTGTTGCAGCTGGTCTTTCGCCGGGCCTGTTTTGACGACGGCGAGGCACCGCGCACTCGGCAGGCGTTCGACACAGCGGTCGATCAAGGACGGGCGCGATTGCATCCCTGCCTGGACGAAACCATTGCCGGTGCGTTGAACTGGTTCACGGAGGCGCGGGCGGTGCGCCGGGCTCTCGACGATCCGCGCACCGCACTGGCGGCGGATGCAGTCGGCGAAAGCAATGAGCACCTGCGTCGGCTGTTGAGCGCCGGCAATCTCGAATCGCTGTCGGGCGATTGGCTGCGCCAATTGCCGCGGTATCTCAAGGCCGAGGAGCGCCGCTGGCAGCGCAGCGCCGCGCGCGGCGGCGAGCCACCGCACATCGTTCGAGAACTTCGCGATTGGTCGGCGCGCTACCGGACCTTGGCACAGGAGGTCAGCTCCGAGCTGCGCTGGATCCCCGAACTCGATGACCTCCAGAACTGGATCGAAGAGTACCGCGTGTCGCTGTACGCGCAGGAGCTCAAAACCCTGGGTCCGATCTCAGCTACGCGCTTGGAAACGCGAGCCGCCGAAATCGAAGCGTGGATAGCACGCTAATATCTGGGACGCTGCCTCTCCCCCCAGGCCTGCATCGCTCAGACGTTGAACCGAATCCCCTGAGCGAGCGGCAGCTCCGAACTCCAGTTGATGGTGTTCGTCTGGCGCCGCATGTACGCCTTCCAGGAATCCGAGCCCGCCTCGCGGCCGCCGCCCGTGTCTTTCTCGCCGCCGAACGCGCCTCCGATTTCGGCCCCCGAAGTGCCGAGATTGACGTTGGCGATACCGCAATCGCTGCCATCGGCGGAGAGGAAGCGCTCGGCCACTTGCAAGCGGTCGGTGAAGACCGCCGAAGACAGGCCGTAGGGCACGGAGTTTTGGATGGCCACCGCCTCGTCCAGGGTGTCGTAGGCGATCAAGTACAGAATCGGCGCAAAGGTTTCGGTACGAACCACGCCCATGCCGGCGTTGGCGCGAATGATGGTCGGTTCCACGAAATTGCCGGGCCGCGGTAAGACCTTGCCGCCGCAGAGCAGTTCTCCTCCTTCGGCCTGCGCGGCGGCGATGGCCGCCGAGTAGCGCGCGACGGCCGCCGAATCGATCAGAGGTCCCATCAGGGTGTCATCCGCCAATGGGTCGCCGATGCGTACCTGTCCGAAGGCCCCGATCAGCCGCCGCTCGAGCTCGGCGGCGCGTGAGCGATGCACCAGCACGCGTCGCGTCGTGGTGCAGCGTTGACCGGCAGTTCCCACGGCTCCGAAAACGATGCCGGGCACCGCCAGGTCGAGATTCGCGGTTTCATCGACGATGATGGCGTTGTTGCCTCCCAGCTCCAGCAGGCTCTTGCCGAGCCGCTCGGCAACCCGCACGCCGATTTGCCGTCCCACATGGGTCGAGCCGGTAAAAGACACCAGCGCCACCCGGCGATCTGCGACGAAGCGCGTCGCGAGCTCGGTGCCGGCGTCGATGAAGATCTGGAAGATCGCCGGCAATGCGTGGCGTTCCAGCACTCGGTTGCAGATGTGCTGCACGGCGAGCGAGCACAGCGCGGTCTTGGGCGAGGGCTTCCATACGGTGGCGTTGCCGCTGATGGCCGCCAGGAATGCGTTCCAGGACCACACGGCCACCGGAAAGTTGAATGCGGAAATCACACCGACCACACCGAGTGGATGCCATTGCTCGTACATGCGGTGCTGGGGCCGTTCGGAATGCATGGTGAGGCCGTACAGCATGCGCGATTGTCCGACGGCGAAATCGGCGATATCGATCATCTCCTGGACCTCGCCCACGCCCTCGGCTTTGATCTTGCCGTTTTCCATCGACACGAGGCCTCCGAGCGCGTCTTTGTACTTGCGCAGCTCGTCGCCCATGAGGCGTACGGCCTCGCCGCGCTTCGGCGCCGGCACCAGCCGCCAGGCAGCGGCGGCGGCAACGGCCGATGCCATCACGTCCTCAAAGTCTTGCGGCGTTGCGCCGCGAACTTGGGCCAATCGCTGACCCGTGGCCGGATTGATGGAGTCGATGATCGCGCCGCCGGTGTGCGTGCTCCAGCCGCGGCTGCCGGACCAAGTACCCGGGTTGATGTCGCGAAGTCCCAGCGCCTGCAAGGCTTCAGTGGTGTGCTGCATGATGAAATTCCTGCCCATTCGTAAGGGGGCGCATTTTGACTTGAGAGTGCCGACAACGCTAGCATCCTAAGACCATGTCGAAATCCCCCGTCTTGACGAACTGGCACCCCGCCAGTTGGCAGAGCCGCCCGGCGACGCAGCAACCCAAGTACTCCGACCGACAAGCGCTGGACCGCGCCGTGGCTTCGTTGAGCCGGCTGCCGCCCTTGGTGGTCTCCTGGGAGATCGAGGCGCTGCGGGCGAAGCTCGCCCAGGCGCAGCGCGGGGAACAATTCCTGCTGCAGGGGGGCGACTGCGCCGAGAGCTTTGAGGATTGTGAATCCGACAATATCGCCCGGCGCCTGAAGATCCTGCTGCAGATGAGTCTGGTGCTGTTGCAAGGCTTGAAAAAACCCATCATTCGGGTCGGCCGTTTTGCCGGGCAGTATGCGAAGCCGCGTTCGGCCGATACCGAGACCCGCGACGGGGTGACCCTGCCGTGCTACCGGGGCGACAACGTCAATCGGCCGGGATTCACCGTGGCGGAGCGCGAACCGGATCCGGAGCTGCTGCTGCGCGGCTATGAGCGCGCCTCGCTCACCTTGAATTTTGTGCGCGCCTTGATCGACGGCGGCTTCGCCGATCTTCATCACCCGGAATATTGGGACCTGAGCTTTCTGCGCCACGCGCCGCTGCACGATGCCTATCAAAAGATCGTCGATTCGATTGCCGAGTCGCTGGAATTCTTCGAGTCCGTGAGCGGACAGCGGGTGCACGCCGCGACGCGCGTCGACTTCTATACCAGCCACGAAGGGCTGCATTTGCTGTCCGAGCAGGCGCAGACGCGTTATATCGAGCGTCAGAAGCACTGGTACAACCTGTCCACGCACATGCCGTGGATCGGCATGCGCACGGCCAATATCGACGGCGCGCACGTCGAATATTTTCGCGGCATCTCCAATCCCATCGGCGTGAAAGTCGGCGCCGCAATGAGCGCCGAATGGCTCCAAGAACTCGTGCAAGTGCTGAACCCGCAGAACGAGCCGGGCCGGTTGACCTTGGTGCATCGGTTCGGCGTCAAGGACATCGAACAGCGGCTTCCCGCCATGATCCAGGCAGTGCGCGCCACGGGCTCACAGGTGCTGTGGGTTTGCGATCCCATGCACGGGAATACCGAGGTCACTGCGGGCGGCGTGAAGACGCGCCGCTTCGACAATATTTTAGGAGAGGTCGAGGCCGCCTTCCGCATCCATGAGGAGGTGGGGTCCATGCTGGGCGGAGTCCATATTGAACTCACCGGCGAGGATGTCACCGAGTGCATCGGCGGTGCGCGGGGCCTGGCGGAGGCCGACCTCGCCCGCGCGTATCGGTCCCAAGTCGACCCGCGGCTGAACGCCGAACAGGCTTTGGAATTGGCGATGCTGATCGCTCGCCGGGCCGGCGCCAGGAGACGCGTGGGCAAGTCCCTCAAGCCCGCCGGTTAGCTGGGGCGTCTGCGGGGCTGGCCGGCGGCTCCGCTGTCAATATGTTAATACTACTGTGTAGCTCATTATTGATGTGAATCAATGGATTACAGTTTTTAACTAGAATCTCTCTAGATAGCCCGCGACGGTTTTTGAAAAGGTGACTTGCCTCGATGCGTGCAGATGCTATTCTGCCTTGCAAACCTTCCCGCCCGTTGAGATTGAGTGTCGCGAGGCCCCAACTGCTCAGACGACAAGCAAAGAATTAATGACGCATTGCGCGGAATCTTTCCGGCCGCGATGAGTCTCAAGGGTTCTGCCCCGGGGTTCTGGGCGAAGGTTGGGTTGCGCTCGGGTTAGTCCAAAGCCGCGCGTGATCGACGGCGGGCTACGTGGTTATCCGCGTAGCCCGTTTTTTATTTGTGCCCTGCGAGAATGGCGACCTTGCCCGTATGAAGAGCGCGTTTGATCCTATGTGCCGGCGCTGCCCGCGCTTGGGCAAGTTTCTCGATGCCGTGCGCCATGATGAGCCCAGCTACTTCTGCCGGCCGGTTCCCCCATTCGGGGACCCCGACGCCCGATTGCTGATCGTGGGATTGGCGCCGGGAAAGCACGGCGCCAATCGCACCGGCCGGCCGTTTACGGGCGATTATGCCGGGATACTGCTGTACGCGACGCTGCATAAGTTCGGGCTGGCCAGCGGCCCCATTTCCACCGCCGCAGACGACGGACTCAAGCTCCTGGACGCCAGGATTACCAATGCTGTGAAGTGTTTACCACCCGACAACAAGCCTTTACCGTTGGAAATCAAGCTCTGCAACGATTTTCTTCGCGTAGAACTCGAGCAAAGCCGCAGCGCCCGCGTTATCCTCGCACTGGGGGCGATTGCGCATGCCGCAGTGTTGCGTGCCTGCGATCTACCCAGCGGCGCCCATCGGTTTGCGCACGCGGCGGAACACCCACTCCGCGGAGGTCGGTTGTTGCTGGATTCCTACCACTGCAGCCGCTACAACACCCAGACCCGCCGGCTCACGCCCACGATGTTCGAAGATGTCGTCGGCAGGGCACGTGACCTCGCGCTTGCTGCGCGGCCGGGATGACCGGAGAGCGAAAACCAGCCGACGCGCCGACCCGGGACGTGGCGCCGTCGCCCACGCCCGCGGCGTTGCTCGCGCCGGCGGTGGTGCCGGCGCCCGTGGCGACGGCTGCACCGGAACCCACGGCTCCATTCGACGCCAAGAGCTACGTCGAGAGCTTGCCGGCCCGTCCCGGCGTTTACCGGATGCTCGACGCCCACGGCGAGATTCTGTACGTGGGCAAGGCGCGCAATCTCAAGAGCAGGGTCGGATCGTACTTTCAGCCCAGCAATGTGCAGCCGAAAGTTCAGGCGCTGGTCGCGAAGACCGCGGGCATGGAAGTCACCATCACGAACTCCGATACGGAAGCGCTGCTGCTCGAATTCAATCTCATCAAGAAGCATCGGCCGCGCTTCAATGTGGTGCTGCGCGACGACAAGAGCTTTCCCTACCTGCATTTCGAAACGGAGCACGAGTTTCCACGCCTGACGTTTTACCGCGGATCGCGCAAGGAGCCCGGGCGGTACTTCGGGCCCTATCCTTCGGCCGGCGCAGTGCGCGAGACCTTGCAGCAGCTGCAGAAGCTGTTCCGCCTGCGAAATTGCGACGACACCTATTTCGCCAACCGGTCGCGGCCCTGCTTGCAGTACCAGATCCAGCGCTGCACGGCGCCCTGTGTGGGACTCATTTCCAAGGAGACCTACGCGCGCGACGTGGGCGCGGCGATCAAGGTACTGGAGGGCCGCAACGACGAGGTCTACCAAGACCTCGGCCGCCGCATGGAGGCAGCCGCGCAACGCTTGCACTTCGAAGAGGCCGCGCAGCTGCGCGACCAAATGGCGAAGCTCAAAGCAGTTCAGGCGCAACAGATCGTCACCGCCGACATCGATCACGACGCGGACGTGATCGCGGTCGCGGCCGGCAACGGCGAATATTGCGTGGCATTGATGTTCATTCGCTCCGGCCGCAGCCTCGGCAGCACCACGTTCTTTCCCAAGGCGCCCTTTGCCGAGCTGCCGGAAGTCATGGCGGCCTTCGTCGGCCAATACTATCTCGAGCGGGAGGCGCCGCCGGAAATCATCGTCGAGCAGGAATTCGAGGAGAGATCTCTGCTCGAGGCGACCCTGGCGGAGCGCTCGGGTCACAAGGTGCGTATTGCCTCACAGGTCCGCGGCATTCGCGCGCGCTGGCTGGAGATGATGCACAACAACGCGGAACAGGCGCTGACCATGCGCGGACTGGCGCGCGCCAGCATCGAGTCCAGCCTGGAAGATCTGCGCGAGGCCTTCGATTTGGAGGAGACGCCGAACCGCATCGAGTGCTTCGACATCAGCCACACGGGCGGCACGGACACGGTCGCCTCATGCGTGGTATTCGGCGAGGAGGGTCCGCTCAAGAGCGACTATCGCCGCTTCAACATCAGCGGCATCCAGCCCGGCGACGACTACGCCGCCATGCATCAGGCGTTGACGCGGCGTTACAAGCGCGTGCGCGACGGCGAAATTTCCGCGCCCGATGTATTGCTCATCGACGGCGGCAAAGGACAGCTTGCGGAAGCGGCTCAGGTGCTCGAAGAATTGGGAGTGGCGGGAATTACCTTGATCGGCGTCGCCAAGGGTGCCGACCGGCGGCCGGGCCAGGAGCAACTGTTCTTGTTGGGCCGGGATACGCCCACTATACTGGCCCCGGACTCGCGGGCATTGCACCTGATTCAGCGCGTGCGCGATGAAGCGCACCGTTTCGCGATCACGGGACACCGGCGCAAACGGGCCAAGCGTCATAGCCAGTCCATACTCGAGACCATTCCGGGCTTGGGGCCCGTCAAACGGCGCGAGCTACTGAAGCAGTTCGGCGGCTTGCAGGGGATATTGCGTGCGGGCATCGAGGACTTCGTACAAATCCGCGGTCTGGGGCGCGATCTCGCCGAGGTAATCTATGAGCACCTCCACCCAGGGCGCTAAGCGCCAATCGCATTGGAATCTTCCGAATACGCTGACATGGCTGCGTATTTCGATGATTCCCGCGATCTTCGCGTTGTTCTACTTGCTGCCCTACCCGTGGGCGGATCCCGCGACCTGCGCCGCGTTCGCGCTCGCAGGCATCACCGACAGCCTCGATGGCTATTACGCGCGCAAGCTGGGCCAAACCTCGCGCCTCGGCGCGTTCCTGGACCCCGTCGCGGACAAGCTCATCGTGGCGGCCGCGTTGGTGTTGATCGTCAGCAAGGATCCGCGGTGGTTCGTGGTGATCGTCGCGGTCGTCATCATCGGCCGCGAAATAGCGGTGTCCGCGCTGCGCGAATGGATGGCTGAGATCGGCGCGCGCAGCCGCATCAAGGTGACGATTTTGGCCAAGTACAAGACCATCATGCAGATCGTCGGCCTGTCGATGCTGTTGTACCGGCAGGATATGTTCGGTATCCCGACGTACAGGCTCGGGCTGGTCCTGACGGGGGTGGCGGCGGTGCTCACGCTCTGGTCGATGGTCCAGTACCTGCGCGTGGCATGGCCGGAGTTGAGGGGTAGTGCCCAGCTTTAGGCGGGACTGGCAAGGGCGCGCAGGCTTGACTCCCGGCTTTGCGGCCCTACAATTGCGCCTCGGTTCAGCGCGGGAATAGCTCAGTTGGTAGAGCGCAACCTTGCCAAGGTTGAGGTCGGGAGTTCGAGCCTCCTTTCCCGCTCCAAAACTTCTCTTGTCGTCAACGACATGCCGGGGTTTTGGTATTGCAGAGCCTGGCGATTCAGCCAACCTTGAGTTCTGCCCCATAGTTGGTTACAGCGTCTCGCCTCCAGGAAGATGAGCTCGTCATGACCCAGGAATTGGTTGCCCGTGTCGCATCGCGCTTACTTCCTGTCGATCTCGATGTTTTCTTTGCTGCCGCTATTCGAGACTGAGATCATGATGCCAATGCCGATCACGATCGCGACGCCGATCAAAGTCCACGTGGTGCCGATACTTTGCAGAATACCCAATTTCCAGAGCGCGGCTAGGAGACCACCAACCAGGACAACGAAACCAACAAGATACATACCTGCCCATTTCATCACCAACCTCCCGATAAAAGTCAGGTTCCAAAGCTGCAAAGGACGGATAACAAAGTCCATTTCCAGGCTTGGCCCGCCCTGCTGGATGCAGTTGAGGAACACGGCCATACTGCAGGTCGATCGGCAGAATACCTACCCGCCAGGATACCTGCCGACTTAGGCGCCGTCTGTGTGCCAGCGAACGGAAGTAGGGGGAGCGGTGGTAGTTAAGTGCAGCGAAGAACACCAACGCACTCAGGACAGTGGCAATTGTGATGCACTTAATGTCGCGGGCTGCGGGTTGATCGCAGCAGTGACTCAGTACGAGACAGACGGCAGCCAGACACCCTCAGGCTGGTTGTAGAGACCGATGGTCATCAGGGTCATCGTCTGGGTGATGCGCAGGCCCTCGGCGCCGCAACCTGCGGGGCGATGCCGCAAGGACCGCAATGCCTCGATTGCGGCGCATGGCATGTGTTGTGCGCCGGGGCGCGGCCTGTTAAACTGGCGAATTAGCTGGGAAACCAATGAGTTAGGAGATCTGCGCCCAATCTTGCCAAGGCTGAGGTCGCAAGTTCGAGCCTCGTTTCCCGCTCCAGTTTCGGAAGAACCCCGGCACGTCCGGGGTTCGCTATTTATGACCTTGGGCTAGGTGGCAGAGTGGTCATGCAGCGGCCTGCAAAGCCGCGTACAGCGGTTCGATTCCGCTCCTAGCCTCCATTGTCAGTCCGCCGTGGTAAAGGGTTTGCGACGAGTGACGAGGAGCCGGTCTGCGACATGGTGATGGCGAGCCCAGCCACGAATGGTGTCGACCGGGATCCGACGATCGCGGAGTACGCGCAGATGGAGCGCGACGGTTATCTGGTCGTGCGCAATTTCTTCGGGGCAAATCAGGTCGCGAACCTGTTGCGCTGGACTGCGGAGCTCGAAGCCGCGCCGGAGGTGCCGGGCCGTCATTGGGTTTATCACGAGGACAGCCTGACCGAGCCCGGCCGGCGCGTGATCCAGCGGATCGAGAATTTCTGCCAGTTCCATGAGGGGTTTGAACAGTTGATCCGCTACGGTGGCCTGGCGCGCTGGACTGCTGCGCTGATGGGTGGCCCGGTGGTCCTGTTCAAGGACAAGATCAACTTCAAGATGCCGGGCGGGGGCGGCTTTAAGGCGCATCAGGATCAACAGGCGGGCTGGGGCACCTATGCGCCGATCTTTGTCACCGCCCTGGTGACGCTCGACCCGGCGATCGAGGAAAACGGTTGCCTGGAGATGGCGGCCGGCCGCCACCGAGAAGGCCTGATCGGCGAGGAATGGTGCCCGCTGGATGAGGACGACCTCCGCCTGCAACCGGTTCCGACTGCGGCCGGCGACGTGATCTTCTTCGACAGTTTCGCTCCGCATGCCTCCAAGCCGAACTTCACCGGCGTGCCGCGGCGAATTCTGTACCTCACGTACAATCTGGCCAGCCACGGCGATTGCAGAGTTCGCTACTATGCTGACAAACACGCGTCCTTCCCGCCCGACATTGAGCGGGATGCAGGAAAGACCTACGTCTTTCGCGTGTAAACGCCTGCGCCGGTGCACCCAGCGGGTAGAGGCCTACTCTTGAAGTTGGGTGCCCTCATCGGCGGCGTGCTCGGGCTCGGCTTGTTGGCTTGGTTGTTGGAGAGCTACGGGATCGGACGGATCCTCGACTTGCTCAAGGTTGCCGGCTGGTTCGGCATTCTGGCTGTGACCGCATTCCACCTCGTGCAGATCCTGTGCTCAGCGCTCGGTTGGCGAGCAATCGCCGGGCCGACCGTGCCGCGCCCCGGGCCGCTCGTATACACGATGTTGCGCTGGATCCGGGAGGCCGTGAACAATCTGCTGCCCCTGGCGCAGATCGGCGGCGAACTCGTCGTCGCGCGCCTGCTGCAGCAGCGCGGCATGAAGCTGGCGCCGGCCATCGCAGGCACCGTGGCCGACCTCACGATGGAAATGGTAACGCAGATCCTCTTCACGCTGCTGGGTTTGATCTTGTTGTTGCGCAGCGTTGGCGAAAGCGGCATAGCTGGGTATGTCATCAGCGGCCTGCTGGTGGCCGCGCTGCTGGTCATGGGCCTGTTCGGCGCGCTGTGGCTGGGGCTGGCGGCCGCTGTCGAGAAAGGGCTCCTGCGGCTCGGCCGATCGATGGGCTGGGCCGGGACCGCCAGCGTCGAGGGGCTGCACCGCGCGCTAATCGGCTGCTATCGGGCGCCGGACCGGGTGGCGCTGGCGGCGTTGTGGCATATGGTTTCCTGGCTGCTGGGCGGCGTCGAGGTTTGTCTCGCCCTACATTTCCTCGGGCACGATATTGGGATCGGCCCCGGATTGATCATCGAGAGCCTCGGTCAGGCCCTGAAGGCCGTGGGATTCGCCGTGCCGGGTGCGCTCGGGATACAAGAGGGCGGGTACATCGTTATCTGCCGGGTGCTGGGCCTATCGCCGGAAGCGGCGATTGCGCTTTCCCTGATGAAGCGCCTACGGGAAATCCTGTTGGGTGGTTCCGGGCTCATTTTTTGGCAACGTACTGCGGCGAGGCGAACAGAGCCGCCGCGCGAGTCCACATCCGAAGGTATTCAATGATCGGTATGTCTTGGACACATCTGCTCGCGCGGCGCGTGGTGAAGCCACTCCTCGGCACGTGGGTGAGACCGAACCATCTGACTACACTACGCCTGATAACAGGCGTGGCGGCATGCCTGTTGTTCTCACTCGGAACCCGTGCGGGCATGGGGTGGGGCGGTGGATTATGGTTGCTCTCCGCCTTCCTCGACCGGGCGGACGGCGAGCTCGCCCGGATCGGTAACATGATGAGTCCCGGCGGGCATCGGTACGACTACTACTCTGACACTATCGTGAATGCCGCCTTCTTCGTATCAATCGGCGTCGGTCTGCGTTATTCCTGGCTCGGGTCCTGGTCGATCCCGCTCGGCTTGGTCACCGGCGCTTCGATGGTTCTGTGCTGCGTGTTCGTGGAATGGCTGGAGCTGCGGAGTCCCCCCGGCACCCGAGCCTATTCCGGCAAATGGGGCTTCGATCCGGACGATGCGCTCTATCTGATGGGTCCCCTGGCCTGGTTCGGCTGGTTGAGCCCGATCCTCGTCGGGGCCAGCGTCGGCGCCACGGCGGTGATGATTGTCACCGGTCTGCGCCTGTTGCGGCTACGCGGTGCCGCGGCCCGGTCTCAGTCAACCATTGATGAGCCGCCGGCAGCGAGGAAAGGATTTTAGTGCGCGCCATCATCCTCGCAGCCGGCCTCGGTCTGCGCTTGCAACAAACTGACAATCGACAGCTGCCCAAGTGTCTGCTGCAGTTCGGCGGCATGAGCCTGATTGAACGGCATTTGCGTTTGCTGAAAAGCGCCGGTGTCGATCAAATCGTTTTGGCGCTCGGCTATCGTCACGAACGGGTCGAGGCCGAACTCGATCGTTTGCGCTGGCAACCGCGTCCCGAGATCGTGCTGAATCCGCGCTTTGAGCTTGGCAGCATGCTGACCGTCCACACCGTCGCCGACGCCATGACGCGCGGCGGCGACGTTCTGCTGATGGATGCGGACGTGCTGTACGACGAGCGCATCGCGAGCGCGCTGGTGGCAGGTCCGCAGGCGGTCAACCGGGTGCTGATCGACCGCGATTTCGAGGCCGGCGACGAGCCCGTCAAACTCTGCGTGAGCGGCGGCGTGCCGATCGAATTGCGCAAGCAGCTGGCGGCGGACTTGAAATACGACACGATCGGCGAGTCGATCGGATTCTTCCGCTTCGACCAAGCTGCTGCGCGCCGGCTTGCGACGCTGGTGGCGGGCTATGTCGCGCGAGACTGTGCGCACATGCCGCACGAAGAAGCGGTGCGCGATCTGCTGCGCGAGCGCAGCCAGGTCTTTGAAGTCGCCGACGTGACCGGAGCCCCCTGGATCGAGATCGATTTTCCCACTGACGTGGTGCGTGCTGCGCATGAAGTGCTGCCGCAACTTCAGGCACTGTCGGGAGCTAGCCGATAAATAGACCTGGGTGTCCCAAGTCGAAGCACCGAACGTTGCGCGGCGGCCACAAGTACCGGCCTGTCGGCTACCAATAGCCAAGGAAAATGCTGGTTGTCGCGCGGGGTCTCTCTTGTTGGGTTTTGTCTAGATGGCTTCCCCTCGCGTGGACGCCGGCGGGGTGGCGAACGTGAAGGGCACTCTTATTGCGCGAGGACGCGCGCGAAAATCGGGTAACATCGCGAATTCCGACTGGGATCTGGGCGATGTCCGAAGATAGCTACCACCTGATCAACCTGCACGCTGCGAATTCAACCGACGCACCCGACTTGCGGCGCGTGGGCGCGCATCCGGACTATTGGTACCCCGTCGCCTGGTCCGAGGAGCTCAAAGTGGGCAAGACGCTCGGCCGCCGCTTCGCCGGCCTGCCCATCGTGCTTTATCGGGGCAAAAGCGGGCAAGTATTCGCGCTGGAGGATCGCTGCGCGCATCGCCAGGTCCCGCTGCATCTCGGAGTGGTGAACGGCGATGAGCTCAAGTGCCATTATCACGGCTGGAGTTACAATCGGGCCGGCAAATGCGTGAACGTGCCGTACCTCGGCACGGATCGCCTGCCCACCGGAGTGAAGAGCTATCCCGCGCGTGAAGTCGACGGCCTGATCTTCGTCTTTCCGGGCGATGCGGCACTGGCAGAAAGCCGCCTGCCCAAGGCTCTGGGCTCCTCGCAGCGCAAGGACTACAAGACGCGGCAGCTGAACCGTGAAGTGGCCTGCCACTACACCTTCATGCACGAGAACCTGTTCGATATGAACCATCAGTTCATGCATCGCAAACAGATGGGCTCGATCCGGGCCAGGTGTCTGGGCCGGCAACACGGTGATGACTGGGCGCAGGTGGAATACAGCTTCAGCCGTACCGAGGGGAAGCAATCGGTAGGCGAGCACCTCATCGTCGACTTGATGCGCAAGCGTAACGAGCCGAAGAAGGACTTTTCCGACCATATGCAGATTCGCACCGACTATCCGACTCAGAGTCTGAAGGTCTGGGTGGGGCGCGACATCAAACCATCCGATGAGCCGGTGCTCGATGTGTGGCTGGCCTATACGCCGCTGGACGCCGAACAGCGCACCAACCGCACCTATGGTTATCTATCGGTGAAGAAACCGCGCATGCCGGGAATCATTCACGCCGTGTGGCCCTTCGTGAGCTGGTTCACCGAGAATATCTTCCGCGAGGACAAGGAAATCGTGGAATACGAGCAGCGAGCCTACGATGCACAGGGCGCGGACTGGAACAACGAGGTATTCCCGCCGATCCGCGATCTTCGAGGCGTATTGAGCCGCTGCGGCAGACCCATCGAATAGATGCGATAGTGAGCGCGTCAGTCCGTCTGCTGCTGCTCGCCGCGATGCTGGCGAATGCGTCCTTGGCGGCCGACACCGAGGTTGAACCGCCGCCGGCGCCCGCGCCGGGGCCCATCCCGCCGCCGCCGGCCGCGCCACCCACCGGACTCGCGAAGTGGCTGAATCCCGCGACCGCACCGTTCATTCCGGTACCGTTGATCAGCGTCGACCCGGACAGCGGCACCACGCTGGGTCTCATTCCGACGTGGGTGAAAACGGACGAAAATCACGAGATCCGCCGCATCATCGCACCCGACGTGCTTTACAACCCCTATTTCGGCGTAGGGTTTCACGGACGCGTGTATGGCTACACGTCGGGGGACGAACAATGGTCGGTGGTCAGCGGCGTCAAGGAGCGCGTCGAGCGCGAATTCGATGCCGAATATCAGCGCGGACGGCTGCGCGAGGACCGCTGGTCGATCAATGCCAGTGTGATCTACGACCGAAGCGGCGTGCCGCGTTTCTACGGCATCGGGAATGAAACCCCCCAGAGCGCCCAATCGAATTATACCGACCAGCAGGAACGACTGCAGGCGCAGGTCGGCTTCAACCTAAATCACACTTGGCAGCTGCTCTACACCGCGCGTCTGCGGGTGGTGGATGTGCTCCCCGGGACACTGCCGAGAATCCCGTCCCTCGAGACCCGCTTCGGCCCCATCTTGGGGGTGGGCACGAGTAAGCAAGTGCTCAATCGCCTGTCCCTCGTCTATGACACCCGGGATGACCTGACGGTGCCCACCCGGGGTGCGGAACTGATCGCCTATGGCGGGCTCGCCAGCCGCGGCGGCCTGTTCAACGATTCAATGTACAGCGAAGTCGGGGGAGACGGGCGCGCGTATTGGTCCATCGCGCAAGACACGATCCTGGCTGCACACACGGCGCTACGCTATTTGCCCTCTACGCACGGCGTGCCGTTCTGGGCTCTCAGCGCCATTGGCGGGGGCGACACCGTGGTC
>Ga0073928_10005774_pt1 | contig 17102 bp, 17 predicted proteins | sample PaiPotPPA55metaG_FD_76969 | JGI IMG/M metagenome (GOLD analysis project Ga0073928, IMG submission 76969) | Iron sulfur acid spring bacterial and archeal communities from Banff, Canada, to study Microbial Dark Matter (Phase II) - Paint Pots PPA... ... | reverse complement strand
GATCGAGAAGGGTGGCTTCTTCTTCGCCCCGCCCACGACGACCGGTTCATTGGCGCGCCGATCTTCGACCCTTCCGCGCAGGACCCCTGCACGATCGGACACGTCGTCGTCCAGAAGCGGCTCGTCGACGCCAACGGTCAGCCGGTGCTCGCCGAGCTTGGTGGGATCGCCTTCCAGGTCCTGGAGAACGGCCAGCCCGTGGGCGGCCCGTTCCTCACCGACCCGAGCGGCCGTGCGATTTCCCCGCCTGTGCCCCGGAACACGCCACTGGTCGTGCACGAGGTCGGCCCACCCACCGGATTCCAGCAAGCCGCGGATACGCCCGTCACTGTCACCGGCGCCCGCGAGCTGGTGACCGTCGTGAACCAGGTCACGCCTGGGCCCGGCCCCGGCCCGATCTACAGCGGGTGATACCGCGGAGCAGTTGCGGTCGAGGCGTTGCCGGTGACGAACGCATGGAAGCGCCGCCCGATGTGGTCCACCTCGACGATGTCGCCGATCTGGATGCCCTCGAGCCGCATCGACCGAAGGTTACGATTCGCGCCGACGGCCTCAGAATCACTCGGTCCGCACGCTCGCTTCCACCGAACTCCTGCCGAACATTAATCGTCAGTTCTTGCCCGCTCGCGTCCGCGCCCTTTTGAAATATGGCTGCAAATCCACGACTTTGCCGGACACAGGGAGATCCTTGATGGCCCTCTCACGGCGGAAACCCGGGTTCGAATCCCGGTAGCGGTACTTAGAAGTCCTGTAAATGTCACTGTTTCGTGTCTCTAGGCGGCCAGTGGGTAAAGCCGCGGGTAAAGTCGCGCCAGGATGGTGAGATGATCTGGCGATGACCTCCGGTGGAACCGTGAAGCACCTCGGTGGATCGTTGCGGCGCTACGGCCCAATGGTCCTGTGGGCCGTGCTTCTAGCCGTGCTGCTCGCTGTAACCATCGCTGTCACGACCCGCAAGAACGCGACGCATCTCGACACGGCTCTTTGGGAGTTCATCCTGTTCGGGATCGGGCTCTTGGTCTCGTTCTACTTTGGAAGGAAGTCCGTGAAGGAGGCAGCATCCGACGTCATCCGTCCTGCGGCAAGTGCGGCTCTCAGACGTCTGGTCAGCCTCGGTAAGGGCATCCGCACGATCGGGGTAATTGCCGGTGAGCAGGCCAAAGACGCGAATGAAACGGGCAACGTGCCAGCCGACCGGGTCGTTGCCGGGATCGAGACGCTATCGATTCTCTTGGAAGCTCAAGTGGCGGTCGTCATTGACGCGATTGAGGACTGGCGGCAGTTCACGCCAGACCTCGTAAATCAGCTTCAAGAAGAAGGAAAAGGGTCAGCCCCATGAATGACGAGACCACCCAGACGCCCGAGGAGAATGGCGGCGGCTCCCAAGCCGAAACTCAGACCGAGGGCGCCGGTCAGCCCGAAACGGCTCGAAACTGGACGGCGAAGCCCGCAATTACCGGTAACGTCGCACGTATTCTGACCACCCGTGAACTCGTCATAAACAAGGGCTCAGCCGACGGCGTAGGGAAAGGGATGATCTTCGAAGTTCTGGACCCGAAAGCAGAAAACATCACCGACCCGGTAACTGGCGAATCGCTTGGGTCCATCGACCGACCAAAGATCCGTGTGCGCGTACAGGACGTTGCGGAGCACCTTGCCGTTGCTCGCACTTACAGATACGCGTCCACAAACATCGGTGGCCGCGGGTTGGGCAGCAATCCTTTCGGAAACCTTTTTGACGCGCCGAGCTACGTTAGGAAGTATGAGACGCTAAAGACAGACGAGCAGACCTGGGAAGACCTGAGCGAAGCGCAGAGCTTCGTAAAGACCGGTGACCCGGTGCGTCAGGTGCTCAATCCGGAAGAAGACTAGGCGGCTACCGGGTGGCTCAGCTCAGCGGCGGACCATCCCACGAACAACTCACGCCTCGAGATCAAGCCGGTTACGCAACGCGCGTAACCCCGACGGCGCTCGTGAGATGGCCAGATTGCCTTGAACCAGCACACGGCTGTCATCGCGGAGTGATTACTCGAAACGCGAGCAGCGTCCGAACGAATCCGCGCTTGGCGATATCGCTCCGCCACAGCTGATTCACCACCTCGGGCGGCAGGTCGTAGCTGCGCAGCAGACTCGCCGCGGTCGCGTATAGGTCGTCCAGGCGATCACGGTCCAGCGGAAGGCGCACCGCCCGCCGTTGCTTTCTGAGCCGCCGCTCCTGGCCGCCCGGCGCCCGCTGCGGGAGCCACATTGCACCCTCGCTCGCAAGTCTCTTGGCGACGACCGTCCAGCGATCGGCCACTTCCTTGCAGTGCTTGCTCCGATCCACCTTGTGACGGGGGCTCGGCCAGCCGCACTCCGCCAGCGCAGCGAATAGCTCGTCAGCCTCGAAGCCGCAAGACAGAATGACCTGTGCGGCCATCGCTTCCACGTCACGGTCTCGCTCTACTCTGCGGCCAGGTATCGGAGCAGGTGTACGCCCAAAATTGGCCACGGAGTTAGGGGCATCGCGCCAACGTCGCAATGACCTTGAACGGCGTGGCCAGAAGGAATTCCGCCGCTGGCTGCGGCGGCACGGCGTTCCGGCCTTACTTAGAGCTCTCCTGTCGTACGAGGCCTGCGCGACGTTCTCTTCCCAGATTTCGCCCAATACCGTTGAGACGCGAACCGACAGCGCGCCGCCGTTTGCGTCTGTGCCAGATGCAATTCTGATGAACGACTCATGATGGATCCGCTCAGCGACTTTGGGCCAGACGAGCCGTGTTGGTGCGACTCTGGGAGGAAGTACCAGAAGTGCCACGGTGTCGTCCTGACCAGCGACCCGGGTGCCCCAGTGCCACCGGATGAGGCGGACGCCATCTGGCTCTCCCCGCAGACGAAAATCAGCGGCGGTGCGATCGACTCGCTCTTGAGACAGGCATCAGGACTGCCGGTCTATGTGCCGCCACCCAGACCGACGCAATCGGCTCAGCGAGTCCATCCGGTTGCTGTCGAGTTGGCGGAGCTCCCAGACCGTACTCCTACGTTGCCTGTTGCTGACATCGGCAAGCTCCGGTTTGAACGTCTGAGCGATCTCGGGCTTTCTGATCCAGTCATCCTTCGTGAGCGGTTGGAGAGCATGACCACGCAGCAGTTCGACGAGCTGACCTACGTCGTTCTCGATCTTGCCAAGGCGACGCTCGGCAGCCTGGTTGGGCAGACAGCAACTCCCGATCCTCCTGTCGTGCTGTGGGCGGGCGATGAGCCGGTGAGCAGGTTCCTCGGCCGAACGCTGTTTTGGGCCGACCAATATCTAGTCGAAGATCCGCTCGCGGACGCAATGCTCAGCCGTTCCGTAGGTACGCAGAGCTTGTTTGAGGGCCTCGAGAAGCTGATCGCCCTACGGTCCTTGATAGAGCTCGGGCTCGTCGTTCCTATTCCGAGCGATCTGGCAACAGCAATCACTGCCGATTCGACCAGAGCTGCGACAGAAGACGACCTAACACACGACGAACTCGTGGCCTGGGTGGACCAGCAGGTACATGTGGAGGGCCCCACCGCGCGTGAAGCGTTGATCGTTGCTGTCAAGGACGAGCTAACGATGGGCGGCATTCGTTTCTTCCTACACGGTCACATTGACCGTGACTCGCTGGACCCGAATACGCACGCCTTCGAGATCAGCTATCTGAGCCCGTACAGGCCGGGGTTCGACTACGCTCCTTGGATCGCGCAGAGCCGCGGGAAGGTAGTGGCAGATCTGCTTCAGGAGACGAACCGCGCTATCGCAGTTAGCGGCACATTCGGCGGAGCCCCAGTCACGAGAGTGCCATTTCGGGCTCGGTTGCTGCGACACAAGGGTGCAGCGGTCAACGCCAGCTCGGCCTTAGTATGGGCTGACGTCCCGTGGCTCCCGGATGCATCGCCTGATCTGCTCGCCGCGATCAGCCAAGAGGCAGAGGCAGTCGAGGCTTTGCGGGCGAGATCTCGGCGAGCCTTCGCCCACGCCAATCAGAGTCAGGACTTCGACCGGGTTGCAAGCGCTCTCGCTGATGAACTCGGTGAGGCCGCTCGCCAGCTGGGCAGTGACATCCGAACAACCAAGCTTTGGGGCTCGGCTGGTGCCACTGCGTCATCGCTGCTATCGGTCGGAGTCGGCGTCACAACGGGCGTGGTTGGCGGGCTGCTCTCCGCCGGGATCGCAGCAGCGAGCTCGCTGCCCGTTATCGGGCAGTTGCGCGAACAACACCGCCGACCGGCATACGCGCTGGTTATGGCGAAGCGAGATGCAGAACAGCTGCCGAAACTGGAGCGCGCCAAGGAAGGCCGATGACGGATCCCAGGCTCACCAAGTGGAAACGATGGATCGAAGGACCGATCAGAGACGACGTAATCGGCATGCACGACGCTCGCGCCACGTGGAGGCACGTCGGCGACATGCTTGCCGCGAACGGCGATCTGCCAGCCTCTCATTGGTGGCAGTTCATGAAAGACACGTACGCGACCACGCAAGCAGTGGCCGTCCGACGTCAGGCTGTAGCCAACCGTGAGTCAAACAACCTAGGCACCCTTCTAGAGGAACTGAGCCAGGACTGCTCCCTCGTAACGGAAGAGTTCTGGCTTCGACTGTGGAGCGAACATGTCGCGCTTCAGCAAATGGGGCAACGAATCTGGAAGCAGCAGTTCGGTGGCGAAAATGGGACGCACCTGGACCCGACGATCGTCCTCGCGGACGCACAGAAGCTGAAGGACGGCAGTGCTCGCGTAAAGCGATACGTGGACAAGCATCTTGCGCACAGCGATCAAGAGGCCAATACCACAGACCTACCGATCCTGAGCGATGTGCACGACGCCATTGACTTAATCGGCCAGGTCTTCCGGCGCTACTTCAACCTGTTCACAGCCAGCGAGATGACACAGCTTGAGCCGACAATCGCGTACGACTGGATGGCGGTCTTTCGAGTCCCTTGGATGCCCAAAGGTTGGCGCAAATCCGCGTCGGCGAGCGCATCAACAGTCGTCATCCCGAATGAGTCCTAGACCTCCGCGATCGGATTGGCACGAAAGCGACAGCGTCCTTGAGACTGGCCCTTAGATCGAAACGAGCAGCGTTGGTCCGGGTAAAGCCGCGGGTAAAGTCGGCGCCGTTTTGGAGCGGTACCCGAGCGGTCCCCAGCGGTACCGAAACCCAGTGATGACGGGGAAGACCCAGTGGCGGCGGGGCTGCGTAACCGTTTCGAATCCCGGTAGCGGTACTTAGAAGTCCTATAAATGGACGGGTTGGGGGTGAGGATTCGGCGCCGCCGCGGTGGGGCGGAGACGTAGGTTCGTATCCGTGCGAGCGGACAGCTTTCCTGTAAACCGGTGGGTCTGCGGAGCCGGGCTCGCGGGGCCCAAGCGGTCCGAAGCTGCGGCTCGAGGGTGCGCTGCCCGTCGCAGAACCTGAAGGTGTCATTCGGTGGGATGTGTCCATGTGGCCGTCGGTGAGTTCGTGATTTGTCCGAGCGTGTCGCGGACGTGGTCTGTGGGTCGGTGATCGGGGCGGCGAAGGGGGGGATGCGATGAGCACCGTCATGTGGAGCCGACTTCGCTGCTAGGTGGCGGTGCCAGACTCCAGGCCATCCCTCCCGCCTGGCTATCGGGCCTCGCCTGGATCTACCTCTCCGTCTGCTTTGTCTGTGCCGGCGTGATCGGCTACGACATCGTGTTTGGTCGCCGGCGTCAGCCGATGGGCGTGATGAATTTCGTCTTCCCGATCACCGCGCTGTACTTCGGTCCCGCGGCGCTGGCGCTGTACTGGCGATGGGGGCGGGTTGGTGCCCGTCCGGCGCGGCCCCCGAGGCCCTTGACTGGAGCGAAGATGCCCCAGATGGCCATGGCAGCGGCGGGGCAGGGCATGCATGAACGCCCGGGCGATGGCACCGGCCCCGGCCACGCCGGGTCGCCGGATCCGGTGAGGCCGGCCAGGCCTCGCTGGGCGACGATGGCGATCGAGGTCAGCCACTGTGGCTCTGGATGCACCTTGGGCGACCTCATCTCTGAGTGGGTGATCTACGCCTTTGCGCTCGCCGTCGCGGGCCGTGTGCTGTTTGCCGAATACATCGGCGACTATGTGCTCGCCGTCGCCCTCGGCATCGTGTTCCAGTACTTCGCGATCGCGCCGATGCGGGGGCTTGGGATCCGGGACGGGCTGAAGGCCGCCGCGAAGGCGGACTTCATCTCACTGACCTTTTTCGAGGTCGGGCTGTTCGGGTGGATGGCGACGATGGCGTTTGTGTTCTTCCCGGCGCCGCATCAGCTGATTCCCAACTCTGCCGCCTTTTGGTTCCTGATGCAGATCGGGATGATGATCGGCTTCTTCACGTCCTGGCCCGCGAACGTCTCGTTGGTCAACCGCGGCATCAAAGTGACAATGTGACGCCGGTCGCGAGCACTTCCGCCGCGGCCGACAGCTAAGCCGCCACCGTGCGAGATGGATGGGGACACGTTTGGAAGGGCGAATAAGAGCCGCTTGTTGTGACGAGCGGGACCAGCCTCTCAGGTGTGCTGGTCCCGCTCGTGTTCGGCGCGGTTTGAGTGCCTAGTTGCAGCTAGTTGGCGCCCACCACTTTGAAGTTTTGGTTGACGAAGATGTGGTGAGGCCAGTTGACGCCGATGTAGTGCACTTCGTACTCGCCGTTGCTGAGCTGCACGACACGATCGACGACCCCGCCTGAGTAGGTGGCGAGTGCGGCTTTGGTCGCCTTGTTTGCTGTGGTTCCGCTGACGATCGTGCCGGAGCCCTGTTGGTAGTTCGCGGGGATCTGCCCGGCCTGCTGGGAGGCGCTCCGCGCCCCGGGGTTGAACGGGATCACCTTTCCTGCCCAGGACGGCGGGGACCCGTTGCTCTTCGGTTGCACGATGACCTGCGCGGCCGTGATCGTCGTGCTGTCCGTTGTTCCCAGCACGAGGACGGGCTCGCCCGTGGTTACGGCGCTCGCCGAGGCGGACCTGGTCCCTTTCTGGTAGGTGGTGGAAGACGTGTCCTTGACCGTCACGTTCTGGCCCGCCGATGTCTTCAGCGTGAACCCGGACGTGGACACGCTGGTGACCTTGCCCGATGACCCGCCGGCCGCCGGTCCGGATCGAGCGTTAGATCCGCCGCCGAGTCCCGAGTGCCCAGCGGAGGCGCTCGAGGCCACCTGCGAGGTTGTCGCCGCGCTGGCAGTGCTCGAGCCGCTGCTGGAGGTTGCGCTGACGATCCCGAACGCACCGCCCGCGACGGCGAGTGTCGCTGCGCCGGCTGCGATCCACTTGGTGAGTCTAGTGCGGAAGAACATGCTGGGCTCCTTTGGTCGATGCTTATCGCTCAAGGATCGGGGGCGACGCTGTGAGCACCGTGGGAGAGCCCTGAGGACTTCCTGGGAGGCTCGCGTGTACGGTGTGCGCGGCGCGTGTGTCGTCCTTCGGCGTCCCCGACCTACGGTCGAGTCGCGTGGGTGGGCCCGCTCAGGTTGCTCACTATGCGGAAGCCCAGACTGTCGCTTCGGATCACCGCGATACGACGAATCCGCGGTCGACGCCGAGGCTTCCCCCGGTGATCGGTCAAGGTCGCGACCTGGTCTTCGCGTGCTACTGGATGTTCGCGTCTCATGGAAAACTCCTCTGAGTCCGGTTGCGTTCGTGAACGGAGGATCAGACCCGAGCATGAGACGGACGTGAGGTGACGCTGAAAACCTGCTGAGCTTTGACCGCCGCGGCGTGGTGTCAGACCGGCCCTGGCGAACCGCCAACCTCCTGGGCCACCGCAGATCCCACTCCGGGCGCGCCCGCCATCACCGGCAGGCTCACCGTGAACACCGCCCCACCGCCCTCGGCAGTCCGGGCGTCGACGTCGCCGTGATGGGCCTCGACGATCGCCTTGACGATCGCAAGGCCGAGTCCGGCGCCGCCGCGGCCGCGGGTTCGCCCGCCCTCGGTGCGCCAGAACCGCTCGAAGAGGCGATCGCCGGCATCCGGAGGCAGGCCTGGGCCGTGGTCGCGGACCTCGATCAGCGCCCGCTCGCCTTCGCTGGCAACGGAGATCTCGATCGCCGTATCCGGGGGCGTGTGGATGACCGCGTTGCGGGTCAGGTTCGAGAGCAACTGGCGAAGCTGCTCGGGATCCCCGAGTACGTGGACCGGCCGGCTCGCGTCGACTACCACCCGCCGGCCAGGGGCAGCCGCCCGCGTGTCCTGCGCGGCGTGCTCGGCGAGCTCGGTGAGGTCAACCTCGACGAGCGGCGTCTCCGGAAGCTCCTCGAGCCGCGCGAGCAGGAGGAGGTTCTCCACGAGGACGCCCATCCTGGCCGCCTCGGCCTCGATCCTGCTCATTGCACGGCTGACCTCCGCGGGATCGCTCGCGGCCCCGAGGCGATAGAGCTCGGCGTAGCCGCGAATCGAGGCAAGCGGGGTTCGCAACTCGTGCGACGCATCCGCGAGGAAGCGCCGCAGACGCTCCTCGCTGCGAGTGCGGTCCGCGAACGCGCCCTCGATCTGGCCGAGCATCTCGTTCAGCGACGTGCCGAGTCGGCCCACCTCCGTGCGGTCATTCGCGGGCGCGACCCGCCGAGAGAGATTGCCGTGCGCGATCTCTCTGGCCACGCGCCCGATCCGCTCGAGCGGCCGAAGCCCCAAGCGGATCACGATCCACCCGAGCACGACCAGGGCGAGGATCACCCCCGCGCCGACCAGCAGCTCGACGACTAGCAGTCTTTGAAGCGTCTGGTCAACGTCGCGAAGCGGAACGGCGATCACCAGCGTGCGACCGCCATTGAGCGAGAACGCCGCGACCCGGTAGCGCAAGCCCGACCCGGACGCCGAGTTCACGGTGAACAGGTGAACGTTCTGGGAGCGGAACTGCGAGATCGGGAGCCGGCGCGGCAGCGAGGGCGCAGACGCCGCGGGCTCGCCGTAGGTAAACGAGTGGCTTCGCACGACCTTCCCGTTGGCGCCCAGCACGATCCCGTAGGTGCCCGAAGTCTGGAAGGTGCTCGGTGCGCGACCCCCCGCGGCCGGCGGCCGGCTCCGAGGGGCCGTTCCCTGGGGGTGGATCGCGTTCAGTGCCACGGCGACGGGAAGCCGTGAATCGCCCACCTGCTGGTTCACGCGCGTGAGCAGGAAGGAGCGTTGCTCCTCGTAGGTGACGACGCCCATGACTCCGAGTCCGACGGCGGAGAGGACGACGAGCCCGATCAGCAGACGCGTGCGCAGTGACAGGACGCTCACTCCCGGGGGAGTCGCAAGACGTACCCGACTCCGCGCACCGTGTGCAGCAACGGTGGGCCGTCGGCGTCGACCTTCTTGCGTAGGTAGCTGATGTAGGTCTCGAGTACCCGGGCGTCGCCGCCGAAGTCATAGCTCCAGACGTGGTCGAGCAGCTGCGCACGCGTGAGCACCCGGCGAGGGTTGGTCATCAGGTAGCGCAGCAGCCGGAACTCGGTCGCCGTCAGCTCGATCGCACGCCCATTTCGGGTCACCTCGAAGGTGTCCTCATCGAGCTCGAGATCCGCGAATCGCAGGCGGCTCGACGATGCGTCGGCTAAGCCCGTCCGGCGCAGGATGTTCCGCAGCCGAGCGATCAGCTCCTCGAGGCTGAACGGCTTGGTGACGTAGTCATCACCACCGGTGGTGAGGCCGCGGACCTTGTCGGCCGTCGTGTCGCGTGCGCTCAGGAACAGGATCGGGACATCGGCGCGCTCGGCCGCCAGCCGCCGCGCGACTTCGAAGCCCTCCATGTCGGGGAGCATCACGTCGAGCACCATTACGTGCGGGTGCCACCGCCGGACGGAGTCGAGCGCCGCTCGACCGGTGGCGGCGGTGTCGACCCCGAAGCCAGCGTGGCGAAGCGCCATCGAGATCACCTCGACGATCCCCGGCTCGTCGTCGACGACAAGCACCCGTGCGCTCTCACCCTGGTCTTCCACACCAAGATTGTCGCCCGGAAACCTGAGAAAAAGCTGAGAACGGTCTCTCACCGATCTCTCAGCCGCGTCAGGGGTTGCTCTCAGCCGAGGCCGCGAGAGTGGCCGACATGAGCACCACCTCCCGACTCCCACGGCCGCTCGCCTCACGGCTCGGGCGGCCCATCATGCGGATCCCGCGCTCCAGGCCAGTTACGGGCGCACGCCGGCTCCGTCCATGGCATCTATATGTGCTCGCGGCGCTCGGCGCTGTGCTGCTTGCGCTGGCTCTGTCCCAGATCGGGCCTCCGGCCAGCTCCGCGCGGACCTCCACCCAGATTGTGAGCGCCCAGAACGGCGTCGTTCAATCGACGGTCACAGGTAACGGCAACGTTCAGGCCGGTACCACCGACGACGTGAACTTCCAGACCAGCGGAGCTCTCTCCGCGGTCGACGTCACTGTCGGCCAGCACGTCAACAAGGGCCAGCTACTTGCCACGCTCGACCCGACGAACGCGCAGCTCGCACTCGACCAGGCCGAGTCCCAGCTGACCGCTGCTCAGGACCAGCTGAGCTCAGCGGAGTCGGGCTCGGCCACGAGCACCGGCTCGAGCAGCGGCGGATCGAGTTCGTCGAGCTCGGGCTCGAGCACCACGTCGAGCACCACTTCGGCCTCGAGCATTGCCACGGCGCAGGCCGCCGTGGACACCGCGGAGGCGAATGTCAACACGGCCCAAACCGCACTCAACAACACCAGGCTGTACGCGCCAATCAGCGGAACCGTCGCGTCGGTCACAAGCCTCTCCACGGGGGACAGCGTCTCGGCCGCGTCCACTGGCGGCACGTCCGGGGCCTCGACTGGGTCGACGTCCGGCTCGTCAACGGGCTCCTCCACGAGCACGGCCGGAAGCGTCGGCTCGAGCTCGTCGGGCTCCACCGGCACGTCCTCATCGTCGACGAGCAGCTCGCCGTTCGTTCAGATCATCAACACGAGCACGATGACGATGACCGTTTCCTTCAGCGAGTCAGACGTCAACAGGCTGAAGGTCGGCCAGGCCGCAACCGTCACCCCGGACGCACTGAGCGGCGTCCAGCTGGGGGCTCACGTGACTTCCATCTCCCCCGTGGGGACGACGAGCAACAACGTCGTCTCCTACCCGGCGACGCTGACGCTCGACCAGAACGACTCGAGCGTGAAGCCCGGGATGAGCGCGACCGCCGCCGTGATCGCCGGCCAGGCGCAGGGCGTCAACCTCCCCAACGCCGCCGTCACCGGCAGTGGGTCGCTCGCGACGGTCACGGTTATACGTAACGGCAAGCAGACGACACAACAGGTCGTCGTCGGCCTCCGAGGCAACAGCCGTACGCAGATCGTCAGCGGCCTCAGCGCCGGCGACCGCGTCGTGATCAAGACGGTCCTGCCCCCGTTGACGCCCGCGACGACCGGGACAACGTCATCCAGCGGAACGCTCGGCGGCACCGGCGCCAGGCTCGGCGGATTCGGTGCCGGTGGCGGGGCCTTCGGTGGTGGCGGCGGGCGGCCCGGCGGCGGCGGTGGCGCGGCTGGAGGAGCGGGTTGATGGGAAACCAGCTCAGCCTGCTCCGCCCGGCCCGAGATCAACTGGAGCCGGAGGCGCGGCGTCCGCCGCTGGAGCCGGTCGCAAGCGCAGCCGGAGTCCTGAGCCAGGTTCCGCCCGTCATCGATCTTCGCGATGTCCGCAAGACCTACGAGCTGGGTGACATCTCTGTGCCGGCCCTCCGTGGCGTCAGCCTGTCCGTCGATCGCGGCGAGTACGTGGCGATCATGGGTCACTCGGGCAGCGGCAAGTCGACGCTGATGAACATCATTGGCTGCCTCGACCTGCCGACCGACGGGGCGTACCTGCTCCAGGGCTTCGACGTCCGCACCCTCGACGAGGACACGCTCTCGGATGTACGGAACCGGTTCATCGGGTTCGTGTTCCAGAGTTACAACCTGATCCCGCGGACGCGTGCGCTGGCGAACGTCGAGCTGCCACTGTCCTACGCCGGCGTAGCGCGCACGGAGCGACGCGAACGGGCGCTTCAGGCGCTCGCGGCGGTCGGACTGTCCGACCGCGTGGACCACCTGCCATCGGAGCTCTCAGGTGGTCAGCAGCAGCGCGTGGCAGTCGCGCGCGCCTTGGTGACCGACCCTGCGCTGATCTTGGCCGATGAGCCGACCGGCAACCTCGACACCTCATCGGGCGAGGAGGTGCTGCGGATCTTCGGCGGGCTGAGTGAGCAGGGCCGAACGATCCTGCTGATCACCCACGAAGAAGACGTCGCCGCGCACGCAGATCGGGTCGTCCGGATCCGCGACGGACTGATCGTCGCGGACGAGCCGACTGCGCCCGAAGGGAGGAGCCAGTGATCGAGTCGCTGCGGGTCGCCTCCGCGGGGCTGATCGCAAACAAGCTCCGCTCATCGCTCACGATCCTCGGTCTGATGATCGGCGTGGGCTCCGTGATCGTCCTGATCGCGGTCGGCACGGGCTCGTCGAACGCGGTTCAAAAGCAGATCGACGCATTGGGTTCGAACGTGCTGCTGGTCCAGAACGCCACCGCGCCCGGCGGCCTGCGCGGCACACCCACGAGCAGCACGTCGCTGACGCTTGCCGACGCCGACGCGCTACAGAACAGTTACCAGGCGCCGGACGTGCAAAGCGTCTCTCCGGTGGTCAACGCCAACGGGGTCACCCTGACCTACAACGGCACGACCTACTCGCCTTCCACGTTCGTCGGTACCACTCCGAGCTACGAGCAGGCGCGCAACTACTCGACGGCCGCAGGCTCGTGGTTCACGAGCGCGCAGGAGAGCTCACATGCACGCGTGCTCGTGGTGGGGCCGACCGTGGTCAGCCAGCTGTTCGGCGGGCAGGATCCCGTCGGGGACACCGTCCAGGTCAACGGAACGAGCTATCAGATCGTCGGCGTTACCGCGTCGAAGGGCTCCAACGGCACCGCTAATCAGGACGACGTTGCGTTCGCGCCGCTGACCGCAGTACAGGACACGCTGACCGGCTACGGGAGCGTCAACCAGATCGTCGTGCAGGCGAAGTCCGAGCAGCAGCTGGGCGCCGCTCAGACGGAGGTCACGGGCGTCCTCAACCAGCTCGACCCCCCCTCGGTGGGCGGGACCAATTCAAGTCAGGCAAGCAACTTCCAGGTCATCAACCAAGGATCGATCCTGCAGACGTCGGCCGCCTCCAGCAGCGTCTTCACGACACTGCTCGGAGAGGTCGCGGCGATCTCGCTGCTCGTCGGGGGCATCGGGGTGATGAACATCATGCTGGTCTCGGTCACCGAGCGGACCCGGGAGATCGGAATACGTAAAGCCGTTGGAGCGCGCCGCAGCGACATCCTCAAGCAGTTCCTGATCGAGGCGGTCCTCGTTTCGCTGCTCGGCGGTGTCGCCGGCGTCGTTGCCGGTGTCATCGGCAGCCAGTTCACGATCGCCGGTGTTCAGCCCGTGATCGCGCCCTATTCGATCGCCCTTGCGTTCGGCGCCGCCGTACTGACAGGCCTGTTCTTCGGCACCTATCCGGCAAGCCGCGCAGCGGCGCTGCGGCCGATCCAGGCGCTTCGCTTCGAATAACCCGACTCAGAGAGGAATCCAGATGAGCGCCATCCCACATGACAACCCCGACCAGGCGTTGAACGACCTCGGTCAGCGCCCGCAGAGCACCGGGCCGGACGCGCTCGTCTCGCCGAGCCGTAGGCGCCGCCGCTTCTTCAACCGCAAGACCGCAGCGCTCTCGGTCATGGTCGCATGCGCCGCGGGCTTCCTCGCCGGAATCGAGATCGAGAAGTCTCAGCTGAGCGGCACTGCGAGCGCCGTTGCGGCCCCGGCCGGCACTGCCGCCAGTGCCACGACGGGCGCTGGTGCCCGCGCCGGCTTCGGCTTCGGCGGAGGCGGCGCGGGTGGTGGCGGCGGAGGCGGGGCGTCTTTCGGCACCGTCTCGAGCGTCAGCGGCAACGCGATCTACCTCACCGAGGCCTCAGGCAACACGGTGAAGGTCACGCTGTCGTCGGCGACCAAGATCACGAAGAGTCAGAGCACCTCGAAATCCTCGCTGCATCCCGGCGATGCGATCGTAGTCCAAGGCGCTACCAGCAAGAGCGGCACGCTTGCGGCCACCTCGGTCAGCGATTCCGGAGCGAGGGCCGGGCGCGCCGGCACGGGAGCCGGCTCCGGCGGCAGCAGCACGACCACCGGCAACACCACTGGCGCGGCCGGAAGCGGCACGACCGGCTGACTGGAGCACTGAAAGGAAACACATGACACTCCCCCACCACAGCAGAGCCCGGGCCCGACGCGTCGCGCTCGGAATCGCCGCCATCGCCTCTACGGGACTCATCGCGGCGTGCGGCTCGAGCTCTTCGAGCAGTACGACGACTTCGGCATCAGCCTCCGCATCCAGCGGTAACCGAGCGGCCTTCACCAAATGCCTCCAGCAGCACGGCGTAACGCCACCACCGGGTGCGGCGAACGGCGCCAAGCCCGGCACGCACTCGGGAAGCCCGCCAGCGGGCGGCGGAGGAATCGCCCAGAACCCCACCCGCCAGGCCGCCTTCAAGGCTTGCGGGGCAACCGGACAGCACTCCAGGAGCGGGGGCTAGCAGCACCTTCAGACCCACAGGCGCGTCATTCTGCACGAGCCCGCGGCCATTCAAGTACTTGCGTCTGAACGCTCAGGACGTCTTGATATTCGAGGATCCTCCTCACTCCCGCGGGGGCCGTCAAGGGTTGTCGACTCTTCCAGGCGTGGCCCGCTGCGGCGCCGGCATCGACGCGCTGCTTCGCCGAGTCGATCGTCGCCCCAGAACACGTCGCCATCCACCACCACCGAGGGAACCCCGATCACGCCCGCCGCGACCGCCTCGTCGTTGACAACGCGAAGCGCGTCCTTGATTTCGGGCTGCTGGGTCTGCTCGAGCAATCGCGGCCCGTCCATGCCGACGGTCGCGGCTACCGCGACCAATTGCTCAGGCTGTGTGATGTCACGTCCTTCGCGAAAGCACGCGCGCATGGCCGCGAGCCCGAACGGGATCAGCCCGCCGCACCGGTCAGCCGCGAGCATCGCTCTTGCTGGCAGCACGTCGTTACGTGGCCATCCCTGGGGCCAGCGGATTGGTCCGAGCCCGTGCTCGACGGCGCGGCGCTCGCAGTCGGCGATCCGTTCCTCGCGCTGGGGCGTCACGCCCCACGTGATCCGGCCCACCGAGCGAAACAGACCGCCCGCGAACACCGGCCGCCATTGCGCGTCTGGAATCAGCTCGCCGATCCGCTCAGCGGCGAACCAGCTGTACGGCGAGATCGCGCCGAAATAGAAGCGCGGGGGCATCCCCGGACACGCTACTGCTCAAATCGCCGGTGGACGGGGGCGGAGCCAGGGCCGCTGCTGTCAGCCGTTCAGCATCGGCGATGGCGGAATCCGCGTGTGGCCGGTGATGTCAGGGATCAGCATCCCGACTTCGTCGATGTAGCACCAGCTCCAGTCCTCGCCCGGCTCGAGCGAGTGGATCAGCTGGTGGCCGCTCGAGTGGTGGTGGGCGGTCGCGTGCCGGTTCGGCGAATCGTCGCAGCAGCCGACGTGGCCGCACTCCAGGCAAATGCGCAGGTGCAGCCAGACATCGCCGGTCTTAAGGCACTCCTCGCAGCCGGCGACGCTTGCAGGGAGCTCGGTGACAGTGATCGTGTCGAGGTGGGTGCAGGTGGTCATGCGGGTGTCTCCGTTGTTGGGGTCTCGGGTTGGGCGAGCGGGATCCAGACGTGGAAGGTCGTCCCGCCCTTGCCCGTGTCGAACGTGAGCGAGCCGCCGTGGCGGTCCTCGACGATTCGTCTGGCGGTGTCCAGGCCGAGGCCCGTCCCGCTTCCGACCTCCTTGGTGGTGAAGAACGGATCGAACACGTGGGCGCGGGCCTCCGGCGGGATCCCGGGTCCTGTGTCGGCGATCTCGACGAGGATGCAGTCGCCGTCGGGCTTAGTTCTGACCGTGATTGCGCCGGTCTGGCCGACCGCGTCGATCGCGTTGTCGAGCAGGTTGGTCCACACCTGGTTGAGCTCGGAGCCGTAAATCGTCACCGGCGGCAGCGCCCGGTCGTAGTCGCGCTTGATCTCGATCTGCGTGTTCTTGAGCTTGTGGGCGAGCACCGTGAGCGTCGTCTCGAGGCCCTCGTGGACGTCGGCTTGGACGACGCCGCCGCGATCCATGTACGCGTAAGCCTTGACCGCGCTGACGAGCGAACTCATCCGGTCCGTCGACTCGCGCAGCTCGCTGACGAGGCTGTGGGCCGCGATGGCGGCCGCGACCGAGCGGAGCGAGGCCGGGGTTGCCGGTCCCGCGGCTGCCTGCATCTCTTCGAGCCAGTCGTCGTCGACGCCGGCGATTGCCAGCGGCTCGGCGAGTCGCCACGCATCGGGGATTCCGAGCGTCTCGAGACGTTCGCGCATCTCGTCCTCGGCGTCGGCGGCGTCGAGCGCTGACAGGGCATTGTGCTCGCTCGCCCGCCGGAGGGCCTGCTCGCGGAGATCGGCGATCCGCGCGGCGCCCTCGCGTTCCACGCCGGCGTCGACGAACGCCCTCAGGGTCGAGTCCATCACGTCCAGCGCCTCGCCGAGCTGCTCAGCTGACCGCCGCGCCGCCGCCGCCGGGTTGTTGAGCCCGTGCGCGAGTCCCGCGGCCATCGTTCCCAGCGAGGCGAGCCGCTCCCGGTTCTGCTCGATCGCCGTGATCCGGCTCATCAGCGGCCTGACCTGGCGCATGATCCGGCGGTGCACCGCGGGGTGTGCGAGCGCGAGCCTGCGGAAGTCTGGCGCCGGAATCACGGCTCGGCGCACCGGGGTCGTCGCGACCATCCGGACGCTGACCGGGGTCTCGGTGAGCGCCGGCACGGCGCCGATCCACGTCGGCGCCGTCTGGTGCCCCGCCGGCTCGAGCCGGTCCCCGTCGTGTCGGAACAGCTGCACCGTCCCTTCGAGCAGGAGCAACAGACCCTGGGACTCGGAGTCTTCCTCGAGGACGACGTCCCCGGCCTCGGCGTCGCGCAGCTCGGCGGCCGCCGCCCACTCAGCGAGTTCGGTGTCGTCGAGGTCGTCGAACAGGTCGACCGGCCGAAGGTCGGCGACGGTTACCGGGGGCACGCCTGCCGGGCTCATGCCTCGGCGAGGTACTGGTGCACGAGTGAG
>Ga0073928_10005773_pt1 | contig 17104 bp, 18 predicted proteins | sample PaiPotPPA55metaG_FD_76969 | JGI IMG/M metagenome (GOLD analysis project Ga0073928, IMG submission 76969) | Iron sulfur acid spring bacterial and archeal communities from Banff, Canada, to study Microbial Dark Matter (Phase II) - Paint Pots PPA... ... | reverse complement strand
TTTTTGCCGTCGTTTTGGTTTGCCACGGAGATTAGCTTTTGGGATATATCGATATAAGTAATCGTCCCAAGGAATGTGAACGAGGAGCCGGGCGTTGCCAGCAGCGACAATTCACGGACAACGCCGGAGTTGGTTTTCCCGGAATCAAAACTGACTTCCACCAACGATCCTGGTTTCAGATCAGCTAACGATCCCGTCTGGCTCCCATTGTGGATCACAGCTGCGGGGTCAAGACGAAAATGCACGGGCTGTGAAGCGACCTCATCCCGGAGGGTCAGCGTATTGGTGCGGCCGTCGTAATCTAGAATCTGTCCCCGTGCGTTTCCGTTTCCAAATCCGCTGCGAATCCAAATACTCTTGGCGAATACCTGGCTGCCGTTGAGCATGGTGTCCAAATAGACGCGCTGACCCACTTTCAAGTCGCGTCCCGAACCCGCCTCTCCGTCCAGAAATATGTGCGTTCGCATGTCAAAGTCCATGCGGAGGCGCTGCTTGCCGCCGAATGGCTTCACCGTAATGCGGTTTTGGATTTCGTTCACGCTCGTGACCGTTCCGCCCATCAACGTAACCCGGTTATGCGGCAGCGGCGGAGGGTCAAGAAGGGGATCGTAGTCTTCACGCGCCGCCGCCGGAGTCTTAGGCGGAGCGGCAGGCGCAGGAGTAGGAACGGCTGAGTCGCTTTGCGCCACAGCGGTGATTGATAGCCCTAATAGCGAAACGAGTAGAAGACGCTTTGTAGAAATCCCCATAAATAGTCAGCTTTTCGATGCTGATTTCGTAAGCGAAGATACCCAATCGAGAGAAAATTCTTTGCATTCATTTACTTACCTTGGCCAGCGCCACTCGCAGAATCCGCATCAAATACGCCGATGAAGATGCCCCGAAGATATGTCCGCACGGCGGCTACCCCGGCTGTTCTTTCCGTCGCGTTGTTTTCGTTCGCTGTGGGAATCGCACAGGCTCGCGATTTAAGAATCTCGATACCCAAGCATAGTCAAACTACCCCTGTTCAGCAGCTTAATCGTGAGGGAGTCAAGGCGGTTCAAAAGAACGACATCAAGAAAGCCGAGAAGCTATTTTACAAGGCATATCTTCTCGATCCGGACGATCCCTTCACGCTCAACAACCTGGGATACATTTCGGAACTTCAGGGAAAGGTCGAACGAGCCCAGCAGTACTATCAACTGGCTGGGCAGGAGAGCTCGGAAGCGGTAATCGCCGATGCCAGCACCAGTAATGTGAAGGGCCGCACATTTAACGAACTTGCAAGCGGCTATGGCAGCCTTGAACTCGGCGTCAATCGCGGAAATATTGAAGCGATGAGCCTTCTCCAACAAGGCAGGACAAATGAAGCCGAAGCGGTTCTGAGGAAGACTCTCGAACGCAATCCAAACAGTCCTTTTACGATTAACAATCTCGGGTACGTTATGGAGGAAGAAGGCGATCTTGATCAGGCCCTAGCTTATTACACGAAGGCCGCTAGCTCGAATTCTTCAGAATCGGTGGTCGTCGCTTTGGATCCTCACTGGCGTGGTAAAGCCATAAGCCAAGTAGCGGCTTCCAATGCGGAAGCAGTTCGAAGGCGTCTCGCGACCGAGGACAGCGTTGAAGCTCGCGCTGCGCGGCTGAATTTGCAGGGCGTTTATGCGCTCAATCACAACGATTCTGCGAAAGCGCGCGTCGATTTCCAGCAGGCATACAAGCTCGATCCGCAAAATGCTTTCGCTTTAAACAATCGCGGATACGTCGCTGAAATGGAAGGCGATCAAGAATCGGCGAACGACTACTACATGGCCGCGAAACAGGCCGAGGGTTCGGGTCAACGCGCGGCAGCTACAAGCCATCTCGAAATGAAAAATATGCGGCTGGCCGATGTCGCGGACAACAACGATCAGATTACCGAGGCAAATCTCGCGGCGAAGCAGGAGCAGCGACGGCGCCTGGGTGCTCCCATCGAGCTGCGGCGACGCGATAACACAGCGGAAACGAACACAAGTGAAGCTCCGGCGCCCGAAGAAAACACAGCTGGGCCAAAGCCTCTAGTTCCGCGGCCCCCAGTTGATAATGCCCCGGTGGACAATGGGCCAGTTGCGCCCTACGTTCCGCAGCCTCCCCAAAATTAGGGTAACAGCGAGAAAAATGGGAGGGCCGACGGACGGTCGTGCCCTCGGTTTCCAAGTTTTCTCAGATCAGGCGTGTGCTCGCGGTTTGCTATCCCGCGCGCTCAGTATCTTTCACTTTTAGAGGCAACTTCTCAAGCGTGGAGTAAACGCTCGACCCATCTTGTGGATTCGTAATCACGCGGACATTCCCACGCGACGTGGCCGATGCAGGGACTGGTCTCCGAAACGCCTTCTTGCCCGCGAACCGAACTACGGTGTCGCGCAACGGCAGCCAGCGCGGAAGACGTCGCAATCGCGACATCGCCGTAAGGTCACCGAGGCCTTTTTGAAGCCGGAAGCCTCGCAAATATTGGCGCATAATTTCCGGCATACTCATGCGCAGGGCAGCCGAGACGTTCTGTAAAGCCATCTCCATCTGACGTTCCGGACTCATAAGCAGGTCGACAATATGCTGGGCAAGAGCCTGAGAACCACTGGGCGGCACGAAGTCAATTGCCAGTCCTTCCTCCTCCGCCAGTTGGTGAAAATCCGGAATGTCGGAAGCTACGATAGGCACTCCGTACGAGCAAGCCAAGTGTGCGATGCCACTCGAACCTGCCGAAGAACTGTATGGCATGACTGCCATCGTTGAAGTCTGGAACAACTCCGGAATTTTGTCCTCGTCGACGTATCCAATGATTTTTATTTGCGGCTGCCTCCAGCATTGCTCTTCAATGGACTTCAAGTATCCCGGGGCTTTCGGGTGATCTGTTCCGGCAATAACGAGTTCAGCGGTCGGGAATTGCCGGACGACAAGACCAAACGCTTCAATCAAAGATTCCAGCCGCTTATAAGTGCCCCACTTGCCGAACGCGAGAATGCGATGCGATGGATTTCCGCGGCGCGAGAAGTCCGGATATTCCGGACGCGACGAAAATATCCCATGCCTTCTCACATAAACCGCGCCACGGCCATATTTCTCGCGAAGGATTTCGCGATATGCCGGCAACATTACAGAAACTGAATTTGCCATCAAAAGCACCTGAGTCGCCATGAACCCGCCCATCCGATAGAGCACAGGGAATCGCACTCCGGCGTCCTTGAGGTCCACAGTCTCCATCAATTGATGGAGGGTCACATGAGTATGGAATCCAGCAGCTCGCGTCATGGCCGGGATGGCGATTCCGGTAAACGCGGGTAATGGAGTTCCGCCGAAACTGGCGAATCCAAGATTGAACCAAACCAGATCGGGCTGCACCTGGCGGATGGCGCGAAGCAACCGCGAAGGATTATCCAGCGCGTTGAAGCTCCAGCAACGGATCACCGAGAATCCGTCCAACTCAGGGTGCGCGGGCGAAAAATCATCGCCCAAAATTGTGAGATCAATTCCGGGGGTTTGGTGAAGCTCCCGGGCAATGTGAAAGCCGTATTCGTTGAGCGCTTCCCGGCTCGGCGGGAACGCAGTCACCAGGCAGATCTTCATCGCTGCCCCGATCCGAAAATCGCGTAACGGGACAACTTTCCCAAAAGACTAAAGTAGTGAAGCGCGACTCTGAAATCGGCTTTGCTCTTTCCCGACTGCCGCGTGGCGAAACGAAACGGCACCTCAACCGCACTCTGAATGCGTCCTTTTACCAGTATCTCAAGCAGAATCTTGAAACCTTGCGGCTGCAGATCGATGCCTTCAATGCATTCGCGTCGCACTACAAAAAATCCAGACATCGGATCTTTAATCCGCAGATGTTTTCGTTGTAGCGGTGCGGTTGCCAGCGTGCTCGCGCGCGAGATTAAATGGCGCGCCTTGTTCCAGTCGGCCACGTTCTGCTTCGAATTAGTCGCATAGCGACTCGCAATAGCCATGTCCTTGCCCTCAAGCACCGCCTTTAACAATTGAGGCATCACTTCGGGAGGATGTTGCAAGTCAGCATCGATTACGCCCAACAGGGAAGCATCAGTTTTTGCCCATCCATGGATTACCGCGCCCGCCAGACCGCGCTGCCCTTTGCGAACGTACACACTCACCCGAGAATCCTGTTTCGCATACTCACGGGTGACATCGGCGGTGCCGTCTTGACTGTCGTCGTCGACCACGATCAATTCATATTCAACTTTCGTGGGTTCCAGAGCTGCACACAAACGATCCAGCAGAGTCGGGATATTCCCGGCTTCGTTCAGTGTCGGAATAACAATTCCCAGCTTCGGTTTTGGCAATGTCTTCCCCATTTAAAACAATTCCCGTATTGCGATAAGTTCGATGAATATTTAGGTAAATACGTTGGTTACAAATAAACACCTTACTCGAAATGCAGTTGTTCATGTATTCATGCAAAGCGTTGCGCATGGGAAAGTACTCTTCACGGGAAGTGTCAGTGTAAACGCTACTCCGGCCGGAGCGCGCTGGAGGAAACATTTGCCACGGGATTAGAGCAGCGGATGCGAAAGTCTCGGCAGCGTTCAAGCTTGTTCCTTATGGCCAAATGAACTTCCTCCATCGAGAGAGGGTCAATCAACTCCATTCCCGCGAGGTCTCGCAATTGCAGGTAAGACCGGCGGTACCGATGCATAAACTCGAGAGGATATTCCGGCTTCCGCTCCCGCGCTGCTTCGGGAACGGCATCAAGCAGGTACGCAATTTCCGGCGCCGGCACAATCTTCAGAATTAACTCCGCGTATGCCCTGGCAATTCCTACGTGCAGCGGCAGAGTGGCCAGTTGATCGTAAATATAGCGGTCGAATACTATTGCGGTCGTCCCCTTGGAATAGGCCTTCTTGACGACTCGCCTCAAGTTGATGGCATCGCTAAGAAACAAAACTGAACGAGGGATTGTCAGATACCAGCGCTGTGCGTTCTTGTCATTGCGATTTGCGGGCTTCCCCGGAGTACCCACGGATCCATCACTTTGCAGGAATTTATGGCTAAACCCCGCCCTGAGGCCGGAAAAAGCGACAACATCGTCCCAAAAAGCCAGACGCGCAACCGTGAATCCTTCATCCTCAAGGTAGGAGCATAACTTCTCGATCTGCGTGCTCTTCCCAGCTCCGTCAATCCCCGAAAAGCTAATTAATAAGGGGCGGCGAGGCTGGGGAGTGTTCTCCCGAATCCTGTTACTAAACTGCTCAGCAGCGCTCATATCTTTTTGGTCGCTCTAGTGGGTGCTGCCCGGCACTCTCGCGGGGCTAGAGAGAGATAGTGCAGCTACAGTTCCCAAGGCGACACCTGCTCCAGCGATCAATCCTAGCTTGATTAGGAAGCTTCGAGACTGGCGTTGCTTAGGAGGCGCAACAGCGGCACCCGCTGGACGAGAGACCGCATTTCCGGTTACTGGAACTGCCGGAGCCGCCGCAGTCCCTCCGGGCTGGGTCTCCGTTTGAGTCTGGGGGGCGGGGGAGGGAACAGTAGAAGGCGAGTCTTGCTTGATTTGGGTCGCGCCAGGGCTCTCCGGAAGTTCACCATCGGACTTAGTTGAATCTGAAGAAGAGGGTTGCTGAACCGAAGGTTCCGAAACCGGTGCGCCAGCTGATTCTTGTGCAGACAGGATCGCGGGCTCTACAAGCAAGAGCCCTGCGATTACAAGGCCTAAGAACCTGGTCGAGATCCAATTCATTCTTTGCGCTCCCTTAAGTCGATCTTGACCGCCCTTTTAAGCAGCTAACGGCTGTGGTTCGTCGGCGCGAACCTGCTCCTCTTCCTCTTTTTCCTCCACGCCTTGCGCCGGCACCAACCGCAGAGTCGTGGTGTCTTCCGATATACGGGGGAACAGATCGAAGATGCTGTCCATGCGAGTTAGTTCCAGCATGGTCGCAGCTTCCGGAGAGACTTCACCGAGTTGCACCGCGCCGTCCTGCTTTGCAATCTTAACCATGCATGCGAGAAGCATATTCAGCCCAGCGCTATCTATTTGTTTCACCCTGGAAAAATCGACAATCAGGCAAGGTTGGTCATTCAGCAGCCTCCTGTCGAGTTCGGCAGCTAGCGTACGAGCTTCACAACGGTTAAACCGTTCCGGCAATCTGATTAACATCGCTGACGGGTTTTCCATGGCTCCTTCCAAAAATCACGGTTAAAAAGTATTCCGTGATAAACACTCAAACTCAGAAATGCTCTCCTCTTAAAGATGCGACAGAGTCTCAAATAAGTTGGTACCTGCTCTTCTTAAAGAACCTTTCTTCCTCATCGATTTTGTGAATCCAGCCAAAATTGAACCCGGTAAGCGACTTCCAATTATGTGCGCGTCCGATATGTCCATTCCTACATTGCGGTCCAAATGAAACAGCCTGTTTGGAGCGACGATTGAGTGCACAATATTCAGCCCCATGCCGACGTAGGTTCCGGGAAGCACACAAGAATCAGTTACGGTGGTTCCGAAATCCACCTCGCAGTCGCGCTCTATCGCGGTCGTTCCGTTAATGATGCACGAACCTTTTATTTCGGTTCCTGCGCCGATATAGACAGGTCCGCAAAGACTTGCGCTGGAATCGACGCTAGCTCCCTCGCCGATCCATATGCTGTGACCCGCTTGTTCGCCGGCCGGACAAATGGCATTGCGACCAGTTAATGCGTCTTGTACGAGGCGCCGAAGGTCCGCAGGTTCTCTCAGTTTGTTGCTGTAACCCGAAAAGTTGTAACGACGGGATTGGGGAACTAAAGCGCTCAAATGCCTCCGATAAGACCCCGATTCAGACCGCAACTTGCTTGCACTGATGACAGCAAGATCGAAAGCGCTATTCTTGCCGTATACCTGCGTCAGGCCGTTCGAAGTTTCGCGATGGAAGCGCAGAAGATCGCGAAAATCAATTTCCAGGTAAGCACCCATGCGAATAAGTAGCAGAACTTCGACGCCATCGTTCAACTGTTGACCGACAGCGGTTTCCCAAGCGGACGAAAAACCATCGGAGGTTTTAGATCCCGAGGGAATTAGACCCTTGGATCCGGGCTGTTCGAACAACACTGTCTGCTGCTCAACCCCAGAGTCGCGGAGGCTCTGCCGTGTGCGTTGCAACAGCGTCTGACCCAGCAATTCCTGGCAGACAACCGGGGATATCCCCAAGGAAAAGAGAGATTGGGAAGGGGTTTCGTCGTTTGTCGTTCCCCTCCCCTGTTCTTCTGCTGCAACGGTTATTATGGCCCCGACTCTCACTATTGTTCCTCTTAACCCTCGCTTTACGCGTTTGTTGCCACCAGGTGAGACACCGCAGGAATCATTGCGGGTTGCACCGGTAGATTCCCAATGCGGTCGTTCCATTCAGGAATCGGTGTCCTCGATGTAGACGACTTGCCAACTTGAGGCTGGAGTTGCACCGCCACCGTTTCCTTGGTTTCCACCTTGGCGTGGCCTAGCAATTCGCGAATTCGCAATTTGGCCTTATGGAGCTGCGATTTCGAGTTTCCAACCGAGCAGTCCAGCAGCTGTGCGATCTCCTGGTGCTCATAGCCTTCAACCTCGTGCAGCAAAAAGATGGTGCGATACCCATAGGGCAGTTCTTTAATCGCGCGAGCTAATGCGATACGGTCCACCGACCCGCTCAAGCGGTCGTCTTTGCTTCCGTATTCGCGCTTAACCATCTTCGCATCCTGGCTGTAGGGCTCGTCGAGAGAAACCTGCTTGAGGGCCTTTTTGCGGAAATGCATCAGAACCGTGTTTACAGCGATTCGATAGAGCCATGTAGACAGGGCCGAGTCTCCGCGAAACGATCCCAGCTTCCGGAAAACCTGGAGAAAAGCATCTTGCGTGAGGTCTTCGGCTTCAGCCGTATTGTTGGTCATGCGCAGGCACACGGAATAGATGCGCGCCTTGTGCGAATAAAATAATGACGCGAAGGCGTCGGTATCGCCCTCTTGGGCGCGCTTCACTAAATCGAGATCTGTTTCCAAACGGGCAGTGGTATTAGGCTCGCTGTTCACTTGGTCTCCTTTAGATCGTTGCTTCGCATCGGTGATTTGCGTGATCCCCGCTTGCATATGCAGATTAGGGTTTACTTGCTAGATGGTCCATCCAGTCCACTCTGTAGGGGTTTCGATAAGTTGCTGTACCGGATGAACTATCGGGATGGGTCGAAAATAAAAAAGGGGCGCGAAATCAACGCCCAATGGGAGTTTCGAGGCTCTGGCATGCGATTCCACGCATACAGTCGCTTATCAGGAAATGTCGGGGGACACTAGAGAGATACAGGGAAATTGGTACTCGCTTTAGTTAGTATTGGTGGTACGAGCTGACTCATGCGATCGATGACGACCAGAAAAGGCTATACAAAAGAATTAGTAAAACGATCGACGTGAATATCACGTACATGCGATCGCCCTCGGCGGCGAATCCGATGATGGAGAAGGCGACCCGTGCCACTGGCGTTGCGATCAAGACGAGGAGCCCAAGCTGAATTATGCCGCGTCCATGCCGAGCGAAAGTGTAGCGTAATATCCCCCGGATGCTCTTCAGGGTGTCGGGTTCCCCGCGGAACACACCATAGGCCGGAGTAGAATGTCCAAAGTGGATTAAATAAATAATTCCACCCACGACGACAATCGCCGCCGAAAGAACCACGCCCACGATGAGCAGGTTGCCGATGATAGTCTCAACTTTTTCGTCGGTCCAATTCGCTTCACTCATATTGTCCCGAAGAACCCTTTGAGAAGCATTTGCAGGCCGAGAATCGCGATCACTACACTGAAAACGATCCGCAACCATCGAGTTTCGGCCTTCACGAGAATGCGAGTTCCCCACAAGGAACCGGCCAGAACGCCTACCATCACCGGCATCGCCAGGCCCGGATCGATGTATCCGCGTTTCAGGTAAACGCCGGCACTGGCTGCCGCAGTTACCCCAATCATGAAATTGCTCGTCGTGGTGGAAACTTTGAAAGGAATTTTCATGGCCTGATCCATGGCAAGAACTTTTACAGCTCCGGACCCAATGCCCAGCAATCCAGATAGGGCGCCGGCGCCGAACATCAGACCGAAACCGGCAGGGACGTGTTGCACGTTGTAAAGACGCACACCACCTGCGTCAGGAAACGACCCATTTAAGCGCAGACGTGTGGCTAGCGGATCGGGCGGTAGGTCGCGATCAGCTTGAGACCGAGGCTTTCGCGAAAGATATGCGGAATAAACCAGGACTACGCCAAAAATTACGGCAATTGCGGCCGTCGATACTTTTGCGGCGAGGAATGCTCCGCACACGGCGCCCAGCGTCGTGGCAATTTCCAGGAACATGCCGATACGAATGTTCGAGAACCCTTCCCGGACATACGCTGCCGCCGCTCCCGACGAAGTTGCGATTACCGAAACCAACGACGCCCCGATTGCATACCGAATATCGACCTTGAAAAAAATCGTCAGTAAAGGAACTAAAACCACTCCACCGCCCAGGCCCGTCAAAGACCCCAGCAGTCCGGCCAGGAACGATCCAATTCCGACCAGCGCCGCAAATTCCAAAACGTTCATCCACCTGCCTCCGGCAGTTTTCCATCTTACGTGAAGCGCATAACGCGGATGTTTATGCCGAGGGATCACAAACGTCCAGGGCACTGGAATTAAGTCGGCTTTACGGCGAGAATGATTGATCTCACGCAGCGAAAAGATATGGCTTCCCCAGCCGATGCACCACAATTGAGTCCGTCTAAGCCAGGCCCGGCTAAGCCGGGCCCGTCCAAACCACGGCCCTCCCAACCACGCCCTTCCAAACCAACGACCGGTCTCGCGCTCTGGATGGAGCGAGTACTCGAAGAATGCGGCCACGCCGACAACGGATTGTCGCCGGACACAGTTCACGACTTGCGCGTCGCCCTGCGCCGCTGCCGCTCCGTTGCCGACTGTATTATGGCGATCGATCCCGACCTGGAATGGAAGCGAATGAAAAGAGCGGGACGAACTTTATTCAGAAGTTTGGGAGCTCTGCGAGACGTGCATGTGATGCAAGAGTGGGTCCAACGCTTGGGGGTTGGCACCGACGCGCTAACCACGGTTCTGCGCGATTGGCTGCAGTTGCGGGAAATCGAATTTAAAGAAGAGGCCGCAAGCGCCGTTCAGTCGTTCGATCGAAAGCAATGGAGAAATTGGGCCGCGTCGTTGCCTCGCAGATCGGCGAGGTTGCGGAAGGGAAGCGGCGTGTTTGAGCATCTTGCTCTCGAACGCTGGACTCAGGCTCGCGAATTGCATCGGCAAGCACTCCGCAACCGTTCGCAGATCGGATTCCACAGTCTGCGAATAGGGATCAAGCGGTTTCGGTACATCGTGGAGAATTTTCTGCCCACCCAGCATGCTGCCTGGGCCGATGGTCTGAAGGAACTCCAAGATCTTCTCGGTGAGGTGCACGATCTCGACGTGCTATGGGCTACTGTTCAGCAATTGGCGGCATTCGGCGATGACGAAGCGAAATTTCAGTGGCGCAACCGAATCGCTAACGAGCGCGAACGCAGGATTTCGGCTTACCGTAGCAAGATGCTCGGAAAAGATTCGCTTTGGCAACACTGGCGGAAGTCATTGCCAGTGGGGGACCAAATTCGTGCCGCCGCGCTCAAACGCCTAAAGCTGTGGGCAGCTTTTTTTGATCCTGATCTCGAACACTCCAATCATGTGGCGAAGCTTGCCGTCGAACTGTTCGATGGACTTTCCAAGATAGCCGACCCCGTTCTGACGAAAAACGGTACCGCAAATGGCGAGAAAGAGACTCTACGAATGGCGGCCCTTTTGCATGAGATTGGTCAATTCAAAAAAGAGAGGAATTACGAGAAGACCACTTACAAGCTGATTCAACGTGTCAATCCCCCGTTGGGCTGGTCTCCAGAAAGCTGGAGAATGGTCGGGGTAGTCGCCCGCTTCCACCGCCGTACTCTCCCGTCGGCCCGCCACAAGACTCTACGGACCTTGCCGCCTTCCGAACGACAGACTGCTTACCGCTTGGCTGGAATTCTTCGCCTCGCTGAATCCTTGGATATCAGCCATGATCGGGGCATCCAGCGAGTTGAGGTTAGGCAGCAAGATGGAATTATTGTGATTCATGCGCAGGGCTACTCCGCCCGCGATCGCATCGCCGAGAACATTGCCGGGGCCCGACATTTGCTGGAAATTGTCTATCGACGTCCTGTGATGGTTAAGGCGATGGTGCCGAACAGGCGGAAGCGAGGCAAGTCTAGCCCCTCGCAATCCACCCCACGATAGCCGCGCCCAGAATCAACCAGGCGGAATTCAGCCTGAGGCGAAATATCGCAACAATACTGACAACCAGAATCGAAACCGTCAGCCAGTCAGTGACTGAAGCCTTTCCCAGTTGCCAGGCAACGACGGCCATCAAGGCCAATGAACCTACGACCACTCCATCTAAAATAGCGCTCGCCACGGGCGATCGACGAATCTTCGGGATCAACGGCCCGCTGGCGGCGACCAGAATAAAGCCCGGAGCGAAAATTCCAAGCGTCGCCAAGACTGCGCCGCGTAATCCGCCCAGCACATAACCGATGAACGTTGCAGTAGTGAAGACTGGTCCCGGCGTAAATTGACCTACGGCGACCGAGTCTATGAGCTGTTTTTCGGTCAACCAGTGCAGGTGATCGACAAACTCCGCTCGCAGGAATGACAGCAGAACGTAGCCACTGCCGAATACCACTGAACCTATCTTCAGGAACGAGAGAAAAAGCCGCCCAAGGCTGATTGTTGCTGTTCCAGAAATCGCGGCTGCCCCATGGCTTGCAGGTAAGATCGCATTCGACAGGCCAAGCCAGCAAAGCGCAACTGGATTCCGCCGACCATTCCGTACCCACCAGATCGCTCCGGAACTGGCTCCTGCAAATACCACAACTACGAGTGGAGCGACGCCAACGAAATTGAGGACAGCAGATGACAGGCCAATCAAGACAATCGTTGTTGTTTTCGAGGCCGTTTTCGCGAGACTCCACAATGCTTGGATGATGATTGCGATTACCGCTGGCTTGATGGCCCGGAGTATTCCTTCCACTTGGGGTAGCGCACCGAACCGAACGTACGCAGCTGCGATCAACGTTACCAGAACTGCGGCAGGAACGATGAAACAACAGCCCGCGACCATCAGGCCAGGCCAACCTCGCAGCGAATGGCCGATGAAAATAGCCACCTCGGTTGAGCTTGGTCCCGGAATCAGATTGGCCGCAGCCAGACGGTCGAGGAAATCTTCTTCGGTTATCCAATGCCGTTTGCGGACGAACTCATTCTCCATTAGGGCGATATGCGCTGCAGGTCCTCCAAACGCAATCGTGCCCAGCTTCAGAAAGACCAGCGCCAATTCCGATAGGGAAACAGAAGCCTTGGTGGATGGGTTAGTCAAGTGAGTCCGTTTCTAGGTAGTGCCTCAATTTGAAATTTGACGCCAAATCAGGGCGGCAAGCAACAGCGCCACCCCGAGAATCGCGCTCGCCAGATCGAGATAATGGCCGGGACTATTAGGCAACCCCCACCCCATCTCGGGAAAGAAATGCCAACGCTCGGCGACATGCGTCAGCACAACTACAATCAGGAAGGCGATACCGAGTATGGCTAGCAAACGGGACATTTATGCTACTTTCTCCCGCTTGTTGTAGGGCCGCGCTTGCCGGGCTTGGGCATAATTCCATCCTATGCAAACTCAAACCGAGGCACTACCCGTTTTTATGCGACCAAGACGCGAATCTAGAAACCGAAGAAAGCCTAGACTCTTGGCGGAGGAGGCGGAGTGAACTGCGAGAGGTCAGCAAACCCCAGCATTCCTTCAATGCTGCTGATCTTCTTCTCGGCATCCTCAAATCCGTCCTTCCCGAACATCTTGTGCTCGATATCTTCGAACTGATCGGAGATTTCGTCGAGCTGTTTGTTCGAGAAGTTTTTCTTCCACGCCGGGAACACGATCGTATCCTCGCGGGCTGCGTGATTCTGATACATGAGCACGAAACTCTCAAACACTTGTGCTAGAGGTTCGGCATGAGCGGCGGCAATCTTCGAGCCGTTCGTTACGGCGAGCACATAATCAGTGATCTCGCGACCTCGATTGTGTTGCTGCGTGAGAATATTCGCGTAACGTTGCAACTCTTCGCCTTGTTTTCGAACTAAAGGGAAGATGTGCTGCTCTTCCAGCATCCGTTCGTGGTAATCCTCACCAAAGGTGCGGAACAGTTGCGCAGTCTGCCGCAGCGCGCTGGGATCGACACCCGACGGATTCTGGCGCAGCTTGGGGACGGTCTCGACATATACCAGCAGAGCTCGCCGGATCACACCATGCTCTCTCATTAGGTCTTCCGTGGCTGTGACCTCCGGTTCCTTGTCTTTACCTTTTGCAGCTGCCGGAAGAACCAGCAGACAGGCCGGCACACTTGCTGCCACGGCTCCCACTGCCAGGGCCGCAGTATTACGAAGAATATCTCGCCGGTTCAGATTTGCTTCCATGGAAATCCCCCTGCGAACTCAAATTCCTGATCTACCATCTTAGATGAGAGGGACTACTTACACGATGGCAGCTCGCCGAAGCTTTCCGGTTACTCCCGCGCGTCTCGACTCCGGCGTACTCTGTGCCTGATGACTCACGCTCAGCTAGTTCAGAAGTCCGTGGAGTGGCTGCGCCGCTATCGCTGCGGAGTAATTCTCTCCGAGCAAGCATGTCTCAGTGGGGAGATGCCAGATGCAATTGGATGGAAGCGCGCGTCCCATTCCGTATTGATTGAGTGCAAGATTTCCCGGGCAGATTTTCTCACCGACTGCGCCAAGCCATTTCGCCAGAAGTCAACAATTGGCTTGGGTTGCGAACGATTCTACATCGCGCCTACCGGATTAATTTCCGTCGAAGAACTTCCGGCAGGCTGGGGATTGCTAGAAATTCGCAATCGAACGGTAGAAATGATTCGTGCCTCGGCGAAGAATCTCCGTTCCGCCAAAGGTTTTCACTACGAGATGAACCTCTTGCTCGCGAGCCTTCGGCGGGTAGAGGTCCGGATAGAGCCGCAATCGATCACAGACTTCCTCAAATGGAAGAACCGCATGGCGGAATACAACCGAGGATCGCTCCCAGATGGCATTATTCCCACCGAAGAAGAACCAAATTTCTTCCTCGAACAGGAAGCCGACTTGATTGCCGATGACCCTCGCAGTTGAGACCTGCCGTCGTTCCTCTCATCCGTGCGCTGGGTATACTTAGTACATGAAGGCCAAATGCGGATTTTTTGTAGGAAATGTCGTCCTTATATTTTTCGGCGCAGTGGCCGGGCTGTCGGCGCAAAGTAATTCCTTTCCTCCGCTCGACCAATGGAAAATGGCCGTCAGCAATCACGACGCCGCTACATTGAAGTCTCTTTACAGCACGAATCCCGCGGCGCGCATCAGCACGCCCAAGGGCGATCTCGACGCCGATGGCGATGTCGCTTTTTGGCTTGGTCTCAAAGCCCGCAAGCTCAAAATTGATATTGCACAAGCGGCCTCGCCCGAGCCGGATTTAAAGCAATTGGTTCTGCAGATGGAAATCTCCCCCTCGGAATCTTCGACCGACCGCGTCTTGTACGTGTCTGCCGGAGAAGTCTGGCAGCATCAGGGAGATCAGTGGAGACTGATTGCCGCCAACCGCTCCGACGCCGCGCGTCTGGAGCAGCCGCTATCCGTTAGCAAAGATATTTATTCTCCCGGGAAAGATGCCCACGCTGAGATCAAAGAGGCGATTGCGGCGGCATCCAAACAGCACAAGCGAGTCATCATCGTCTTCGGAGCGAACTGGTGCTATGACTGCCACGTCCTCGATGCCGCATTTCACCGCCCCGATTTGGCAGCAGTTATCACACCCAATTACGAAGTGGTGCATATCGATATCGGCCGAGGCGATAAGAATCAGGATTTAATGGAGCAGTACCAGGTCCCGATGAAGAAGGGAATTCCGGGACTCGCGGTTCTCGATGCAGATGGCAAGCTGCTCTACAGCCAACAGCATGGGGAATTCGAGAACGCCCGGGCTATGGGTCCCGAAGATCTGTTGGCATTCTTGAATAAGTGGAAGCCGCCCGCCCGGTGACGAAGTATTTGTACTAGGCAGGGGCTGGTTCGTGCGACGTCCGTTGCTGCCGGAGTTCCTGAAGAAATTCTTCCTGGCTCAACGATTCGTGGTTCCGCAGAAGGTGAAGCAGCGGATCGTCTAATTTGTCATCTGTCGAAGGCTCGCTTCGATAGCGTTCGTCCGCGCTGAGCGCACGCGGCGTAATTTCCAGTTCCGGAAGGGTTCCAGGACATGAAGTTAGCAAGGTAAGAAGAATTTGCACTTCGCCACGTTGGGCCGCGGTCCGGGAAGCGAATTCAATTCCCATTCCAATTCCTGGGTGCATCACCTGCACGGTCCCCTCGGCATTTACCTCCTTGCCGCTTACTTTTAGGGAAAGCTGTACCAGCGAACGTTCCGGGTAGGGTGACTCCGTTTCCACGTAGCAGGCCCCCAGGCTGAGGTCGCTCAGCTTGCATTCAGAGGCCCAATCGTCATCGAGAAATCCTTGAGCGTGCCCGTCGACCCATTCTCTCAGCCGACTGTGCAGGCTTTCCGGGATTTCGACAAACCGCATCCCAGATTGTCCGTTAGGATTTGCCCAGGCGATCTCGGCTCCCAATTCAAAGTCGATGCTGTTTTTCGGCAGGGTGAATCGTGCGCGAATTTTAGCCGAACGCGAAGTCGGCTGGGCCGTAAGGACGTCCATGCCGTCTTCGCTGAGATCTAAAATGATGCCCTCTTGCTCATTACCATCTTCGAGGTGGAGTTGCACCGGAAGTTGAAGGGGGACGCGGAACGAACGCCTGCGTTCCCGCTTAATCAATGCAACAGCCGCCCGCAAAGTGGCGAACGCCTGGTCCTCTGAGACTGGCTTGTACAAAATAAAATTTGCGCCGGCGCCAAAAATATTCCGGACCAGACTTTTATCCTTGAGAAGCGCGATCACTATTGGGGGTGTTGGAGGTAGACCCTTACCCAGGGTCTGGACAATGGAGATGGCCTGTTGAGGATCGTCGAAGTCTACAATCAGCGCATCAAGCTTGTGTTCGGGAAGGCAAAATACGCCGTTGGGGTAGCCGGTGCATTGCACCGCCAGTCCGAATCCAGACAGAACCGACGTTAGAACGCCGGCTGCGTTGTCGTCTTCGGAAACAAGAAGTGCCTGGAGCGCCATAAATATTTCAGACTCGTTGTCGCGTATCCGTCAGCCTACGGCCAACGCGGAGCCGCTCCGCGAACCGGTTTGCCGGACGATGACGGACCAGCCGAGGACGACGCTCCTGCCACTGCGCCAGCTGCATGCGGTTCGTCTACTTCGGCGAGAACACTGCTGTCATCATCATCATTTTCGGCGAGAAGAGGAGCAATTTCGCGCAGCTTTTCCGCGGCCTGCTGCAACATCTCGATTTGCTTTCCTAATTGAGCGTACTTGGCTTGCTTGTTGCGCAAAACCTCGTGAATATCCTTCATGAGTGCCCCCTCAGATGAATGTAAAGACGCACTTGTTGTGGGTCAACCGTGATGGCACCTTGTTGGATTACGACAGTAACGGAGGTAGTGGCGACGAAAGCGACGCTTGCGGAAGCTTCGGAGATGAGTAGCGCAGGGAAAAATAAAATAAGCCCCCGTGATGAAACGGGGGCCTGAGTCGAGTAATTACCCGATTACGGATTGAGTGATGAAAATTATCCCATTCTTACTTTGCGGCGGATCAATCCTGCGATGCCCACCAAGCCGGTGCCCAGCAAGCCTAGAGTACCCGGTTCCGGGGTTGTGCCAATGGTTGCCGTATTTCCTCCGCTAACCACTCCGTTGCCCAGTCTTACCTGTGTGCTCAAAAGTGTTCCATTCCCACCGCCCACAGTCCCGTTGAAGAAGTAATTGGTAACGGAGCCGGTGACTGCACCGCTGTGACTGTAAGTGTTCGAGATTGTTTCGGTCATGCTCGTCGGTCCCGAGAAGCTTCCCGCGAACAATGTTCCGCTGGGAATCGCACCGCCGTTACCTGTTGCCGTGTATGAGCCGCCCGTGAAGCTGAACGTATTGATC
>Ga0073928_10005770_pt1 | contig 17107 bp, 18 predicted proteins | sample PaiPotPPA55metaG_FD_76969 | JGI IMG/M metagenome (GOLD analysis project Ga0073928, IMG submission 76969) | Iron sulfur acid spring bacterial and archeal communities from Banff, Canada, to study Microbial Dark Matter (Phase II) - Paint Pots PPA... ... | reverse complement strand
TTCCTCGCTGCTCAAAGTCAAAGGTGCTATCGGTCGCCCCGTCCGCATCAGCCTCCACCGTCCTCTCATGCGTAGACGATGGCGGATTATAATTTATTCAACGAATCTCTGATTCATGACACTGGAGTCGGTGATAACACGGACCAAAGAATCCGGGGCTTTGGTAATCGTCGATAACACCACGATGACTCCTCTCGGCCAGCGCCCGCTCGATCTCGGCGCCGATGTGATAGTCAGCTCGGACTCCAAAGCGATCAACGGGCATTCCGATACCTGTTTCGGGCATGTTGCCTCGAGAAATTCCGCGCTGATCGCAGGCGTGCGCGAATGGCGGAAACTCAGCGGGACCATTCCGGGTTTTTTCGAAGCCTGGCTGGTTCATCGCGGGCTCGAGACGCTCGAGCTCCGGTTCGAACGGATGTGCAGCAGCGCGATGACGCTGGCAAGCCGATTGGCATCCCATCCGAAGGTCCAATCGGTGAAGTATCCCGGATTGCTAACACACCCCCGGCACATGTTGGCAAAGAATCAAATGCGTCGCTTGGGCAGCCTCATCGCCGTCACTCTCGCCACCGCCACCGACGCCGAAGCATTCATCAACTGCGCGGAGTTTGTGCGGCCGGCAACGAGCCTTGGCGGAACGCACACCTCAGCCGAGCGCCGCGCTCGATGGGGAGATCAAGTGCCGGCCGGTTTCGTTCGGCTCTCGGTCGGATGCGAACCAACTGAAATATTGTGGCATGAAATGAAGCGGGTTCTCGATGCGTTCTGAAAAGCCTTAGGTGCAACTTGCAACTGGTCGTCTTCGACATAGATGGCACTTTGACCGACACGAATGTCGTGGATGGACAGTGCTACTGGCGAGCGGTTTGTGAGGTCCTTGGGATTTTCGGAGAGCAACCCGATTGGACTGAGTTCCGCAACGTTACGGACGCCGGCATAGCGACAGAACTCTGCATCCGGCATCTGGGCCGTGAACTGAGCGCCGAAGAAATGGATGCGATAGGGTCTCGTTTGGCGGCATTTCTCGAACTTGCGCTCGCGAGCGAAGACCCAGTCGCACACCAAATTCCGGGCGCCACTGAAATCCTCTCCATTCTGCACAACGCGCCCGATATTGCAGTCGCATTGGCGACGGGCGGGCTGCGGCCATCGGCAGAACTCAAGCTTCGCCGGGCCGCTCTGCCGTTCACGGCATTGCCCTTGGCCAGTTCCACCGATGCGGTCGCGCGTGAGGAGATTTTGCTAATCGCAGCAGGCCGAGCTACTCAGAAACACGCGCGACAATTCACCTCGTTCATTTATGTCGGCGATGGTGTCTGGGACGCTCGGGCAGCCCGAACGTTGGTTTGGCGATTTATTGGGATTGGCTCAGGGCAGCAGGCGGAAAGATTGCGTCAGGCCGGCGCAGCGCTAGTGGTCCCGGATTATCGGCCTCCCGAAGCCTTTTTGCGGCTTTTGATGAACGACAGTGAGTGAATATCGTAGGTTCATGTTTGCCGCACCCGGTGAGGCGATAAATGGCAAATCAGTCCGAGAGATCGCGGACCGATGGAAAGCACAAATTGATCAACCGTTTCTACCGAGAGATGTGAACCGCTTCGATACGTCTCTGATTCCAGTCCTGCTGACCCAAGACATCCGATTTCGCGGCTCATTGGGACAAACTAAAAATGGCCATTTCGAGTTCGCGGAGTACGTCAACTTCATCCGACGCACGGACTTCACCAATGAGATTGAGGAATTCATCTCCGAGGGAGACAAGGCTTTCGCCCGTCTTACATATCGAGGGACACATCGAGGTAAGCTTTTCGGCATCGCCGCTACGGGACGGCGGATTGAGTATGCCGGCGCCGCCCTGTTCAGTTTCCGAGGGGCCAAGATCGCCGAGGTTTGGGTGCTAGGTGACATTTATGGCCTGATATCTCAACTGCGAAGCGCTGCAGGCGAGGATCCGGGTCGTTGACCTCACAGGTGCGTGCGATCTTCGATGCGCAAGAAATTGGCCTAATACTGATCGGCATGCCGGGACTCGAGTAACGTCTCGCGCGCTATCCGCAGTTCTATTCCCGCATCGGCTTCGTCCATGAGTTCCAACCGCTGGGAGCAGAAGAGGTCCGCCAACTGCTTCAGCAACACTGGGCGCCGGTGGGGTGAAGCTCCCGCAGACACCGTTGGACTCGCAAACAGTTGCGGTCATCATCCGAGTAAGCGGTGGAAACTTCCGCCTGCTTAACCGCCTACTGACGCAAATCCAGCGGATTCTCGAAATCAACACCTTGGAGGAAGTGACCAAGACGGTGGTGGAGGCGGCACGGGAGAGCCTCGTGATTGGGCAGGTCTGATGCTTGCAAAAAGGAATGTTTTCGCAACGAAAGGCGGAAGATCACTATTTGCATGCTCTCGCGCGTTGCAAAAGAGTATTGCTTTATTGAAATCATTGGCGGTACGTTTGGGCAATGCTGATCGCCTACGCTAGCGTCTCCTCTAACGAACAGGACACCGCGGCGCAGGTGGCCGCGCTGAACGCAGCGAAATGCGAGCGTATCTATCGCGAGCAAGCGTCTGGAGGCCGCTGGGACCGGCCCGAACTGCAGCGGGCTCTTGGATCAGCTCCGCGCCAATAGCCGCTATGGTCACTCGGCTTTAATTCTCAGCCCAGCGCTTAAGCGCATCATCCCAGCTCAGTGGAATCTCCGAACCTTTAACGCTCCAGGTGACGAATTTTGTCTCGCCCATCTGGGGCATCATCACGTCCATCGTTTGCGCGTGGGGCTGAGCGTGAACGAAGCCAGTCAGGGCGGATTGATCTTCCCACACCGAGAGCGTCCAAAAACGCTTCGCCAAAAACTGCGCGCGCAACGAGTAGCCAACCAAGCCCCTAGTCTTCGATAATTGATTCATGATGCGCGCCGTGTTCAGCAAGAACCAAGGGATTCGCGAGCTGTGCTTGAGGGGGAGGAAGGAAAGTAGTGCCACATATTGCCGGTCTGATACCGTGCTGCCGAAGACCCTCCAGGGAAGTGTAGGCACGTTGAAATAAGCCTCCTTTGGCATGCCATCCAGCAGACACCGTAGCAGCGCCAGTCGCCTGTCCCCGCTCACCACACGAACGTCGCATAACGCATCCGCTGTCTTCTCAAGAGCGTTCCTCAATAAGCATCCTGACGGCAATCGTCCCGATCGGGACAATCGCGCCAGCAGAGCCTCGGCATTTTGACCACAGCCACGGGCAACATCCCACGATGAACGGAACAAAGCCTGTGTACATCGGATTAGCCGGAATCGGAAGATGGCCAGCGGAATGAAGATGGCAGGCCCGCGCTGGCTGACTGGCTGAAAGCCATTCCAATCTTGCACGCCGGCGTGCAAGTACTAACATTCCCCTCGGCACGGTGATAGTGAGCGCGTCCGTGCAGCAGGTTAGTCGGCGCCGCCGCGCGTGATTACACCGACCGAGGAGTTTGACGTGGATTTCAAGTACCCACCCGAGGCCGAAGAGTTCCGCAAGGAGATACGCGCCTGGCTTGAAGTCAACGCGCCAAAGCACAAACATCCGCCGTACGACACCATCACGGTCGCCAGCGACGAGGAATGGGAGGAGCGCAAGGCCTGGTACCGCAAGCTCCATTCCGGCGGATGGATCGGTATCGCATGGCCGCGCGAATACGGCGGCCGTGACGCCGACGTGATGCAGGCGGTGGTTTTTCATGAGGAATTGGCTCATTTCAACGCCCACCTGCCTTACATCGGCGCCGGCGTGGCCCTGGCGGGCCCGACGCTGATTCAATGGGGGACCGAGGAGCAGAAAAAAAGGTTTATTCCAAAGATTCTTTCGGGCGAGGAAACCTGGTGTCAGGGCTACTCGGAGGCCAACGCTGGCTCCGACTTGACCTCGTTGCGCACGCTGGCGATAGAAGAGGGCGATTACTTCATCGTCAACGGCTCAAAAATCTGGACCTCACAGGCCCATCGTACCGACTGGATGTTTCTGCTGTGCCGCACCGACGCAACCGAGGCCGGCAGCCGCGGCCTGTCGTACATCCTGGTCCATATGAAAACGCCCGGCATAACCACGCGTCCGATGGTGGAGATCAACGGCCAGATCAGCTTCAACCAGGTCTTCTTCGACAATGTGCGAGTGCCGAAGGAAAACCTTGTTGGAAAAAAGAACAATGGCTGGCGCGTGGCGACCACGACGCTTGCGTTCGAGCGCAACTTCGGCGGGCGCCAGTATCCCAACCTGGTGCACGATCTGGCGCGGATGGCTCGCGAAGTCAGGATCAACGGCGCTCCGGCGTGGGAGAGCAGCGCAGTCCGCCAACAGGTCGCTGCCTTTGCCTGCGAGGCCGAAGCAATCAAGTACAACGCCTTTCGGGGCATCACGCGGCGTCTAAAGGGCCAGCCGCCCGGACCCGAAAGCTCCACCCTCAAGCTTTCAGGCACTGAATTGAACTTGCGCATCCAGATGTTCGCGATGGAGCTGCTGGGGCCGTACGCGCAACTTGATCGGGGCGAGCCGCTCGGGGTGGACCGCGGCAAATGGCTGGAGCGGGCAATCACGGCGCGCGGCGGCACCATCGCCGGCGGCAGCAATCAGATCCAGCGCAATATCATCGGCGAGCGCGTGCTCAAGCTGCCCCGTTGAATCAACTCCGCAACAATCAACGGAGAACCAAATGCCCGACCTCAAATCAGCGCCCTACAAATTAGTCGATGCCTTCCTCCAGGTGCCGCCTCTGGCGGGAAAAAAGTCGGTGCGCCAGCTCGATCCGAATATCGATAAATGGTTCAAACCGGGCGAGCAGGTCAGACACGGATTTACCTTGGACGAGCTGGTGCGGGACATGGATGCCGCTGGCGTGGAGCGCGGCGTAATGACAGCCGGGGTGATGCGCCTGACTCCCAGTCCCTACTCGGTCGGCCAGGGGATTGCGGATGAGACTTACGAAAAAATCTGCATGCGGGTCGCTGAGATGCTCCAGCAGTACCCGGGCCGCTTCCATGCCTGCTTCGGGCTGGATCCGACCGGAATGATGCGCGCGGTGCGATGGCTGGTGCGGGCGGTAAATGAATTCGGTTTCCGCTCCGCCTGGATTATGCCGTCGCTGGTAGGTCTGCCGCCCAATCACGCCTGTTACTATCCGATCTATGCCAAGTGCGTGGAGCTGGGCATTCCGATCAAAATCAATGTTGGCGTGCCAGGACCGCTGCGGCTGGCATTGATGCAGCATCCGATGGCGCTGGATGAGGTGCTGCTGGCGTTTCCGGAGCTGACGGTCGTCGGATGCCATTTGGGGCATCCATGGATCGGCGAAATCGTGGCGCTGCTGCAAAAGCACCGCAACTTTTACCTGATCACGTCGGCGTGGGCGCCGAAGTATATTCCAGCCGAATTGTGGAATCTGGCCAACAAGCGGGGACCCGATCGCCTGATGTGGGCCAGCGATCATCCGCTGATGCCGCTGGAGCGCTGCGCGCGCGAAGGCTGGGAGGTGCCGCTGAACGATAATGCGCGCCGGGGCTATTTGCGGGAGAACGTGCTGAAGGTGTTCAAGTTCGATTGAGGCACAGCCTATTGATGGCCAGCTTTGTTCGAGCGAAGCTCGCATCAATGTCCACCGATTACCGGATTGCCGAGGCACCCGATCTCTTGCGGGCGCGACTTCACGATGGCGCTACAAATTAATTCATGCTGGCAAGCACCCGGCTGATCCACGTGTAGGGCTACCGGCACCGATGGCTTACACGTTCCCTATTCTGTGAAGAGGTGTGTAATGAGCATCGCGCAAATCACAGATCTTCACGTGGTGGCGAGAGATCGTCTGTGTTATCGCAGAGTGCCAACCAATGCGCAGCTTGCCCAGGCCGTCGCCCACATCAACAGTCTAGATCCCAGGCCAGACGTAGTGATCGCATCGGGTGATCTGACTGAGCATGGGCGCGGGGAGGAATACGATGTGCTTCGCCAAATCCTGGCGGACCTGATTCCACCCGTGTTCGTGATTCCAGGCAATCACGACCGGCGCGAGGTGCTGTTGAAGGCATTTGCCGGCGAGGGCTATATGCCGCCGCCCGATGCGCCGTTCGTGAACTATGCGATCGACCGGTTTCCGCTGCGCCTCATTGGACGCGATACCACTGTCCCGGAACACCATCACGGGATGATGTGCGAGCAACGGCTGCGATGGCTCGACGATACGCTCAGCGCGAGGCCTGATTTCCCGACGCTGATTTTCATGCATCACCCGCCGTTTCGGACCGGCGTGCAATGGATGGATGCGGCCGGTCTGCATGGCGGGCGGCTGATGGAGCAGGTTGTGCGGCGGCATCGGCAGGTCGTGCGCGTCGCCTGCGGACATGTCCACAGGCCAATCTACGTCGCTTGGGGGGGCACGATCGCCTCCACCTCACCGAGCACCTGTCATCAGGTTCTGCTGAATCTAACGGGCCGAGACGGATTCGAAATCACGATGGAGCCGCGGGCGGTCCAGCTTCACGTATGGGACGATAGTTATGGACTGATTTCGCATCTTAGCTACGTCCCCGCCGGCTACAAGGAAGTAGCTATGCTCAGCAGCCTGACAGATGGGGCCCGAGCACAATTGTTCGCGCAGAACCGTCGAGACTACGAGAAGCTTTGCAAGACCGAATACGACACATACTTACCCCGACGATGACGATAAATCCCGAAGCTCCGTGGCTTCGTCTTTTACTCGCGCATGGCAGCAAGCTACAGGGGGGTGTTTGTTGGTCATGGGTCGAGACTCTCGCGTAGAGCCCGGCCCTCACGACCCGCTGGCCAAAAACCCCTTCCGAAATGGCCTGTTGGAAACCTTGATTTTGCAGGGGTTCTGATGCTGTCCGAGCCATGGCCATAAATTATAGTTTATGGCCATCGGTGCGCGACCAACGTTCTCCAGTGCCCGGTCAGCCTTGGTTCAGCGCAGCGATGCCCAGAGAAAAATAAAGGTTGCCGCAAAGCCGAGCATTGTGCGAACGGCATGCAGGCCTCCCCATCTCATTACTAGTTCACGAGTCCGCGGTCAGGCACTCGCCGGATCGGTGGTCATAAGTATTCGGTTGGTGGGCATAATGCCGAGGAGTGTGTAGGGCCAGTTTGCAGCAAGGGTTAAAGCCCCGAGAAGCCACGACCAATTGCCCGTCTGCCACCAGGCCAACAAGCCCGGAGGAAACCGGTGATAGCGAGCGAGGCCTGCATCTCCAAGCCGCGCTTGTAAGCAGACTTCCACTCGACGAGCAGCGAGCGGTCATCAAGATTTAGGCGGGCCGGTTGCTCGGCGACGTTGATGTAGACTGCTGCGCCAGCAAAGACAGCGGCGACAATAAGTGCGAGCTGTCCAACAATCACGACTTTCTCTCGAAACTGTCAGGCGTTGCCGAAGAGCATTGAGAAGCCGGCAGCGTTTCGAGCATCTCTGTGACGCCTCGGTACTAGCGATACATGTCCAGTGCAGCCCCGGCCAGCTTATAGTTCGGCTCTCCGAATTCGTCGTCATCCAGACCGGTCGCGACGAACCCCAGGCTCATGTACAACTTCGCGGCGATGCCGTTCGCGAAAGCAGGTCAACTGAACAGCGCGGCACCGCGGATATCGGCGTACAATCATGCTCACCGTTTCGATTACGCCTGCTCGGCCATAACCGCGTCCCTGATGGGGAGCGACTATCATTATGTCGTCGATCCAGTAGTCGTGCTCGCTCGCGGGGTTGCATGCAGTGGTCGAATAACCAACCGCCTGCTCACTGGCATAAATGAGATGCGGCAGATGCTCGAACTCGTCACTGAACAATCGAACGTGACAGCGCGCAAGCGACCATGCAGGCGGTGATACGAATTCCTGCTGCTCCGGCTTGAGTTGGGGCCGCACCATTGTTCGCCAGTTGCTTCGGTCAGCCAGTGTCAGAACAACATCCATGTTGGTGTTCTCTAAGAACCTTAACCTGCGCGGCGAAGGAAAGTCCCGTCAACCGGAGGTCGGACGAGCCGAGCGCTCTCACGTGTTGGCCCGCGGACCAGATGCGTGCTCGTATGTTCAAGAGTTCCGCTAATCTTGATTTAACGCATGCTCCGTCCGAGCCGCCGGACCGCAGCTCGCCTGAAGCAGCCGACGACGTGATCGTTCACCATGCCGACCGACTGCATGAACGCATAGCAGATGGTAGGCCCTACGAAGCGAAATCCGCGCTTCACCAGGTCGCGGCTCAGCAATCGGGACTCCTCTGTCTCAGCCGGGATCTCCCGGAGCCCTCGCCAAGTGTTCTGGATAGGTTTGCCGCCGACGAATTGCCAGACGTAGCTGGCGAAGCTGCCGCACTCGTGCTCGATAACAAGGAAGGCGCGGGCATTGGCTATCGCGGCCTCGATCTTGGCGCGATTGCGCACAATGCCATCGTCCCCCATCAAGCGCTGGACATCTGCTTTCGAAAAATCCGCCACCTGGGCGGGATCGAAGCCAGCAAACACTCTGCGGTAGGCCTCGCGCTTTCTGAGAATAGTGAGCCAGCTCAGACCCGCCTGCGCTCCCTCGAGGATCAGAAACTCGAAAAGCCGACGATCGTCGTGCTCGGGCACACCCCACTCCTCATCGTGGTGGCGGATGTCCAACGGATCTTGGGCCCAACCGCAGCGGCGCCTCATCGTCCCTCAAGTTGTATGACTAGTAGCATCTCGACTAAAACGGCTAAAGCCGAGGCACTTTGACGTTTGACACCGGCGCTCGATGCGTACTAGCAAGCGCATCGGGTGCGCAGTTCCGGGCTGGAGGAGAGGACTATGGCCGCCGAAGCACAGAATCCGGCGCAAATAATCGAAGTCGCCGAGATCGCCTGGGAATCCATAACGCCCACGATCAAGGCTAAGATGCTCTGGTCCGATCCCGCGACCAAGCGGCGCGCGCAGATCACCCGCTTTGAGCCGGGGGCCTCCCTGTCGATGCATCGCCATGTCGGTGACGAGCTGCTGTATGTGATCGAAGGATCGATCAGCGACGAATCCGGCACGGTCTCGGCGGGCAGCGTCGGTTACCGTCCCAACGGGTGTATCCATAGGGTGACGAGCAAGAATGGCGCGACGGTCTTCGCGATTATCACCGGCGGAGTCGAGCCGGCGAAAGAGATCGGCACCGCGCCACCCTCACAGACGATCGTGCTGAGCGACATTCCTTGGACCGAGTGGATGCCTGGCGTGCGGCAGAAGGCCTTCTGGAGCGATCCCGCCACGAAGCGGCGTGCGGCGATGGCGCGTTGGGAGCCCGGCGCAAAGCTGCCACGGCACAAGCATATTGGTGACGAGCTGCTCTTTATGATCGAAGGATCGAATTTCGATGAATCGGGCGAGTTGCGGACCGGGAACGCCAGCTACTTTCCGAATGGATGGACGCATACGGTGGTCAGCAAGAACGGCCACACCGCGATCGCGTTCGTCACGGGCGAGGTGGAAACGATGCCGTAGGACTGAGATCGTCTAATCTCTGTCATTCCGCACGTGTGGCTTGTCGTCCGATTCGAGAAGCGGCTTTCTGCGTGTCTCGCTTTTTCCACCGCCACCCTAGTGTAATGTCCCATTAATAAATTTACAAAGTCGCTGACGTTTAGTGAGAATGGAATCGGCGGTGGCAGTCCATACGAAAGGTCGCTGGTGCAGATTGTAATTCGCCACATAGGCGTCGATTTTCTGGACCAGCCAGCATCGATACTGCGGGCCACGATTGGTGGTCCGTGATTATGCAATGTCATCCAGCAATATTCAGCGTAGGTCATGCAGCTGATCCAGGATCCGTTACGTCGAATACGACCCACGAATGTCCCCGCAAATGTCGCCGCCGAGCATGGAACAGATTCTCGGTGCAAAAGGAACAGAGACCACGCTCGGCGATTGGCTGACCACCAACGGCCTCGATCCGACAACGTTGGTAATCCAAGCTGGGTGCCTCCCAAGACTCCGCAGAATTCCAAGACCTAAATGATTTTCACAGTTGCTGCGTTTAGGTCGAGAGTCGATGCTCCGCTGCAACGCTCGCCTATTTCCGCAGAAGCTCGCGCAACCTCGCCTTGAGACTCATCTCGACCGGTGAGCGGGCGTTGTCATGAGCGAGACCTTCACGTTCTCGCACCTGAGCCTCCCTCTTCACCTCATCCATCACCGGAAGCGAGCCATAGGTTCCCGTGCCAATTACCAGGCACCGGCACCTCCAGGGTGCCTTCTCCTCGGCTGAGACTGGGGTGTGTCCGAACTGCTCGCGGAATTTCTTGAAGGCTTCTCCTTGCGCTTGCGGATCTTGCCGCGGTCGATGACCACATCGTGTTCGTAGGTAACGCCGTTAATGGCGATGGAACCGAAGTGCAATTTGCCGAAGTCCATAGCGGAGTCTCCGTTCGAAATTGTCGGCCGCATCTGAAGCCGGTGAACAGAGGAGTCGACTACCGGCCGAAAGTTACCAAACGGAGCTCGAAATCGGAAATCCAGCAATCTGGACATGGAACGGTGCCCGGCTATGGAGCCCAGGCGTGAGGGCGAGCAACGGTAGACGCCGAACCGGATCAGGAATAGCTAGCCTGCCGTCGGCGTGCACCGCAGCGGCTGGCCAGCTCACCGAGGCGACAGCGACTGTGGAGTTTGCGCTCTGAGGCGATACCCCATAGCTCGCGAGCGCAGTGACGTGGAATACGCCTAGCCCATCATACTGAATGTAGCAGCGCGCCCCACGAATCCCGTTGATCATTACGTTCACAGAGGGATCGAGAGCGCTGCCGTCGGGCGCCAATACTTCCGTATCTTTTCAACTTCGGCGCACCATTTACTTCTTTCCAGCAACAACTTGTCCGATACAATGCTGCTGGACGCAACTCGCCAAGACCGGCAATCCGAACTGCGGCCGCCAAATTTGCCTCTTTACGGCGGTAGAAGCTGATCAGTCGAATCTCTGGGCTGCCCCAACACCGACGACCCGACTTATAGCGGGCACTCTGCGTCCGCGGCAGTTGGTAAAGTCGCGATGAGTTGAGTCAGTTGATTGAGATTAACCGATTTAACCAGATGCTGAAACCCCGCATTCTCCGACCGCTGGCGATCTTCTCTTTGAGCATAACCTGTCAATGCAATCAGCACGGTTTCGTTGCAGATGGCGTTGGTCCGGATTCGCCGGGCTACCTCGTGGCCGTCGATGCCAGGCAGACCAATATCGATCAACGCCACCTCGGGCCGTAGAGCAAGCGCGGCTCTGACGGCGGCCTGCCCGTCAGCGGCCTCATATACATCATGGCCGGACAATTCGAGCAGGCCGCGAAGACTCTCGCGTGCGTCCGCGTTGTCTTCTACTATGAGAATTCGTCGCCGCACGCGGGTTTCATTTGCGTCGTCGGCGCTCCTGGCAACGGCTGCCTTGGGTACCGCCATTCGCGGAAGCCGTACGATGAAGGTGCTGCCATGATTGAGTCCATCGCTGAGGGCCTCCACCCTGCCTCCGTGTAGTTCCACCAAGCGCCTGACCAATGTCAGTCCAATCCCCAGTCCGCCGGGAGCACGGTCCAGACTGACACCACGCGCGAACAAATCGAAGACGCGGGGTAGAAAGGCGGCAGGAATCCCGATGCCGTTGTCTTCGACTCGCAGCACTGCATTTTCGCCTTCGGGATACGCGCTTATCAGAATTTTGCCACTCCGAGGTGTGTACTTGATCGCATTACTGAGCAAGTTCGTCACAATCTGAATGAGCCGATCGGAATCCCCGTCTATCCATGCCGGCGCGCTCTCGATTTGCAGCGTATGATGATCGAGTTGGCGCGTTTCACGCAATGCGGCAACGCAGTCCGATAAACAATCGGCGAGATTGATCGGACGACGAACCAGCCCGATCCTGCCGGAAGTAACGCGCGAGACGTCGAGCAGGTCATCAATCAGCCGGGCGACATGCTCCGCCTGGCGAGCGATAATCGTGCGAGCTCTGGCACTGCTGTCTGCCCTCGTCCCGCGATTTTCGAGCAAACGCACGGCCAGCACTATCGCATGCAGCGGATTGCGCAGCTCGTGACCGAGCATCGCCAGGAATTCGTCTTTGGCCTGGCTGGCGGCCTCCGCTGCTGCTCGGGCAAGTCGCTGCGTTTCATGCAAGCGAGTGCGCTCGATCGCCGAAGCAGCTCTATCAGCTACCAGGTGGATTAGATTGAGGTCGTCGGCCGTAAACTTGCGCGGCTGTTTGGTTCCAGCCTGAATAACCCCGATTACTCGACCCTCAACCTTTAAGGGCGCCCCGAGCAGTGAGCTAAGCTGCTCGCGCAAGAAGGGCGTGATTGCCGCGACGTGCGACAAGTCATCGAAAATCAACCCCTTCGGGCTCACCGCGATTGCCCCCGCGATGCCCTGCCCAATTGGAATCTTAACCTCGGCTCCGCCGCGCAGCTCCTGCCGGAGTCCGACCGAGCTGGTGGGCGAGAGATGCTGTCCGTCGGGCTCCACCAGCAGAATTGCGGCCGCATCAGCATCGAGACCGGAGCGCAGCCGGTTCAATAGAGCGGTCATCAGTTGTTGCAGGGTCAATTGCGGCAAGACAATGTCGGTCACCATCTGTAGCCGCCGCAGCATCAACAGCGCCTTCTCCGCCTGAGCACGCGCGGACTGCTCGGAATTTAGGAGCTCTTCGCGCTGACGCCGCGCGAGTTTCTCCCCGCTGATATCGCGTACAATTTTAGAAGCGCCAACGATATGGCCGCCCTTATCCGTGATCGGCGACACAGTCAGCGAGACATCGATTCGCTCGCCATTTTTCCGCTTGCGGACAGTCTCAAAGTGCCTGACGCTTTCGCCGCGCCCGAGGCCCGCTACGACCTCTCGCTGTTCAGCAAGCTTTTCGGCAGGGGTAATGACTCGTGATTGGCTTCCCCATCGCCTCGTCCGCCGAAAAGCCGAAGATCCGCGCGGCGCTCTCATTCCAAGAGGTGATATGCCCATCGAGGGTCATGCCAAGGATTGCCTCGTCCGAACAATTGACGATTGCGGCTAGCTCAGACCGGGTTTCATCCAGCCGCCGGCGCTCGCTGACCGCGGTCGCCGCCGCAACGCTGATTAGGCCGCTCAACCCCAGGAAAGTTTGCAGGAGCAAAAGGCCGTGATTGTGTGCTCCGTGAACGAACGGACCGAGACCTTTAAGGGTCCCGACGATAGCTACAACCGAGAGCGCGAAGGTGACAGTGGCGCTCTCGCGTTGGCCAAATCGGAAGGCCGCCCACATCAAGATCGGAAAACAGAAGAAGCCCGGTGGATAGGGGGGATAGGGCTGATTCCCGAGCGGTAGCCAGCCGCCGAAAACCACGATGCCGGTTAGTAACAATCCCAGGAATAAAAGCAGCGCTTCTCGTTTCTGCTCGCGGTTCCAATTTATGCTGGGGTTGACGGCCCATAGAATCAGTAATGGGGCCACGATCAGGTCGCCGCTCGCATTGCCAAGCCACCAGGTCAACCAGATCCACAGATACTGAGACCAGGTTGCATAACCTGCCAAACAGAGGCTGTTCACCCCGATGGTAGAGGAGACAGTGGTGCTGGCCACGGCCGCCGCCAGGAACTTAAAAGCATCGCGGGTCTGGCCGAAGACATTGCTGCCGTTCGCGTAATGCTCGATTAGATAGCACCCGAGTAGTGCTTCAAGGGTGTTGCCGGTCGCGATTCCAATCGAGGTGGAGATCGAACCTGCCGTGGTGACGTTAACCAGGAAGGCACCAGCAACTATGGCGGGCCAGACCCACCGTCCAAACAGCAGACAAGCAGATAATGCGATACCGGTGGGAGCCCAGATGGCAGTGGCGCTGGGGTGGACCATCGCGAAGCGCAGGCCGATTTTGCCAGCCGCGACGTAGACGGCGGCCAGGCTGATGATAACCGCGAAGCGCGCCGCGACCCCAGAGCTCCGACTCGCCTCAGCGTCAAGCATTGACGAAATGCCCTTTCCAAGCCCCGGGCATCCTGGACGCCCCCATGCAATGCTGAATTTACGTAAACTCGCCGAGAATCAATTATGACTGTCTGTTATACGCAAAGCTACGCCTTTATCGGCGCCCGAGAGCTGTGACCGCTGCTGCCGCGCAACAATCTCACGGTTCGCAATGCCTCGCTGCTGGAGCAAAGTGGATTTGAACTTCCGAGCCCCGTCATCGCGGCCCGCCTGTGGTTTTCAGCCGCAGTTTCATTGCCTCGGCGGTTCCGGCACGGGCGCGGGCTCGCGAAATGATAGTTGAACGAAGAGTACCGCTGCATATGGTTCGCTCGAAACTCCCACCTCACCACCGAAAGGCATAGATACTCACAACTGGCTTTGTCTGTGACAATGGCAAAGTCGTAAAGTGCGACAGTCCGGAGGTGAGAGGCTTTGAATCTCTCGTGCCTATAGCGCGCTGAAAGGACCCGGCTCGCCGGTGGGGGACGAGGCAAAGCCCCCTCGTGCGCCGCTCGTTGACGACGGTGATCCCGTAAGTGCGACTGAATCCAGTGGCCCCGTTCGATTTCAGGGGGCTTTCAGGACTAGCTTTCCGCCCGCAACAGAGCCATGTGTCTGTCCGCCTGAGAAGGAGGCGGGCAGTCGATGAGCCGATCGTGTCATAGCGCGAGCGGGAGAAGCTCGCCGGTGAAATCGCTGGGCTCCAATCGCTCGATGTCGAACAACTGAAAGGGCGCTCGGACTCTCTATAGCGCCTGATGGGCCTCGATCCCGATCGGATCAAGCACCATCGGCCTCCAATAGCGTGAATAGGGCAAGGCGTTTTCGGCTGGCTTACCCTAGGACGGGAGAAAGAATATGCCGACTTCCGTCAAGGCATGCCTTCGTGCTCGTCGCGTTCGCCGCGATGACGCTCGACGTAATCGGCGGCCTCGGCTCTCAGCGCTTCGATCAGCATCCGCCGTGCGCCCTCGCGCACGATCGTCCAACAGCAAAAGCTCCGCTCCTGCTTCCCTGTCATCCCGCTTGTCGACTATCTGCAGCATCGGTGGCGTCTCCCTACGAAACCCGGCTCCCACCGGGTATGGGCGTTTGCTTACGCGGAAGGGTGCGCCGCCTGTTTCATGCGCGCATCCCATCCACAACCTTCGGTAATAGCTCAGCTGGGTGCTAGAGGCCGGTCGGGATCCCATCGCGCAGCCCATCATTTGGCCCCCATCCCTGGCTCCTTCGCGCGCCGTTCGTTGTGATCCCGGAGTGATTTACTTACTGTCAGAGCAAGGATCTAACGGTTGTCTCTGTCCAAGAGCTAACGCGGCTTGACAAATAGTTTCAGCGCATGCGATGGGGGATTGTCGGCGTGCATACGAGGAGAGGAACCATGAAGGGGAACAGCTCGATTATCGCGGAGTTAGCGCTGGCTGCTTGTGTTGCCTTTGTTGCCTTGCCCTCATGGGTCGGCGCGGCTTGCCCAGGCGCCCAGACCTATTTCTTCTCTGGCCATGGCGATACCATACTACAACGAACCCCCACCTCGTCACCCTGCGACGCTGACGTCGTTTTAAACGGCGATCTGAGGACCAGCAATGGCGTAAGCTGCCTTCCCGGTTGTCCTACCACTGCAACCGCCACTGCTTCCATAACCGAAGTTATCAAAACCGGAGCTTGTGGCTTTCCGAATTCGACGCACGGTGGTTTTGACGGAATCTCCTGCGACCAGATCGTCAGCGTCACGATCAGGGCAGACTGCCGGTTCGAACCACCTCTTTCGCCGTCCGGCACACCCACGAGGACCTTGAACAACAACACGATTCGGTCGTCGGTCCCGACCGCGGTCTTAAGCGATCCATTCCCGGGCACCCCGCCATCAGTCTGCGCCTCATACGTCGGCAGTACGCTCGACACCGTGGGATACATCTCTGCAGATGAGAAAGCGTTTGATGCGGTCGCCACGCATGGTGCCGGCTGCAGTGCAGCTGTATTTCCCTGTCCGGCATCCAGCAGAGTGGAACAGTTCACCCCGGCGATAGATATCCGAGGCCACAGCGTGCTCAACAGTATCGCGCCCTAGTGTAAGGCCATACGGGTTGTGCCCTTTTGCTCGTTTGAGCGACCGCGTTGGTTCAAAGCCTCTCCCCGCCAGACTATCGCACGCAAATTGCCCCGCGCCGCGCTCTAACTGAATCGCGCCATGCGCCGCTAGGCCGACGCGCGCCGCCGAAATCATCAATACGGAATCCCGGGAGTTGTTAACCGAAGAGTACCTTCGCACTAATGGTTTTCCTAAAAACCGGCTCACCTTCGCAGGTACACGCCGTACTTGAGGTCGTAGGATGGCCGCCTAATCGAAAAGCGTGACCAGTTCATGCCTGACGGAGTGAGCTACACGACGGTGAAATCGAAGGGGCTCGGGGGTTCAAAATCCCCCCTCTCCAGCAACGAGTCACAGCTAAACGCTGATCATCATCGCTCCGCTCCAACTCTGCGGCGAGGGATGTCCCGCGAGATCGTATGCCTGACAAGTTCGCGTCCTCGCGCAACGTGCGAGTCAGGCGCTCGAGTTGCTGATCGCGTCGCGCCGACGGCCACCTTCCGTTACATGGCTCATCGTACATCGGCGGCTACACGCTGGAACAGGCGGCGGGTGGCCGGTTTAAGCTCCGGGTTTCGCGCGTCTGTCCGCAGAGGCCGCGGAGATTCCTGTAGGATAGAACGTGAAACGTCGAGAGGGCCGACGAAGGACTGACCCGAAGTTCGAGCCCGGGTTTGATACCGGAGGCGCTTTTCCATTACGCCGCAAACGGACGAGCTCTGCCTCGCGTCGGCATAAACACCCGAAACCGGCGTTTCTCCGAACGATTTATCAGACACTTATCCCTTTGCCTTCCTATCTCGTCATCCGAAATTTGTTGCATTCTGCAAGCCGCATCCGGCCGGCGACGGCAGTGCCGCGATCTTCCCAGCATGCCACCAAACAACCGCCGTGTCAGATGGCTCTATGCCAGCAGCAACCAGTAGTAACGTGCATGCTTGATCTAGTGCTTCGACCCATGCGTAATGCCTTGTTTGTAACGGAAAACGCGGCGGGCATCGGCGCTGGTGAAACGCCAGTCGATACGGCGCCGGCTGCCATTGGCGCGGGCGTTCCAGACGCGA
>Ga0073928_10005768_pt1 | contig 17108 bp, 9 predicted proteins | sample PaiPotPPA55metaG_FD_76969 | JGI IMG/M metagenome (GOLD analysis project Ga0073928, IMG submission 76969) | Iron sulfur acid spring bacterial and archeal communities from Banff, Canada, to study Microbial Dark Matter (Phase II) - Paint Pots PPA... ... | reverse complement strand
CAGTGTCTTCCTCTTCTCTCGCGCCAAAACTGCTGCTCGTCGATGTTCCCTCGTTCTCATCGCTGTCCTCTTCAGCCGGTCCTCCATAGGATGTCGCAGTGTAGGGGACATTTCAAATGGGGGCTGCAGGGGACACTATCAAAAAGGCTCAACACGATGTCCGAAATCCGCAAGGCCTAGGCGTAACTCGTATACAGAATCTAAGCCTAGCGGCTCCAGGGATACCGCAGAATGTTCCTTTGCAAAGCCTGCAAATTAACTTAGCGCGTCCGCAATGGTTTCTCGCTCGCGGCTCGAATCGGGGTCTTTGGAAAGGCTCTGGATTCGCGAGAAAATCGCGGTTTCCGCATCATGAATCAGTGTCGGAAGTTTCATGGGGTTAAGTTCGAGAAGAGCAGCGGTGTAAATGCCATACCATTCGTTTTGGTTCATATGCAGCTCTGCGAAGGGCCTATAAATCTACCAAACATGGTCTTCCTTGGTCACTTCGCTGCCGTAGCAAGCCGTTATTTTTCCGCCTCGCTTCGCCACACCTGCGACTGGCGCACGATCGTCGCGTAACATTCGCAAGCGGCATTCTCCAGTTCCTTGCGGTTTTCGATTTGCACTTCTCCGCGCGTGTACTTGATCAATCCGGCCTTTTGCAGCATGCCCGCCGCTACAGTCACGCTCGCTCGCCTGGTGCCCAGCATGTGCGCCAGAAATTCCTGCGTCAGCGGAACCCGGTTCCCTTCTAACCGGTCTTGGCTCATAAGCAGCCATCGAGCCAGCCGTTCGTCCACTTCGTGAAGCCTGTTGCAGGCCGCCACTTGCGCCGCTTGTGCCGCCATTTCCTGCGACAATCGGAATAACGATCTTTCCAGTTGCGGGCAGTCAGGCAATAAGGCGGCAAAATCCTTCGCGCGGATCTTGAATGCACTGCCCCCAATCTGCATCACTACGCGGCTAGGGCTGGTTTTGAACGCAACTAGAAGCGGAATTCCCGCAAAGCCTTCTTTCCCCATCAACCCTACTTCCACGCTTTTCCCGTCTTCCATTATGTTTAGAACCGAAGCCAGACCGCTGTTTACAAAATAGGCGAACTCGATCGGCTCGAATGTCTCATTCAAAATGGTTCTTGTCGGAAGTTTCACGAACTCCAGGGCTGCGAACACCGCCCGTGATTCTTTGTTGGGGAGGCCGCGCAGAATCTTGTTCTGCGTGTTGCGCCCGTTTCCGTCGCTGGAAGCGGTCCTCGAAAGATTTCTGGGAATTGCCTGAGTGGAACTGTCGGACATGGGTCCCTCAACTAACTTGGAAAAGTGTCTGATTCACTAGGGACCGAAGGCTAACAGATCGATCGAGCTAATGAGACCTTCTCTAACCATACGCGTTCGTAACTTCAGATACTAGTCGCATTTGTTAATAAAAGAGGCGCCCCTCGTGACCTTGCGCTTTGTACGGTGGGAGCATATTGTTACAAAAGAGAAGGGTTCTTGAATATGCCGAGAACACGGGCTAAATCGAAACCTGTTCCCGCCTCTCAATGGGCTAAGCCCATCTTCGAGCTGCGCCGGAAATTACATCTGGATCAAACCGCGCTTGGCGAGAGGCTCGATTGCTCGGCGATGACTATCTCCCGCTGGGAACGCGGTGCGCAGGAACCTCCCTCCCACGCTTATATAGAGTTGGGAAATTTGGCCGGCGATCCGGATTGCTGGTTTTTCTGGAGCCGCGCGGGCCTGCGCAACGAAGATCTGATGCGCGTTGTCCCAGGACTCCGCCGGCGGCTGAAAAAGATCGCCATGCCCGATTTTGAAATCGTAGCTGCCGGCAGCGGTGGCAAAAAGCCCCTGGGCAGCAAGGTGCAACTGGTCGCAATTCCCTTATTAAGGGTGGTGGCGGCATCGCACGGTGAAAAAGGACACGACGCGTCGGTATTACAGGACGCGCCGATCGAGAGCATGATTGCGGCTCCCAAAGACTGGTGCCCCAATCCTACCTCTACAAGCTGCTTGCGCGTAAAGGGTCACTCTATGATGCCGTTGATTCAAGACGGCTATATTCTTGCCGTGGATTCTTCTCAGAGCGAACGAAGTAAACTCAACGGGAAAATCGTGATCGCCTGGCACCGAGACATGGGGTTGACGGTATCTCGCTTGCAACGCTACGGTCCTACCGATACCCTACAGCCGGAAAATCGCGACTACGAATCGATCACGCTCGATAGCAAGCACAAATGGAAAATACTCGCGAAGGTTCTTTGGTGGATTGGGAAAGCTCCCTAGCTTGGAAAACTTCACACCTAAACAAAGAATTCCCGAGAATGAGACAAATCATGGCGAAATCCTCGCATAAAATACTTGTGCTCGATGTCGGCGGCACAAACATTAAGGTACAGGCCACCGGACAAAAGCAGCCGGTCAAAATCCCTTCCGGACCTTCCATGACCGCGAAGAAAATGGTTCGTGAAGTGAAGGCAGCCACACGCAATTGGAAATACGATCGCGTTTCTATCGGCTACCCAGCTCCGGTAACGGCCGGCCATCCAGTGCGCGAACCCGCAAACCTGGGCGGCGGCTGGGTCGGTTTTAACTACCGGAGAGCCTTCGGATGCCCGGTCAGAATCGTAAACGATGCAGCTATGCAAGCCCTCGGCAGCTATCACGGCAAGCGCATGCTGTTCCTTGGTCTCGGCACTGGCCTGGGCTCGGCGATGATTGTGGACGGAATTCTGGAGCCTATGGAACTCGCTCACTTGCCCTATAAGCATGGCAAAACTTACGAGGACTATCTCGGAATTCGCGGTCTCCAGCGGCTGGGAAAGAAAAAGTGGCGCAAGGAAGTGTTTAAGGTCACCAAGAAATTGATAACCGCCCTCGAAGCCGACTACCTCGTTCTAGGGGGCGGAAACGTAATGAAATTGAAAAAGCTGCCGCCCGGCGCGCGAATGGGAAACAACGAAAATGCAATCCTCGGCGGATTTCGCTTATGGGAAGGAGGATAGCGCGCATGGTTCCCTTTTTTAAGCGACGCGGTGTTCCATACTGGAATACTCTCGAATTAGACATCTCTTTCGAAAATTAAGCCTGCGCGCTCGATTCCGCACGCCGCTCCATGTAGGATATCGACGATGACCTCGCGCGCTATTCTAAAAATATTTCCGATTTTACTTTTTTGGCCGGCCGCAACGCTTGCCTGCACGTGTTCGAAAGCCCCTCCCGGAGTTTGCCCAGGACTTCAGTTCGATGATGTCGTCTTCATTGGAACCGTCATTGACATTGAAAACGTTTCACCTGCAGCAGCCGTTGATGAGCAACCGGCAGACTCGGCCTCTGCCGCGGCCGCAGCTCCAGCATCTGACGCAATTCCGATAACCCGCTATCATTTTAAAATTAATGAAAAGTTTGCAGGCCCTAATACCGCGGAGATCGACGTTTTTTCCGGTGGTGACGATGGCGATTGCGGCTACCATTTCCATAAGGGCGATCAGTACATCGTTTTCACGCAACCGGAAACGGAAGGCCGCCTTTTTGCCACGATCTGCAGCGGCACGCGCCCCGCTGCGGACGGCCGAGCGCTGATCCCACAATTGCGCGCGATGCGCAACCATCAGCAGATCGCTTCCGTTTTCGGAGTTCTTCGCCGCTCGGACCCGCCTCTCCTCGCTCCGGCAGATGACCCGGACGATCCACTTCCACACATCAAGCTGAAACTGCGCTCAAAGTACGATCGTTTTGCCACCAGCACAGGCCCCGACGGCGTTTATTCTTTTTACGACGTCCATTCCGGCGAATATCATTTTTCCGCGAGCCTTCCAGCCCGCATGGAGTTATCTGAAAGAACTTTGCCCGGCGCTTTACCGCCCGTCAAAATCCCCAACGGCGCTTGCTATGAATATAACGTTGATGCGCTTCCACTCGGAAAAATTCGCGGCGCCGTGCTGGGGCCTGACGGAAAACCTTTAAAAGTAGCTTCCGTGGAACTTTATCGTGCCGAGAAGTACAAAGACACTGAGCCAGGCCTTTGGGGATTTCAGGGTACGAAAGGCGAATTCGAGTTCGATCACGTTGGCCCCGGCGATTATATTTTGGTATTTAACCGCACAGACCGCAAAGATCCCAATTCGCCGTTCCCGCGCGCGTTTTATCCCGGCGTTGTAAATCAAAGCGAAACCAGCTTTATCACACTAAAAGATGGTGAACAATTGTTGCACGCGAATATCCAAATGGCCGAGGGCTACCCAACTCGCAAAATTCGCGTCCAGTTGAAATGGAAGGGCGGGCGTCCTCCCGGCGAAGTCACCATCATGGCTAAAGCCGATCAGGGCGAAAATCCGGCAGCGCAAAGAATTGGCGAAGGCATTTACGATTTCAGGCTCTTGCAATCCTCCCGCTACACAATTTCCGCCTGGGAAGACTTGGACCCGCAGCGTCTGGGCCAGCGCCCCGGCAAAGAGACCTGTAACATCCCCGCGCGTATCGATGCCGACTCCGCCTTGGTGGGGGGCTCCGACACCGACACAACCGAGCTAACCCTGACTTTCCCTTCCATCGCCTGCGACAAACAATAGCCTTAACGGCCGCCGCGTCGCCGGCGATCTCGCATCTTCCATGTTATGTGGGGCGCGGTTCCTGGCGGCGATCTGTACGGCACCTTCCCGCAATGGGCGCTCGGCGGCGCGGCCGATGTCGGCACAAACCGACGCTGAATACCAAGCACGTCGGTCGATTAATACGGCGCCACGCTAGTTGGTTTGGCGTAGGCCCCACTAATATGCCCTCAATCTTCCCGAACCTGGCAACTTCACCACCCAGAACCTGGGGTTCGTCGGCTAGGCTTGATCTGCACTGCCAAAAAGAAAAAGCCCCTTCCCGGCTAGTCGCTGGAAAGGGGCTAGTGATTCTTGCCGCAACTTCTAGGTCGAACTAGAAGCGAAGCTTCATCCCAAACTGCAGTTGCCGCGCTCCAGTCGTCCCGTCGTTACGCCCGACTTCTGCGGTAGATTGACCAAAGGCCGAGCCGTCCGTAATGAAGTTGTCGGGCTGTTGGAAATTGGGATGATTAAACACATTGTAGAACTCCGAGCGAAATTCTAGCCTGACTCGTTCGGAGATCTTCGTGTTTTTTGCGATCACCATGTCGAAGTTCTTGTACCCCGGCCCTACGAAACGATTCCGTCCCAGATTGCCGGGACCGCCGAATAATGGGAAGCTGAACAATCCCACGTTTGGTCCCGTTTGCGTGAGTGGCATCGTAACCGGAACCTTAGTCCCATGGGGATTGAAGTCCGCCCGCTGCGTTGCTCCGGTGGCATCGCTGTCGACTCCCGGAGCAAAGATATCGAACGGGAAACCACTCTGAAGCACCACAATGCCGGACCAAGACCATCCCTCCAACGCTCTTCCGACTAACCCATTGTTCAGATGTTCCTTGCCCCGGCCGAACGGTAGCTCCGCCGTATAATTCGCCACGAACCGGTGGCGAACATCGAATGACGAACTGCCTTTTTCCCTCTTGAGTTCAAAAGTGTTTGCTGGAAACACAGTGTTATTTTGTTGCGGTCTGAAGGGATCACTCCCGTCATCGATCGCATGCGACCATGTGTAGTTCGCTTGGAAGGAAATTCCTCTCGAGAACTGCCGGGTCAAAGTTGACTGCAAGCCGTTGTAATTTGAATTGGCGACGCTGGCCACTTGGTTTGAATGAAACGCGGCGCTATTGTTGACTGCATTGAACGGAAGAAACGGCAGCCCGGTAGCGGGGTTTGTAAGATTGGCTCCGACATAAAGCAAACCACCCTGAACGGTTTCCACTGAAGGGCTCGCAGTGGGAGAATCAACGCACTGGTTCGGGTTCGGAACGCTGCAAAACGCCCTCAATTGTGCGACCAGTGCCGGGATCGGAGGATTGCCATCAATCACTCGCAGCAATCGATTTCCTTTGTTTCCAACGTAGTTAACCTCTGCCGTAAAGTGGTGGCCAAGATCTCGCTGAACTCCCAAGCTCCGCTGTTGCACATACGCGACATGGAAATTCGGGCTAATAGTCGCCGGAAAGGCCTCTGCAAACTCCGGCAGCGACGAAGGTGGTGCTGGTTGCGTTACCGGAACAGGAATGTTCGAGATTTGATCCGCGGGGGTGAACCCGCCATTGAAGAATGCATTGTTCACAAATGGCAACTCCAGCGGAGGATTAGCTCGCGTGTCTCCGGTAATATTGAAGAAATCACGATCGCGGAAATACCCGAATCCGGCGCGAACCGATGTCTTTCCATCCTTAAACGGATCCCACGCAAATCCTATGCGCGGTTCGAATCCCTTTGTATCGTTCACGTACAACGGATTCGATCCTCCCCGAGTAACCGTGACGAATTGAATGGGAGCCGGTCCCGCGAGTGCCGCGGGGCTAGCGCTCGTCAATTGGTCGCCTACGACCCACGGTACTCCATCCCATTCGTAGCGAAGTCCATAGTTAAAAGTGAAGTTTGACTTTATTTTGAACTGGTCTTGGAAGTATCCGTACATGTCCCGCTCGCGGAAGTCTCGCTCGTCAGTCGCAACCCGAGTGCCGCCGCTGGTATAAAACATCGCTTGAGATTCCTGAAACACCCCGCCAAGCAGGCCCCAAACGGCGTCTTCCACCGTGGGATTGAACGCGCTAACACCCTGTAGTGCGGAGGTGCCAGTGTTCCCGAAGATTGCGAAGTTCGGAGTCGAGCGCGAGCCGAAGCTATTGAAATTATTCTCGTAGTTATCATCGAACTCGATGCCAAACTTCATCGTGTGGCGGCCCTTGGTCCACGTCACATTGTCGCCGATGTCGTAGACTCCAAAGCGCCGCTGTTGTCCATTGCTGTCGCCCAAATTACCGCAACTGATCGACGTAAAGGCCGGCAGAAACCAATCGCGGCCACGCCCAAATGCGTCCACTCCCCCAAGACTCAGACTATCAATTGTACTTATGCCGTTGCATGTGAAGTTCGGGGAAGATCGTGTTGCGCCCCCATAGAATTCGTTTTGTAGGGTCGGTCTTAGTGTGGTCGCCAAATGCCCGTTTAGACTTTGGGTCAACCCCTTAAACGGCACTCCGCCGATGCCTGGAAGAATGTCGGTGCTCCCTCCGTTATCTGAGGAGTTGTTCGCAATGTAACGGATACCCAAAGTGTTTCGCGCGGTGATGTTGTAATCGACTTTTGCCGTGTAATTGCTCGCATTGAAAAGGTCGGAATCGGCGAAGAAGAATTGGTCCGACACACCCGCTATTTGGGAAGGTCCGTTCCCGGTAGGGTAAAAATTAAGGATCTTCTGCGTTTGTGGGTCTAGCGCCAGGCCGCTGGCGTTATTTACCGACAACGGCGTACTCACATCAACATTGCTAATTTGCCCTGTGTTAGCGTCCGGAAAGCTAAAAATACCGGTTTTAAACGCCTTGGTTGGGACGAATGCCACCGTCGTAGTTGAGGTTGAAAACCGGTTACCTTCGTAGTTGAAAAAGTAAAAAAGTTTGTTCTTGATCACCGGCCCGCCCACCGCAGCCCCAAACGTGTTGCGAACATAGGGGCTTTGTCGGCCCGTTTGGTTGAAAAAGTCGCGAGCGCCGAGCGCGCTCCAGCGGCCAAAGTAATACACATCCCCGTGAATATCGTTCGTTCCGCTACGCGTAACAATGTCAATTACCGAGCCCGAATTACGGCCGAATTCTGGCAGGTAGTTAGTAGTTATCACACGGAATTCTTCCGTGGCGTCGGGGTTCAGCGTTACTAACCCGCTTCCGGGAACTCCGGGATCGTTGTTGTTTGTGCCATCGAGCTGGAAATTGTTTGTCTGTTCGCGTGCTCCGTTGATCGAGAATCCGCCGAGCCCCGTATTCGTTTGCGTCGACCCTGGAGTGAGGAGGACCAGTTGATAAGGATCTCGCAGGATCAGAGGAAGTTCCTGCATTTGCTTGGAGCTAATAACATTGCTCACCTGCGCGTCCGTGGTATTTACCGGCGTTACGCTGTTGCCCTCCACCGTCACCGTTTGTGACGTAGAACTTATTTCCATCTTTACATCCAAAGTCAAAGCCTGGTCCACCGTCAATGTTACAGCGGAGAATTTCACCGATTTCAGTCCCGCCTTATCCATCGTTACGTCGTAAATCCCCGGGGGCAAGTTCGACACCGTATAAGTACCCGCGTCGCCAGTCTCAGCATCCCTCACCGCATTCGTGGCCGCGTTCACTGCAGTCACTTTCGCGTGCGGAACGACGGCTCCCGTCGGGTCAGTCACCGTTCCGTTTATTGTGGCTGTCTGCGCATGCACTACGAACGGCACCGCTAGGATCACCGTCAACATCGCCAGAACACGCGTGATATTCGAAAGATGCTTTCCCCCGTTCATTTCTCCCCCTTGAAATTAGTTCCGCACTGAGTTGCTCGATATGCAGGTTCATAACCACGAGATGTAAACTCTTTAGAACCGCATAACTCATTGATTCCATTGCTACAAGGAGTGGATGAGGCGCGAAATGATCAGAAGGCGTCCGAAAAGCGAAATTACTGGCGCGGCGTAGATTGCATTATTCGTAGAGTGTCAGGTGTACGATTTTTAAGAGATTTGGATTCGTTCGCGGAAGTTAGTCTGCGGTTTTCACACGCGCAGGAATTGCCGGCCTTTCCCCTTTCAGACCCAGAATCTAGGTTTGGTCGGTTAAGCGTCCGTACCTGCTAAAAAAAAGCCCCTTCCCGGCTCATCGCCGGAAAGGGGCTAGTGATTTTTTCTCAGCCGCGCAATGATTAGAAATTCAGCTTCGCACCAATCTGCACTTGCCGAGCACCGGTGGTTCCGTCGTTTTGGCCAACTTGAGCGGTGGAATAACCAAAATTGGGATCCCCAATTACGTTGTCCGGCTTAGCAAATTGCGGTCGATTGAACATATTGTAGAACTCAAATCGAAGCTGGAGCTTAAACCTTTCGGTAATTGACGTCGTCTTTGCGAAGTTGAAATCCCAGTTGTTGATCCCGGGGCCATACCAGTGATTGCGCCCAACATTCGAAGGAATGTCGAACGGAATCGGCATGACGCTTGCGTCATCCGGATTGAAGGCACCCGGATTCTCCCCGGTAAATACCGCAGTGCTCGGAATCACTTTGCCCTGAGCGGGCACGGTTTTTAGGGCCGCGGCGTTAATTACAGTGGCGCGGTCGTTTAGCGAGGTGTGAAGTGTATCGGCAGTTCCAAATATATCGTACGGCAGACCTGTCTGAAAGGCCGCAATTCCGCTGAGTTCCCAACCTTCCAAGACGCGCCCCACGACACCTTCGCTGAAGTGCGCCTTACCGCGACCAGCGTTGACGTAATACGTGAAATTGATCACGCCCCGATGCCGAGTATCGAAACCGGAATTCCCTTTTTCACGCCGCAGGTCAAACGAGTTAATTGGGAAATTACCGTTCCCCGCCGTGGTTACCAGAGGATCGGAGGAATCGTCGAGAGCGTGCGAGTATGTGTAAGAGCCCTGAATTCGCAAGCCATGAAAGTTTCGTTCCGTTACCTGGAGCTGCAAGCCGTTATACCAGGAATGCCCACTGCTCTGGTCATTGAATGCGTTTTCAAACGCATTGTTGTTCACCGCGTCGAAGGGCAACTGCCCGTTTTCAGCGCCAAAATAGAGGCTTCCGCGCTGAAGAGTGGCTTCGCTGCAGCCAAACGTGTTGGCAGGGTTGGTCGGAACGCAAAACGCCTCGAGTTGCGCGACCAGCGCTGGTTGCGGCGGCGCGGCATCTACGACTCGAAGAATCCTGGTACCGTGGTTGCCCACGTAATTTGCGTCAATGACCAGGTTGGTCGTAATTTCCCGTTGAATCCCGAGGTTCCACGTGGTTACGAGCAGCGGCTTGATATCCGGCGAGAAAATATCAGGGAAGAAGCCGGTTCCGTTCAGTACCGTGGGAGAAGGAACCACTGCCGACGGTGCTGTCTGGTTCTGCACTTGAGTGCCAGGACCGGTCCCGGTATTAAAGACCGGAAAGTTAATGAAGCCTGGCTCAAACGGAGGATTGCCCTTCACGTCACTAACCAAATTGCCGAAGACTCGATCGCTGAAAACCCCAATACCACCGCGAACTGAGGTGCGGCCGGTCTTGAACGGATCCCAGGCAAAGCCCACCCGAGGATTGAAGTTCTTGTAGTAGTCCGGGTAGAGCTGATGGCCTGTGCCAGGTCCCACCGGCGTGAACGTAAACCCGTTTGGAGCAGCGGCGCTTGCGTCCCCAAAGAAGTTCGATAGGTTGCCATGCGCTTCGAAAGGAACGTCGTAATATTCCCAGCGAACTCCGTAGGTGATCGAGAGATTTGACCTCCACTTCCAGATGTCCTGGACGAACAAACCGATTTCACGCTGGCGAAAATTCAGTTCATCGGTCGCTTTCCGATCCCCGGCGAGATTGAAATACTGGCTCTGGTTTTGAAACGCAAGCAGGCCAAGAAGTCCGGGAGCCTGGTCCTCAAGAGTAACATTGTCTACGTTGGCGGCCAGATTTTGGAGAACGGGCACACTAAAGGTGCCAGGCAGGGTTAGGTTGAAGGCACCGCGGGATGAAAAATTCGTGTTGTTATTTGAGTAGATTTGACGAAACTCACCGCCAAATTTGATGGTGTGCGAGCGCACGACTTTGGTCATGTAGTCCGTCTCTGAGTAAGTTCCAGTCTTGCGGCCTTGGCCGTTTGAATCACCCAGATTCTGACACCCGAAACTCGTAAAGCTAGGCGGACCAAAATCTGCACCGTTACCCTCGGTATCTATAAAATTCCCGTTGTTGCCGGTGATTGAGTCGAAGGTCGGAATGCCGGTACAACCAAATACGGAGTTATTGCGGTTGGCGCCAAATCGAGCTTCATTCGAGAGCGACGGTCCCAAAACGGTGGTCAGGCCGACCGCTAAGCCTTGGGTTTTGTTGAATGACGAAACGGCGCCAATCCCACCGGGAAGTTCGTCATCATGGAACGGATCCGGATCGTGGAAATAGTTGTATATGTAGCGCACGAAGAGGTTGTTCTTATTTCCTAGCTTCTGATCGATCTTGATAGTGGCATCTTCGTCCTTTTCCCTCGATTGCGTTGGAAAAAACAGCAGGCCCGTGATTCCATCTGAGTTATTGATAGTTGGAGCGGGATAAAACGACAAAACTTGCTGAATCGACGAATCGAGCCCAGAGGTCGTGGCGTTATTCGCGCCTCCAGCGGTGATGTTCAACGCCTGAGTGGCGCCGGTGCTGGGATTCGTATAGGTGAAGATTCCGGATTTAAAAGCGCCCGTCGGCACTGTCGAAACATTCGTCAACGAGGTGACGAAGCGAGCGGCTTGATAGTTGATAAAAAAGAACGTCTTATCCCTCTTAATCGGCCCTCCGATCGATCCGCCGTATAGGTTCCGAACGTACGGGTTCTTCGCGGCGACGTTTCCGGTTACGGGGTCGATCTCGTGATTGAAAAAGTCGCGTGCACCGAGAGCGTCCCATCGGCCAAAATAGAACAGGTCGCCATGGTAATCGTTAGTGCCACTGCGAGTTATCACGTCTATAATTGCGCCGTTGTTACGTCCATACTCGGGGGCGAAATTGTTGGTAAGGACGCGAAACTCCTGGGTCGAATCAGGATTCTGCGCGGTGAGGCCTCCCAGCCCTCCGGGCACTTCCGTGTCATTATTGTCAGTACCGTCCAACAAAAAGTTGTTGTTACGTTCACGGCCCCCGTTGACCGAAACTCCACCCAAGCCATCCGACTGTGTCACTCCAGGGCCCAGCAGAACGAGCTGGTATGGATCGCGAAGGATCAAAGGCAGCTCGGTCATCTGCTGGTGTTCGACCACGTTGCTGAGTGTGGCCGTTTCCGTATCAATTGGCGCAACCGCGCTTGCACTCACTTCGACGGTGGTCGAAATACTGCCTACCTCAAACTTGCAATCCAAGGTTAGCAGCTGGTCAACTGTGAGGGTGAGATCCGCGAATTTCACGGTCTTAAAACCCGTCTTTGTAAACGTAAACGTATATACCGACGGCGGCAAGCTGGGAATTGTGTACGCACCTGTGTCCGTACTCAGAGTGGTTCGATCAATTCCAGTCGTCGTGTTCGTGGCTGTGACCGTCACACCCTGTACAATGGCCCCTGATGAATCCAAGACCGTTCCGCTGACCGTCGCCGTCTGTGCCTTGACGACTGCCGGCAGGATCCCAAGTCCCACAACCAAAAGCAGCGTCCGGGTAATCCAAAGCACAGCTTGACCGTTCTTCATTCGATTTCCCCCCAATTAACGAACTGGTTACAGTCAAGGCGAGGAACGCCTAGACAATCGCTGGAGGCACTATATGCAGTTCCATAGCCAAGGCTCAAAAGCCCTTGTAAATTCTTGTCCGAACAATTTCCTCTGTTAAGACCTTCATAAACTCAGGCTTAGCAGTATCATTCGCCACCAAAAGATGAGGTCTTTCTAACGAGGTACCTCCCACGGGGTCGGCATATGTTATTTGGAATAGTTCGTTCTTGTATATATTTAATTCTGAATATTTCGCTGGCACAGGAATTGCCGAGCCTTCCCCTTTCACATAATGGCCATACCAGTGGAGATAGCGCTCGTAGCGGTCTTGTATAAATGATGGTCGCGAGAATTCGTGGTACTCACCAGGATAAACTACCAGCAACGTCGGCACGCCCAGCCGTTTCAAGCTCTGGTACATCTGCTCGCCATTTAGAATTGGGACGTTCCAATCAATCTCGCCGCCCATAACCAGCGTCGGCGTCTTGATTTTCATCACCCGATTGAACGCCGACAGCTTTTCCCAAAGGTCGCGGTGTTCCCAAGGCAGACCCAACTCCATTTCCCAGCCTTTGGAGTACAAATCATGTCCCCAGTTCGAGACGTTAAGAAAGGATCCAGCTCCAGAAATAGCGGCTTTGAACCGCGTGGTCTGCGTAATGATGAAGTTGGTCGAAATTCCTCCGTAGGACCACCCTCCAACTCCGAGCTTATCGGGATCCGCTAGACCTTGCGCCACCGCGTAATCGACCATGGCCATATCATCTTCATAATCCTTGCGGCCCCAATCGGCGAAAATAGCTTTACAGAAATCCTGTCCGTAGCCGGACGACCCTCGCGGGTTAGGCGTTAAAACCACGTAGCCATTCGCCGCAAAAAGCTGCGGATCAAAATTAAATTCCGCGTAGTAGGCCCACACCGGTCCGCCGTGCGGCCGCAGTATTGTTGGATAGCGCGTTCCAGGCTTGTAGTCAGGCGGCTCGTAAAGATATCCCGCCACAGTGGTGCCATCTTTGCTTTTGAAATGCACATACTCCACGTTAGGTAGCCGTATCTGCGCCATCAAGGCATCGTTCGTCGTTGTCAATCGGCGCAAATCTCCGCCGTCTACAGGCAGAAAATAAATTTCAGAGGGATGCGTTAATTCTCCTATCACGGCAGCCGCGCTTCCATCCTTCCCGATCGTGTATGACTGCACCATCCTGCGGCCCCCTATCGGCCGCGTTAGTTCTCCCCCCATCGCCGGGACGCGCATTAAATTCTGAGTGCCATCGTCATCCACGATGAAATATATCCATCTGCCGTCCGGTGAAAAACGCGGCACGGAGGCATTGCGGTCCAGTTTGAGTGTCAGCACCTTCGCGTCGCCGCCCGAGCTCGGCGCGATGGCGATATGAAACGTAGCGTAATCAAAAAGTTTTGGGTCCAGCTGGGTCATGTAAGCGATCCATTTGCCGTCGGGCGACCATGCGGGGGTTTCATCCGCGCCGGGATTCTTCGTCACTCTAATTGCTGATTTCCCCTTATCCGCGTTGTCCGCTGCCACCGTCCAAATATCCGTGTTGAAGTTCAGATCAGGGTCTTCGGAATCCGAACGATTGCTCACAAACGCGATGGAATGCCCGTCGGGCGACCAAGCCGGCGCGCTGTCGTCATAATCGCCCGAAGTGACCTGTGTCATTTTGTGGCTGGCAAGCTCGTAGACAAAAAGATGCTTGCGGCGCCGGTCCAAATACCCGATTTCATCCTCTTTGAAATGCAGCCGGTCGATTACCCACGGATGTGCCTTCGGCTTCGCGTCGGCTTTGTCCTTGTCCTTGGCCGCCTCGAGCTCATTGATGGATGGGTCTTGTAACTGCAAAACAATCCGGTCTCCCGACGGCGACCACGCATACGCATCAACATCTTGAATCGTTTCCGTCAACTTTTGAGCTTCCCCGCCTTCGCGATTCAGTATCCATACCTCTTTCTTCTTGTCTTCGTCTCCCTTCTCGCTCTTGCTTCCTCCTCGCCCCGATAGAAACGTCAAGTATTTTCCGTCCGGGCTCCAGCGCGCATGTTCCGAAGAAACATCTTCAGCCGTCAGCGGAACCGCGGCGCCGCCTGACGTCGAGATCATCCAGACACGCGATTTATTTTTGTCATCCTTCAAATCATGTGTGGTTACGGTATAAGACACCCACTTTCCCTCCGGACTGATCTGCGCGTCATCGACTTCCGCAATTTTAAAATAATCATCAATCGTAAGATTTCGCGTTTGCCCCGATTTTTCTGCGCTACCAGGGCCTGCCTGCGCGGCACTCGAAGAAACTTGAGCCGCAGCCGGACGTTGAATCCAACCGGGCCAAACGAAGAAAACCAGCGCAAGAAATGGTGCGAACCTGAACCTCATAGCGGGGCCCGCCTTCGAAGGAATTTTGTCCAGCATTCGTCGCGTAGTATACAGAATCCGCCGCTTCCTGTTTTCACAAAAAACTGCGATCCGCCAGCCGCGCGCTCAGGAAATTGGAGCCTTCGCGGAATTGAATTCCCTCCCAGCATTCACATCCTCCGGCACGCTGCGCGATTCGGTTGACACACCAGTGCATCGCAAATTACCCTCGGTTCCCATGCCCATCCTGGCCGTTCCCCTTTCGCGGTTCTCGCTTCGCCCGCACCCGCATCTTTACGAAATAAATTCCTGGGCCTGGCTCACACAGCTTTCCGCGCGCCTCGGCCGCAACATCAACCTCGCCACTGTTCCAGACGCCGAATGGGATGCGCTGGCTCAACTCGGATTCGACGCCCTCTGGTTAATGGGAGTGTGGCAGCGAAGCCCCATTTCTCGCAGCATTACCCTCGAGGATCCAGCAAATTTTCCCAATTTTGAGCGAGCTCTACCCGGCTTCTCGCCAGCCGACGTAGTCGGCTCTCCGTACTCCGTGATGCAATATGTTCCGGACCCGCGTATGGGAACTTGGGAAGCGCTCGACCGTACCCGCGAGAAATTGCATGCCCGCAAAATGGCTCTGTTCCTCGATTTCGTCGGAAATCACACTGCTCGCGACAATCCCTGGATTCATGATCACCCGGAATTTTATGTGCAAGGCCCGCACCAGGATTTCCAAAACAATCCGTCGCTGTTTTTTCAAGCGAACACGGCGCAAGGCCCGCGTTACATTGCGCTGGCTAAAGACCCTTACTTTCCTCCCTGGACCGACGTCGCTCAACTAAATCATTTCCAGCCTGAAATGCGCGCCGCGCATTTGGCGCAGTTGCGCGTCATCGCGCAACATTGCGACGGAATCCGCTGCGACATGGCCATGCTCCTGCTGAATGACATCTTCGAAAAAAACTGGAGCCATCTCCTCGGAAATACCCCATTACCGGTAAAAGAATTCTGGACGGAAGTCCGCGAAGCAGTGCCGAACCTGATTTTGTTAGCCGAAGCCTATTGGGGAACCGAGCCCCGCCTTATTGATTTAGGTTTTTCGTTTGCTTACGACAAAACTCTATACGACGCGGTGCGTAACGCCGACGTTGGTGCAATCCACGCGCGTCTATCGGGCACGCAAGATCAACAAAGCCATTCCGCGCGCTTCCTCGAAAATCACGATGAACCGCGCCGCGCCGAAGTGATCCCTAACGACCGCTTGCCCGCAGCAGGAACTTTGATGGGCACCTTGCCGGGAATGCGCTTTTATCAACAAGGTGAAATTGAAGGTAACAGAATTCGTCTACCGATCACGTTGGCCGTAGCTGCGCCAGAGCCAACTGATGCTTATAGCAGTGCGTTCTTCCAGAAAATTCTCGGCCTCACGCGCGAAAATGTTTTTCACCATGGAAAATGGAACATGCTGGATGTTTCCGCGGACGGCTACACCTCGCCGCTCGGACTCATCGTCTATGAATGGAGATCGCAGCAAGCTTGGAAGGTAATTGCCGTCAACCTCGCGGCTGGCGCGTCGCAAGGACGTGTGCGTTTAGCAGAGACCGTCTCAAAAACGCAGCAGTACATCTTTTACGATCAGCTCAACGAGGTCCGTTACGACCGCAGCGGCGAAGAACTCCACGATCTCGGTTTGTTCGTACGCCTGGAAGGTTTTCAGGCCCACATATTTGACGTCACGCGCGCCTGAATCTTCGCAACCAATAAAACATTCCTTCCGGCTACTACTTGACCACCAGCATTAGGTTCACGTGCGAGGGCGCTCCGCTCGCTGGCGTGGCAGTCACAACCAATGGGTACGACCCAGGAGGAGTCGCTGTGCCACTCGGCGATTTTGCCAAGTTGCTGCATGCCGACATTCCCACCCCGAAGATAATTAGTAGTCCAAACGAAAGTGCCCAGCGTGGTTGCTTCTTGAACGTCCACCCCACCCCACACAGTGTCAAGGCCATTAGCAACAACCCCGTGCCCGTTTCAAATCCGCCCGGCGTCGGCCCTAGGTTCGGAATAAATCCTTTACAGAATGTATTCACTACAATGGCTACGTTTGTTGTCGTACCGTTCAATGTCACTGAGCTCGGCACAATACTGCACGTGATGCTAGCGATAGGACTCGTGCAGGTTAGCTGTACTGTGCCAGTAAATCCTGTCTGGCCCGTCAGCACCAAGCCAAACACCGCGCTGCCTCCAGGAACCGTGTTCACCGTCGAAGAGCTGCCCGGCCCCACCGAAATGATCACCGGACTATTCCCGCTGTTAAATGTAGCCGTCACCGTTACAGCCGCGCTCACTGTTATCACGCACGTGCCAGTTCCAGAGCATCCGCCTCCGGTCCAACCAGCGAACGTAGAGCCATCCGCCGCTGATGCTGTCAACGTAACCGGCGTCCCGCTCGCAAAATTT
>Ga0073928_10005767_pt1 | contig 17113 bp, 17 predicted proteins | sample PaiPotPPA55metaG_FD_76969 | JGI IMG/M metagenome (GOLD analysis project Ga0073928, IMG submission 76969) | Iron sulfur acid spring bacterial and archeal communities from Banff, Canada, to study Microbial Dark Matter (Phase II) - Paint Pots PPA... ... | reverse complement strand
GTACACGTCTCCGCCACGAAAAACGGTGGCAATGAATGGACCTTTTCCGTGCGCGACAACGGCCTGGGGATTGACCCTCAGTACTTTGACAGGATCTTCATTCTTTTCCAACGATTGCATGGGCGTGACGAGTTCGAGGGCACTGGAATCGGATTGGCAATTTGCAAGAAAATCTTGGAGCGGCTAGGCGGCAGGATCTGGGTCGAGTCACAACCGGAAAAGGGCTCAACCTTCTACTTTGCCCTGCCGGAAACAATGGAGAAATGATGGAATCGATTGGAATGAACGCGACCGCTATCGAAGTTCTTCTGGTTGAAGACAGTCCCGGTGATGTTCGGCTAACGCGGGAAGCGTTTAAGGACGCCAAGGTGCACATCAACTTGCACGTGGCTTCGGATGGGGCAAAAGCTATGGCTTTCCTGAAGCACGAGGGCGAGTACGCCAATGTGCCGCGCCCGGACCTTGTCTTGCTCGACCTGAACCTACCCAAGAAAGATGGCCGGGAGGTCTTGGAGGAGATCAAGGAAAGTCCCACGCTGAAAAGCATTCCTGTAGTGATCCTGACTACTTCTTCGTCCGAGGCGGATATCCTGCGGAGTTACCTGCTACATGCCAACTGTTACATCACTAAGCCCGTGGGCCTCGATGGGTTCCTCAAAGTCGTGAAAAGCATCGACAGTTTCTGGCTGTCCGTGGTCAAGTTGCCACGCGAAGCGCGCTCATGAAGGAAAAGCCGCTCCAGGTTCTTCTGGTTGAGGATAACGCGGGAGATGTCCGCTTGCTCCGCGAAATGTTTAGTAAAGAGAAACGCGAGGCTTTCCAGTTGACGCACCTCTTGCGTATGAGTGAAGCCGAGACCCATCTTGCGAAGGGTGGAGTGGATATCGTCCTGTTGGATCTGGGATTGCCGGACGGACATGGTATCGATACCGTGCGCCGGGCGCATGCTGCGGCCCCAGAAGTCCCAGTAATCGTGTTGACCGGCTTGGAGGATGAGGCTCTGGCCGCCGAGGCAATGAATGCTGGGGCGCAGGACTACCTGATCAAGGGCCAGATCGAAAATCGGGCCCTACCTCGAGCTCTTCGCCATGCCGTCGAGCGCCACCGCATGCAGACCGAAACCGATCTCATCCGGACAAATCAGATGCAGTTTAAGGATGAGTTCCTCTCCCACGTGTCGCACGAGCTTCGTTCACCACTGACCGCGGTCCGCCAGTTCGTGACTATTCTCCTGGACGGATTGGCAGGCGAATTGAATCTGGAACAGCGTCAGTACCTGGAAATCGTTCTGAAGAATGTTAAGCAGCTGCACTCGATGATTAATGACTTATTCGAAGTTTCTGGCGTGCAAGCGGGTAAATTGAAGATCGACCTGCAATGTACTTCGGTTTCCGATGCCATCGGCTACGCCGTCAACACCCTCCGGGGGGCAGCTGCAGCAAAAGGAATCGTCCTCTCCTCAGATATTGCGCGGAAGGTGCCATCAGTTTGCGCTGACCCAGCACGCCTTCGACAAATCCTCATCATTCTGGTTGATAACGCCATCAAGTTCACTCCGCAAAACGGCACGGTGACGATTCAAGCTCGTATATTCGAGGAAGATCCGGATTTTCTGCTTCTGGAGGTCACAGACTCGGGATGCGGGATAGATCCGGGGATGACCGAGCGGATTTTTGAACGGCTCTTCCAAGCTTCGGATCCGGATGCAGCAGATCATAACGGCCTCGGCTTGGGCCTATACATCTGCAAAGACTTGGTTACGCGACACGATGGAAAAATTTGGGCCAAGAGCGAGCTCGGACAAGGTTCAATCTTTTCCCTTACATTTCCCATTTTCTCTCTACCCAAGCTGCTCGCGCCGGCCTTCAGCGAGGAAAGACAGACCGAATGTCCTATTACACTCGTATTGACAGAAATCGGTTCACAAACCGGCTGGCTTTCCAATGAGGTGCGCGCGGACCAGTGTCGGTGCATCCGCGAGCTCCTGCGCCGGAGTTTGTATTCCGATCTGGACATACTCTTGCCCAAGATGGCCTCGGCAGGACCGGTTGAACTATTCCTCATTGTTGCGATTACCGACGAGATTGGTGGCGAAGCCATTACCAAGCGGATCCGGAAACAATTGGATACCTCCGAACGTCTCCAGCAAGCAGGTTTAACCCATTCAACTTCTTACCGGTCACTTGAGCCGATCAAACGAGACTCGAGCGAATCGAAGGAAGATTTCTTGGAGAGGGTGTCCACCGACATTCAGGAACTCATGAACGAGGAAATATCGTCGAGGCAGGCTAGAAATGGATAGCAGGAAAATTCTCATCGTCGATGACAATGCAGATATACGCCTAGGCATGCACTTGCGCCTCAAGGCCAATCAATACGAGACTTTCTTTGCCGCCGATGCGTTCTCTGGTGTGGCTGAGGCACGGAAGCACCGACCGGATTTAATTATCCTCGATCTCGGTCTCCCCGCGGGCGACGGCTTTACCGTGATGGAAAGGCTCAGGCAGATTCCCTTTCTCGCCGTAATTCCGATCATCGTCGTCTCCGCTCGCGACAGCCTCGGAAACCAAAAGCGAGCGTATGCGGCAGGAGCGAAAGCATTTCTTCAGAAGCCCGTGAATGATGCCGAATTGTTGGCGGTCATCCGTCAGGCACTGGGAGAACCCGCTCGGACGAAGAAACCTACTCTTCATGACCAGGGATCGGTATGACGGAACCCACCCGGCGCAAGTCAGAACTCACCGCTTATTTGTCTCACGAATTGCGGAATGCGCTTGCCTGCATCCATCAATTTGGAAACATCTTGGTCGATGGGCTGGCAGGTGAATTGACCGACGAACAACGCGAATATGTAGGCATCATGCTGGAGAATGCTTCGAGAATTCGCAAAGTGTTAGATAGCGCGCTGGACGAGACTCCGGACCCGCTTGAGAAATGTACGAACAAAATCGAACGTGTTTCGAAACTGGAGACCTAATGGACAAGACGAAAATATTGGTAGTCGACGACAACCCCACGATAAGAAAAGGATTGAGTGTCCGTCTGCGAGCGAACGACTATGAGGTTTTGTTTGCCGAGGACGCCATTTCGGCTACCGCTGCTCTGGTGACGGAAAGGCCCGACCTGGTGATTCTTGATCTGGGACTTCCTGCTGGAGATGGATTCGTCGTGATGGAGCGATTGCACAAAAATGACCATCTGGCGAACATCCCGGTGATTGTACTGACCGGCCGCGAAATGGCCGGTAATCGGGACCGAGCTCTAAAAGCGGGAGCGACGGCCTTCTTTCAAAAGCCCGTGGAAGATAGCACTCTGCTCTTTGCGATTCGCAAGGCGCTGGATGTTTCCCGTGGTGAGTTACGCTTTGACGACTAACCGGCATTTAACCCAACACAGAGCTTTACTTGAGGAAACTTAATCATATGCTTACGATCCTCGTGGTAGACGATAACGCTCACCTCCAAATGGCGTTCAAGAAGGTACTCACTTCTTCCGGTTATCGAGTTGAACTCGCCGGCGATGGCGAGGAGGGTTTGCGCCTGGCGCACAGCGCAAGGCCAGATGTCATTGTGCTCGATATGCTCCTGCCGAAACTTGGAGGTGTAGAGGTCCTTCGTGCCTTAAAAGCAGATCATGCGACAGCGACAATTCCGGTAATAGCCCTCAGCGGTCTGCCCAAGAGCAACGAGGCGAGATTGAGGAGAGACGGCGCGATAAGCTATCTCCAGAAGTCAAACTTGGAGGACCTAGACGTTTTGCTGCAAGCGATCGATTACGCCCTTCTTTTGCCCCGTGACGACGAGTTCCGCGAAACGGCGTTTCTTCCCAACTTGCCTGGGCAAAGCAAACGTTCGGAGTAACAGCAATGAACTCGAGTCCAGATTGCGAGGACTTCCTTCGGATGCTGGCGGATGACCGGGATCGGCTGGGTCGGAACGATGTCGGATCGGGGAGTCCAGTCTTCATCGCCTGAGGCGGTGTCGAAGTACTCTTCATTGATCTGTTTTCTTCGCGAGAGTCTGTAGCGGCTGCACATGGGGGATTATTGCAGATTGAGCATCAATTCTGTGCGCTCCAGCACCCGCGAGGTGCGCTGATGACACGAACGGCAGGTCTCCACATTCAGCTCCTTAAACGTTCATCGGAGCGAGCTCGATCCCGGCAAATTGCTTTCCGAGGTAATGATCATCGCGGACGAGGCCGACGCGCGACTCAAGGAAACCGTGCGTAGCTTGATGGAAAACAAACTGCCTCGGACCGCAGCCTAGCAGCTCGCGGCTTCCGCCCGGCAAATTGGAATCAGCGTCTTTCAACTCTGAATCGTGACGAACTCAACGCCGTCCGAACGTCGAAACTCTTGTGCCCGGAGGTCCCCAAACTATAGTCATACGGCGACCTCCATGGAAGACCTACACAAGGAATAGAATTAGTGGGGTGAGATACTACACAATCAAACCGATACGTGGTGGCTCGAGATTCACGTGCACCCTCTGCCCGCACAGCGTCAGCACGCTAGATTTCACTGCCGCCAATGGCAACCCCAGGACGCAAGCGGCAGCAGCGATAAACCACCACGCTGAATTTCTTCACGTTTGGAGGGATAGAAGGGGCTACTGATAAAGAAGTCGGGTGGATTGTGCCGCGACGGAGTTTCAGAAATACTCGCTTTGCAGGCGAGAACTCCCCTAGGCCGCCGACGGGCTGGACAGGAATCTGGGTTCGACGAAATTGAGCATGGCCTGCTTCAATTGCGAATCCACTTCGTCGGCGATGGTGATCACGTCCAGCAGCACCGCGCTGAAATTCACGCTCCTCAGATTGTTTTGCAAAGTCTTAAAGATGCTGACCTGCAAGATTCGGGATTCCTCCACCAGCATCGCGGCGGTATAACCCTGTTCCCGTCGCAAAGCCCCGTGCTGGCGTGCGGGAATGGAGATGTCGGCCTTCCCGGTTCGGGGAAGTCGCAAACGGTAAATCAAGTCCGCAAGCAGGCTGGGAAGGTGGCCAGTGCGGTCCTCGAAGCTCAGGGGGATGCGCGTCAGCTCTTCATCGCGTTCCACCAGCTTCATCCAGTCCTGAATCGTAGCGTCGAGGTCTCGCTCCAATATGGAGGCCACGCTTTCGGTCGAAAACGCCTTGTGCGGTACGCGATTCGCGATTCTCTCGTGGATGATTTCTCGGAGCGAGGCTATTTCTATGGGTTTTACAAGGATTTCGTCAGCCTGTGAGCGGATTACGGACAGTGCCTCGTCCAGCTCGGGGTATCCGCTGAGCACTACCGTTACTGCTTCCGGGTGGGTGTGCCGCATGGCGCTGACGACGGTAAATCCATCACCCGCGTGCGGCATGTGAAGGTCGGAAAGCAGCACGTCAAAGTGTTCCATCGCAATGCGACTGAGCGCAGCGCGTACATTCGCCACGGCGACCACATCGAACCCATCGCGTTCGAGCGCCGTCTGCAACATTTCTCGAACGGCGTCGTCGTCCTCTGCCAGTAAAATTCTGAGCACGCTACAACTTCCTTCTCCCCTCAGAGAAAATGGTGGATTTGAGTGCTTTCTGGCAGGGTACGAAGGTTCACTGAATCTGTCTGTTCAAAATTGCACAGTTTGAGGTGCAAGGGCATTTACGCGTTTGGTTCCTAGCATCCTTCGCGCAACACATTTCCAGCACGCATCCCTCTTGTTTGGCGAGCACCTGTTCCGATTTCGTAACAAGAGGCTGATTCGCTCCATCGACCCTGTGTCGCTGCTACAATTTTTGTAGTTCGCCCTCGCCGAGGAGGATTTATGTCCCCTTCCAAGACTCGGATATTTGATCCCAAGACTTTCCTTGCCCAAACCGGATTAGGCAGGACCATCACCGCATATCCAAAAAACAAGGCGATCTTCGTGCAAGGGGAGCCTAGCGATGCCGTCTTCTATATTCAGAAAGGTCGCGCAAAACTCACGGTCCTATCCACGCACGGCAAGGAGGCTACTATCGCTCTTTTGGGAGAAGAAGACTTCATGGTAGAGGGGTGTATTACCTCCGATCAGCCCGTGCGCGTTGCGTCCGCCACTGCCATCACGCAATGTCTGGTCCTGAGAATTGAAAAGGAGGCGATGTTGAGCGTGCTCCACCGTGAGCACGCGTTTTCAGACCTCTTTGTCGCATATCTCGTTGGCCGGTACAACCAGACTCAGGCCGACCTGGTTGATCAGCTCTTCAACTCTGCTGAGAAGCGGTTGGCCCGGACGCTTTTGCTGCTGGCCCACTTTGGCAAAGAAGGAAGATCGGAGAACGTGATTCCGAAGATAAGCCAAGAAACCTTGGCGGAAATGATCGGCACAACCCGAGCCCGAGTCAACTTCTTCATGAATCGGTTCAGACAGCTTGGCTTTATTGAGTATAACGGCGGGTTGGAAGTTCACAGTTCGCTGCTCGACATCGTGCTCCACGAGTGACGGTTCCCCACTGATGGGTCTGGCGCAAAATGTACACATTTGAACAGTCTCGTCGCTCTTGAATCAGTTTAGGTGCAAACTGGTCAAGAGCAGACGGGGCCTAGGTTTCAAGGCTTCGGCAACAGCTTATTCACAGCCGCTGTTGAAAAAAGCGGCGGCGAGTCGGGTTGATTGTGATCGTGACCTGACCGATGTGCAAGACTCGCGCACCGACGACCGGTTCGAACGCCTAGAGCGCGCAAACAGTACTCGCCTTCAGAACACAGTTTGACGACCATCCAGGTTACACGCCCATTTGTCTAAGTCGAGCATTTCCGCAGATTCCAGCCGGTTTCGGATTCTCATCAACATCTCCGTGGAAGGCCAATCCACGACCTCCCTTTCAACGGGTCGGTTGCGTATTCCGATCCGTATTGCAGTCCGAAATCGCACTGGATCACGTTTGGGTGAATCTGCATATTGAGTGCCGGGCTCTGCTGAACAAGCCATTGGCTGACCTCTACGATTGCCGGACACGGCACGCTCATTCCAAGCACCTTAGCCAACTGACGCGATCTGGTCAATTTTGACCAGTCTTGCTTGCCCAAGAAGCTGATACTAAAGATGGGAGATCGCTGTCCGCGAGAGAGAATTTCTGCAAAGTGGGCGAAATGAACCGTCGTTGTCCGTTGATTCAATGCTGACGAGGATTCAACGCTGACAAGCGGGTACTCGTTCTCGAAAACCAACCTTTTCCACGCTAGCCCACGCAATCCAGGAACACTTGATGTCAGTTACAGAAACAGTACCCTCGACCGGAATCCTAGAATTCGTCAAGAGGCCGCCCGTGGTATCCCGTCAAGCCCCTACGGCGCCCGTTCGGCCGTCCTCGAGTGCGGGACTGCCGAGCCGGATCGCCGTGGTTGGCAACTATCTTCCCCGGCAGTGCGGGATCGCCACCTTTACCACTGACTTGTGCGAAGCAATTTCTACCGAGTACGGCTCAGCACGACTGTTCGCGATGCCGGTCAACGATACGGAATCGGGGTACGCATACCCTGCGCGGGTGAGACTCGCGCTTCAGCAGGACGATCTGTCATCTTACGAGCAGGCCGCTGACTTCCTAAATTTCACCAATTTCGATTTGGTATGCCTGCAGCACGAGTACGGGATCTTCGGGGGGCCGGCTGGCAGTCACATTTTGAGTTTGCTCCGTCGCCTCAAGATGCCGGTCATAACCACTCTTCATACGGTCCTTCGCGAACCGAATCCCGATCAACGCCTAGTGATGGAAGAAATCTCTGTAATTTCGGACCGGCTCATTGTGATGAGTCAGCTGTCATCCCAATTTCTGCAAGAAATCTTCAAGGTGCCGGGCAGCAAGATCGACATGGTCCCGCATGGCGTTCCCGATTTGCCATTCCTTGATCCCAATTTCTACAAAGACAGCTTCGGCGTAGAAGGAAAAGCTGTGCTACTTACCTTCGGCCTACTCTCCCCGAACAAGGGAATTGAAAATGTGATTCAAGCGCTACCCCAGATCTTGGCGAAGCACAAGAACGTGGTTTATATAGTCGCTGGCGCGACTCACCCGCATATTCTTCGCCGCGAGGGCGATCGGTATCGAGCCTACTTGCAGGCTTTGGCGAAGGAAGTCGGAGTGGAGTCGAATGTAATCTTCCAGGACCGCTTCGTCAGCCCCGAGGAAATGGTTGCATTTATCGGGGCAGCGGACATCTATATCACTCCTTACCGCCATGAGGCCCAAGTTGTTTCGGGGACGCTTGCTTATGCGCTAGGCGCGGGCAAAGCGATCATCTCCACTCCCTACTGGCATGCGATCGAGTTACTGGACGATCGTCGAGGTGCTCTGGTTCCTTTTCAATGCCCGGACGCCATTGCGCGAAAGGCCGTCGAACTCTTGGATACTCCCGCAATACGGCACGCTATGCGCAAACGTGCATACCTATATGCACGGGACATGGTCTGGAAAAGTGTAGCGCAGGGATACCTGGCGAGTTTTGCGCAAGCTCGCGCTGACCGCACACGGCAGCCGCGCGCGCTGTGCGCGGATGATCCGCCGGAAAAATACTTTGACCACTTGCCAGTGCTAAAACTTGATCACTTGCACCGGTTGACCGACGACACTGGCATGCTGCAGCACGCGACATTTGCTGTGCCCAATTACGGCGAGGGATATGCCACCGACGATAACGCCCGCGCGCTCCTTTTAACTGTCCTGGTCGAGCAACTTGGAGGAACCGAGTCGGCGGGAATTGGAAAACTCGCTTCGCGGTACCTAGCGTTTCTGGGGCATGCGTTCAATCAAGAAAACGGAAGGTTCAGAAATTTTCTGACCTACGACCGCAAATGGACGGAGGCGGCGGGCTCAGAAGATTGTCACGGGCGCGCTCTGTGGGCACTGGGAAGGGTTCTGGGACGCTCAAAAAATCAGGCGCTCCGAGGTGCGGCGGGACGTCTTTTCGAGGCTGCCGTTCCGGCGGTCCTGGCCTTCAGCAGTCCCCGTGCCTGGGCGTTCGCGCTGCTTGGGATACAAGAGTACCTCGAGTGGTTTCCAGGCGATCGGGATGCTCAACAGATGAGGTCGGTACTGGCGACTCGGCTGCTCGAACTCTACGGTTCGAACCAGTCGGCAGAGTGGAACTGGTTTGAAGATGTTCTGGCTTATTCAAACGCCAGACTGCCCCAAGCGGTTTTGATTGCCGGGCGTCACAGCTCGGATAGCCGGATGGTTTCGGCAGCCCTCGGAGCGCTGAATTGGCTGACTGAAATACAGCGTTCCCTGGAGAATGGTCATTTTGTGCCCATCGGCTCGCAAGGGTTCTATCGCAAGGGATGCGAAAGAGCGCGCTTCGACCAACAACCTGTGGAAGCTGGCGGAGCCGTGTCTGCTTGTCTCGAAGCATATCGCGCGACCGGGGATGATCGTTGGGTGAAGGAAGCCTGGTCAGCTTTCAATTGGTTCTTGGGCAACAACGATTTGCACATTGCCCTGTACGATCCCTCAACCGGCGGTTGCCGAGACGGTTTGCATCCTGAGCGAGTGAATGAAAACCAGGGAGCAGAGTCGACTCTGGCGTTCTTGATCGCGTTGGTCGAAATGCGCTCGCTCGGAGAAGTTAATCCTCCGCGATCACGACGTGACCTCTTCATCGCCCGCAACAATAGTCTTGAGACTGCAAATGTACCGTGAAATTGTTTTCTGCGTGAAATCCTATGAGCGTTGCCATAACAACTCATTACGAACCTCTTCTGCTTCGGCATCCCGCCAACCCGATCTTAACCGCTAAGGACTGGCCTTACTCCATCAACAGTGTCTTCAACGCAGGTGCGACCTTGTTGGCCGATGGATCGACCCTGCTGCTGTGCCGGGTGGAGGATCGACGCGGCTTATCCCACCTTTGCGCCGCCCGTTCTCGAAACGGCGTGGACGGCTGGGAAATTGATAGTGAACCAACGTTAATGTCAAGCCCGAAGGGGTACCCCGAAGAACTCTGGGGTATCGAAGATCCTCGCATCACCTTTGTGCCAGAATTGCAGCAGTACGCAATTACATACACCTCGTATTCGCGCGGCGGTCCGGGAGTGTCTTTGGCGTTGACCAAGGATTTTCGCAGCTTCGAGCGATACGGCGTGATCATGCCCCCGGATGATAAAGACTCCGCACTTTTGCCGCGGAGAATCGACGGCTATTGGGCGCTCATTCATCGACCCATGACGCCACTCGGCTCGCACATGTGGATCTCCTATTCTCCTGACCTGCGCCATTGGGGCCGGCACCGGCTCATATTGGAAGCGCGCCGCGGCGCCTGGTGGGATGCAAACAAGATTGGTTTGTCACCGCCTCCCATCGAGACATCCAGAGGATGGCTGGTGCTCTACCACGGAGTTCGGCACACGCCGTCCGGCTGTTTGTACAGGTTGGGCCTCGCATTGTTCGAACTTGAGAATCCGGAAAAGTGTCTGCTGCGAGGAGATTCTTGGATCTTTGGGCCCGAGGCCGAGTACGAGCGTCACGGCGACGTAGATGACGTTGTGTTCCCGTGCGGATGCACGATGGACGCCGACGGCGACACTATCAATATTTACTATGGAGCTGCTGACTGCTCGATCGCGCTGGCGCGCAGCAGCGTTCGCATCCTACTGAATTGGCTGGATGGCAATGGAAGCAGCGAACGCCGACGAGATCAGGACCGATGAACGCGCTGCTTCGGATGTTTCGGTTGGTTTTTGGGTGTCCAATCAAGAAGCGGACGTACAAGGTCTGCTTTGGATTGTGGAGAAGAGTTCGGATTGCCAGACCTCTATTGCATGTCACTGCCCGGCGTTTCTGATTACCACTGTACACGGCTCATGGCGATCCCACGTGGTGACATTTCGATGATTTGATCGATGGCATTCAGTTGTGTTTTCCCTAAATTATTAATTTGCTCATATGAGCTATCTTGCTCAGACACGGGAGCCGGCACCTGTCATTCTTTATTCTCCTGAGTGCGTAGACAGAGCCGCGAGCGCTGATTCGCAGCCCTCATTCTTAGGTCGCTAGCCGGCCCAATCAAACGCACGGCTAAGCGACCACACATCCAGCTAGATCGGCATTCTTCATCCGTATGCTGCCGCGAAGTCGCCGGCGAACACGATTCCGACCCAGAAAGCTCTCGAAAATAGGAGTTCGGTAACACCTCGAGACGGATGCGAGGCGATAGCCCGCGAAACAGAAAGGTTAAAGATCATGAATTTAATTCAAGTCGTAGAAGTTCTGGTCGTAGTGGGTGTTCTGCTGTGGCTGGTGAATCGCTTTATTCCAATGCAGTCATCCATCAAATCAATTCTGAACGGCGTTGTTGTGATCGCGGTGGTTCTGTGGCTGCTGAATGCGTTTGGACTGTTTCATTCCCTTTCCCGCGTCCGCGTTGGATCGTGAAGGGCCAGATAGAAACCGGTCCGAGGCGCTGAACGCATCAACCAAGAATCGCAACGGCAGACCTCTGCCACAAGGAGACACTGTGGAAACTAAGCTTTTGTTAGTAGCCGGAATCACCTTCAGCTTGGGCGCCTTTGCTCAAACCAATTCTCAAACAGCTATCGTCATCGAACCGTTCAGTCCAACCCCCGTATTCCGAGTGAACGTAATCAGCCGTAACGTACAAGCTGTCAATTACAAGCATCGCGGCGGAGCTACCAAGCTGGATTTCGCGGGCACCGATCTGATGCCACTGGCGAACGGCCTAGCCAAAGTTGAAAGCAAGAAGGGCTATATCGAAATTGAAGTGGAATTTGGCAATTTGCAAAAGCCAACGACTTTCGGTGGCGAGTACCTTACTTACATTCTATGGGCAATCTCGCCCGAGGGCCGTGCGGTGAACCTTGGCGAAGTGCTAGTGGGCAATAACCACCGCAGCAAGCTGGACGTCACCACCGACTTGCAGGCCTTCGCTTTGGTCGTCACGGCAGAGCCTTATTATGCAGTGCGACAGCCCAGCAACGTAGTAGTGCTGGAAAACGTGGTCCGCGAGGATACCAAGGGAACTACCGAGGCGATGCATACAAAGTATGAACTGCTCGAGCGCGGTGGCTACATTCCTACCGGATACAAATTCGATCCGGTCGTTCTAAACACCAGGTTGCCGCTGGAGTTCTTTGAAGCGCGCAACGCGGTGCGGATTGCGGAATCCGAGGGCGCAGAGACTTACGCACACGACAGTTATCAACACGCGGTCCAGTTGATGAACAGAGTCGATGAAGATGCCATCCGCAAGCACAGCAATAGGAAAGCTTTGGTTGGAGTTGCTCGTGAAGCGGTTGAGACCGCGGAAGATGCTCGCGAAATCACAGTCAGGAAGATGGACGAGCAGCGCCTAGACAACGAACGTCAAGCTGCTGCCAACGCGCAGGCACAAACCCAAGCGCAAGCCGACGATGCTACCCGGCAGAAGGAAGAAGCCCAATCTGACCGAGCCCGAGCCGAATTTGCTAAAAGTCAGGCAGAGTCAGCCACAGCAAACGCTCAAGCAGCGACACTTGAGGCACAGACGGCCACAGCAAACGCTCAAGCGGCAAAGACTCAGGCGGAATCTGATGCGGCGAATGCTCAAACCGCGAAGACCCAGGCCGAGTTCGAAACAGCAAGGGCTCAAGCCGACGCTGCCAACGCCAAGGCGGACTCTGATCAAGCCATAGCAGACAGCCAGGCTTCATCCGCCCATGCGCTCTCCGCAGCCCATGCTGATGCGGAACAATCCCGATTGGCGGCACAGCAGGCGCAGTTGAGCGCGCAACAAGCGGAAACCGAAAAGTCCGCCATGCGCACGAGATTGACCTTGCAGTTGAATACCATTCTTCAGACTCGCGACAGCGCGCGCGGGCTCATCGTCAGCATGTCCGATGTCTTGTTCGAGACCGGAAAATATTCATTGAAGCCGGGTGCCCGGGAGAAGCTGGCCAAAGTTGCCGGTATTCTGCTCGCCTACCCTGGACTCGACATTGCAGTCGGCGGCTATACGGACAATGTGGGCGGCGATGCGATGAATCAGAAACTGTCTGAGAATCGTGCCGCCTCGGTGCGCGATTACCTCGTGCAACAGGGAGTCGCGACGAATTCGGTTACCGTCAGAGGGTTCGGCAACAGCCTGGCAGTAGCTTCGAATGATAACGCCGCAGGACGACAGCAGAACCGAAGAGTCGAGCTGGTCGTATCCGGCCAAGCAATAGGCAGCCCGGCCAACACAACGACGGGAAGCCTGCAGTAGCGCAAGTAAGGAAGGCAACGCTGTGAAAATAATCGCAATCAGCATAGCGGCTCTCTCTCTGCTTCTCGGAGTCGCTGCACTCAGCTACGCACAGCAGGACCAGCACGACCAGCAGCAGGAACAGAAGGACAAACCTGCGCAGAAAAAAGCGCCAGAGAACAAGAACGCAAAGCCAGAGGGAAAAACTGCGGGGCAGCAGGACGAGAACGCCAAACACGAAGAACAAAATACGCAGCAGCAGAACAAGAACAATCAGCAAGAAGAGAGAAACGCGCAGCAAAAGAGCAACAATACCAAGCAGGAAGAGAAAAGCGCGCAGCAGCTGGACAGGAACAACAGGCAGGAAGAGAAAAACCCACAGCAGACGCAGCGCGCCGCCGGTAACCGTGGTGGCCGCATTCCCGACGACCGTTTCCACGCCAATTTTGGACGGGAACACGCGTTTCGTGTGAGCCAAGCCGACTACAGCCGGGACCGCCGCTTCCAATACGGCGGCTATTGGTTCGGATTCGTTGACGCTTGGCCAACCGACTGGCTCTATACGCAAGACGTCTTTGTGGTCGAAATTGACGGCGTGTATTACCTGTGCAATCCGATGTACCCAGGAATTAATGTCACTCTCAGCATCGCAGAATAGCGGTTGCTGTGCTGGCAATTCCAACTAGTCTCGTAGAGTGGCGGCTTCATTTTTGCGGAGAACGAATCAGGCAAGGGAACCACGTTTAAGGTTTACTTGCCCCAGGTGCATCAGGAAGATGCAGCGGTTCCGGCGCGGACGTCTCCGACCGAGGTGGGACAACAGAGTCTCGAGACACTCTTGCTGGTAGAGTACGAGCCCGCGTTCCGCGAGCTCTTACGCGAAGGTTTGGAAGCTAATGGCTACCAAGTACTGGTCGGTGAAAACGGCGTGGACGCGTTGCACGTTGCCGAGCAGCATCCAGGGCCAATCTGCTTGTTGGTCACGGATGTCATCATGCCTCAGATGAGCGGCCCCGAACTGGCCAAGCGGCTGAACGAAGCGCGGCCGGAAATTCAGGTGCTCTAAGCTTATCGTCGGTGTAGCCTGACATGTAAGTCTTAGGAACAGAAGGTTGACGCAATATCTCCTGCCCGGCGGAGGCATCTGCCACGTCGGCGGCTCCCTTTATCACTGAGCAGTATTGACCAACAAGAATTTGTCCGAACGCCTATAACCAGAGCTGGTTCACCCCTCTGATTGAGTTGCGGTGTAGCCGGTCCGGAATGGAGGCAGCACTCATGAAAGTAACCCGAATCACTAGCACAGCCATCCTTTCTTTGCTGTTCGGAATTGTTGTACCTGCGTATGCACAACATGACCAACAGGGTGAAAAGCAAGATCACGCTACTCCGCAACAGGGTAGGCACGAAGAAGGCAAGCCCCAGCAGCACGCTCAGCAGGCGCAGCGCGCGCAGCAAGAGCGACAACAGCCGCAGCAGCATACCCAGCAACAACGGGAGCCGCAACAGCGCAGTGGGCAGCAGCAGAGGCAACCGCAACAACGCGCTGAACAGCAGCAACAGCGAGAGCCGCAGCAGCGCGCTCAGCCACAGCAACGCCAAGACCAGAGTAGCCGGCAACAGCGCGCGCAGTCACAGCAGCGGCAAGACCAGAACAACCGGCAACAGCGCGCCCAGTCATCGCAACGGCAAGAGCACAATAACCGCCAACAGCGCGGCGATATGCAGGCACGGGGCACACCCGAGCAGCATCGCGTCCAGCAGAATACATGGCAGCGCCATGGGTCACAACACTGGGAAGCTGATCACCGCGACTGGCAACAACGAGGTGGCTACCGCGGGTACCGCGTTCCCGACGATCGTTATCGTGGATACTTTGGGCCAGATCATGGGTTCCGAATCGGCGGCCTGCCCTTCCTGGTTGTAGGCGGCTATCCTCGTTTCCAATACGACGGTTACTGGATCAGTGCAGTGGATCCCTGGCCGGAATACTGGGGCGCAAACTGGTACGACGACGATGATGTCTATGTCGCCTACGTGGACAACGGCTACTACATGTATAACCGCAGATATCCCAGCGCGGGAGTTGCGATCAGTATCTCGTTCTAGCGGTTCCCGTCCTGGTGCAGCCGCGGGAGCAGGCTGCGCCCGGATGGTGAACGTTCCTGTTCGTCGTCATTCTTTGGCAGTCGTCCGGATCCGCATTATGCTATCGCAGCTTACATCGCCGGGAGCAGTCATTGAGACTTGGCGGCTAATTTCTGCACGCGTAGCGGCCACGATTCTGGTAGTGCTGATGTGCAGCGTAGGTTTGTCTGCGTACTCGGTTCTGACCCACGAAGAAATCGTAGATCTAGCGTGGACTGACCAAATCCGACCCTTGCTGTTGCAGAAATATCCAGGGCTCTCGGAAGATCAGATCACCGAAGCGCACGCCTACGCTTACGGCGGGGCGGTCATTCAGGACCTGGGCTACTATCCGTTTGGCAGTAAAGACTTTAGCAATCTGGTGCACTACGTTCGCAGTGGAGATTTTGTGCGGGAGTTGATACTGGAGAGCCAGGATGTCAACGAGTACGCCTTCGCACTGGGCGCTCTGTCGCACTACGCCTCCGATATCGCCGGGCACCCGGCGGTCAACCAGTCCGTTGCCATCAAGTACCCCAAGCTGCGAGCGAAGTTTGGCGAGTCCGTCCGCTATGCGGATGGAAAAACGGCGCATCTGAAAACCGAGTTCGGATTCGACACGGTGCAAGTCGCGAAGAACCGTTACGCTTCGCAGAAGTACCACGATTTCATTGGATTCAAAGTGTCCAAGCCGCTGTTGGAGAGGGTCTTTCCCGTAGTGTACGGAGTGGATCTCAAGGACGTGCTTACCCACGAAGATCTGGCAGTGGGTTCCTATCGGTTTGCCGTCAGCCAGCTGATTCCGCAAATGACTCAGGTTGCGCTGCAAACCCATAAGAAAGACATAATTCGGGAGACGCCGAATTTTGCGAAGCAGAAATTCCTGTATCGTCTTTCGCGGTCGGGTTATGAGAAGGAGTGGGGAAAGGACTACGTGAAGCCAGGGGTGGGCACACGGACTCTATCCACATTGTTGCGATACATGCCGAAGGTAGGTCCTTTCAAAGGTCTGGGTTTCGATAATCCGACTCCGCAAACCGAAGATCTATACATCAAGAGCATCAACACTACGGTTGATCAATACCGGGCCCTTCTCGAAGCAGTGCGCACGGAGAGCCTGGTGCTACCGAACTGCGATCTTGATAGCGGCAAACCGACGCAGGCGGCGGAGTATTCGCTCGCTGACGACACTTACGCCAAGATGCTGGCACAGTTGTCGCAGCGCAAGTTTGATCGGACATCGCCGGAGCTGCGAGACAACATCCTGCTGTTTTATTCCGACCTCTCGCTGCCAATCGAAACCAAAGAACAACCTGGTGATTGGCAAAAGGTGTTGACCGAACTGGAGCAGTTGAAGGCAATCCCTTCTGGGACCCGAGCGGCCCAGTGATCCGCGCGTCGGGGTCAGCAACCCAGACTTCATCGCCTGCCTCAAAGTCTGAAGACTCGGACCGACGAATGCATCTGTTGACTATTCCACGATCGTCCAAACCAGCACGGAAATTGTTAGTGCCTGCGGCGCTGGCACTGATGGTGATTATTCTGGCGGGCTGCGCAGCGTTCCTGGCATGGCACTGGCCGTTCGGCCGCGCAGCCGTCATAAAGGACTTAGAAGAGGCGAGTTTCAGCCGGGTGGAGGTAGGCGCCTTTCATGGCACATACTTTCCACGGCCGGGCTGCGTTCTGGAGCGCGTCACCTTTCAACACAATCCAAAGACTGGTTCTCCCCCGCTCATTACGGTGCAACGGTTGAGGATCGAGGGCAGTTTCTCCGGACTCTTCAGCAAGCACGTGAGGCGCATTCGCGCCGAG
>Ga0073928_10005765_pt1 | contig 17114 bp, 12 predicted proteins | sample PaiPotPPA55metaG_FD_76969 | JGI IMG/M metagenome (GOLD analysis project Ga0073928, IMG submission 76969) | Iron sulfur acid spring bacterial and archeal communities from Banff, Canada, to study Microbial Dark Matter (Phase II) - Paint Pots PPA... ... | reverse complement strand
TTGCCGAGCTCCCACCGGCGCAGCATCGGGCCCGCGAACTCCGGCATCAGACCACCTCCCGCGAAAGATCCATCAGGACTGTTACACAGCACCCGTGGCCGCCACGATACGAGGGCACGTGCACGGGGTACATGCCGGGTGAAAGTGTCACTGGCAATTGCCACGAGCAGTTGCCAAGTAGCTCTCTGAGCGAAATTATCAGAACAGCGCCCTCTGCGGCAGTCGATCGGCTCGCTCCGAGCCCGGTTTCAACCCTGCGAGCGACGAACGGCAAAGGAATGGTCGGCAGACGGCGGGAGACGGGAGGGAGAGGAGTCTCCACATGTCCACTCATGACAGTGCCGATGGTCGCAGTCGCTTCATCGTCGACTGCCCCGCCTGCCAGGGCGCCGGCAAGGTCCCGAAGCCCGGTTCCATCGTGCTGCACGGCTGCCTGCTGTGCTGGGAACGGGGCGTGGTGTCCACCATCGTCGCTGAGCGCTGGCTCAAGCGGGGAGGACAGGACGGCGGCGCACACTAGGGCCCCGCTCCCGGCCGCACTCCCCGGCGGCCGGCGTGGGTGCTAGGCCTGCTCCGCATACTGGTTGGTGATCGGCAGCCGTCGGTCGCGGCCGAAGGCCTTCGGCGAGATCTTCGTGCCCGGCGGATACTGCCGCCGCTTGTACTCGGCTCGGTCGGTCAGTCGCAGCACCCGCGCCACGAGTGCCGGGTCGTAGCCCGCTGCGATGATCTCGGCCAGGCCCTTGTCGCCCTTCACGTACATGTCGAGGATTCCGTCGAGCAGCGCGTAGTCCGGCAACGAATCCGAGTCCTTCTGTCCGGGTCGCAGCTCGGCGCTCGGTTCCTTGTTGATCGAGTTCACCGGGATCGGCGGAGTCTCGCCACGCCGTTCGGCCGCCGCGTTGCGCCACTTGGCCAGTTCCCAGACCAGGGTCTTGGGCACGTCCTTGATCGGTGAGAAGCCGCCGATCGAACCAGCGTCGTAGAGGGTCGCGTAGCCGACCGAGAGCTCTGACTTGTTGCCGGTGGCCAGGACCAGGTGACCGCGCTGGTTCGACAGGGCCATCAGGACCGTGCCGCGCACGCGGGCCTGCAGGTTCTCGTCGGCCACGTCGGTGATCGCCGTACCGCAGTCGGCGATCGTCTTCAGATAGGCGTCCACCATCGGCGCGACCGGCACGGTCTCGAAGTGCAGGCCGGTACGCGCGGCGAGGTCGGCCGCGTCGCTCTTGGAGTGGTCGGAGGAGTACGCGCTCGGCATGGAGACGGCGTACACGTTCTCTCCGCCGACCGCATCCACCGCTATGGCGGCGACGAGCGCTGAGTCGATCCCGCCGGAGAGGCCGAAGAGCACCGTCCGGAAGCCGTTCTTGCGCACGTAGTCCCGCAGGCCCACGCACAACGCCTGGTAGATCTCCTCGAGGTCGCCCAACCGCTCCTCGATCACCGGCCTCGCCGGAATCTGCGGCCGCTGCCCGGCCGGCGGCTCCGCGCTCGCCACGACCCGACGGATCGTCATCCCGTTGGACGCGATCGTCTCCTCGACCGGCACTTCGGACACGGGCAGTTCCAGGTCCACCAGGAAAAGCTCCTCGGCGAACTGGGCCGCCCGCGCGATCAGCTCCCCGTTCGCGGCCACGACCAGCGAGTCCCCGTCGAACACCAGCTCGTCCTGACCGCCGACCTGGTTGACGTAGGCGAGCGTGCAGCCGGCCTCGATCGCGCGCTCCCGCATCAGGTCGTAGCGCTCGTCGTCCTTGGCCAGCTCGTACGGCGAGGCGTTGATCGAGAGCAGCAGCCCGGCCCCGGACTCGGCCGTCGCCGCGGCCGGCCCGCCGTCCTGCCACAGGTCCTCGCAGATCACCACGGCCACGTCGACGCCGCCCACCCGCACCACCGGGAGCACGTCGCCCGGCACGAAATAGCGGTACTCGTCGAAGACCCCGTAGTTGGGCAGGTGGTGCTTGGCCGACCGGATCAGCACCCTGCCCTGGTGAAGTACTGCCGCGGCGTTCTGCGGAGAACCGGCCGGCCGGCCCGACCGCGCCGCCGTCGCCTGGATCGCGTCGAGGTATCCGACCACGACGACGAGTTCGCCGAGCCCCTCCGCCGCCAACTGCCCGGCCAGGCTTTCCAATGCGGCCTGCGAGGCCTGTACGAACGACGCGCGCAACGCGAGGTCCTCGATCGGATAGCCGGTCAGCGCGAGTTCCGGTGCCCCCAGCAGGTGCGCCCCCGCCGCCGACGCCTCGCGTGCCGCCTGCACGACCGACGCGGTGTTCCCCGCCAGGTCGCCCACGGTCGTGTTGATCTGAGCCAGTGCAATCCTCAGCTGCGCCATGCGGCAACAATACCCCCCTTCTCGTCACCAAGACGAAAACGGAGGACGGCCGCCGCCGCTCACCGACGGCACGAAGAAGGGAAGGCGGGGAGAGCTGAGGAAATGACGCGAGGCCCTTCGGCACGGGGGGACCGTAGGGCCTCGCGGCGGAGAGTTGTCGAGGACTCTCCGCGGCGCCGAAGGGTTTCGCCATCCGGGTCCGAGGACCGCGCGGACGGCGGGGGCGGTTCCGGCGCCGACGACGCTGATCCGCACGGGGGGACGGACCGAACGCCGTAGTGGTACGCCGACCCCTACGGGGGGAAGGGGCGCCGCGTACCTCGGAGCGAGGCCCTGAGGCCTCGCGGTGAGACCCCGCCGCACGGGGGGACGAGGAGGCCTCGGAGAGGATTATTCATGTCCGGCGCGCGCTTGGCGACCCCTTCTCGGAAAGTTCTCCTTGCGAATCACCGTCCTCACCGCGCGTGTTCGGAGGCTGACCCCATTGTCCTGGTTGATCACGTATTTTCGCGGGGTCCATCGTCACGCAGAGTCGACAACGCGTCGGCATGGGAGCCGTCGTCCCGAGGGCGGACGGGGGTGAGCGCCGGCCTGCCGTCGCTGTCAGGATTCACCGATACTACCGCGTGATAGACCTCCCGCACCCGCGCCGCCGTGAGTACCTCCGCGGGCGTGCCGGCGGCCGCCACCCGGCCGCGGTCGAGCAGCAGCAGCCGCTCGGCGTACTGGGCCGCGGCGGTCAGGTCGTGCAGCGTGCTGATCACGGTCAGACCATCGTCCAGCCGGAGCCGGTCGACCAGTTCGAGCACCTGCTGCTGGTGGCCGAGGTCCAGGGCGGAGGTCGGTTCGTCCAAGAGCAGCACACGCGGCTGCTGTGCGAGCGCCCTGGCCAGCGTCACCCGCTGCCGCTCGCCGCCGGAGAGCGTGCCGAGCCGCCGGCCGGCCAGGCCGTCGAGTTCGAGCCTGGCCATCGCACCGTCGGCGATCTCGCGGTCACGGCGGCCGGGATTGCCCAGGTAGCCGAGGTACGGAGTGCGTCCGAGTAGCACGTACTCGCGCACCGGTACGTCCGGCGGCAGGGTCGGCTGCTGTGCCACGTACGCGAGCACCCGGGCCAGGTCCCGCCGCGTCCGACCGGCCGGCGCCGGGTCCAGCGTCACAGTGCCCTGATAGGGCAGCAGCCCGGCCAGCGCCTTGAGCAGGGTGGACTTGCCGGCCCCGTTCGGCCCGATCACGGCCAGCCAGCAGCCCGCCTCGACCCGCAGCGACACGCCGTCCACCGCCGCGAACCCGCGCCCGAGTTCCACCCGTAGGTCGGTCGCGGTCAGGCCACTCATTCGCGCACCGGCTGGGTGCGCCGCAGGATCGCGATGAAAACGGGCGCGCCGACGGCCGCGGTCACCACGCCGATGGGCAGCTCGGCGGGGCTGAGCGCGGTGCGCGCCACCGTGTCGGCGAGGCTCAGGAAGGCGCCGCCGATCAGCAACGAGAGCGGCAGCACCAGGGCGTACGAGGGTCCGCCGAGCCGCCGGGCCACGTGCGGCACCACGATCCCGACGAAGCCGATCAGTCCGCTGACCGCGACGGCGGTGGCGGCGGCGAGCGAGGCGGCCGCGATCACCACCAGCCGGGTGCGCCGCGCGTTCAGGCCCAGGCTGTGCGCCTCGTCGTCGCCGAGGGCCAGCACGTCCAACCGTCGGCCGTGCACCAGCAGGACCAGGATGCTGACGGCCGCATACGGCAGCGCCTCGGTCACCTGCGTCCAGCTCGCCGCGGCCATCGAGCCGAGCATCCAGGAGTAGACCTGCTGCAGGTCCTGCGAATTGCGCTGCATCAGGTAGGTCTGCGCGGCGGTCAGGAACATGCCGACCGCCACACCGGAGAGCAGCAATGTGCTGGTGCCCCCTCCGTCCCCGACCGCCTGGCGACCGCCGCCCGAGGCGAACCAGGACACCGAGACGCCGGCCAGCGCACCGAGGAATGCCGCGATGGGGACGGCAGCTGTGCCTAGGCCGCCGAGGAAGACGATCGCGATCGTGGCCGCCAGCCCCGCGCCCGCGCTCGAGCCGAGCATCCCCGAGTCGACCAGGGCATTGCGGAACACGCCCTGGTAGCCGGCGCCGGCTACCGAGAGCAGCGCGCCGACCAGCAGCGCGAGCACGACGCGCGGAAGCCGGATCTGGATCAGGATGTTCTGATCGAGCTGGGACATCCCGGTCGCCAGATGTACGAACGGAATGCGGTCGAGCAGCGTGGCCAGCACGCCCCAGGGGTTGAGGTCGGCAGCCCCGACGAGCGCGCCGAGCAGGGCCGCGGCGATCAGGAAGACCGCCGCGACCGTCAGTGCCCGGATCGCCCTGCTCACTGCTTCGTCCCCGTCGCCGCTACTGCGCAGGAGCCTTCTCGACCGCCGCGGCGATCTCGTCCACCAGCTCCGGCAGACGAGGCCCCCAGCGCGAGGCGACGTCGTCGTTCAGTCCGACCACGTCGTCCACCTTGACCGCCGTGATGCCGGACCAGCCGGGCCGCGCGGTCACCGACGCCGCGTTGGCGGAACAGCACACCGTGTCCGCCAGGAAGACGATGCTCGGCGAGGACTGGGCGATGTACTCGCTCGAGAGCTGCGGGTAGCCGCCGTCCGCGGCCTTGTCCACCTTGTCGGCGATATTCTTCAGACCGAAGAGCCCGGCGATCTGGCCGATGAAGGTGGATGAGGTGGCCGAGTAGAACGTCGGGTCGAGCTCCCAGTAGTAGGACAGGTCCGAGTGTTTCGCCCCTGCCTGCTTCACGGCGGTCGCGATCTGACTCTTCATCGACGTAACGGTGCCGGCGGCAGTGGTTGCGTGGCCGGTCGCCGCACCGAGCTGCTCGATCTGCGCGTAGGCGTCGTCCAACGTGGTGGCGGAGGGCTCGATCAGCACCGGAACGCCGACCTTCTTGAGGTCTGCGACGAGGCCGTTGGAGTCCGCGTACGCGATGACGAGGTCCGGGCTGTACTTGAGGATCGCCTCGGCGTTCGGGGTGATGCCGTCCAGGCTCGTCTTCGGCACGCCGGACGGGTAATCGGAGTCCTTGTCCACGGCCACCACCTGCTTGCCCGCGCCGATGGCGTACAGGTCCTCGGTCGAGGTGGGGGAGAGTGAGACGATCCGGCTCGGAGCTTGAGACAGCGTCACCTTGCCGTCAGCGGCGGTGACGGTGACCGGGAACCGGCTGCCGCCGGAGTTCGCGGCGGCGCCGGACGAGGACGTGGCGCCGGTGGATTGAGCGGACGAACTGGAGCACGCGGCGAGGCCGAGCGCCAGCAGGGGTATCGCTGCCAGGGCCGCCGTGCAGCGGGTCGAGCGGGTCAGACGCATGGAGACTTGTCCTTCGCAAGCAGGCGGGCAGGGTCGCCTGGAAGGACGGATCGACCATGCCCACGGGTCTGTGACGTCGACGGATTCGCAGGCGACCTGGCTTCGACCCGCCCTGACCGCCCGACGTAGTTCTCGGGCGGCTCTGAACGGTCGTCACAGTTGCGGGACAGCGCCGGACTTCCACCGGCTTCGCTGCGAATACGTGTTCATGAGATTAACATCGGTCGGCGGCGACCCTGCCCGACGGGGTTTCAGCCCGGTCGGCAGGCCTCGCTCAGCCCTTGCGCGCGGTCGCCGCGATGGCCAGCTCGGCCAGCACCTCGCGCGCCTCTGCCTCGATCGACGCTCGGTCAAGGGCGGTCAGGGCGAGCCCGGTGCGCTCCTCGATCCGCTGCTCGACCGAGTCGAGCGCCCCGGTCTCGATGATCACCGACTGCAAGTCGGCCACCCCGGCGGCGTCCAGAGCCGCGTCGCCCAGGCCCTCGCGCAGCAGCTTGAGCTGGCTGCCGTCGGCCCGCGCGGCCGCCAGGGCGACCAGCACCGTCTGCTTGCCCTCGCGCAGGTCGTCCCCGGCCGGCTTGCCGGTGGTCGCCGGGTCGCCGAACACGCCGAGGACGTCGTCGCGCAGCTGGAAGGCCTCGCCGAGCGGCAGCCCGTACGCCGAGAGGGCCGCGTTGACCGGCCCGTGCTCGTCGCCGTCGCCGTTGGCCAGGGCCGCGCCGAGCTGCAACGGCCGCTCGATCGTGTACTTAGCCGACTTGAAGCGGATCACCGTCTCGGCCCGCTCGAGGATCTCCTGCGGCGTGGCCACGGACAGGCCGCGGCTCTGCGCGAGCACATCCAGGTACTGACCCGCCATCACCTCAGAGCGCATCAGGTCGAAGATCGGCCGCGCGGCATGGATCCGGACCGCGTGGAAGCCGGAGCGGGTGAACATCTCGTCGCACCAGGTCAGCGTGATGTCGCCGAGCAGAATCGCGGCCGCCGCGCCGAACCGCGAAGCCGGGCCTTCCCAACCGCCCGCCGTATGCAGCGCCTCGAAGCGCCGGTGTACGGCCGGCTTGCCGCGTCGGGTGTCCGAACCGTCCATGTAGTCGTCATGGATCAGGGCCGACGCCTGCAGCAGTTCGAGCGAGGCGGCGGCGGTGAACGCGGCGCCGTCCAGCTCGTCGTCCGTTCCTTCGGCCCCGCCCGCGGCCCGCCAGCCCCAGTAACAGAAGGCGGGGCGCATCCGCTTGCCGCCGTCCAGGAACTCGCGCAGCGCGGCCGCCGGTTCGGTCAGATCCGGGCTGATCCGGCGCAGCAGCTCCTCCTGCCGGTCCAGGAAGCCGGTCAACGCCAGGGAGACGCGGGCGCGCAGATCGCGGCGGTCGAGCGGGGAGGGGGCGTTTTCGGTCACTCCTCGACCCTAAGCCATGCGTCGGACGATGGATCTGCCTGGTACGCGCGTTACGCCGGTGTGCCCACGGTTGGACACTCGCGTCTCAGCCCCTGGAATCAGGCTGTGCGTCCGCGGCGGCCGGATTACGCTCGTAACCATGGCACTAGGCCTTCCCAGCGTTCGCCCCGACCGGGCCGTCACCGTCCGCGAACTGCTTTCTACCGGCCGGCAGACCATGTCGTTCGAGTTCTTCCCGGCCAAGAACGCGGAGCAGGAGCGCACGCTGTGGGCCGCGCTGCGCCGAATCGAGAGCGTGGGACCGGACTTCGTGTCCATGACCTACGGCGCCGGCGGCTCGACCCGTGCGAACACCGCGAGCGAGGCGGAGCGGGTGGCGGCCGAGACGACGCTGACCCCGCTGGGCCACCTCACGGCCGTCAACCACTCGGTCTCCGAGCTGCGGCAGATCATCGGTCGTTACGCCGACGCCGGAGTGCGCAACGTGCTCGCGGTGCGGGGCGACCCGCCCGGCAATCCCACCGGGCCCTGGGTGCCGAGGGCGGACGGTCTGACCTACGCGGCCGAGCTCGTCCGCCTGGTCAAGGAGTCCGGGGACTTCTGCGTCGGCGTGGCCGCGTTCCCGGAGAAGCACCCGCGCTCCACCGAGTGGGACAGCGAGATCCGGCACTTCGTCGAGAAATGCCGGGCCGGGGCGGACTTCGCGATCACCCAGATGTTCTTCGAGGTCGAGTTCTACCTGCGGTTGCGTGACCGGCTTGAGAAGGCCGGCTGCGAGACTCCGATCATTCCGGCCGTGATGCCGATCGTCCGGGCCACGCAGATCGAGAAGATGGTCACACTCAGCGGCGGCAGCTTCCCGGCGGCACTCGCCGAGCGGATCCACGCCGTAGCCGACGACAAGGCGGCAGTCCGTGCACTCGGCATCGAGCACTGCACCCGGATGAGCGAGCAACTGCTTGCCGAGGGTGTGCCCGGCCTGCACTTCATCACGCTGAACACGTCGACCGCGACGCTCGAGGTCTACCGCAACCTGGTGCCGGCGGCCTGATTTCGGGGCTCTTCAGACCCGGGTCGGGCGGAGCACCTCCGCCGCGTTCCACGCAGAGAGCGCGGCGAAGGCCAGGCCTGGGCCAGGGCGTGCGCTCGCGCCGATGTGCAGCAGCCCCTTGATCGGCTGAATCGTCGGAGAGCGCAGGATCGCGGTGCTGACGGAGTCGATCGCCGGACCGTGCACGGAGCCGCCGGGAGTTCCGGTGAGTCGCTCGCGGTCGGCGGGGGTGCACACATCGTGGACAGTCAGCTCAGTGGCTGAGATTGCGAGCCGCGAGGCAACGAGCCGGGCGAGTTCACGCGCGTAGTCTGTCGCGACTCCCACCGCGTCCCAGTCGCGGCGGCCGTTCCCCGTTCCGTGCAGCGATGCGGCCACATGGGCAATCCATTCCGTCGGCCGCTCCGGCGCGACGTGCAGGCGGATCGTGGGCTCTGGCCCGTCGCCGAAGAGCACAGTCTCGTGCGGGAGTTCGATGCTCGACGAGCCGTCGGGTCGCTCGGTTCGCTCGAGTCGCACGCTGAAGACCGACGGCGAGTACGCGACCTTCGCCGGGTTGGCCCCGGTAAGCCGGGCGAGTACCTGGGCGTCTACGGCGGCGACGGTGACGTCGGCAGCGATCTTTTCGCCATCCAGCAGCGTGACGGAGCCCGCGGTGAGCGAGGCGACTTCGGTCTCGAACCGGAATTCGACGCCGCGCTTGACGCAGCGTTCGTACATCGCGATGGCCAACTCGGGAAGGCCGCCGACGATCCGCCACCCGCCGAACGCGTGCTCGAGGTAGGGCCTGGTCGAGAGGACGGCAGGCGCGCGCTCGGGTTCAGCGCCCGCCTCCTCCGCGTAGTCGTCGAGAACGCGCAGGGCGCGAGGATCGTGGAGGCCCGCGTCGGAGCCGATCTGACGGAGGGTCCGGCGAGGGGCGACCGCGCGTCGGCCGGCCGAGGAGCGCAGCAGCCGCCACAGCTCGGCGCGCCCGGCGTCTGGGACCTCGACGAGGCTCGGCCGGATCGCGCTCCACGCGCGGTTGCCGTGGTCGAGGACGCGCAGCCAGGCCTCGCCGGAGCCTGGGCCGAAGGCGGCGTCGAACGCTTCTTTGGTGGCGCCGCGAGCCGCGTTCGGAAGGGCGAGACGGGTCCCGTCGGGGAAGGCGTAGGTGCGCAGCACCGGGGAGACGGGTTGCAGGTCGACGACGTCTTCCAGGGCGCCGGCCGAACCGGCCTTGCGTCCGCCGGTCTTGACGAAGAGGTCGCGCAGGACCGCAGGAAGGGTGAGGGTGCAGGGCCCGGCCCAGGTAAGCGAGCCGCCAGGGCCCGCGTTGCGCTCGATCAGCGTGACGTCGTTGGCCCCGCTCGCCATGCGCGCGGCGGCCGCGAGTCCCGCGATGCCCGCGCCGATGACGATGATCCGTGCCACGGGAGCAAAGCGTACGCGGCGCCCGGGGGCGGCCGGGAATCCGGGTCCGCAGGCTGCGGTACGCAGCGCGGCTCGGTCGAGGTCGGCGGACTCGCTGCCTTACGCAGGGGCGGCTCAGTCGAGTTCGGCTGGATCGCCCTCACACATGGTGTTCGCTCCTAGGGCCGCGGCATGGACACGCTGGCGGGCGGGCACCTCCGCATCTTCGTCCGCCGGCCGGTTCGGATCGAACCCCGTGAAGTGGTCGGCCCCGGTAGCCCGGAACGCGGCGAGCAGACGGCGCGCCGTGGTGCTCAGTGAGCCGAACGTCGAGTCGCCGAGGTCTCGTTGGTGGAAGTACTGCTCGCGCGGCTCGGGCGGCAGGTCGGCCGGCTGCGCGCGGGTGGCAGCCGGGATGACCCGTCGGCCGTCGGCGAGTCCGGTGGCGGCGTGGACCTTGCGCATCGCGCGCAGGAGCGCGAGCGGATGCGGGTCCCGTGCGGCGGCCCGGTGCCCGCCGATCCGCCAGTACGCCTCGGTGTCGGCGGCGACGGCGAAGCGGCCGGTGCGCCGTCGCCCGCCCGCGTCGAGGACGAGGAGGTCGAGGCTGTGACGCCGCAACAGGTTCGCCCCTGCGGCTGCGGCATAGGGACCGAGAGGCGCCGCCGGATCCGCGAACAGCAGTATCCGGCCCCGCGCGCCCACGGCGAGCTGCTGGCAGCGGTGCGAGGTCCGGGACCAACCGATCGGCAGGCAGGCGGTGTCGAGCAGCCGCACGCGTGGATCGTCGCCGTACTCGCGGCCGAGCTCGCGATAGGTGGCTTCAGTGCAGCCGACGTCGAGCACGACGACGTCGAGCCGCGCGATATTGCGCTGGGCGACAGCGGATCGCACGGCGGCCAGCGCGACGGCCGGATCGTGCCGCAGCGCAAGCAGGATCGACACGGGCTCGGCGATCTGCGGCGGCCGCGGGCCGGCGGCATGGAGGTGCAGGAGGGGAGGGGCGACGAGGACCGGCCACGTTGGCAAATGGGGCAACTGGGGAGAAGTCGTCTGTCCTTGCACGCTTTCGAGTATTGGGGACGGTAGTTGGAGCCGCCACGGGATGACAGCCGGATGGCCGAATGCTGCGCTGGATGGCGGTCGTGACGGCGAAACGGCCGTGGGCTCGGGTATCCGGGTCTCGCCCCGTGTCGGAGCCGGGGGAGCGGGCCGATCTCACGGCGGATCAAAGCGGCGGCAAGGCAGCATCGAGGCGGCATCGCGACGGTGTCGAGGCTGCATCGCAACGGTGTTGAGGCGGCATCGAGACGGTGTCGAGGCGGCGCCCCGACCGCATTGCGACGTCGATGTCGATGGGCGCGGCGGATGTGGTGGACCTGATGGGCCTGGTGGACCTGGTGGACCTGATGGACGTGGTGGGCGCGGTGTTCGCATCCTTGCGTTCGAACGCTGCCGGCTCCCCGCCGTCCGTTGCGCAGCGTGGCGGTGCTTGACGATGCGCGCCGATGGTGGTCGGCGGCGGCCGCGTGCCCCCACGGCGTGCGGCCGCCGCCATTTCCCACCCCAGCGGATCGGCTGCGAAAGCCCGGAGGCTCTCGTGCGCCGATCCGCAAGCGGGTCCGTCGCAGACCCGCTTCCCCCCGCCGCTCTCCCTCGCGGCCAGGCAGGCCACGGCCGGATATCTCCCCACCGACCAGGCCGGGAAGTGGAATCGTCGCGTATCCCGGACTGACCGCAGTTCCGTCGTGGCTGTGCGATCCAACCAGTAGGACCAGCCGAGGCCCCGCACGGTTGTCGTAGCGGGTGGTAACGAATGCATAACTGTATGAAAGCCCAGGTGGGGTGGGGGATTGGCAAGGATGCCCACTCGATCGGGTGGCAATTCGGCAAAGGCGTAGCGGCGGCCCCCGGGTACCGATACAGTGGTGCCGTTCGAACAAAGATTCGAACGGACCGCCGCCGGCGGACGCGGGGACGGCGACGGCGTGGGAGTCCCGGGCTCGGACCTCCCACGTCGTCTGTCGTCGGGGAAGCCCGCGTTCGGCCGGCGGCGTTGGACTCAAGTCAAGGAAAGGGCGGTGCGGAGAGATGGCGGTCGAGATGACGCGGGAGCTGCCTGCGGCCGGTACGGCCGGAGACGAGGGATACTGCGAGGTGCTGCAGGGCGCCGACGGTCCGGTCTACTTCCTGCACCAGGGTCTGTTGTTCATCGTGCACGACCTGCTCGGCCGCTGGACCGAGCCCGGAGAGGTGCACTGGCTGGTGACCGCCTCGGTCGGCCGCTTCGGCGAACCCGCGCTCTACCGGCTGCGCGGCGTGGTGCCCGAGCAGGGTCCGGCCGGATGGACGGTAAGGCGAGCCGCTCCCGGCCAGTTCTAGCTCTCTCGTCGCGGCGCATCGGCGGCTGCAATCTGCAATGGACCGAGCTGCAATGGGCCGAGGCGCCGGCTCGTGGCGAGTCCGGTCGGCGATGGGCGATGAGAGCGGTGTCACAGGCGAACATGTAGCCCGCAGCTTACGAATTTGGGACGATCCCCGGGTGCACGCTGCCCTGTTCGCCCACCTCGGCCTGCCCGCGATCCTGTTCGCCTGCACGGCCGCGCTCGTCGCGGGCGGCGTAGACGCGATGGTCGGCGGCGGCGGCCTCATCCAGCTTCCGGCACTGCTCCTGCTGATACCGCAGACTCCGGTGACCGCCTTGGGCACCAACAAGCTGGCGTCGCTCGTCGGCACCTGCACGGCGGCGGGACGTTATCTCAGGCGTACGAAGGTCGAATGGCACAGCGCGGCCCCGATGGCCGCGGTCGCGTTGATCGGCGCGCTGTTCGGAGCTCACTCCGCGACCCTGCTCCCCGCCACCGTGCTGGACTCGATCGTGCTGGTCGCAATGGTTTGCATCGGTATCTATCTCTGGCGCAACAAGACCATGGGCGTGGTCGAGACTCTGCGGTTTCGTGCACCGGCACGCGTCGCCATGATGGCCGCGGGCGGCCTGGTGATCGGCTTCTGGGACGGCATGGCCGGACCGGGGACCGGCTCGCTGCTGATCTTCTTCCTCGTCGGTGCGCTGGGGTTCGAGTTCCTGCGTGCCTCGGCGGTGGCGAAGGTGGTCAACTGCGCGACGAACATCGGCGCGCTGATCGTGTTCGCCCCAGGCGGTTCCGTGGCCTGGGGACTGGCCGCGGCGATGGCCTTGTGCAATCTGTCCGGCGCGCTGATCGGTACCGCCCTGGCGACGAGGCGCGGCTCGGTGTTCATCCGGAAGGTCTTCTTCGGCGTGGTGTCGTTACTGATCGTCAGCCTCGCCGGGAAGTTGGCCTTGGGCTGAGGTTGAGGCAGACGGGCGGCGAGGCCGCGTGTCCCGCATCCGCGTGTTCCCGTCCGCCTGCCGACGCCCGCCGCGCCAGAAACGTCAGGCGCGCAGGCGGAGGCCCTGTGGGGTGAGGCTGAACCCGGCCTTGGCCAACGCGGCCGGCCCAGGTGCGCCGGGGCGGCTGGAGAGGCCGGTGCCGCCCTCGGAAAGCACCGGCACGCCGTCCACCGCAGCGACGGTCAGCGCGCCGACCCGGCCCGTGTGGACGGCCTCGGCCAGCGCTCGGGCGCCGGCCTCCAGTACCTCAGGATCCTGCTGGAAGCTGAGGACCGTGCGGCCACCGCGCTCGACGTACCAGGCGAGCAGGCCTTCGTGCAGCACTACGAGCGCACCGGCCTTCCGGCCCGGGCGGTGGCCGAGTTGCGCTCGTGCCGCTGGGTCGGCCACGCCTTCGGCGGGGGCACGATGCGGCCAGTCGACCGCGGCGCCGTAAGCGTTGGCCGGGTCGGTGGCGGCGAGCACGAGGATCTCTGGCTGCTCCTGCTTCCGGCCGAATCCGCGTGGGTCCGAGCGCAACCGGTCCACCACGCCGTCCGCGGCGAACTGGGCGGCGCCGAGGCCGTCGACGAAGTAGCCGCGCCGCACCCGGCCCACTTCTTCGAAGGCTGACAGCACCCGGTAGGCCGCGGAGAAATTGCCGAGGGCGCCGACGCCGCCTCGCTCGCCGCCGACCGATCCGCGAGTGACCAGACCGTAGCGATCCAGCAGAACCTCGGCCTGCACTTGGGCGACCTGGGCCAGTTGGGCGGGTGAGAGGCCGACCGCGCGCTGCGCGGGATGAGGTGGCTCGAGGGCGGCGGGAGAGTCGGCAGGACCGGCCGAGCCGACTTTGCGGGCGATTGCGGCGGGCCTGATGGCGGCAGAGTCGAGAGCGTGGGTGGTCGCGGTGGACGTGGCGCCGGAGGGGTCAGCAGCGTCGGCAGCGCGCGCGAGCGCGGCGGACTCGGACTCGGACCCAGACCCGGAGGCGGACGGGTCGGCGAAGCCGGCTGTCCGGATGGTCGCAGCGGACCTGGAGCCGGACTGGTCGGCGGAGCCGGCTGTGCGGGGGATCGGGCCCGACCTGGCTCCGGAGGTGGACGCTGGACCGCCCACTGAAAGACGCCGGACGCGCGACCAGCGGCCGGCGGCGCGCGCGGCCTGAACCGTCGTCAGGGCCTGTTCCGCGCCGGGCAGCGGTGCGGATAGGCGCAGCGACGCGTAACGCCCTCGCGGCGTCGGCCGCTTGGCGCGGTGCGCCGTCTTGCCCGCGCCGAGAAGTGCACGGAGCGGGGCGAGGGTGTCGTTGGTCAGGTGCCCGGCCCAGAGCAGGTCCCAGAGCGCGTTCAGCACCCGTTCCGGCTCGGCCTCGCCCACCCCTTGGTCACCGAGCCTCACCACGAGGCCTCGGATGAAGAGTGCGTTCTCGCCCGCCAGTTCGGCCAGCACCGTCTGGTGCAGCTCGCCGAATCCATCCACCGGCAGCGGCTCGGGCAACACGGCGGGCGCGATCGCCGAGGGGGCAAGGGCGACCCAGCCGTCGTCCACCGCCAGTGCCCCCGCCCCGGTCCAGGACACCTCCCCGCCCGAGGTGAGCTCGTCGAGCATCGCGGGCTGATAGTCGGCGACCCGCGCCGGCAGGATGAGCCGCTCCAGTGCCGACGCAGGCACCGGGTATCCGGCCAACTGTTCGACGGCTCGCAGCACGCCGTCGACGCCGCGTAGCTTCGGCGCCGAGGTAGCGCTGCTCGCGCCCGAGGTGACGCCGTGCCAAGCGGGAAGCATGCGGGCGAGTGCCGTCGGTGGCACCGGTTCGGCCTGCTCTCGCAGGGCTGCCACGGTTTTGCGTCGCAGCCTGCGCAGCACCCTGGCATCGCACCACTGCTCACCGGCCGTCTCCGGCCGGAATCCGCCGCGCACCACGCGCTGCTGCGCCGCGAGCCGTTCCAGCGCGGCGCGCAGCACCGCGACGCCGAGCCCGAAATGCGTCGCCGCCTCATCCGCTGTGAACGGCGCGTGCGTACGGGCATACCTGGCGACCAGTTCGCCCAGCGGATCCGGAACCGGTTCGGTGAATGCCTCGGGCACGCCCACCGGCAGCGGACAGCCGAGCGCGTCGCGAAGCCTGCCCGCGTCCTCGATCGCCGCCCAGCGCTCCTCGCCGGCGATCCTGACCCGGATCACCCGGCGGGCCCGCTCCAGCTCAGTGAGCCACTCCGGCGCGATCCCGCGCTGCTGTGCCGCTTCGGTGGCGAGCGGGCCGAGCAGGCGTAGCAGGTCCGCAGCGTCCTCTACGTCACGGGCATGCCGATCCGGTGCGAGGTGCTGCAGTTCCGCCTCGAGCTGATCGATGATCTCGTTGTCGAACAGGTCACGCAGCTCCGGTTGGCCGAGCAGCTCGGCCAACAGCGAGGGGTCCACGGCGAGTGCGGCGGCGCGGCGCTCGGCCAGCGGCGAGTCGCCTTCGTACATGAACTGCGCGATATAGCCGAACAGCAGGGATTTCGCGAACGGCGACGGGCTCTGCGTCTCCACCTCGACGATGCGCACCCGTCGCGCCTCGATGTCGCCGAGCAGCTCGATCAACCCGGGGAGGTCGAACACATCTTGGAGGCACTCGCGCATCGTCTCGAGCACGATCGGGAAGGACGCGTACTTGCTCGCCACCGACAGGAGGTGCGCGGCCCGCTGCCGCTGCTGCCACAGCGGCACTCGCGCACCCGGGCGACGCCGCGGCAGCAGCAAGGCTCGGCCCGCGCACTCGCGGAACCGTGCGGCGAACAACGCCGAGCCGCCCACCTCGTCGGTGACGAGCTGCTCGATCTCCTCCCCGGCGAACCGCGCGAGCTCCGCCTCGGGGCGTGCGGTGGCCGAATCCTCGTCCCAATCCGCATCCGGAACACGCAGCACGATCCCGTCGTCCGCGTGCATCACCTGCGCGTCCAGACCGTGCATCGCTCGCAGCCTGGCCCCGATCGCCAGCGCCCATGGCGCGTGCACCTGAGCGCCGAAGGGCGAGTGGATGACCATTCGCCAGTCGCCGAGCTCGTCGTGGAAGCGCTCGACCAGGATCGTCCGGTCGTCCGGAACCTGGCCGGTGGCCTCGCGCTGTTCGGTCAGATAGGCGAGCAGGTTGCCCGCCGCCCAGTCGTCGAGCCCTGCTTCCTGCAGCCGCTGCCGTGCCCGGTCGGGTTCGAGGCCGCCGAGCTCGCGGGTGAAGGCGCCGAGGGCACGGCCGAGCTCGAGCGGTCGGCCGAGCGCGTCGCCGTGCCAGAAGGGCAGTCGGCCAGGCTGGCCCGGCGCCGGCGAGACCAGCACGCGGTCGTGGGTGATCTCCTCGATCCGCCATGAGCTCGTGCCGAGGGTGAACACGTCGCCCACCCGCGACTCGTACACCATCTCCTCGTCGAGTTCGCCGACCCGCTTCGCCTGCTTCTGATCCCCCACCAGGAAAACGCCGTAGAGCCCGCGGTCCGGGATCGTGCCGCCGGAGGTGACGGCGAGGCGCTGGGCTCCGGGGCGCGCCTCGACCCGGCCGGCCTCGCGGTCCCAGACCAGGCGCGGGCGCAGTTCGGCGAACTCGTCGCTCGGGTACCGGCCGGCCAGCATGTCGAGCACGGCGTCGAACACCGACTCGGCCAGCGTGGCGAAGGGCGCGGCCCGGCGGACCGTCTCGAGCAGCTCGGCGGTCTGCCACGGCTCGATCGCGACCATCGCCACGAGCTGCTGCGCCAGCACGTCCAGCGGCGTGCGCACGGCGTGCACCGATTCGATCTGGCCGGCGCGCATCCGTTCGGCGACCACGGCCGCCTGCAGCAGGTCACCGCGGAACTTGGGGAAGATCACCCCGCGGCTGACGGCGCCCACCTGGTGCCCGGCCCGGCCCACCCGCTGCAGGCCGGAGGCGACCGAGGGCGGGGACTCGACCTGGACGACGAGGTCCACCGCGCCCATGTCGATGCCGAGCTCGAGGCTCGAGGTGGCCACGACCGCGGGCAGCCGCCCGGCCTTGAGCGCCTCCTCGACCTCGGCCCGCTGTTCCTTGGACACCGAGCCGTGGTGCGCTCGGGCCAGGAGCGGCGGCACGCCCTGGACGTGGCCCGCCTCGCCCATCAGCTCGGCGGGGGGACGCGGATTGGGCGCGGACGCGGCGGTCGCGGGACGGCCCGCCCGCGCCGCGGCGGGGTCCGCGTTGTCGGCAGCCTGCGCCGACCGCG
>Ga0073928_10005764_pt1 | contig 17117 bp, 16 predicted proteins | sample PaiPotPPA55metaG_FD_76969 | JGI IMG/M metagenome (GOLD analysis project Ga0073928, IMG submission 76969) | Iron sulfur acid spring bacterial and archeal communities from Banff, Canada, to study Microbial Dark Matter (Phase II) - Paint Pots PPA... ... | reverse complement strand
GGTGTAATGTCGCGAGTATCCACGCCCAGATAAGACTCGCTGCTGCTTCCGCCCTCACTAGAGAATCCAACTGCTTCGTCGCTTGTGGCCCAAAGAGAAAGAGAACCAAACTCTCCGGCAAACATCGCAATCGCCAGGGCTGGCAAAACGAACGATCTCGCAAACGTTAAGTTCCGCATAAAGTTCCCTCTCGACTTAGTAAATGACTTCCTAGTGATCGGCGCGCCGAAGCACTATGTTGCCCGAGCTAGTTCGGATCTTCAATACTGGACCACCGCCATTCAACGCTCCTGCAGCACTGACACTCTTTGGCCCCCATTCTCCCCCTTCGGTTGAAACGCGAATCTCGGGAAAATCCGAACGTATCGTGTGGCCGTTGGCAACATCGATCGCAGCTCGGATGGAGATGTTCATGCTCGGCGACAAATAAACCGTAATATCTCCTACTGCCGTTTGCAGCATCGAATCGGAGTGTACTTCGCTGGAAGAAGTGAATTTCGCAACGATTCCGCCTGATCCGGTTTCTGCGTGGGCGGAAGGCACTCCTCCTAGTTCAATACTGCCGCTGCCCGTTTCGGCGCTAACCACGCCCTTTGCCGAGGCTAGACGGATGCTGCCGCCTCCGGTTTCGATCTGAGCCGGCCCCCCCAGGTCCCCCAGATCAATGCTGCCTCCACCGGTGGTTGCTTTAACATTCCCGTCGCAGTGTTGCACCTGAATATTGCCGGCTCCAGTTTCAAGTATTGCGCCCTGCAGGCCAGAGAGGATAACGACGCTGCCTCCGCCGGTTTCAGCGGTAATCTTTCCCTTGGCAGAAGCCACTCGTATGCTTCCACCCCCGGTTTGCAGCTTGACGTCGCCCCCGACATTCCCGACTTCAATGTTGCCGCCTCCGGTCTCAACATTGACGGCTCCGCCCAAATCATCGAGATGAATGCTTCCGCCACCACTTTCAGTGTCCAAGCGTCCGGTGAAACCAGTTGCGACCACATTGCCGCCTTCGGTTTCAACTTTTACCGAATCGAGATCGCGCGGAACCTTGATAACGAATTCGCCAGAAAATTTGTGGGAGTCCGTTCCGTGGCACTCACCGACGACCCAGGCGGTGTCTCCCTTCATGGAAGCGATGATCTTGTACAAGTCAAATTGTCGGCGGGCCTCTTCTTCTGATGCGGTATGGGCGCGGTTGCGAATCGAATAGCTGATCCCCTGCTGCTGCGAGCCTCCTTCTATTCGTACGGAGCCAATGTCCACTCTGATGCGCAGGTTCCGGGCAGCGGGCAGCGTGCCGTTAATTTCGCGCGTCCAACTCGCCCCTTCGCGAGAAATCTTTGTTTCTTGAGCCTTTAGCAGCGGCGACAGCACCAGCAATGCCGCGACGATTTTTGCAAGTTTTCCCATTTAACTGTTTTCCTTTAAATCCCTTTCCCTTTTCAATCGACCTTTTTTACATCAATCTTTTCTAAGTCAATCTTTTTTTAATCAATCTCTGGCAGTTGCGCCAGCAACGTGCGTGCCTGCGAACGGATATATGGACTGTGGTCGCTGGCCGCCAGCTTTTGCAAAACAATGCGTACGCTGCTGTCCACTCGCACTGGCTCGATCAAGTGAAATGCTTCAGTTCGAACTCCAGGATTTGAATCTGACATCAAAGCTTCGAGCACGGCATCGCGAACCCGGATGTCGTCTTTAACGAATGGTCCCAAGCCGTCCAACGCCTTGAGCCGCACGCCGGGATTGGAGTCATAGCGCAAGGCGTACATCAAAGCCTCGCGGACATGAACATCGCTAGGTTGCTGAGTCAGCAAGTCTACGGAATCCAATCGCACGCCGGAGTTGTAATTGTTGCGCGCGGCAAACAGCAACAACTGCTGAATGCGCTGGTCATTGAGCGAACCCTGCATTTGCTGAGTGGAAACCGTGTCGTATTGAATGCTGACTTGATTGCTGCCCGGTTGTTGGGTGACGGAACGAATGCCGCTAATAGAAGACTCGACTGGCTGCTGGCTTGACGGAACTGCTGCACTGGAATAACTACCGCCATTGCCGCCTACGATCTTGTACGTTGCACCAATCCCACCGGCAAATCCGGCGATCAGAAGCATGGCTGCAAGGGCTGGCGAAAAGCGCATTTGCTGAAGCCACGCTGCGGGATCAACCATCAGGCGCCGCCAGAATCCATTCTGTTCGGCCGTTTCGAGCGCTTCCTGAAGCTTCATGCGGGAAGATGCCAGCAGGTTAGGCGAGGGATCATCCACGACAGGCTCCACGATCGAAGCGCGAAACTGGCGCGTTCCATCTAATTCAGCCGCGCAATTCTTGCATCGCATGACGTGCTGTTCTAATTCGTAGCGAGCATCGTCGGGCAATTCGTCGTAAACGAAGAGCACAATATTTTCTTTGACCCATTCACATTTCATGATTCGATTTCCTTATTCTCACAACCGCCTTCATCGCAAATCCACCAATGCACCGCGCAATTTCTGTGTCGCGCGAAACAGAGTGTTCTTAGCCGTGTCTTCGGTTGTGTTCAACACTTCGCCTACCGTCCTCAATTTCAAGCCATGGTAATGCTTCAATTCGAAAACCATCCGTTCTCGCGGAGTAAGTTTGTCCAGGGCACGATTGATACGTCCGGCGAGTTCGCGGCGCATCAGGTCGCGTTCGGGATCCGCGCCAGACCGTCCATCCGGAACCCGATCGAGAACGTCATACTGCTCACCACTCGAATCAGTCGCGACCGGAGCATCTTCCTTGCGAACCTGCCTCTTGCGAAGATGATCCAGGCAGAGATTAGTCACGATCCGGTAGATCCAGGTGTAGAAGGAGCACTCGAAGCGGAAGTTACCAACGCTCTTGTAGGCCTTAAGAAAGGCCTCCTGGTAAATATCCTGGGCTTCGTGTTCCGATCCCGTAAGGTGTATTGCCAGACGTAGCACAGCCTGATCGTAGTGCCGCACCAGCTCCTCGAAGGCAGCGCGATTGCCGCGTTGCGCTTCGCGGACCAGTAAGGTGTCGTCGATACGGCCTAGACTCTGTCCAGCCATTTGGCCCCGAGCTTGAGGGTCCCACGCGCTGTTGCTTCGCTTCGTCTGGTCGGTGCGCTCCTGATTGGAGCTCTTGCCAACCGCAAATCGTATTGCCCACGCATCGGCCGGCATAGATTGTCCTGATCCTCGCCTATGTTTCTCCGTTTTAGCCGGGCGCCATAGCCATTCTTCCCGGTCGGAGTGATAGACGTGTCAGGAGCAAGAGCGTGAGCAGAAATTATAGGAGAATGGCAGGATTCGTGCTGAGGCAAGGGCGCGTTTAGGTGGCTGGTGGGCAATGACTTATAGCCCCCGGGACAGTCTCGGAAACCGTCCCGGGAGTAATGTGTTTATTCCACCGCTTCCTTCTCGATAACAACCTTCAAATGCGCCGTAACGTCCTTATGCAGCTTGATGGGGACGGTGAATTCGCCAACGGTCTTCAATGGCTCATGGAGCTGGATCTTTCGGCGATCCAAGTCGAAGCCTTTCTTTGCCAGCGCGTCCGCGATGTCACCCGAGGTGACGGACCCGAAGAGCTGGTCATGCTCGCCCGAGCGCCGCACGAACGACACCGAAACGCCATCGAGTTGTTTGGCTAAGGCTTCCGCGCTCGACTTTTCCTTGGCGGTGCGGCGCACAGTCGCCGCCTTCATCTGTTCGATGACGGCCTTGTTGCCTTTGGAAGCTTCAATCGCAAGCTTGCGGGGCAACAAGTAGTTGCGTCCAAAGCCTTCGGCGACTTTGACGACATCCCCGCGAGAGCCTAGTTTTGCCACATCTTCTTTGAGAATGACTTCCATGATGACTCCAATTTAAGAAAATTTAGGCGGTCAGGAGGAGACCTCGGTCGTCCCTCCGGGACTTGAATCGTTTCTCCACTTTACCCAGCACTGAAGTGCTGGGCTAATCTCGGTCGCCCCTCCGGGGCTAATCGCTCAGCCTTTCAGCTGCCGTCTTCGACGCTTAGAGTCAACATCTAACTGCCGAACTAAGAGCCAAGAGCTAAAAGCCAAGAACCGCTCCTACCCAGCTCTTCCCGCGAAAGGCAGCAACGCTATATTGCGCGCCTGTTTAATCGCCGCGGACAATCGCCGCTGATGTGGCGTGCAGACGCCGGTCAGACGCCGGGGAACGATTTTGCCGCTTTCCGCAACGAATTGCGCAAGCAGCCGCACGTCCTTGTAATTGACCGCTTCTATTTTTTCCGTGCAGAACTTGCAAACTTTCTTGCGCCGGAAATACTTGCGGCCAGCCCCTCCGCCGCCCTCTCGCCCTCCGCCACCGGGCCGGGAGGGCGGACGTCGCTCTCCGCGATCAGGGCGGTCCCCGCCAAAGGATCTCTCGCCGGCGGGCCGGTCACTACTCGGACGATCGCTACTCGGGCGATCCGTACTCGGGCGATCAGTAGCAGGTGCCGCCGCTGTTGTTGCTGGTCTAGTTTCGTCAGCCATGTTGCTCCTTAAAATCTGTCGTTGGTCAAAATTGGTCGTTCGTCGTTCGTCCTTGGTCGTTGGCCTAAATCCCTAATTTGCAATCGTAATTGGTTGATCCCGCGGGTCGGAGGTCTTGTCCACGACCAACGACGGGTCCTACGCTGTAACTGCCGGCGCTTCCGGCGTGGACTCTTCCGGCGTTACTGGCGCCGGCGGAGCCTTACGGCGCGCCTCTTTGATTGCTTTGATCTTATCCAGCCGCTTCTGTTCCTCATCGATGCGGACGGTTATGAATTTAATAACCGGCTCAGTGACTCGCAGACGGCGTTCGAGTTCGTGCACGAGACCGCCGCTGCCCTCGACGGTCAGCAGCATGTAGAGTCCATCGTGAAAACGCCGCACCGTATAGGCCAATCGGCGCTTTCCCATCTTTTCAACGCTCTTCACCACTCCGCCTGAGGAAGTCACGGCATGTTCCAGGGTGGAAATCAGCTTGTCCTGATCTTCTTCCGCCATGTCAGGACGGACAATAAACATCAACTCGTAGGTACGATTCATTTAGTCTTCTCCAAATCTTTTCTGCGTGTCATCCCGACCGAAGCCGAGGGGCTCCCATTCCCGGCAATACTCGGCTAGGGATGCTTCGACTACGACCAAGCTCCGCTATCGCGGACGTCGTTCTGCGCTCAGCATGACACTGGATCTTCAGGCTCCGGCTTACGGTTAAACTGATTCATCGCCGCCCCCTCGCCTTGCGAAAGAATCATTTTTACCGCCTCCAGCGTCTTGCCCAGCATTTCATCTACTGTCCCCAGCTGAGACTTCCGCATTGGAGACAACAAATAGCTCATTCCGTCTTCGACCTTGCGGTCCGGCGCAACCCCGAGGCGTATTCGCAGAAAGTCTTGCGTGCCCAACGCCCCAATGATCGATTCCACGCCGTTGTGTCCCGCCGAACTTCGACGCCGATGAATTCGGACAGCTCCCAGAGGGAAATCCAACTCATCATGAATCACAATCAAATCCGTCTCGGGGACGATCTCATTCTTCGCGATCAGCTCACGAACCGAAAGCCCACTGAGGTTCATGAAAGTCTCCGGCTTCGCCAGAAGCACCATCTCTGAACCAACTTCTGCCCGCGCGGTCAACGCCCTGCACTGGCGATTCCGAACTTCGACGCCGCATTCGTTGGCCAGCGCATCAATCGCGAGGAAGCCGATGTTATGGGGCGTGAACTGGTATTCGATTCCCGGATTGCCCAATCCAACAATCAGCTTCACGCCGTCTTAACCGTCCCCAATAACCAGCCGTCGAGCTCGCTCGGGGACGGCTGTCCCCACCTAAATCACAAGGCTTATTTCTTTTCTTTCTTCTCCGGCTTCTCGGCGGCAGGCTCCGCGCCCTCTTCACCGGCCTCTTGCTTGCCCTTCTTGATGACTTCAGGCTCGGCGGCAGTTCCGGCTTCCGCAGCGACCGCTTCCGGCGTAGCCACAACTTCTTCCTTAACCGAGACGACGTGCGCCACCGGCTGATTCTCGTCCGTCAAAAATGTGAGCTTTTTGTCATGGGGAAGATCGGAAACGCGCAGGACTTTTCCCATCACAAGTGCCGTGACATCGGCCTCAATCGAGCTTGGAATATCGGATGGCAAGCACTCAATTTCCACTTCGCGCAAAATCTGCTCCAGGATTCCGCCCTGCTGCTTAACCCCTTCCGCTTCCCCTTTGAGCACGATCGGAACCTTGACTGTGAGGGTGCGATCCATGGCAATTCGTTTCAGATCGATATGCAGGAGCGCGCCTTTGATGGGCTCATATTGCCAATCGACGATCATGGCTTTGGAGCGTTCGCCGCCCTGGAGCGCGAGATCGAAGATGGTGTTATGCCCGGTCTGAGAATGAAGAATGCGCGCCACCTGTCGCGGGTCGAGACTCAGCGAGACAGCGCCCTTGCCAGCGCCGTAAAGGACACCGGGTATCTTGCCGGCCTGGCGTACACGGCGTGCGTCGTTCTTGTTGCCAGCTTCCCGGGGTTGCGCTTCCAACAGATTATTTTCAGTAGCAGTTGCCATAAATTTTGATTCCTATTTACACAAATAATTTACTTACAGATGTCTCTTCGTGAATCGACTGAATCGCGCGTCCGATCAATCCAGCGACGGAACGAACCATAATTTTTGGTTCCTTCTTCGCCTCGTCACTGAGTGGAATCGTATCGGTCACTACGACTTCCTTAATGCAGGATTTCGCAATGTTCTCGACGGCCGGGCCGGAAAGCACCGGGTGGGAGCAGCACGCGTAAACGGCAGTCGCGCCATTCTCCATCAGTGCCGCGGCGGTTTTGACCAGCGTGCCAGCGGTATCGATCAAATCGTCAATCACCAAGCAAGTGCGGCCCTGGACATCTCCGATTACGTTCATAATCTCCGCGACATTTGCCTCAATGCGGCGCTTGTCGACGATGGCCAGGGCTGAATCCATTTTCTTGGCGAAAAACCTTGCGCGCTCCACGCCACCCGCATCCGGCGAAACTACGGTCAGATTCGGCAGATTAAGGCGCTTGAAGTAATCCACCAATACCGGCGACGCAAACAACGGATCAACTGGGATGTTGAAAAATCCCTGTATCTGCGATGCATGCGGATCGATAATCAACGCCCGGTCCGCTCCCGCCGTTGTTAACAAATCCGCGACCAGCTTTGCGGAAATTGGCGCGCGCGGTTTGTCTTTGCGATCTTGCCTTCCATAACCGTAATACGGAACCACCGCTGTAATGCGCTTCGCCGAAGCTCGCTTGAGCGCATCAATCATCAGCAGAAGTTCCATGAGGTGCTCGTCCACAGGCCGCGAAGTGGGTTGGATCACGAATACATCCGCGCCTCGCACGTTCTCCTGAATCTGGACGTAGGCTTCTCCGTCTTTGAACCGCGTCACCTGAGCCTGATTGCGAGTCAGTCCAAGAAATTCGCAAACATCGTCAGCCAACCGCTCGTTAGCCGTGCCGCTGAAGATCTTGAACTTGTCGTCAACGCGGGCGCGGTGAGGCTTGCGCTCCGGCTTCTCGTCAGAGTTCACGTGAGCCTTCTTTTCCGTCGCTGTCGCAAGAGTGGCCATAAGGCGCTTCTGGCTCCTAGCTCCTAGCTTCTAGCTAACCGCTACCAGCCGCAAGGGTTCTTTAGCTAGCAGCCAGAAGCTAGAAGCGTTTTTCTGGCTGGGCCGCTAGGATTCGAACCTAGACAAAGTGCTCCAAAGGCACTTGACCTACCATTAGTCGACGGCCCAGTAGTCCAAACCCCTAAGTTTCGAGTTTCCGGTTTCGAGAAAACAACTTGAGAGACCCTCAGTCTACTCGAAACTAGAAACCTGAAACCAGAAACTTCTTCCAATACTGTGGCCGTGTCAGAGTGGTCGTTGCCACTGCCGGTGTACCCTTTTTTGTCAAAAGCACCGCAGCCCTTCTGGCCTGATTCCCGGATTTGAACAGTCCGTAAACTGCTGACCCAGAACCAGACAGCGAGGCATAAACCGCTCCGGCGTCCTCGATCACACCTTTGATCTCGCGCAATTCGGGATATTTTGGGAAGACGACCTTTTCAAAGTCGTTTTCGATCCCGGTACGGACGAGGTCGAGAAGCGGGGTCTCGGCCCGGCCCCTGCCTCTACTCACAGGGACACCGGATAAACTGCTCAGCCACGCAGAAAGCCTAAGGCTGAACAAATTCATTCTATCGGAGGGGGCCGATGCCGTCAATTTACCGCTCGCGTGGGCAGGAGTGCTTATATGTTGGGCAATGCTCGTGTGGGGACGGGCACTCTTGCCCGTCCGGGCCGAGCGAAGCTCGGCAGACTCTTGTCTTCGACCTTCATCCGCTGCCGACATCTCGCGGGCAGGAGTGCCCGCGCCACACAAGCTTGAATCCCAATCCTTAAACGCCTGTGGAGTCGACACGCTGACCTCCGGCATAGCCACAACACACGCAACCGCCGGCAAATCCACTAGCGGATAAACTTCCTCTCCACGCCCCACTCCCAACACCGTCCCCCCAATCAAGAACAGAGGCAGGTCCGATCCAACTTCGGCAGCGATGCGCAACTTTTCCGCCGCACGCAGTTCCTTCTTCAACGCCAGCTCCAGCGCCAACAGGCCGGCAACAGCATTGCCGGACGCCCCGCCCAATCCGCCTTGAACAGGCAAACGCTTCTCGATTTCGATGACCACACGCCCACGAGCTTTGAGCGCGTCCATCGCTCGCTCGACAATGCGATAGCAAGTGTTCGATTGATCCTTCGGAACGCGAGGATCTTCGCATCGAATCTCAATGCCAGTCCCGCGAATCACCTGCACTCGAATGACATCATGCAAAGCGATCGTCTGATAGACGGTGCGAAGTTCGTGAAATCCGTCCGGACGAAGAGGGTCGATGCAGAGACCGAGATTTATCTTCGCGAAGGATCGAATGGTGACCGACATAGAGGGATTTTGGATCTCGTTAGAACACTCATCGCCCCAAAGGCTAACGCTTAAATAAGGAACTCCTTCCATTCCAATTGGTTACTGGGAAACGGCTCTATTGAAGGAACCCACGATTAAATAAGAATCACGCCCAGAACGGAACATACCGAGCGTATTTCTTCGAACTTCCAACCTTTTCGTCTAACTTCACGAACTTTGCCTCAACTGTGGCAGCTATCGCTTGCGAAGCAATTGCGCTCTTGGATTCGGGCAAACCAAACCGCTGGCGAAGTGATTGATTGGTCATACGCTCTGACATCACATATTTAAGAGCGCAGTGCTGGTAGCAGGCACGGATGCGGTCTGCTCTATCCATAGCCCCAATCTTCATCGGCCCGTAAATTGTGACTTGGGTTCTTATTCCCTGAGATGTAAAACTCGGGGCAGGCAGCTGGTAAGCCTCGACCGCATGCACAACCTTATCAATTCCGCTGCCCTTTTCTTCGCAGATGCGCATCCGACGCATAAAATCCGCGAGTCGCTCATTTCGTGATTGGTACCCATCGATGAATCTATCGGCCGGGACGATTGGTTCACCGGGGTTAGAAATGTCTATCCGATTGCTGTAAATGTCCACTACTAAAGAAGCTCCGCTTATGGCAAAATCCTGGTGAATCATAGCGTTCGCGACAAGCTCTCGGATCACGATCTCCGGTACGAGCTTAATTTCCGTTCTTAGGGCATTTTTTATGACTTCGTTCTGTGGCATCTGGCTCATCACGAAATTCACAAGGCGCTGAAAGCCCACCGCGTAACCGACTGCGCCTGTTTGATCGAGCTTAGTCTCGAGCTTCGATTTTCCTGAGTAGACGACAACGCGTGCGGCTTTCCGGGCCAGGTCCGGAAATTCTGCGATCTTCTTTGCAAGCAATAATCCGCCAAGCCTTCTGATTGCGTAAGTGTCGCCAATCCGGTCCACAAGCCGCTCACCGGTTAGGCGATCAATGACTCCGGCTTGATCCGTTGGATAAGGTAGCTTTAGCAATTCAAAAAACGTCTGAGTGTCTAAAAGCCGGACAACTTCATCGACCGGAAGGTGCGTTTTAGAATGCTCTTCGAGCCAGTCTGGCTTACCCTCTGCAAAAATCTTACGAAGCTGATCCTCACTCATAGGAACCAAGGATTCTCCCGAGCGCATTAGATATTTTCCGTCTAGGTGATAGGCGGTTCCTTTTAGCCGCGATGGAATCGAAAAGACGAGCACGCGACCAGATGGATGGTTAACATCGTCGATGTCCACTCTGAATCCGACGGCTTGGAATATACGCTGGGCGGCTTCTACCGGGTTCGGGAATGCATTCGTGCCTATTACTTCGCGAGGCGGCTTGTTCCTTATACCAAAGAGCATTTGCCCACCTCCCTCATTTGCGATCGCAACACAATAAGCGAAGAGTTTTTCCGCGTCGTACTGATTCTTCGCCTCTTTAAACTCGAGGGTTTGAGTCTCGGCAGGCGCTGCACGCCAGATGTCTATCTGCTCTGGGGTGATTGGCATACCGACAAGTGTACGACACGGTTCCTATCTGACTAGCGAAGTAGATTGGCAAGAATGGAAGCCGATTTTCGGTGAAGGATCGATCATGGAGAACGCTAAACCCGAACTCATAAGAGTGGCGACTACGCCTCAGCTTCTCCGCTTGTAGTGAATCGCAAACTCAAATCCTGGATTCGCCGGAAAAAGCTCTGCCACTTTTCTCAACCGCTCTGCCATCTGCGCTGGAGCTAACAGCGTGTAGTCACGCTCGCGCAGGTCGTAGTAATCCACATCAATGAAGAGCGACAGCAGATAGATGGAGATCGCATCCGAAAATGCCGCTGCGAAGTATTCGTTCTTGTGCTTCTCCGTGTCGGGACCAGGCTCCATCGCCATCTTCCGCAACTCGGATGCATCCAGCGACGTCTCACCCCGAACCTTCGACTCTGCCTGCTTCCAAACCAAATCCGCGAACTCGCGCGAAACGCCAGCCCTCTCGACTACGGCATGGCCCACATTGATGTAGAACTCAAAGGCAACCGAAAACTTGTCGTCCATCAGGCGGGTCGAGATAAAGACGCAATGCGAATTCCCCAACTCAAGGTTGCGATGGCATACGGCATTGTCGCTTAGTGCGACATCATAGCGGTCGGCAATTACAGTTTCGTCACCTTGGTTCACGGTGAGAGGCACGAAGTAGTAGGCGGTACCTTGTAAAGCCGCCGCCAAAGAGTCAGGCACAGCGGAAACCATTTTTTCCAGATCGGCGGCCGCTACAGAGACTTCTCCAGAAACCGCATAGCAGATTCCATTTGGCGCCTGCGAGACGGGCGACTGGCGCACTACTTCAGAAGGCGATCGGGTAATAGCGGACGCCACTTGCGACATAGGCAGTATTCTAGCGTATGTCAGAGATACTTATCTCCGAAGCGCGGGAGTGGGGAGTGGGTCAGTTTGCTGAAATCAACCACAAAGGACACGAGGGTACACAAAGGAATTCCGCTGAGACTATGCCTTCGGGAGATCTCGTGTTTCATTGGTTTTGCTATCCCATGTTCAGAGTGACCCAGCACTTGTGGGAAGTGTGAGGAAACCGGCAAGCCCCAACGGGGCGAAAGAATGTTGTACTTTAGATACAAATGCCGTCGTCCGCTCAGAAACGTGACCATCGTCCCCGCTGGTTCTGGATTGTTCCACGGGTTCTGCTCGTGACCTTCATTCTGACCGCATTTTCCTTCGCCGTAAGTCTGTTTCTCGGAATCGTAGGAATCGTCGTCGGTTCCCGCTTGCGTGGAATTCCTCCCAACATGGCATTCGCATACCGGCACATCGCTGCTCCCGCGGCGGCCATCGCCGGATGCATCGTGCTGGTTTCGGCCACTGCAATGGAAATCCGCCACTACCGCCAGAACAGGACGCTCGCTGCGATCGAAAGAACTGCGAGTGGCGGGACGGTATGAGAATTCCTCGAATCGCCATTCCCATGCCTCACTCAACGGACCTCGAATACGCCGAGCGTGCCATTCCCCAATATGAACGCGCGATTGAGACCGGAGGAGGGTTGCCGGTCAGAATTCCGCTCGATCAGACTCCCGAGGAAGTCATGAAGCTGATCGAAAGCTGCGACGCGGTGGTGTTGCCAGGTAGCGGCGCCGATGTCGATCCAGCGAAGTATGACGCGCCGCGGCATCCTAAAACCGAGGACGCCGATGCCAAACGCGATACTGTTGACGAATTGCTTTTGCAGGACGCTTACAACATGCGGAAACCCATTCTCGGAATCTGTTATGGGCTTCAGATTCTGAATGTCTATCGAAGTGGAACTTTGCTTCAGGACATCCAGTCCCCGGTAAATCACGCTGCTGGGCGCAAGGTGCCTGTAGCGCATTCGGTCGAGATAGATCGCGAATCGCGACTTGGCGGGATAGTTCAGAGCATCAATTTGCCGGTGAACTCCAGCCATCACCAGTCGGCAGAGTTAGTCGGAGATGGCTTGCGAGTAGTTGCGAGATGTCCGCAGGATGGAATTGTCGAAGCATTGGAAGGGACCTCCCCGGATCATTTTGTATTGGCCGTGCAGTGGCATCCAGAACGCTCGATGGAAGATGCCAATTCCCGTGCACTATTTCAAGCACTGGCGCAAGCTGCACAGACCAATCATTAAGAGATCGGGTGCCCCGTTCCTTGCGTTTTTCGCAAGGGGCGGGATGCTCAGGTTGGCCATGATGCGTGAGTCGCCTCTTCCGCATCACTATCATCCTAATTCTTGGTAGAAACGTAGCTGGTTGCGTCTTGCACCGCGCTGCTCAGCGGATCGGCGACCCATTGCCAGGCTCGGCGTCCGTTCTCGCGCACTACACTTCGCGCTTCCCCATACTCCACGAGCCGATTCAAAACTGTTGTAACCGAGGCCAGCGGATCTTTGTGACGAAGCAAAACCGATGGAGTTCTTCGCCGGAGATGTTCACAGACTTCTCGCGCTCCCAGTGGAACTTCGGCTTCGATCAGTACCATTCTGCATGCTTTGGTAAATCCTGGCTGGCGGGTCGAAGTTTTGCGATCAATCAATTCGAGCAACTCACCGTTGAGAATTTCGTCTCCGAAAATATTTGCCAGTCCAACGATAGTTTGTTTGATCGTACCGATGCGCTTGATGATCTCGGCCCGTTGACCGAGGAGGTGTTTCAATTCTTCGGGCGCCGCGCTCAGTACTTCCTTTACGTGGCCATCCCCTGCTGCAAGCGATCGTTCTGTCCCGTTGCTATGAGGTGTTACATCCATAAGACTCCCCTGCCCTGACGTCTCGACGTGGTAAGCGGTCTTCATCTGCATACGCAAATACTCTTGGGTTAGTTCCCTCCGGTCGCGACTTGTGCGTGTTCGATTGGAAGGACCATGTTTAGCTTTGGACGTTGGAATGGGAAAAAGGTTAACGCCAACGTTTAGCTAAAACTGATTTTCATGATGTACTAAAGTGTGCCCATTTTCCTTTTTCGGGGCGTGAAATGGGTTTATTTGCTGTCTCTGTACGGATGAATGTGGCTACAATGGGGACGTGAGATATTACACGACAAGACCGATGAAGGGCGGCACGCTCTTCCTCTGTACTCTGTGCGATCATCGGGTGTCAACGCTGGAGTTCCAGCGGGAAAACGGGAACTGTCGCACTCAGGCCGCCACCTCAATTAACCTGCACGCACATTCCGTACATCGGCAGCAAGTGCCAGCCTTGCCGGCCGATGCCTACCAGCGGGTCTGGCGCGCGTAAGATCCTGTGGGGACAGCCACCCTCGCCTGTCCAGTTGAGCAAAGCTCAACGGGGACGTGAATCAAGCCCATTTCGTGGTATAATCAGTTCAACTTCAAAACATCTAACTTGATGTAAATACAGCAGCTTCCACTCCGTGGCTGCGCGATTGAGTCGCACAGAGAGCTGCGATCATTAAAAGAGAACTCAATTCATGGCTGACGATCAAAACCCTGAACTTCCCCTGACTCCTCCTCCCGGCGATGGCGGCATCCCGGGCGCCGCGAATATTCAACCCGTAAATATCGAAGAGGAGATGAAGCGGTCGTACCTCGACTATTCGATGTCGGTGATTATCGGCCGAGCCCTCCCCGACGTTCGCGACGGATTGAAGCCGGTCCACCGCAGAATTCTCTACACGATGCAGCAAATGGGCCTGCTGCCGAACCGGGGCACGCGCAAGTGCGCCCGAATCGTCGGAGAAGTGATGGGCAAATACCATCCCCATGGAAACCTTGCCGTGTATGACGCTTTGGTTCGTTTGGCGCAGCCATTCGCAATGCGCTATCCGTTGGTAGATGGACAAGGCAACTTCGGCTCAGTAGACGGTGATCCTCCAGCTGCGGATCGGTATACGGAGGCGAAGCTGACGCGTGTGGCTAGTGCTTTGTTGGAAGATTTGGACAAAGAGACGGTGGATTTTCGTCCTAATTATGACGGGAATGAAATTGAGCCGGATGTGCTGCCTACGCGGATTCCGAATTTGCTGGTTAATGGGTCGAATGGGATTGCCGTCGGGATGGCGACTAACATCCCTCCGCACAATCTGACTGAGATTGTGGATGCGACGATCACGCTGGTGAACAATCCTTCGACGCAGTTGCCGGAGATTTTAAAGATTGTGAAGGGTCCGGACTTCCCGACGGCTGGCATCATCCACGGCAAAGCTGGAATCTTCGAAGCTTACAAGACTGGGCGCGGACGCTTCATGATGCGCGCTAAGGCTGGCATCGAGACTTTCAATAAAGACCGCGAAGCTATTGTCGTCACCGAGATTCCTTACCAGGTCAACAAAGCGCGGCTGATTGAGCGCATCGCGCAGTTGGTGAACGACAAGGTTGTCGATGATATTTCCGACATTCGCGACGAGAGTGATCGCGACGGAATGCGCATTGTCGTCGAACTGAAGCGCGGTGCTGAACCGCAGATCGTGCTTAATCAGCTGTTCAAGCACACCTCCATGCAGGAAGGTTTCTCGATGATCTTCCTCGCCGTGGTGAACAATCAGCCCAAGGAGATGGGGCTGATTCAGGCGATCCAGCACTTCATCGATCATCGGGTCGATGTGGTGCGCCGCCGCACTTCTTTCCTGTTGATGAAGGCAAAGGAGCGCGAGCACATCCTTGAAGGCTACAAGACTGCGCTCGATCACCTCGACAACGTGATCACGATTATTCGCGCCAGCGGCAATCGTGCCGAAGCCCGCGAGAATTTGACCGCCTATTTTGGCGGAAAGAAAATCGACATCAACGTTACCGGGCGTGCTCCGAAGATGGATACTGAAAAGCCGTTCACGACGATTCAGGCAGACGCCATCCTCGAATTGCAATTGCATCGCTTGACCCGGCTTTCCATTGACGAAATCAGCAAAGAATTGGGCACCGTCCGCGAGAGTATTGGCGAATTCGAATCCATTCTCGGATCGGAAAAAAAACTTCGCAACGTGATCGTCAAAGAACTGGAAGAAGTCAAGAAACTCTATGGCGACGAACGCCGCACCCTTATTGAAGACGAAGCCGCCGAAATCAAACTCGAAGACCTGATTGCCGACGAGCAGATGGCCGTTACTGTGAGTCACACGGGATACATGAAGCGGACCGCGATTTCCACCTATCGCAATCAGCGGCGCGGCGGCTCTGGGCGCATGGGCATGAAGACGCGCGACGAAGATTTCGTTGAACACCTGTTCATCGCGTCGACGCACGCCTACATTCTGATTTTCACCAATACAGGCCGTGTTTACTGGCTCAAAGTCTATGAGATTCCCGACGTGGGCGCTGCCGGCAAGGGCAAACATGTCGGCAATCTCGTTGGACTATCGGCGGGCGAAACGGTTCGCACCATGGTCGCGGTGCGTAATCTCGAAGAAGCGGGGCGTTACATCTTTTTCGCCACCCGCAATGGGACGGTAAAGAAAACTGAGTTGAAAGATTTCTCTCACGTCCGCTCGATGGGAATTATCGCCATCAGCATCGATCCCGGCGATGAGCTGGTTGCGGTCCGCATCACCGACGGACATCAGATCGTCTTCCTGGCTTCGCATGACGGGCAGGCTATCCGCTTCGACGAGAACGATGTTCGCTCCATGGGACGAAATGCCGGCGGCGTTCGCGGAATGAAGCTCGACAAAGGCGACTACATCGTCGGCATGGCCACGACGGTCAAGCCGGGCGCGCCGAAAGTGCATCAAGAAAGCGAGCCGGAAGAGGTTGCTGTTAAGGGCTCGCTGATTCTTTCGGTCACCGAAAACGGATACGGCAAGCGCACGGCCGCCGATGAATATCGACTCCAGTCTCGCGGAGGTTCCGGCGTTATCAATGTCAAAACCACCGAACGCAACGGCAAAGTGGTCGGCATCTCACAGGTCGCGGATGAGTCCGAGGTCATGCTGATCAGCCAATACGGCAAGATCATCCGGATTGAATCCAAGCTGATCCGGGAAACGGGGCGCTCAGCGCAGGGTGTCCGGCTGCTGAGCATCGAAGCCGGAGATCGAGTCGCTGCTGCCGTCGTCATCCCGCCGGAAGAAGAGCCGAACGGGAATGGCGGGTTGATTCAGTAGTTCGGCTATCAGTTGTCGGCTCTCAGCTTTCAGCAAGAACTGGGACGGAGCATTCGCTCCGTCCGATTTCCTTTCCGTCTGCCGCCTCGCCGCGCATCAGGTGCCATGCCTCCTCGTACGCTCCGTACTTTGAAACGTTCAAGTGTGGCGACAGGACCAAGGTACGGTTGCAGTTCAACACGACTGCCACTGGAAAAATAAACCAGATATTTTTTGGAATGATGTAGGCGGCGACAAAGTCTATTTGCGTGCTGCTATAGGGCGGTGCGTCCCGATTGCGGAGGCTGCATACGTACGAGTTGTTTCTTTTACAGGTTGTGGATTTGACCTGGACTCGCATGAACTTTCCCTTGTACTCGACCGCGAAATCGTATCGCCGGCTATCGCCCCAGGGTTTGCAAACGTATAGTCCGTGCTCGGAGGCGCGGGCCATGAAGCGCAATTCCGCCCACTCTCCACGCTCTTTGCAGTCTGCGATGCTGGCCCCGCTAACGTTCATGAAAGACTTTCTCCAATAAAAAACGCGGCCCTCAAGGGAGCCGCGTCGTGAAAAATCACTATATTTCAAGCATAGCAG